>JAESFZ010000218.1_pt1 | contig 62572 bp, 54 predicted proteins | sample 9269561 | NCBI WGS metagenome assembly JAESFZ01 (sample SAMN14515552, study PRJNA621657) | algae metagenome | isolation source: Tildeniella nuda ZEHNDER 1965/U140 and co-occurring heterotrophs from wet... | place: Switzerland: Stansstaad, Zurih | collected 1965-01-01
GGGGCAAAGACCAGAACCCAGGGCATTAACTCTTTTGGTAGCAAGTGCATCAGGAGAAATCGAATAACACTTTCCTGATTTTGCTACCTTTCCTCCCCTTCACAATGGACAAAGTCGAGCTAAGAGGATGTTTGAAAAGTCCTCCTGTTGGTAGCAAAACCCTAGATCCCCCTCAATCCCCCTTAAAAAGGGGAACTACAAGACTGCTTCCCCCCTTTTTAAGGGGGGCTTAGGGGGGATCGCTGAGTGCTCAATGTCACAGACCATACCTTTTCAAACACCCTCTTATTTCCGCTCCTAAACCAATATCCCAGAGTTCTCAAACCGAGGTAAGACAATGAGTGTGCAATTCTGGAATCAGGTTAAGTCGAACTATCGCCTGGGCGAACTGATTCACGGCAAGGTTGAACATCATGCGCCATTCGGGATTTTCGTCAACATCGGTGATGAAGTAGTGCGAGGTCTGGTTCAGATTACCGATTTTGCCGATAGTGGAGACATGACTCCAGAGATGTATCCCGATGTTGGCTTACCGATCGGCGCTGTCATTGTGGGCTATACCGAGGATGAGCGCCATCAAATTTGGTTGAGTGTCAAGCCAAGTGTGCTGCAAAAAGCCCTGGTGCATCTCAAGCTGCCAGCAACAAGCGAACGATCGTGACTAGAAGACGAGTTATCGGCAACCTCGCTACAGCAAAGAGAACTTGGCGCGACGTGGCATTGCGCTCTGTGAATTTCAGGTGCGATCGCGCTTTCACCCATTCAATTATTGAGTCTTTCGTTGATACGAGATCACCGATAACGAGAGGCGATCGTGATCTCTTCTCAAGGTTTTACCGAAGCTTTTGAATTTCATTCATCACTTTTTGGTATTCAGCCGTTCTGCCCTGCTGCTGTAGAAGTTTTGCTGCCTGCTGGAGATCGGCGATCGCGCCTTGCTTGTTTCCTGCATTACGGTAAGCAACGCCTCGATTGCGGTAAGTTAAAGCATTATTGGGATTAAGCTTGAGGGCTTGATTGAAATCGGCAACTGCGCCCTGGGTGTCGCCTAAATTGAGGCGGGCAACTCCCCGGTTGTTATAAGTAATAGCATCGTTAGGATTAAGTTTGAGCGCTTGGGTGTAGTCTACAATTGCTCCTTTCAGGTCATCTAATTTCCTGCGGGTAGATCCTCGTCGTTCATAAGCTTGAGCATCATTAGGATCGAGTTTGAGAGCTTGATTTAGGTCAGCTAGCGCTCCTTTTGAGTCACCCACATTGATACGGGCAGCGCCTCGATTGGTATAGGCTTTAGCATCATTTGGATTGAGTTTGAGCGCTTGATTTAGATCTGTAATTGCTCCCTGATTGTCTCCTGAATTATAGCGAGCAGCACCTCGGTTGGTATAGGCTTTAGCATCATTTGGATTGAGCTTGAGAGCCTGGTTCAAATCGGCGATCCCCCCCTGCCTGTCTCCTAAGTTAATGCGGGCAGCACCTCGATTGGTATAGGTTTTAGCATCGTTTGGATTGAGTTTAAGAGCCTGGTTCAAATCGGCGATCGCCCCCTGATCGTCTCCCACGTTAATGCGGGCAGCACCTCGATTGGTATAGGTTTTAGCATCATTTGGATTGAGCTTGAGGGCTTGCGTGTAGTCTGCAATGGCTCCCTGATAGTCACCTTTGCTGAACTTTTCACCCCCTCGCTTAAAAAAAGCATCGGCGCTGGTTTGGGCAACGATGAAGGCAGTTGTGGGCTGATTATTTCGGTATGGTTGGTTATGGGCGATCGCAACCTGACCAATCAAAAGCAGCGGCATAGACAAGGATGCAACTAACAGCCCGTTTAGTATTTTAGGGAAGCAATTTGAAGAATTCATAAACCCTAGCCAGATGAATGACTAAATAGATCATACATGCCTCAAAAATCCTCTAGAGGATTTTTGAGGCATGTATGATCAGTCACAGCCTTTTTCGCGGCATATCGCCTGGATGATTGGGAATGGTGGTATGGGATCGGTATCTGGGTTGTACCAGATCTCATGACTTTCTGCGGCTTGGCGATCAAAAACGAAGCCCGACATTTTAGTGACAATCTGACGATATGTGAAGCAGCTACTCACTCAGCGCCTCAAGTCTTTCTTTACTTTTATATAATCGACAACGAAGGGCGATCGCGTTACAAACCTCCCCAGATAGTTGAGAACCGGGGAGGTTTATCACTATGATTCTGAAGGCGATCGACTTACAAAATGACGTTGGAAATGTAATCCACTACAACGTAATTTACTTGATCAACCAACAAGACATTCGAGCCAACGACAACTAAATCGTAATAAGTCGGCAGATTGACATATGTATTCACTTGCTTCGGCAAACGTACTAATTTTTTTGCAATACCAGGAGGCAATCCCTTCCCACGCAGTAGTTGCTTTTGAATGCCAGGCGGGAGAGAGCGAGATTGACTCATAATTTGAGTCCTTGTGGCACTGGTCAACAGATTATTACAGCTACAGTTGCCACGGAGCAGATCAACTAGCACCGTGCGTTGGGTTGTTGTAAAGCTGGTAATCTGTGTTTGTTGCACACTGCGAACGGGACCGTTATACGCAACCAAAATTCGGCTGCTATCTTTGTAGACAGTCACAACGCTTTCGATCGTTCTGACCGTTGACCCTACCCGATTGCCCGCAAAGGTGAATGTCCAGGAATCGCCATTATCTACATACGGGCAGCTTTGGGCAGGTCCGTGCATTGAGGCTTCAGCACGGTAGTAGCGAATACCACCGTTTTTCGATTCTGCGGCTTGACGGGCAAGGTTTTTAGCCCGGTTCAAGTCAATACGTCTGGTTGTTCGATTCTCACAGTCATCATCGCAACGATCGCGTCTCCAATTGCGATTGCCATTCCGACCTTTCTTATCATCATCGTCATCATCGTCGTCATCGTCATCTCCATCTGCTATCAACCATTGGTTGCTGCTAGCATTCTGCTCAACAGAAGCGTTTGTTTGAGGTGTAGGAGCAAATGCATGAGCTGTGGCAGGCATTGCAGCTAGGACTGCGAGACTCATTGCAGTCAACAGACGTTTGCTTAGAGACGTAACAGAAAGTGAACGTGACATCAGATTTCTACCTCTTCTATAAAGTTGCGTTAGTTGTGTTGAATTGTCTGTGTAGTTGACCTGAGTCTTTAAACTGGTTCTACGCCTGTAGTGTTCCCTTCAGGTAGTGGACTTGACCACAACTTCACAGAACAGCGCTAGAAGCATGGCAAGTGACACAATGCTCTTTCATACAAATTGTGTGATCAGTTCAACTGCGTCAAAAAATGCTTTTTTGAGGCAATTTGTATCAACGATCGTCCGCCTCACAGATTTGGTTGACGCATAAAAACCAGCGTTTCAACTGCTAGTAAACGCTGATATAGCGGTTCCCATTAGAGGGCGGTACAAGGGCTGAGGTTTTAAGGCAGAAGGTAGGAGGCAGAAAGCAAGCCACCATTCTCTTTCACTTCTGCCTTCTGCCTCTTTGCAACTGTACTTCACTGAATTAGGAACCGCTATAGTTTGATGATCAATTGTGTTTCTAATCGTCAGTCTATTGAATCTTGCAAAATTTATGGCTATTGAGTTCCATTAACTCAAAGACAGCAAGAGGTTCAAAATAAAGATCATTGGCTTAACTAATGACCTTCAACTTTTGCTGGGAAACGGAGCGGGTTTTAATTGGAGGCTGCGCCGCTGTCCGTCACGCAAAATTTCGACAGCCAGCATCTTATTGATCGCGCTAGCCTCAACCCGTTCCTGCACGTCTGAGGCAGTTTTGACGACCTTGCCATCAACCTTTTGGATAATATCGCCCTGCCGCAACCCTGACTGAGCGGCTGGGGAATTATCAAAAACACGCACGATCAATACGCCCTGATTCTGATTCACTTTGAGCTTCGCATCGTCATCTTGATTGATCTCTTTGCGTAGCGCTGGCGTGAGGTCAACCATTTGAATCCCTAAATAGGGATGTTCCACTTTGCCTTTAGCAAACAGTTGGTCGGCAATCCGTTGTGCCGTTGCGATCGGGATTGCAAAGCCAAGCCCCTGAGCATCGGCTCGAATGGCTGTATTGACACCAATCACTTCACCTCGGTCATTCAACAACGGTCCACCCGAATTACCAGGGTTGATGGCAGCATCGGTTTGAATAAAGCTGACGCGCTTGTCAGGTACGCCCACTTGCGAACTAGACCGTCCTGTTGCGCTAATGATGCCTGCGGTGACGGTGTTGTCCAGCCCTAGAGGATTACCGATCGCGATCGCCCATTCCCCCGGAGTCAAGTTGTCAGATCTGCCAATCTGTACCGTCGGTAGCCCTGTTGCGTTAATCTTGACGACTGCCACATCCGTCACTGAATCAGACCCAATTACACGACCCTCAAACGTGCGACCGTCTTTCAGCGTCACCTCTACAGTGTCAGCTCCCGCCACTACATGAGCATTGGTGAGTAAGCGACCATCACCACTCAAAATAAAACCAGAGCCTGTGCCACGCTCGACACGCTCTTTGGGCACTGGCACCTCATCACCAAAGAAGCGTCTAAAGAGAGGATTGCGGAAGGCATCAGGCAGGTTGTTCATTACTTTACGAGCCGCATCAATCCGGACAACAGCGGGACCAATCCGTTCGACTGCTGTAGCGATAAAGTTGAAGCCGCCTGAGCCACTACTTGCTGCATAAGGAGCGGCAGCCACCGTTGGGCTGGTTGGTTTGCTGGGCAATGTCTTCAGCACGGTTGGCATATCCGCAGAGTTGGAGCTAAGCCGCTCATGAGGCAAAAAATATTGACCACCAAGAATCCCTGCGCCGCTACCGATCGCCAGTAACGAGACGTATGTTGCCAACTGCTTTAACGAGAGATTCATAGGTTGATTAGCCTAACAACAGCGGTACTTAGCTCAAACATGGGCTTATTGTAACTGAGGCAGTGAGGAGTAAGGGGGCAGGGGGCAGAGGGAGCGGGGGCAGCAGAAGACGGAGAGAAGGATCAAAACTCACTCTTTAACCCGCAACTCACAACTCTCTAGCAGCGCTACTCAAAACTCTCCCCCTGCTCTCCCCTGCTTCCCTCTCTCCCTCGCTTCCTCTTCCTCCCCTGCTCCCCGTCCTTCCTCTTTGATTCAAAATCCGGATTAAGCCTGCATAACGAAGAAGGGCATAAAGGGCAACGCGATAGAGTGGAGGAGCAGCATTTACCTTTCACATGTCACTATTGGAACCCTTGGCTGTATGAGACGACTTCACTGGCTATCGATGCTTTCGGTATGTTTTGGGATGACCCTGGCAGCTTTGGATGCGGCACGATCGCCCGTCCTTGCCCAGACAAAACTTGGACAGACAATGCCCACAGCAGCGTCTACTCCATCAGCCTGTACTGCCCCGGTGCTCTCGCGGCTAGTGCGCCACAAAGTGGTCTCTGGCGAAACGTTAGAGGAAATTGCTCAGAAATATAACCTCATTCCCTCAACTTTAATGGGGTTCAACCCAGTGCTGCGTAGCGGTAAGGCACCGATCGGCGCTGAAATTTTAGTGCCTCCCTTCAACGGCATTCGCGTTGCGCTGAAGCCTAACCAAACCTGGCGGGATGTGGCAAAGACCTACAATATTCGCTCTGATGTGTTGTTTGAGGTCAACGGTTGCCAGCCAGCACCGAAAGTCGTCTTTGTGCCGGGAGTGAACTGGTCACCTGTAGCGACCACAACGTCTACTAGCCAACCTGCGGCTGCACAAACAGGAAAGATCCTGTCCGCCTATCCGTTATTATCAAAGCCCACGCGATCGGCACTACTGCTTGCGTATGGTTGGGGCATTCAGCCAACAACAAGCAAAGTTGGTTTTCATAGCGGCGTTGACCTGGCAGCAGCTGTAGGTTCGCCAGTGCTGAGCGTTGCTGACGGTACCGTTGCTTTTGTGGGCAGACAGGGCGCATACGGCAATCTCATTGTCATTAACCATGCTGAGGGCTTGCAAACCCGCTACGCGCAACTTGCCAGTTTTAAGGTCAAAGTGGGGCAGATCGTGAAACGTGGACAGCCGATCGCCACTGTGGGCACAACCGGAAGCCCTAGTTCCAAAGCACCACATTTGCACTTTGAAGTGCGATCGCGCTCTACACTCGGCTGGGTTGCCGAAAATCCTGCACCTTATGTCCTCAGAGATCCCGTGCGACCGACTCAAGCGCAGAAATGAGCAAAGTACGGTATGCGAAGTCTTTAACAAACTGATCAATGGTTCTCAGACGACGATCCAGGGGATTGCTGTCCGTCGCTTCTAGTCAAAACTTGGCAAACTTGCCGTCAAGCGCGAGAATAGAGATAGTCCTGCCCTATCCCTTTTGCTGTGAATAACGTCCGCACCGTCTCAGACACTAAGAGAGCTTTCTACATCACTCATACTCGTCCAATTAATTCGATCTACCGTCGGGTAGTAGAGGAATTAATGGTCGAGATGCATCTGCTGACGGTCAACGTAGACTTTCACTACGATGCTTTCTACGCGTTAGGTGTTTTTACCTCCTTCCATCGCTTCATGCAGGCGTATCGCCCTGAGCAAGATATCGCCTCCATTTTTGACGGTCTTTGTCAGTCACTACAGGATGATCCTCAGCGCTACAGGCACGATGCAGAACGCCTGCAAGCCCTGGCAAGCCGATCGTCGGTCGAGACTCTTATCAAATGGCTAGAGCAAGCAGAGCCGATCGCAGACTTTAATGAGCTGCAAGCACAGGCAGCCGCGATCGCGCACAACGCCACCTTTAAATACAGCCGTTTGTTTGCGATTGGTCTGTTTACCTTACTGGAGACAGCCGATGCCGATTTGGTCAAGGATGAAACCAAACTCAAGGATGTGCTTAAGCGTGTCTGTGCGGCTTTAAATGTGTCTGAAGACAAGGTGCAAAAAGACCTGGAGCTTTACCGCAGCAACCTTGAGAAAATGGCTCAGGCTCAGATTGTGATGGAAGATGTGCTAAAAGCAGAGCGCAAGAAGCGAGAAGAGCGCGATCGGGCAAAAATGGCTGCGAATACCGTCAACCCATCTGATGCAGCCGAAGTAAAAGGAGAACCGACCCCCGGCTCCTAGCGATCGTCAACGGTTGCTCAACAACTGCGGTCAGTCCTGAACGCCTCCTCTGTTCAAACTGCCAGGTACATAGCTAAACCGGGTGTACCAATCTAGTTTAGAATGCTCTCTATCAGCGAGATGGCAGCGTTGGCAATCGGTGCTGCCTTTTTCGCAACGCCATCCGTCAACGCACTCCCAAGGAAGAACATAACCCATGAGTGAAATTCTCAATGCTGCTTTACTGGCTCCCGTTCTGGTTTTAGTTGGTCTCAGCGTCGGCTTTCTCCTGCTGAAGCTCCAGGGCGGTGAAGAATAACGGCAATAGGCAACGAATAACAGTCATAGGCAAAAGCAATATTCAACCTTTTGCCTCAGCCTTCTAATCGTTCAGGTTCGTATTCCGCTGTTGCGTACGGCAGATTGGCAAACGTTTGCTCTACAAGGTGCTGCGTTTTTTGATCGAGTCGATGCCAGTCTATGTCTCCAGCTTCATCGAATAAAGCACCATCGATCTTGACTCCTTGACTACTACCGCTTTCTCCAGGAACGTGAGAGGTGCCGATCGCAGCGTCATAATCTTGAAAACAAATTTGGTAGCAGAGGTTCCAGAGGTCTACCGTCACATTACACTCCTGTTTCTGAAGGTGCAGATGATAGCCCGGATAGGGTGATGGTAGTGCTGTCAGAGCTGATTCGATCGCGATCGCCTCTTCTGCTGAGGCGGTTTCAAGTTCTGCTTGGAGCTGAGCCACTTTAAACTGAGTTGCCGCATTAACATCTTCAGCCCAAACCTGAACCTCTTCATACGTACCGCGCCACGTAGACTGTTCGAGCTGCTTGCGAAGATTGTCAATCAACCGGATAAAGGCAGGTTGCATGAGTTGCTCTGCTTGCTGCCAGGTCGCTAAATCCTGAAATTTTGGCATCGGTAGAACTGAAAATGTAGCTTACGCGACCGTGAGAATAGCTGAAAAAAAGTATTTCCTCAAGTTTTCGTAACAGAACCGCAATAGTGTTTCGCACGGTTTGATTGCTGCTGCTCTGTTCTACCTGTCGGGTGTTGCGTACGATCGACAGCCCCTACTGTCGCCCATCAGCTACTTGAGGTCTTCTCCCAGTTTTCTGAAGCTCCCCGGTTTACTCGTCCTGCAACGCCTGAACTGCTTGGCATTATCAAGTAGGCTTGCTTCCGTTGACTCTCGCCTGAAAACTTAAAAGTCTGCATCATCGCTGGCGATCGTGCAGACTTTTGGTTTAGACGGGCTTGACTCGCGCTAACCTGTAAGCGAGAGGTTTGAGTGAGTTGATACCGATGGCTGAAAGTTTGCGTGATGTCCAAGTACAGCTTGGTGCTGTGTTTGAAGATGCAACGGTGCCTGTAAGTTTCGGCAATGAGGCAGTGGCAGTCCAGGCAGCACGATCGGGTGTGGCAATTTGCGATCGCACCCACTGGGGACGCATTGAGCTTTCTGGAGACGATCGCCTTAACTTTTTACACAACCAGAGTACTAATGATTTCAAGCGCTTGAAACCAGGGGATGGTTGCGACACAGTCTTTGTCACGTCCACCGCTCGCACCATTGATCTGGCTACAGCTTATGTTCTAGAAGATGCCATCCTGATTCTGGTTTCACCCAACCGCCGTATGCACCTATTGCAGTGGTTAGACCGCTATATTTTCTTTGGTGACAAAGTAACGCTGACTGATGTGACCGAGCAAACATCGACCTTTAGCGTCATTGGGTCGGACAGCAGCAAGCTCTTAAAACAGCTAGGTATTGATGCTTTGTCCAATCAACCGTATGCCAGCCATCGCTTGATAAGACTGGCAGGACAGGCTGTACAAATTGCAGTCGGTAGTGGTCTGGCACTAGAGGGCTACACATTGACGATGGATACAAGCGCTGCGTCGAGCGTGTGGAGGGTCTTGATGGAAGCAGGTGCTGTTCTACTTGGCGAACATGCCTGGGAGCGTTTGCGGATTGAACAGGGTAGACCTGCACCGGATCATGAACTCACAGAAGATTACAATCCATTGGAAGCGGGGCTATGGCAGACGCTTTCGTTTGATAAGGGCTGTTACATTGGGCAAGAAACGATCGCCCGTCTCGATACTTACAAAGGCGTTAAACAGCAGCTTTGGGGCATTCGTCTTCAAAGCATCGCTGCGCCAGGAACGATTATTACGATAGGGGATGAAAAAGTCGGTACCCTCACCAGCTCGACTGAAACGGATCAAGGAACGTTCGGGTTAGCGTATATTCGCACTAAAGCAGGTGGAGCTGGTCTACACGTTCAGGTTGGTGTTACAGAGGGGGATATCATTGATGTGCCGTTTGTGACGCGTGGGCGTATGGACGATCGCTAAAGAGCTTCTGCACCTACACAACACAATGACATCTGTAAACTGACGCTCCCCTAAATACAGTGAATACGTTAGCTAGAGCATAGTTTAAAAGTAAGGCTTCTTTGCACTGGAAACTGGCAGTGGCGACGACACAGACATTAGCGTTCGCAAAGCGAGTGCTTTGTACTCAGCCACGCTCAAAGGGCTACAAGCTGACTCCGCAGATTCTCAAAACTTTAAGTTTGCAGTCCCGCAGGCGGACTTTGTTTCTGTAGCGGCGTAGAGCCATTGACATCCAAGAAATGCAAAGCGTCTCCAAAGAAATTATTCGATTCGCCTGCTACTTCTCAGATATCCTCTCAGCCATTTGCTCAAAATATCACTTGAAGCTGAATGAAAAAAGGGCAGACAGTGCCCACCCTCAAAACGTTCTTTGAGTTTGAACTACTCAATGCCTTCGATGCGGTCTTCGACTTCTTGATAGAGTTGGCGAAGGCGATCGCGCCTTACGCAACATCATCTGCTACCGTTTGCTCAACAAAATTCTGCGCCTCTCCTGCTTCCAGTTCAGCGAGTTTTGCGGTTAGTTCTGCCAAGCGTCGCGCCGCATTTGCCCGACGCACTGGATTTTTTCTTTCCAGAGCCATTCACTCTCAAAATAGACGGCGAGTTGATGTGCTCTAAGTGAGTCTGCTGGCAGAATGTAATCGTCTGAGTTTGCGCTAGTGTCCATGAGAAAAACCTCATTTGCGTATCAATTCTCAGCAAGCGGCGTTGGGCTTCATTATAAACAAACCGACTTACTGCGATGAAACGGGGCAAACGCAGCTTCAACACCCAAACCCACGTCATAGCGAGCTTCAGTTGGCATTAGGCTGGTATGCCTTGCAATAATCGTGTAGTCCCCAGCCTCTAAATTTCGGAAGAAAGCAGTTGCTTGGCGAACCGTCACAGATTGTTGCGCCTGAAAACGACCATCGTTTGTGACGAGGACAACGATCAGGTCGCCATCGACTGAGGACATTGCCACTTCATTCTGGTTCCAAATCGCTACATAGATTTCAGCCATCTGTTCAGGATATCACTTGAGGCTGAATGAAAAAAGGGCGGACATTGCCCACCCTCAAGACTCCTTTAATTTTGGCGTTACTCAATCCCTTCGATGCGGTCTTCGACTTCTTGATAGAGTTCACGGAGGCAACGTACCTTAAGCAACGTCACTGGATGCCGTTTGCTCTAGAAACTTCTGAGCTTCCTCTGCTTCCATCTCTGCCAGTTTCACTGTCATCTCTGCCAGCAGGCGTGCGATGTTTGCCCGACAAACGGGATCTTTCTCGTTCCAAAGCGCCTGACTTTCAAACCAGACTCCACGCCTGTAAAGCAAGATTGAATCGTGCGGAACGATGTGTTGATCTGAATGTTCGCTATTCATCACAAGAACCTCATTTCAGTTTCGATTCTGAGCAAGCGGCGTTGAGGATCATCAGTACGATCGCCCCTTAACGTAATGTGATCGCCATGAAATTGGGAGAGTTTTCTAGTAGTTGAAACATTAGATTTAACATTTCAATCTAATCGAAGTAGGAGACAATTTCACCATTCTCAGTAGATGTTTTTAGGCAGTGGTGAACTTACGACTCAGCTTCTGGTGCTGTTCGCAGATGTGATCAAATAAAGCTAAATCTGCGGATGTAAGCTCACTTGCAGACGGTGCCTCTTCATATTGTGCCCGATTCGCACTAGCAATAAGATGAAGCAAGGTGGCATCAGCGAACTGCTCATTCCCTCTAATGAGATCGTTGATCTTATCTAGCGGAAAATCCGAGCCGAACTCAACCTCTCCGCTAGTTCCGAGTTCCTGTTTGTCAAAGAGTGCTTTTATAGCTTTATTAATGCCACCGCGTTTTACCAGAATCTTCCAAGAATTCTGCATGCGCTGCCAAAGGTACGGAGCACATCGCCCAATAGCAGTTGTGATGTGAGAATGAAGAAAAAATCCATACATCGGAGCGTACAGCCGAGAGAAACGGTTCTGCTCTCGCTCCGAGTTGATGCTTAATTGAGCGCGTTTGTAGCCGACTCTCAAGCCGAGTTCATAAACCGTGACCATGCAAGCCAACGCACCAATGATTGCTCCAAACGCTGTCCAGAAGTCATTCATAGTACACGGAAATACCTAATGAACATCAGATATTACTAAACCAACTTAAGTGCAACAAGAATTTTTATAACAAGTAGAAAACCAACAAGGAACACAAAAACAATTACTCCAGCAACAACTGATTGTAAAAGTGATGGCATTTCTGTGTAAGCAGCCACTATTCTCTTCAAGCCCTTTAAGAAAGCAGGATTATCTTCTGTAATATTCCGCTCAAAGAAAAGACGGATTGGATCGGTTTTTGGATTATTTGATGGACGCTGGAAAGCAGGACGAGCTTTCCATTGCTTACGAATACGCTGTAGTTGGTGCCAACTTTTTGTAGCTTCACGTCTGGTTCTACGAATGCTCTGCTGACGTGCCCGTGTCTCAGGGGAAGGATTTCCGCGTCCGTCATAGTACCAACCCATCTTTTTCCCTCAGTTAGTTCTTCTCTGTTCTGGCATTGATCAGAAGAAATGTCACGGAACTTCGCTTTTACGGTGGAGGAAATATGAGCAATCGCACTTTCCAATTACTCTGCCTGATTCTCATGGACTTTTTGCTTGGTTTCGATTAGTGTTGTCAGATCTTCTAAAGACTGAAGTTCTACGCCTTCTGTATGGACGCGATCGGCTAGAGCATAAAAGGCTTCATCATCTGTCCGATGGCTCAGAACATAGGCTCTTAGATCGGCGATTGACATAGCAGCAAAGTTAGGTTTGGTCATAGGACTTTCCTTGCTCCAGTTGGGTCAATTTCAATCACGATGTCTTCACCTGCACTGACAACAATGTTATCAGTGCGCCGATCAACCCTGACTAAGTGTGTATAACGCCCTTACCGAATGTTGAAGAAAAGGTGATTAATCAGGTCTTGGCAGCGTGCCATCATTTTTAAGCCAAGACCCCTCTCCTAAACGTTCCCTATTCAGAGCTCGTTCAATGAGGTGGCCAAAACTTGAAGCCTCGTATCTGGAATACTCAAAGTCACAAACCCCCAAACCAACAGAGTAAACTGCCCAGTTTCCTTTCCCAAGATAGTTCTCCGGATCAAAGTAAAACACATCATCCCCGCAATCGTTACCCAAGAAAATCATGCCAGGCAGATCTGGAGACCAATCAGGATCTGGATTAAACGACTCAATCTCATATATGCCAAACAAATACAAGCGATAATCTGTAAACGATCCCCCATCGCTATACATGAGAAACTGTCTATAGCTTTCAGGAAACCTAACACCAAGCTCCTGCTCTACTCGCAGCAAATCATCTTCCCCGACGGAAAGAATACTCCCACCAAATTTTTCCGGTGCGCTTTTTAGTAGCTGTACGATGTTTAATGGTTCATCCATGTTCTGCCTCTGATTCTGTCTGTAAGGAAGCTACATGTAACATCCCTATAGACAAAATGCCCAATTTAGAGAAGCGATCGATTATTCGATGCCTTCGATGCGGTCTTCGACTTCTTGATAGAGTTCGCGGAGGCGACGTGACCTTATGCAACGTCATCTACTACCGTTTGCTCAACGAAATTCTGCGCCTCTGCTGCTTCCAGTTCAGCCAGTTTCGCGGTTAGCTTTGCCAGTCGCTTTGACGCATTTGCCCGACGAACCGGGTCTTTTTCCTTCCAGAGCCACTCGTTTTCAAAGTAGACAGCGAGTTGATAGGTTCTAATGGAGTCAGGTGGCAGGATGTAGTCTTCTGATGTCTTGGTAGTCATGGCAGAAACCTCATTTCAGTTTATTACATGTCGTAGGGGCGTTACATGTAACGTCCCTACGAATCCGCTCTTCATTCTGGCTTCCAATTAATGGGATTATTTGCGATGTATTGCCGCATTTGATTAAGTGAAGCATCATCACGAATCATTTGCTCATGAAAGCGGTTTTGCCATGCAAAGGATGAATAGCCATTGAATTTGCACCATCGGCTTACAGCAGATTTATAGGAGCGCAGAATGACACTTAATGTTCCAGCTTTCGGCGATAGTGCTGACATGGCTGTAGCCAAATCGTAGTGTTCTGGATAATTGGTAGATACAGGACTGGAATCATTTTTGCAAGCTACGTTTTCTGTTATTTGAGAAGGACGATCGATCCCCAAAATACCATGTAGATGATTGGGCATGACGACATAAGCATCAAGACTGACATAGTTGAAATGGTCTAGAAGTTCTAACCAGTATTGTTGGGCGATTTCACCGATCGCGGATAATTGCATTGTCTCTGAAACGATATCACCGAAGAATAGTTGGCGATCGCGGGTGCAGATGGTGACAAAGTACCAGGCATTAGAGGCGTAATCCCAATTTTGTAGTCGAATCGAAACCCGATTGGGTCGTCTGGGTTGGGTCATATATCCCCCACAAACGTCTGTAGGGACGTTACATGTAACGTCCCTACAGACAGAATGCCCAATTTAGGAAGACGACCAATTACTCGATGCCTTCGATGCGGTCTTCGACTTCTTGATAGAGTTGGCGGAGGCGATCGAGGTTTTCCTCACTCGTTTCCCAGTAGCCGCGACCGTTTGCCTCTAGTAGCGTCGTCACCATTTTGCGGAACGAACTGGGATTGAGGTCGAGCAAGCGTTTCGACATCTCCTCATCCTTAAAGAAGGTGTCGTTGGCATCTTCGTAGACCCAGTTATCGACGGCTCCTGCGGTAGCTGACCAGCCCATCGTGTTGTTCAAGCGCTTCGAGAGTTCCCGTACACCTTCGTAGCCGTGGCTGAGCATCCCTTCGTACCATTTGGGGTTGAGCAATTTGGTACGGGCATCCAGGCGGACGGTTTCGGAGAGGGTGCGAACCTGGGCGTTGGCGGTGGTGGTGTCGGCGATGAAAGAAGTGGGCGCTTTGCCGTCATTCCGCAGGCGAGACACGACTTTAGTGGGGTCGGAGTCGTAGTAGTGGGAGACATCGGTGAGGGAGATTTCCGACGAGTCGAGGTTTTGGAAAGTGACATCTGCTGTCTTGAGGGCAGACTCGAAAATCTGGCGGTTCTGATCCATCGTGCCGGGGTTATCGGACGAGAAGGCAAAGGATTTTCGCGCCAGGTACATATCCTGAAGTTCCGCTTCGTTTTCCCAGGTGCTGTTTTCCACTGCCAGGTTGATGTTGGAGGAATAGGAACCAGAGGCGTTAGAGAAGACGCGGGTGGCAGCCTGCCGGATGTTGATGCCCATTTCTTCGGACTGCTTGAGGGCGTGTTTGCGGACGAAGTTCATTTCTAGCGGCTCATCGGCTTCCGCTGCCATTTTCACGGCACGATCGAGCAGTGCCATCTGGTTAATGAACAAATCGCGGAAGACACCGGAGCAGTTAACAACGACATCAATGCGGGGACGACCGAGTTCTTCCAGCGGAATCAATTCCAGCTTGTTCATCCGTCCCAGCGAGTCGGGCAGGGGCGCAACGCCGAGCATCCAGTAGATCTGTGCCAGCGATTCGCCGTAGGTCTTGATGTTATCGGTGCCCCAGAGGACAGCGGCGATCGTCTCTGGATACTGTCCATCATTCTCGGCGCATTGACGAGCAAGCAGGCGATCGACGACCACTTTGGCAGATTTCACTGCGGCAGAGGTGGGAATTGCCTGTGGATCGAGGGCGTGGATGTTCTTGCCAGTGGGCAACACGTCCGGATTGCGGATGGGATCGCCACCGGGACCAGGGATGACGTATTCGCCTTCCAGCGCGGTGAGCAGGGCACCGAGTTCGTTGTCTGCCACAATTTGCTTGAGGCAAAACTCCAGATAGTCGAAGAGGGGTTTGATTTGCTCCACGTCTACTTTGGTGTAGCCCGCTGTGTGTAGCGCGTCTACCCAGGGTTCCTTTTTGCCCATGTTGAAGAAGTTGAGCTTAGATACTCTGGACACACGCCCGTCGGCATCCACTTGCGCCTGGACGAGCGCAGCCGTAGCGGTACGGGTTGCCAGGGTAATGTCCTGAAGCAACTGCACGTCTTCTAACACACCACGATCGCTGCCCTGGTAGATCTCCTCCATCGTGCGACCGAGGCTTTGAGCGATGATGCTGGGCAGACTCAAGATGTCGTCTTCAGGACGATCGAGGCTGGCGATGTTGACCAGCGTGGCGATCGCTTCTTCTGCGGTGGGTGATTTGCCGATGACGTGCAGACCACAGGGCAACAGACGCGACTCGATTTCCATCAGCTTGATGTAGACTTTGCCGACGATCGTATCACGAGCGTCTGCGTCCAGTTCCTTCGCGCTTTCGGGGAACTCAATATCCTTATCCAGATTACAGATCCGCGCTTTGTCCATGATGGAATCGACGATCTGGGCACCGCGTCCCGTATCTTTCAGGGTTTGGTAGGACGCAACGAGTTCACCCAGTTCCTTCAAGCCTTTGTACAGGCCAGCGTTCTCAGCAGGCGGCGTCAGGTAGCTGATGGTTTCCGCATAGGAGCGGCGTTTGGCGATCGTAGCTTCGGATGGATTATTCGCCGCGTAGTAGTAGAGGTTGGGAATGGTGCCAATCAGACTATCGGGGAAGCAGGCATCGGACATCCCGATTTGCTTACCAGGCATAAATTCCAGCGATCCATGCGTCCCAAAATGTAGGACGGCATCGGCTTTCCAGATCTGCTCCAGATAGGTGTAGTACGCCGCAAAGCCATGATGAGGGCTGGCAGAACGGGAAAACAGCAGCCGCATCGGGTCGCCTTCGTAGCCAAAGGTGGGCTGTACGCCGATGAAGACGTTGCCAAACTCCTTGCCGTAGACCAGGAGATTCTGTCCATCGGTATTGAGGTGTCCCGGTGGTGGTCCCCAGGATTCGTGGAGGCGATCGGAATACGGGGTCAACGCCTCATACTCTGGCACCGACATGCGATAAGCAACGTTCAGTTCGGGACTGTTGTACTGGGCGCGGGCATCATGGAGCACTTCCAGCATCAATGCCTCAGCGGTTTCGGGCAAGTCCTGTACGTCGTAGCCGTTGTGCTGCAATGCCTCCATCACTTTATGGATGGAACCGAACACATCCAGATAAGCAGCGGTGCCTACGTTGCCTTTATCAGGCGGGAAGCTAAAGACCGTAATGGCGACTTTCTTCGTCAGCTTGGGCTTGCGGCGGAGGTTTGCCCATTTCATCGATCGTTGGGCGATCGCTTCCACCCGATCTTGCAGGGCGATCGCCTTACCCGTGATGCCATCCCGACCCGAAAGAATGATGGGTTCGATCGCGCCATCCAGTTCGGGCAAGGCAATTTGCAGCGCGACTTGAATGGGATGCAGACCCAGATCGCTGTCTTCCCATTCTTCGGTGGTTTGGAAGACGAGGGGCAATGCCACCATGTAGGGACGGTTGAGCCGCTTCAGGGATTCGATCGCCTTCGGATGATCTTGCTTGGCGGGACCACCGACCAGAGCGAACCCGGTTAAGGAGATGACGACATCAACGATCGCGGTCTGTCCTTTGGACAACGGATCGTAGAAAAACGCGTCCACTGGCTTAGAAAAGTCCAAGCCGCCTGCGAACACCGAAATCACCCGTGCGCCCATGCTTTCGAGTTCCTGCACCATCGAGACATAGTGGGCATCATCGCCCGTCACCAGATGCGTTCGTTGCAGCACGAGACCAATGCAGGGGGCAAGCGGATCTTTCAGGTCAGCCGAAATATCGGTGCGGGAGTTAAACCAGTTGAGGTATTCCTTCACATCCTCAAACATGGTGGGCGCTAAGGGATGCCAGATGCCCAGATCGGGATAGGTGACAGGATCGCGGTACTGCAATGCGCCGCTATCCGTGTCCATGTCTTTGTAGACGTAGCGATCAGCAAGCATCAGCAAGAAATTCTCTAGATTCTCCTGGGAACCACCGAGCCAGTATTGGAAGCTCAACATGAAATTACGAGCATCCTGCGCTTTGTCCATGGGCAGGTACTTCAGGACTTTTGGCAGCGTATTCAGCAGCTTTAGCATCCCATCCTGGAAGCCAGAGCCGGATTTTTCCTTGCGCTTCTTCATGAACTGGGCGATCGCGCTCTTGGACTGACCCAACTGCGCCATCGAGAAGCTGCCCATTTTGTTCAGGCGCATGACCTGGGGCATGGAGGGGAAGACAACCGCTACGTCGAGGCGATCGCGGTGGGGTTCGACAGCGGCAACCACTTTATCTGCTAAATCTTCCAGAAAAATCAGCGACGCAATGAAGATATTTGCCTGCGAGATGTCTTGCTTAAAGGCTTCGTAATTGTCTGAATCGCGGAGTTCCTCAATCAAGTAACCGCTAATTTCGACAGCCAGAGTGGGGTGATTCTGGTTGATGGCGCGCACCGCTGCCGAAAGCGAACTTTGATACTGAGGCTCTAGCACGACATAGACCACGCGTAGCAGAGCGCGTCCCCGCAAATCATCGGGTGCAACGTGTCTGATGGTGGGCTTGACGTGTGTGAACATGCAGTTAAGCTCCTTATCTGGTAATGCGCGAGGTAGAACGGTCAGGCGTGAGCAGGCAATCCGAAGCCTCGACTAAGGCGCTTAGCCTGGAGAGGACATCAGAATCAAGACGATTGACGCTGAACGCAGACTGTTAAGATAATCGCACACACACGTTTGTACCAGAAAACCAGACCACATAAGCGTTCTGGGAGCTATCCGACACAATTTGATAAAAATAATTCAAGTTTTCGTTACATTTGCCGCGCTTTAAGTGAGCGATCGCTCAGCCTCAAATTTGCAAAACTTCATTAAATCGGAGCGATGACACTCGTTCGCCAGGAGCGCATAAATCCCTACGCAGCGAAGCTTGTAGCCCTCTCTAACAGGAATCTGTTTACCGCTGATGCCGAGAGAGCGAGTCAGGCGTGTAGTCTGTGCAGTCGATCGCCTTTGTGGTGAGTGCATCGATCGGATTAATGGCGCATTTCAGGTAAGGGTTGTTTTTGAAAAAGATGCAGTTGCGGCAAGGCAAGCGGTTGAGCGGTTTGCGTCCATCACCTCTACTGAGCGCGTTGTTCTGTCGCTTCGCCTGTTGTCTCACGTAGAAAAGCGCGATCGTCCACAGCAGGACGAGACCAAACGGCACCAGAATCAACGTACTGTTAGACAGCTTAAGGGCGATCGGCGGTGTGGTCTTTTCGTACAACAAACTTTGTTCGATCGTGGTCGTCTGCGGCGATCGCGCATTCGACGTATCCTGTGCCTTTATGCCCAACTGAACTGGCTCGTCGTACATAACTCTCTGCTTACCCCAATTGGCGTGTATGACAGTGGCAGGATGAACGCAGAGCACCACCATAAGGAGCATTCGTTCCGAATCCTTACTACGGTTATGGTGAAATCACGTCTTTAGCGCCTCTCTCGTTCGTTGGACTTTTGAGTGGATTTAGCTATCAGCGGTCAGCGGTCAGCGGTCAGCTATCAGCGGTCAGCGGTCAGCGGTCAGCGGTCAGCAAAAGGATGTAGCTGATGGCTAATGCCAAAGCGTGCAGTGACTGTTTAGCAAATGCTAACCAGCTTCAAAGACTGGATCGTCGGTCAGTATATAACTGAGCACTCATAGCTGATAGCTGATAGCTGATAGCTGATAGCTGATAGCTGATAGCTGTCTACTAACCTAAGGCACTGGCAAGAAAGGAAAGAACGTTTTGATGAATTTGCGGAGACGCAACAGATTGAGGTTCTTTTCGAGCGATCGCCCTACTTGCGGTCGAGACGGTCCAGGCTCTTGCAGTTCTGCCTGGAGTTGGGCATATTCGCTTGCAGTGATAGGTTTGCCATCGATCGGCGATCGGGCACCTGTGATAATTTCCGATCGCAGCACTTCTTCCGGCGTATCGTCTGGGCTAGGTAGCGCTTGGGCAGGCTCGATCGTCAAAATCAGCCCTGTCAAAAGAAGCAGCGCCTTGAGCTTGTAAACCTGACCGTGTTGTTTAGCGATCGCCAAGGATGCTTTATGCGATTGCGCTGAAGGGTTTTGAAGGTTAGATGTTGGCTGCTTCATTCTCTTCTTGCTTCATCCTAGCTCTGGCGACAATGCGGTAATCGGACACATTCTACCCACACCCTACTCCTCATCGCCACACCTGACAACGGGGTTGCTTCACGCATCGACAACCTGCTTGGAACCACCCTGTTATCCTGAAAAAGGCGTTTTAAACGACAGTTGTGACTCAAAATCCTCGTCAGTTGGCTTTTTTGGCGCTGCGATCGGTGCATCGAGGAGCCTTCGCCGATGTAGCGCTCGACAAAACGCTGCGTCAGGCAAAGCTAAGTAACCTGCTCGATCGTCGCCTGCTGACCGAGCTAGTCTATGGCAGCGTTCGCAGACAGCGCACCTTGGATGCGTTGATTGATCAACTGGCAAAAAAGCCTGCCCAACAGCAGCCTGCTGATCTACGTGCCATCCTCCATTTGGGACTCTATCAACTGCGCTATTTGAACCAGGTCCCAGCCTCCGCAGCAGTGAACACGACTGTTGATCTGGCGAAAGAAAACGGGTTTGCTGGCTTAACAGGATTCGTCAATGGTTTGCTGCGGCAATACATTCGATTAGCGGCGAAAGAGCAGGAGGCGGGAGGCAGTGGGCAGAAGGAGAACCAAGAAACGTTACAACCATTAATGCCTTACTCCCCACTCCCTACTCCCTACTCCCTACTCCCTACTTCCCTTTATCCGTCTGACGTCGATCGCCTGGGCATTCTGCACAGCTACCCTGACTGGATCGTCAATCTTTGGCTAGAGCAGTTGGGGTTAGAAGCAACGGAGCAACTGTGCCAATGGATGAACCAGCCACCACATATTGATTTGAGGGTGAATACGTTTAAGGCTTCAATTGACACCGTTGAGGCGGCAATGCAGGCAGCAGGCATTGCGGTAAGCCGCATTCCTCACCTTCCACAAGCACTGCGCTTGCCAGACGCACCAGGAGCGATTCAGCAGCTACCAGGGTTTGCTGACGGCTGGTGGATTGTACAAGATAGCAGCGCTCAGTTAGTGGGCTATCTGGTCGATCCGCAGCCTGGAGAAATGGTGGTTGATGCCTGTGCAGCACCGGGCGGCAAAACGATGCATCTGGCAGAATTGATGCACGATCGCGGTACCATCTGGGCGTGCGATCGTGCTGCTTCTCGTCTCAGAAAGCTGCAGCAAAATATCGATCGCTTGGGTCTGCAATCAATCCAACTCTGTGAAGGTGACAGCCGCAACTTGCCGCAGTTCATCGGGCAGTGCGATCGTGTGCTTGTCGATGCGCCCTGCTCTGGTTTGGGCACCCTTCATCGTCATGCCGATGCGCGCTGGCGGCAGACTCCAGAAACGGTGCAGCAGCTCACACAACTGCAAGCCGAATTGTTAGAGCAAGCAGCGTTGTGGGTCAAGCCTGCTGGCAGTTTAGTTTACGCCACCTGCACCTTACATCCACTGGAGAATGAGGCGATCGTGCAGCAGTTTCTCGATCGTCATGTTGATTGGGCGATCGAGCCGCCACCAGCCGACTCACCTCCTGCTGTCTTTGTAACGCCTGAAGGATGGCTCAAAGTCTGGTCACATCAACACGACATGGATGGCTTCTTTATGGCTCATCTAAAGAACCGTTAAGCAGTAAGTTGGTGGTACAGACACGGTGTAGGGTGTAAGCAAATCAACCGCTCTCTGACCGCATCCACCCTATTCACACCCCTTTAAACTCATGGCAGCCGATCCCAACCTGAAACCATTACTCAAAATTTTGATTGGTGTCGCCTGGATTGATGGTCAAATTCAACCAGAAGAACGCACTTACTTGCATCGCGTCGCTGCCGAAAAGGGTTTAGAGAACGAGCCAGAGATCCAGTCGCTGCTCCACGAGGCGAGAGGCGTAAAGCCAGAAGAGTGCTACACCTGGGTCAATGAATACCTGGGCGAACATCCTACGTCTGATGCATGCCAGCAACTAATCGAAGCGATTAGTGGATTGATCTATAGCGATGGCATGGTGGACAGTGCTGAAGCGAAACTGCTCGCAAACTTGCAGTCGCTAGACCCTACACAAGCGACATCTGAGTCCGGTAAGAGTCCAGTGCTGACAGCAGTTCGTAGCGTTTATCAGCGCTGGATCTCCACCCTGAACTCATAGCCCCCTGTTTGGCACTTGACGCAGGGAGACACAATTAAATTCAAAGTGACCTAGGTTTTGTTGAAATGCAAACCCAACGTCCGCGTGGGTTACGCTGCTCTAGCCCATCCTACAGTTAATTATGCCCAGCTATCGAGCAATCTAAGTCAAAGACCAGGCGTTTCCTCTTTCTTCACTTCAGGCACAGCGTCAGGGCGATCTTTGCCTTCCCAACCGGGCGGACGCTTAGAGTTGTACCAGGCGATCGAGCCGATCGACACTGCTGCAATAAAACCGACCACATAGACAGCCGTGAACGAAACCGGAAACTGCATACCTGTGCCGACTGCATCGGCAACCATTAGTATATTCATCACTAGCACTCCATACGAATTTTGTGATCTATCAATCGAAGATATACGTGTGAGTATACCAACACATCTTCCACAGGTTGAATGTGCGATCGTAGACTTTCCTCATCTTGATAGATAGACATTTTTCTACATAGGAACGTTACAGATGGATTCCTACTGAAATCGTTGGCAAGCTGGCAAGCGGTACGTTCAATTCGGTAGTATGGGTGGTTAGCGCTCACGTACCTTACACTCGTCCTATGAAGCCTGCCCTGACTCAACTTGGCAATGAAATGACCCGCTTGACTGGCGTGCGGGCGATTATGAAAGATATTGTGGAGACGCTACGATCGGGCGCAGGGCAAGAATTTATCAATCTAAGCGCAGGCAACCCGCTCATTCTGCCCGAAGTCGAACTACTTTGGCGAGACTGTACGGCTGCGCTGCTGGCAAGTTCTGAGTATGGCGAAGTTGTCTGTCGCTATGGTGCAAGTCAGGGCTACCAACCGCTAATTGATGCTGTTGTCGCTGACTTTAACCAGCGTTACGGGTTGAGTCTAACCGCACGCAATATTCTCATCACACCCGGTAGCCAGAGCCTCTACTTCTATGCTGCAAATGCCTTCGGTGGTTACACGACCAGCGGCACCTTGAAAAAAATCGTTTTACCACTTAGCCCTGATTACACAGGCTATGGTGGCGTAGCGCTGACTCAAGCAGCGCTCTTTGCCTACAAGCCGTCACTTGATGTGGATACGGTCAAGCATCGGTTCAAGTACCGTCCGGACTTTAGCCAGCTCGAGATCGCCGACGATACTGGCTGCGTTCTTTTCTCCCGCCCCTGTAACCCAACTGGTAATGTGCTGACTGATGATGAAGTGCAGAAAATTGTGGCAATGGCGGCAGCTTACGATGTCCCTGTGCTGATTGATTCTGCCTACGCCCCGCCGTTTCCAGCGCTCAACTTTACTGAGATGACACCGCTGTTCGGCGAAAATATCTTGCACTGTATGAGCCTCTCTAAAGCCGGGTTGCCTGGAGAACGCATCGGTATTGCGATCGGCGACGAACAACTCATTGAGGTGCTGGAATGCTTCCAAACCAACATGTGTATTCACTCGCCCCGGTATGGTCAAGCGATCGCCGCCCGTGCCATCAACTCCGGTGCGTTAGCAGACATCGCCGCTAACGTCATTCGCCCTTTCTACCAGAAAAAAGGCAAGATTGTTGAAACGACCCTCGATCAGGCAATGCCCGATGTGCCCTGGTTTTTGCATCGTGGTGAAGGTGCCATTTTCTCCTGGCTTTGGCTCAAAGACTTGCCTATCACTGATTGGGAACTCTACCAGGCATTGAAGCAGGTCGGCGTGATTGTTGTTCCCGGCAACTCGTTCTTCCCTGGATTGCGGGACAATTGGGAGCACACTCGCCAGTGCATTCGCATTAGTCTGACTGGCAGCGATCGAGCGCTTGAAACAGCCATGAAGCGGTTAGCAGTGGTAGTAGAGCAAGTGTATCAGCAGTCAGCGGTCAACCAACAGCAATCAGTGGTGGCACCGTGAGCGATCGCAACTCAGAAGTAAAACCAACCGCAGCCGTAGACAGCACCAGAAAACGAGCCAAAACCAGAAGTAAAAAGGCAGAAGTAAAAAGGCAGAAGGCAGAAGGCAAGCACCCCACACCCCACACCCCACACCCTACCCCCCACACCCCACACTTCCTCCCAATCGGCAAAATTGTCGCTGCTCAGGGCATGAAAGGCGAGGTGCGAGTGTATCCAGAGTCGGACTTCCCAGAGCGTTTTTTGGCACCAGGAACACGTTGGCTGTTGCGATCGCATTCCACGCAACCAGAACCGATTGAGCTGATCCGGGGGCGCTACCTCGACGGTAAAGGGCTATACGTGGTGCAGTTTGCTGGCGTGACCGATCGCACTCAGGCTGAAGCGTTGCGAGATGGTCAACTGTTTGTGCCAGAAGGCGATCGTCCCCCCTTAGAAGAGGGCGAATTCCACATACTCGATTTGATTGGTCTGGAAGTCTTTGATCAAGCGACTCAAGTGGTGGTTGGCACTGTTGTCAGCATCGTCCAGGCAGGCAACGATCTTTTGGAAGTGCAACGCGGTCAAACAGGCGCAAAGAAAGCCCAAACGCTGTTGATTCCTTTTGTAGACGCGATCGTGCCCGTGGTTGATTTACAACAGCGCCGCATCGAAATTACGCCACCATCCGGGTTGATTGAGTAAGACCAATTCTATAAAATCGCCCTACAGATTCGTTTTTGCTGCTGACCGCTGACCGCTGACCGCCCCAGCCGAAGCTTGCCTGTTCATAGAAGGCGGTGAGCCGCTTTAATGGGTCATCACAGTAGCAAGCTCAGCGGGTTTGTGAATGATAAAATCTGGTTTTTGCGCTGCCAGCACTTCGCAGGAATTGAACCCCCAGCACACTGCGATCACTTTGATGCCAATTTTGCGGGCGGCTTCTACATCTCTAGTTTCGTCGCCAACATAAATGGCAGTCGCTGGAGCAATGTGCTTCTGACGCAGAATTTGTTGAATAATCCTGCCTTTGCCGAAGAGCGTTAGCCCAGAATCAACAAAATCAAACAGTTCCCGCATGTCTTGAGCCTCCAGAAACGCAACGACGTTTTGCCTGGAGTTAGACGTAACAATACCGAGGTGATGTCCCTGATGCTTGAGTTCTAACAGTGCGTCTTTGATACCAGGAATCGGCTTGAGTCGAGCAATTTCTTGATTGAGTTCGCTGCGTAAGCGCCGGAGCAAAAAAGGCAGTTTGAAGAATGATACTTTCGATCGCCTAAGAATTTCTCTAGAGCTTAAATTCTTCAAAGCATTCACATTTTCTAGCGGTGTGGATGGGTAGCCAAACTCATCGGCTAACCGATTGCTAATGCTAAAAACGGCATCGAATGAGTCGGCGATCGTCCCATCAAAGTCGAAAATGATGACCCTTGCGGTTTGCTCAGGAATAAGTAGCGGCAAAGATTGGTTTAGCACAGGCATATTTTGTTTGGGTCGGTTTTAGGGTGACAACCGAAGCAATACCAGCAGCCACTTCTCAGATCTATGATGCTATCTTGCCCACATAGACCTAACGCCTATAGCTTAAGTTTACAGATTCCTGCGATCGTTACAGCTATAGCCATAGTTCTATGAGTTAGGACGGGATGAAGGGGTGAAACCCTTAGCTGGGGCAAAGCCCACGCACCCTTTAATCCTAATGTCCTAACTTTTATGGCGACAGCCGTAAGTCACACAAGGCATTGCCAGCCAAGAACCAATCATAGTCTTTGCTGAAAGTGCGGCAGGCACATAGGACTGGAACACCAACTCTACTGCTCACCCGACCGCAAAGCGGAAGCAAGCGACCCTCCTCACCGCTTACCCCTCAAATAGGTAGAATGAGGAAAACGAATCGAGAGCAAGCACCATGATTCCTACCGTCATTGAGCAATCTGGTCGGGGCGAACGCGCCTTTGACATTTACTCGCGCCTGCTGCGGGAACGGATTGTGTTTCTAGGTCAGCAGATTGATGCCGATTTGGCGAATTTGGTTGTGGCTCAGTTGCTCTTTCTGGATGCTGAAGATCCAGAGAAAGATATCTATGTCTATATCAACTCTCCCGGTGGCTCAGTCTCAGCAGGGATGGGCATTTATGACACGCTGCGGCACATCCGTCCTGATGTCTCGACGATTTGTGTTGGGTTGGCTGCTAGCATGGGTGCCTTCTTACTCAGTGCGGGTACAAAAGGCAAGCGCATGAGCCTGCCCCACTCTCGCATTATGATCCACCAACCGTTGGGTGGCGCACAGGGTCAGGCGACTGACATTGAGATTCAGGCAAAAGAAATCTTGTACCACAAGCAGCGGCTCAATGAGATGCTGGCAGAGCATACGGGGCAGTCGATCGATCGCATTCAAGAAGACACCGAGCGCGACTTTTTCATGTCTGCCGAAGAAGCAAAAGACTATGGCTTGGTTGATCAGGTGATCGATCGTCGTCCTTCTGCGACTCGCCCAGCGGTAGTGGCATAGGTGAATTGAGCGGTCAGCGGTCAGCGGTCAGCCTGTAGGACAATGCAGAATTAAACTATTTACTAATTTCGGATTCCACTTTTAATGTTGCATCAGTGCCTGTTTCTCACCAGTCAGATGCTGACCGCTGATAGCTGATCGCTTATGATGCTTGTTCCGATCGCTGAGCACGAGCCGACTTCATGATTTCCTGAATTTTGGTCTTCTGTTCTGACGTGAGGTTTAAACTTGCCATCGCTTCGCGCATTCTGGTGCCTTGTTGCAGTTTTGCTTGCAATTGTTGTACCTGCTCTGGTGTCAGCACTGCCTCAATCTGTTTACGCCTTGCTTCACGTCTCTGGGCGCGTTCTGACGATTGAGTCGTGTCTGGTTGAACCTTGTCTGACTGTGGCGCACTCGATGACGTACTGTTTGCTGGGGGTGGTTGGGAAGCATTAGGCTGCGAACAAGCGGTCAGCCCACCGAGTAGGAGTGTTCCGCATAGCACTGCCGTTGCGATCGTCCGTTTCATTGAGCTTCCTCTATCGTAGGGGTCTAGCCTCCTTAGACTGGTGCTATGTTTTTGTGGTTCAGACAGGCTGGCGGTTCATACAGATAATGGGTTTGAATGTATGTCAAACGCACTAGAGCGAGCCGAAGCAGCGTTTCAGCAGGGCAATTGGTCTTCACTGCATCAACGCTTGCAGCAGTTGCTGGTCGATCGCACCACAGAATTGTCCGACAGCACCACAGCGCGTCTTCTAGAGTTAGCCATTGCTGTCCTTGAAGCGGGCGACTTTCAAGATCGGTGGGATATTGCAAAACTCTTGCCTGCCTTCGGCGATCGTGCGATCGCGCCGCTGCTTGCTTTACTCCAAGATGACGAAGCCGATCTGGAAGCGCGGTGGTTTACTGCCCGCATTCTCGGTAGCTACAGCCATCCTGATGTCGTCAGAGCGTTGATGAATCTGTTGCAAACTACTTCTAGTGAAGAACTTAGCAGTATTGCTGCTGAATCATTGGCAACCCTGGGCACGGCGGCGATCGCTGCCCTGACAGACTTGATCGCGCAGGACAACACGCGACTTTTTGCTGTGCGATCGCTGGCACATATTCGCCATTCCGAAACCATCGCTCCCCTTTTAACAGTGGTGACTGATCCCGACCCAAGCGTGCGGGCAGTCGCGCTTAGAGCCTTGGGCAGCTTTCATGATCCCCGTGTGCTGTCGGCGCTGGTAGACGCGCTGTACGACGAGCAAGCCACCGTCAGACAGGCTGCTGTCGAAGAGTTGGGCTTTTGCAACGACTTAACGCTGCAACTCGATTTAGTCCAGCTTCTCTCTAATCGCCTTCAGGACGTGCATTCAGCCGTTTGCTCTGAAGCAGCGATCGCGTTGGGACGGCTGGGCACCGATGCAGCGGCAGACGCGCTTTTCGCCGTCTTACAGTCTCCGCAGACCCCAAAACCATTGCAGCTTGAGCTTGTTTGGTCACTTGCCCGGATTGGCAGCACGATCGCGCTGGAGTACCTGCAACAAGCATTGTCCCTGTTCAACCAGCCAGCGTCGATGTCACTCTATCAGGCAATGATCGTAGCGGTAGGACGGTGGGAAACCGTAGATTGCAAGCCGCAAGCCGCTCAAATTTTAATCGCTGCGCTTGATACCTCACTTGCCACTGAACAGCCGACGCTCAGACAAACAATCGCGATCGGGCTGGGAGCGTTGGGACAGCTAACCGCGCTCGAAACCCTGATTCAGCTTTTAGCGGATGAAGAGATGAGTGTAAGACTTCATGCCATTGCCGCGCTTAAAGCCCTGGATGCCCAGACTGCTCATCAACAGTTACAGCGGTTAGCACATAGCGACCTACCAGACGCGCTCAAACGGGGTGTGGCGATCGCCATCAGAGAATGGTGACCATAAATTAGCATCGTTACTTACTACCCGTACGTCTCGGAAACCAACCTCATTCCTGTTGCAAACCCTGTCTAATCACAACCGATCAACTACTCCTTTTCGACCAGACACTTGCATGGACGCTATACAATGCGGCAAACTGACGCTAGTCAGATACATTGACTGATTCCGCCCGTGCCAGTTCGCCCCTGGCATCCTCCTTAATTCCTCTGAGATTGACCTTCATGCCGCTGCAAAAATCCCAACGCCGCACCAAGATTGTTGCCACAATCGGTCCAGCGACCAGTAGTCCAGAGGTTCTACGTGAGCTAATTGAGGCAGGAGCAACCACGCTGCGCCTCAACTTTTCCCACGGCACACATGAGGATCACCAGCGCAGTATTCGCCTGATTCGCCAAACCTCGTTTGAACTGAATCAGCCAGTGGGCATTTTGCAAGATTTGCAGGGACCCAAAATTCGGCTAGGACGGTTCAAAGATGGATCGATTGTGCTGAACAAGGGCGATCGCTTTATTCTCACCAGCAAGCTCATGGAAGGCACTCAGACCATGAGTGCCATCACCTACGAACCGCTGGCAGACGAAGTGCCGGAAGGTTCGGTGATTTTGCTAGATGATGGCAAAGTGGAAATGTTTGTCGAAAAAGTCGATCGTACCGCGCGCGAACTCCACTGCGTCACGGTTGTCGGTGGCACACTTTCCAACAACAAAGGGGTCAATTTTCCGGGTGTTTCCCTTTCTATCAAAGCGCTCACTGACAAAGACCGCAAAGACCTGACGTTTGGGCTGGATCAGGGCGTAGATTGGGTCGCGCTCAGCTTTGTGCGGAATCCGCAGGACGTGCTGGAAATTAAAGAGCTGATTGCCAGTGCGGGCAAAAATGTGCCCGTGATCGTCAAGATTGAGAAACACGAAGCAATTCAAGAGATGGAGTCGATTCTCTCCATCAGTGACGGGGTGATGGTCGCACGGGGCGATTTGGGCGTGGAACTCCCTGCCGAAGATGTACCTGTCCTGCAAAAGCGGTTGATTTTGACCGCAAATCGGATGGGCATTCCGGTCATCACCGCGACTCAAATGCTAGACAGCATGGTGCACAGCCCCCGCCCCACTCGCGCTGAGATTTCTGATGTGGCAAATGCGATTTTGGACGGTACGGATGCCGTGATGCTGTCGAATGAAACGGCTGTTGGCAAGCATCCGGTCGAAGCGGTGGCGACCATGGCTCGCATTGCGGTGCGAATTGAGCAGGAAAAATGGAAACGGGCGATCGAAGACAGTGGGCGATCGATCCCCAATGCGATCAGTCATGCCGTGAGCCAAATCGCCGACCAGCTAGATGCGGCTGCCATCATGACCCTGACGAAGACCGGAGCGACTGCGCGCAATGTTTCCAAATTTCGCTCAACCAAGCCTATCTTAGCCATCACTCCCCATGTTGATGTGGCTCGGCAGCTTCAGCTTGTCTGGGGTGTAAAACCCTTGCTAGTGCTGGATTTGCCATCGACTGGGCAGACCTTTCAAGCTGCAATCAACGTAGCGCAAGAGAAACACCTCCTGAGTGAAGGCGATTTAGTCGTCTTGACGGCTGGTACCTTACAAGGCGTTTCTGGCTCGACTGATTTAATTAAAGTTGAGGTCGTAACTGCGGTTCGTGGCAAAGGGGTCGGTATTGGTCAAGGCATGATTAGTGGCAAAGCTAGAGTCATGCATAACAGCGCAGACATTAGCCACTTTTGCCCAGGCGAAATCTTGGTGGCGCAACACACGGGCGCTGATTTAATTGAAGCGATTCGTAAAGCCGCTGGCATTATTACGGAAGATGGCAGTCTCACCAGTCACGCGGCTGTGATTGGTCTGCGGTTGGGTGTTCCTGCGATCGTGGGCGTGAAAAACGCAACCTCGGCAATCCGCAACGGTGAAATTGTCACCCTCGATTTACAACGGGGCTTAGTTTACGCGGGCGCAGCAATCCCACATCAAGCAGAATCAGCGCTACCCGTTTAAAGGTACTTTAACTCGCGCTTAATTGCGGATCAGCACTTCTTCTGCCCTCTGCCTTAAACCCTAAAAACTCATACCGCACTCAAGCGAAGCGCATAGGTTGTGATCTACGCTGACTTCGCCCAGTCTTTCGCCCAATTAAGCGTTTGATGAACTTGCTCTAACGTTGCGGCTTCGCAATAGAGCCGCAAAACGGGTTCAGTGCCGCTGAAGCGGATCAGGAGCCAGCTTTGATCGTCAAGGCGAAATTTGTAACCATCGACGGAGAGACAACCAATCACCGCATGTCCAGCAATTTCACCAGGCGGCTTGGTTTGCAGTTGATGGAGCAGCTTTGCCCGCACATCCATTCCTGCAAGGGGAAGATCAATGCGATCGTAGTTAGAGAAAAAGCCCGTTTGCTCTTGCAGCTTGCGATACAGATCACTTAGATCTAAGCCGGAACGAACGATCGCCTCCAGCACATAGAGCGCTGACAGCAAAGCATCACGTTCAGGGATGTGGTTGCCGTAGCCGATACCACCCGATTCTTCGCCACCCAGCAGCACCTGTGTTTCTAACATGCGATCGGCGATGTATTTGTAGCCAACGGGCGTTTCAAAGACAGGTAAGTTGTAAAGTGCTGCCACTTTGGGCATCAGATCAGAACCGCTGATGGTCTTGACTAATTCACCACTAAAGCCACGATTGGCAACCAAATGCTCAATCAAAATTGGGATCAGGATTTGCGAACTAAGAAAATTCGCCTGTCCATCGACAGCCGCAATGCGATCGCTGTCGCCATCAAACACTAGCCCCACTGCCAGCCCAGTTGGGTTTTCCTGACGATAGTCACGGATGTGGGCAAAGAAGTCTCCCAAATAGCGCGGTAACGGTTCGGGTGCGCCACCGCCAAACAAGGGATCGCGATCGCTATGCAGCTCTCGAATCGGTGTCTTCAGCAATCGCTCCAACCCACTCGCAGCGGCTCCATGCATCACATCTGCAAACACGGTCAGCTTGCCCTGCTGAATTGCCTGCCGAATCGCTGCAATATCCACTTTCGTTTCTAACCCGTTGCAGTAGCCCTCCCAGGGATCAAACGACTGGAGGAAACCCGGCGTACCTTCAACCGTCTTTCCTTCTGCGAGGAGCGCTTCTACTTGCTGCGTCACAGAAGGAGGGACGGAACCACCAAAGGCACCTTTGATTTTTAAGCCAGAGTAACTACCGGGATTGTGGCTGGCAGTGATGACCAGCGCACCTAACGCGCTGTACTGTTTAGCAGCCCAGCTAAACGCAGGCGTTGGGGCATAGCCGTCTGACAACATGACATCAAAGCCAGCGTCTCTCACCGCTTCAGCCGTTGCCAGGGCAAACTCTTCGGACAAAAAGCGCCGATCGTATCCCACAATCACCAACCGATTAGTGGTGGCGTTACCGTAGACATCCGCCAGCACTTGAGCCGCCAGTGGTGCCACAAGGGTCAGGCGATCGAAGGTGAAGTCTGCGGCAATCAGCCCTCGCCAGCCATCTGTACCAAACTTGATTGGGTTCGACGTAACCGACGTTGGAGAAGGGTGATTCATGGACGGACAACCTCACGTTCGCTTCGATTCTTGCCCTTCGAGTGTATGCGGAGAACAACTTCTTCAGCCACCCTCCGCTTCATTTTAAGCTGGGTTTGGGATCGACGCTAAAACCCATTGCCACCGTCTTTGAGCGCTACCTCGGCTCTATCGTGCTACGCAGCAGCTTTATAGAAGCTTTACATTACAACCCTAAACGTCTCGATCATAGTTAAGAATTGACCGTTTTTCCGGTTTTTCTACGGTATCTAGTTCTTGGGCAAAGCAAACTTGGGCAAAGCAAAGACGGTTGATCAAGGTATAGCGATCCTAAATGAATTATGAGAAGCAATATTGATAGCAAGCAGTCAGCGATCAGCGGTCAGCGGTTAGAGAAAAGCTGATGGCTGACCGCTGACTGCTCCATGATTAAGCTCCGCTCACAACTGATTTGGGACTGCTACATTTGTCTTAAAACTGATAGCTAAGGCTGAAATAGAAGCCTTCGTCCTGAGCATCGTTGCCACGATCGCTCAAATCCACAAAGGGCACAGCGTAGTCAAGCCGAAGATTCAAACGCGGCAGTGGCTGCCAGAGGAGACCGAGACCGATCGCGGCGAGAAATGTTTGTGACGGTAACGGATTGGGATTATCTGCCTGGTTCCAAACGGCACCCATGTCAAAAAATGGTGCAAGCTGAAAGTTTGGCAATCCGGCTTCATCGCGTGCTAACGTGATGCGATCTTCAACGGAGAAGCGGAACCCATTGTCGCCAGAACGAGCGTTTTGGCGGTAGCCGCGCAACGATTGCCCGCCACCAATCACAAACTGTTGAGAGGGCAGAAGACTATTGGGCGTGAGCTGTAAATCTAGCTGAGCGATGAGCAAATTGCTGGTGCCCAACCGCTGCACCCGCTGTGCCTGACCCAACCAGCTCAAGAATCGCCCATCTGGGATGGGAGAATCATTCTCGGTCGCATTCAAAATGCCCAAGCCCAGGTTGAATTGCGATCGTAGCGCCCAGGCTCCTTGCGGGTCACGCTTCACGTAATCTTGCCCAAACTTAAGAACACGCGTTTTGCTATTGCCATCCGCATCGGGACCAATGCCAAACGGGAAGCCCAAATCGTTAAACAAAAAGGTTTGCCCATCCTGAATGGCAAACCCAACTGAGAGGGCAAATTCTTCGCGCGGTGTCCGAAGCAACGGCTGACGATAGCTCAATTCGTACAGCGTCGTCTCGCCACGAATATCGAGTGCGCTAAAGTCAGGGTCGATAATGCGGTTTCTGCTGGGTGCAACACGAAGCTGCACGGTACCATTCATGGCATTGATGGGAACCGTATAGTTAAAGTCGAAGGCACCCGAACCACCACGAGTTGTACCAAAGAAGGACGCAGAAAGCTGATCGCCAAGACCTGTCAAATTACGATAGCTGATGGCTCCACCCAGTCGTACAGCACCGACGCTGGGTGGTGAGTAGTTGTCGGTTTGCAGCAACCCATCGATCGCCGTTGCCTCTGTCACCCTCACAATCAGGATGCTCTGTCCCAGTTGGGTGCCCGGTCGCAAACTCGCCTCCACGTTGGTAAGCAAAGGATCGGCTTTAAGTAATCGGAGCTGATCTTCTAATTTGTCACGGCTGAGCGGTGGGTTTGCGCCAAGCTGCACTCGGTTGCGTACGTAGGAGGGGTTTAACCGCTGTGTGCCTTCAACGTCAATCCGTTCCAGTGAGCCTTCCACGACTCGAATTTGTACAACCCCATTCGCCACGGTCTGATCTACCAGAATTGCCCGCGATGTAATGTAACCACGATCGAGATAAAGCTGAGTAATCGCATCTGCCGCCTGTCTGAGTTGTTCCAGCGTGACCGTCTTACCCTCTAGTGGTTGCGTGATTGGCTCAAGTTCCTTGGTGCCAAGAATCGTGCTGCCGATGACCTCGATTTTGGTAAGGGTGATGGTCGGCGACGGTTGTACAGGCGGTGTTGCTGGCGATGGTGTCGGTGTGGGCGGCAAGACGGGCTTGATCTGCTCTGGCGGTGACGGTGTGGGAACAGGTTGAATCAGGCGATCGCGGTTTGGATCAGGCGCAAGCTGGCTTGGATCAGGAAGCTGTGACGGCGGATTTTGACCAGGATTTGGCGGTACCTGTGCCATCAGTGCTTCGGTACGTGCCGCCGAGGTTGAACCAATTGGAGAGAGCGCCAGTGCTTGTGGCAGTAAGCAGAAAACGGCACCTGCGATCGAAACCCCACACTCAAAACCAAAAAACAGTCGTTGCATTAGTTACTCAATTTCTAATTTTCAAATAAAAATATCTGGCTGCCCAAATCTAACCGATCGAGCCATACAGCAAAGCAACCCAAACAATTCGTCAACATCGCTGTATGAAGCGATGCCCCATTTTACGAGGCTATGCACTCAAGGCAGGAAAATGTACCGACATCGACACACTTGGAAACCAAATACCAGAGGCAATCGTGTCCAAATCTACGCTAAAACGACATCTGCTTTGATGGTGTAGCAACACTTATAATGCGCTGACGGAAGCGCTGGCAGTCAGCAGTGTACGATGTAACGTGACCCGATCGAAGTCTCGTTATGTCGCCTCAGCTACCATCGCAACAGCCATCTCTCAATCGTCGGAAAAATCTGTGGTTTGAGCGGGTGATGGCGATCGTGGCTCTAGCAAACCTGGGACTGGTACTCTTCGATCTCAGTTACGTGCCACTCCGCAACTTTTGGCTACTGGGCAAGGTAAAACTGCCGTTGCTGCCTACCGTCACCTTGCCCATGCCGCCCGCTCCAGAAGCGTGTAAGCCGTTAGGCGAAACTCCAGACAAGGCAACGTTGATTACCGCTTGCTACGATCGCGTCAAAGGCATTGAGGCATACCGCGACACTCAAGCATATCTAGAAACCGTTAACCAACTGGAACAACAAATTCAGCAAAATGGCTTGCAATCAGCGGCTACGGTTCAAACGCTAAAAAGCCTGCAAGAGCAAAGCGAGCGCATGATTTCCGCCAACTGGTTCACCGTCGCCAACAAAAGCGGTACGTTGGAAAAAATCAAAGATCGAATGCGCGATCGCCTCTACGTTGACAATGCCTCAGTGACTGCCCGTATCGTCAGCACCGATCCAGCCAAACGCAGTGCCTTTCAAGAAGCGACCCAAAAAAAGGCGAAGCGATCGGCACAAACAGCCTTTGCTCTCTTTTGGAGTCCAGACTATTTGACTCAAGCTGGTGTGCAACAGGAGCTTAAGTGGTTTGACACTCGCATTCGAGATTTAATGCAAACTAACTACTACCGTTCGATCGAAGAAAACGGTGAATTTACCAATAACTTTTGGCTGTTAGATGCACCCTTTGTGATTCTGTTTGCGATCGAATTTCTTGCTCGTACGTGGTATATCAGCCGTCAGTTCAAAAGCATCAGTTGGCGCGATGCCATCTTCTGGCGCTGGTACGATGTCCTCCTGTTTTTTCCGTTTGGAGTGTTGTTCTACCCCTGGGCATGGCTACGCATCATTCCCGTTTCCATTCGCCTCCATCAAGCACACCTCATTGATTTAGAACGGCTAAAGGAACAAGCAACACAGGGCTTTGTCGGCAGTATCGCCGAAGAACTCACTGAAGTCGTTGTTGTGCAAGTGTTGAACCAGGTGCAGCAGGCAATTCGTCAGGGCGAAATCGTGCGTTGGCTGCTACAGCCAAAAACAAACCAGATCACCGTCAACAATGTGGATGAAATCACCGAACTCGTTTCCCTCTTTATCAAGCTGACGGTTTATCAAGTGTTGCCCAAAGTGCAACCCGATATTGAGGCACTACTGCGGCACAATATTGAAGCCGTACTCAACCAAGCGCCTGCGTATCAAACGCTCAAAACTGTGCCTGGATTGAAGGAAGTGCCTACTCAATTGATCGATCGCCTCATCACCGAAGTGATACAAGCCACCTACAGCACGCTGACCACTGCACTCGAAGATCCGATCGGAGCCGAGTTGACCAATCGCCTGGTGCAAAACTTTGGACAAGCACTGGGCAACGAAGTGCAACAACAAAACGTCACCGATGAATTGAAAATTCTCATCCATGACTTTCTCGAAGAATTGAAATTGAATTACGTGAAGCGATCGACTGAAATTGACGTACAAACCCTACTTGAAGAAACTCGCCAACTCCAGCAAAGTGCTAAAAAGCCCTAGGTCGCGTCATTAATTCAGCTCCAAAACCTTGGTCTCAGCATGATCGCGCCCGCTCCAACACACGAGGCTAGGGGCTGGAACCCTTGTTGCAAGTCATGCGTAGTCGTAATTGATGACAGCCCTTAGTGCAAGAGCAAAATTGGCACGATTGCAAGACTGTTGTACTTTTCACCACTAGAGACACAGAGTACTAACCGTCAGTACACGAACTTGCTCACTCCTGCTGGAACAGAGGTGACGACATTGTTTTCTGTCAGCGATCGATCGCCGTATGGACAAAGCGCTTCATGCAACAAACGGGCGCGTGACTGAAACGCTCACTGACCCTCCTCCAAACACAGCTAATGCTTACTGACTACTTAGGCGTGATTAAAGCTCCGTGTAAAGATATCGTGAAGCCTACCAAGACTAGTATTAAATGCTACGTAGATCTGCGATATTCTGTAAAGCCTCAGGGAAATAATATTAGCAAATGGTGAGAAAAGCTTTTGCAACGTTCGCCAGCAAGGAGCTGTAACGAAGTATGAGGCGCAAAACTTAGTATCTAAGCATTGACGCGCTCCTAGTCATGTTAAGCAAGATCGTTCTTACTTAGACTGGTTGACTTCTACCTTGCCTTGAATATTAATACCCTCTCTTCATAGCAAATTATTTAAACCTGGCTGCAAGTACAAAACTGGGTCTTCTGCGAACATGTTACACGAGGATAGACGCTTCTAAATCAGCCCAAGAAGGATTTTCAGGTCAATGTGTTAGTTGCTGGCGGATGATTCAGAATGATTAGTTGTCAAATTACACAGGTAGGTTTTCCGTTTCTAACGCTCACATCCTTTTTAACTCGAGAAAAACGTATTCAGTCCGTTTTTACCGTTGTTTTGTTTGCTGTGCTAGCGGATATCCTGCCTATGGCAGCTCAAAGCCCTACTAATGTTCTCCGTGAGTACCCCTTGCCTGCTGCTGCTCAAGTGAAGGAATCTTCACCCACTGCACCAGGCAATCCAGCCGATTTGCTTGGTGCTTACATACTGGATTCGGGCGATCGCATCAAAATTGAAGTCTTTAATGTTCCAGAGCTGAGCGGTGAGTTTGATATCTCAGTGGATGGCACGCTGAATTTGCCGTGGGTAGGTACTCTCTCTGTACAGGGGCAAACGGTCAGCGAATTAAAGAAAGCACTTCAAGAACAGTACAGCCAGTTTGTCAATCGCCCTCCTGTCATCAATTTGCGTTTATTAATTCCTCGCCCAATCCGCGTTGCCGTTGCCGGAGAGGTGTATCGCCCTGGAACCTATCTCATCGATTTTGGCGGTGAGCCAAACCGAACGAAGGAGGTGTATCGGTTTCCCACCGTCACTCAGCTCATTCAAAAGGCAGGCGGCATTACACAGGTTGCCAATGTCCGCAATATCCAGATTCGACGATTCACTGGTTCCAATCAGCCACAGGTGATTGATGTCGATTTGTGGAAGCTGATCCAGGCGGGAGACATTGCTCAGGATGTGAGTTTGCGGGATGGAGATACCATCATGATTTCAACTGCCAGCCAGGTTGACCTGGGTGAGGCGGTGCGTCTGGGTAGAGTAAACTTTGCGCCTGACAAGATCAATGTGCAGGTAGTAGGTGAGGTGGTTACGCCGGGTTCTGTCTCCGTCCCTCCAAACACGTCAATGAATCAGGCGATTCTGACCGCAGGCGGTTTCAAGAACGGGCGCGCTCGCGTGAAAGCCGTTGAGCTCATTCGGTTGAACCCGGACGGCACGGTGAAGCGGCAGACGATTTCAGTAAACTTTGCTGCCCAGCCTAATGATCTTGCTAATCCCCTATTACAGCCTAATGATGTCATCATTGCCAAGCGTTCAGCGACTGCCAGTCTCCTCGATACGTTCGGAACCATTTTCACCCCACTTTCAGCTTTGACTAGTATCCTCTACCTGTTCAGGTAAGGCTGCGATCAATCATTCAAGTCTGTGTGAAGCGCGTTCATCATGTTTTCATCAAGGGTGTCGATTCAATCCATCATGTGTGCATTCAATAAACAAGTTGTTAGTAAACAAGTTATCAGTCTGCGCTCATCATCCAGAGCTGTATTTGAAGTAGGTTCTCTTTTCTCCTATAAATAGAATCCTGCCACCCGTAATTCAATGAACTCTGATACCAGATCCAATCAGCCGTTAAGTTCCTTCGCAGAGCCATCTAGAAATGGTAAGCTGCCCCCTTCAGAATTTGTCCTGGAAAAGGGAGAGGACGAGGATTTTGATGTCAAGCAAATCCTGACGATTCTCAAGCGTCGTTCTTCTATCCTCGTCCCAGTCTTTGCGTCTGTAACAGCGCTCCTGTCACTTCTGGTTTTGCTTCAACCGCCGAGCTATTCGGGTAAATTCAGTGTGCTGGTCGAACCAGTCACCCAGGGGCAGCGATTAACTAACTCCCTCACTTCTTCTGCGGAAGCCCAGCGAAGTAATGAGGCAGCCTCTTCAGGTTCTCCCTATGACCCACAATATGTCAGTCAGATTGCCGTGCTTAAAAGCCAGAATCTTTTAGAAGCAATTGCGAAGGAAATTCAAGTCCGCTATCCCGATGTTACTGCCGAGAGCCTGATTCGCAGTCTTAAGATTAACAATCCGAAAGATACCAAAGTCCTGGACATCACCTATGGCTCTAAGGATCCGGCTCAGGTGCAGTTTGTGCTCCAGAAGGTGGCGGAGGGGTTTATAAAGTACAGTATTGAAGATCGACAGCGCAACCTGCGGAAAGGGATTGATTATGCCGATGATCAGCTCCAGCGACAAAACCAGAAAGTAGAAGCGCTGGAAGCTCAGTTGGAGGCGTTCCGTAGAACGAATAGCCTGGTTGATCCTAAAGAGGAATCTCAGGCACTGACCAGTCAGTTAAGTGCGCTCCTGTCTGAACAGCGGACTAATCAGGTTAAGTATGTAGCGACCCGCTCTCTCTATGCCAATTTGCTCCAACAGTTGCGCCTCGACCCCTCTGAGGGAGTGATTGCAGCCAACCTGAGTGAGTCTCCCGGTTATCTGGATCTGCTGGGTAAACTGCGAGATACAGAGACGCGGTTAGCCAAGGAGTCAGCGCGCCTACGTTCAAATACGCCAGTTGTTCAGGCACTCCAGGATGAACGGGATCGTTTGCTGCCGCTGTTACAGGCGGAAGCGCAACGAATCCTGGGCAAGAGCCGTACGGCTGACCAGACGAATGGTCAAGATCTGGGTTTTCAGGGCACTGTTGGACGTGATTTGATTAAAAATTTAATTGATTCAGCCAATCAGGTGCAGGTGCTGCAAGCCCAACAACTAGCGATCGCCCGCGCCTTGTCTGCTCTCAACGGTGAAATTCGTGACTTGGCGACATCATCGCGCAGTTATGGTCAGATCTCGCGGAATCTGGCGATCGCAACTGACAGCCTGAATCGGTTGCAGGCTGCACGCGAGAATTTACAACTGGAGTATGCCCGACAGCGTAATGTCTGGGAATTGCTCTCTAAAGTGGATGAAAAAAGTGTCAACGATGTATCGGGAACCAGCCGCAAGGTGTTTCTGGGTGTTGTTGCTGGTCTATTGTTGGGCGTTGCAGCCGCGTTCCTAGCCGAAAAGCTAGACCGCATTATACACTCTCCCGATGATCTGAAAGCGACGCATCTGCCGGTGCTGGGTATGATTCCCTATCAGGAACGGTTAAAGCAGCTTCCAATCGTCACTACTCAAACCGCCTTTGCTTCTGTACCTGAATCGTCTGGTTTGTTTTCCTACCCTGCGGAAAGCTATCAATCGAACCCAGTCCCCTTCCTGGAAGCCTTTTATTCGCTTGATGCAAACCTTCGCTTACTCAACTCGGATGCTCCCATTCGCTCGGTTGTCGTCTCTTCTTCGACACCAAGCGAAGGTAAATCAACGGTGGCTATTCATTTAGCAGTTGCTGCTGCCACTATGGGACGCAAGGTTTTGTTGGTCGATGCTGACATGCGCCTGCCACAGGTTGACAAGCGCCTACAACTTCCCAATTTTCGTGGTTTGAGCGACTTGCTTACGTCTGATGCTGATCCGATGGAGCTCAGTCAACCGTTCTCTGAGAACCTGGAACTTTATGTGTTGACCTCTGGTCAATCTCCCCCTGCTCCAGGACGGTTGCTATCGTCTAAAAAGATGGCAAAAACTGTTGAGTTTTTTACAACCCGGTTCGATTTGGTGATCTTTGATTCTCCTCCCTTATTAGGGTTTGTCGATGCTAAATTGCTGGCAGCTCACACAAATGGCATTTTGTTAGTAGCCGGGTTAGGCAAAACGAAGCGAGATGAATTAAAACAATCTTTAAATGATCTAAATGCAACCGCTCAGACTACTCTCTTGGGCATCGTTGCTAACGGCTTAAAACCATCAGCAATCCATCTCTCTAATGATCACCGTTACCAAAAGTACAATCAGAACTTTCATGACGATCATACAAGTTTGTCAAACTAGGCACAATCCAGAACACAATTCTCTGTGCACTACCGTTTAATATTTCTTTGATAATCGAGGACGTTGTGTACGGTTGCGTTCTTTCATTACTAATTTTATAGTGTTAATTACTAGCCTAAGTTGTTTTGGAGAAGCATACGAACCGTCTTTAATTGAGCATCCGTTGGACCAGTACGAGGATGTCTTTGTTTTAACCAGTTTAAGGCTGCCCATAACTCCATCTTCTTGTGCAAACAAAGGTAGGCAATACAAACCGTGGGCGATCGCTCAATGCCAGCAAGGCAGTGGATATAAGTAGATTGATTTGCTTCAACTAGCTGGTGCAATTGTGCTACAGCTTCGGCAAGTTGCTCAATCTGGAGTGGATGCTTGTAATGACTATCTGGCAAAGGAATGGCTATCCATCTGAAGTCTTGTTTGATGGCGATCGGCAATTCTCCTTCTGATTCTGAACACAAGGAAAAGACAACCTGGATTTTTGCTTCAAGCAGCTTAGAATGATCAGCCATTGTAGGTAGAGCACCAATCGCTAATGTCTTGGGTATGATCCAGCGTAGGGAGGAAAATTGACTCATTGAGCAAGGGAGTAGTCGTGATGAGAAGGTAGTCCTTAAAGAAGTATAACAATTGTTCGTGAAGTCATGGAATGAGCAATGTCTTCATTCCCTATTGAACCCACCCTAACGTTAATCATCTCCCCCTACAAACTACGTACATATTGCTGTGTGACCCTAGACTAATAAAATTATTTTTTGCGCACCTCGGAAAGGCGATAGTAAGGTAGCTTTACAGGCTAGTTTCGTCGTTTTTAAGCTTAGACTTCTCAAAGTAGCTTGATAAATTATTTTTATAATCAAAATATACTATGGCATCTCTATAGTGATATACTCTGAAGAAAGCGAGAGTTCTATCAAGCATTCTTATCGCATTTAGATTATCGAGTGCTTCACTTTTTTAGCTCACCTAACTCCAAGTTTCTAAAATAGTCTTCTTGCCAAGGATGGGGCTTTGATGGTCTTTACGATCTCGGTCTAATCCACTTTACCCATGCATTTAATTTGCTTGTCATTGGGTAATTTAGACAGGCTTGGTCTGTGTAAAGAGATTTTGGCTGGAGGAGCTTTTTCTCAAATATAAAGATCGGTAAGAACAGGTTTAGACGCGGTTGAATGGTTCGATCGGTAGGCTTAGTACGAAACCCGCTCCAGCGAGAACGGCATCTGGTTGCGAAACGTTCTCTTCGGCTTCTTAACCCCACCCAATCAAGCTATGACAACAGAATCAAAGTGTTTGCGTCGGTGCGATCGCAATCGAAAGCGATCGAAGCGTCGGGCTCTCTATTGCCCGATTCATGAATGTCATCTAGACAGTGCCAGCCCTAAACATTCTCTTTATGCTGACCAAGCAGCGCAACTTCAACAACGCGGGGTGAGTCGTAAAAATTCCTTGCTACTGGTGGCAACTCACAGTACTGTCTCCCTCAATGGAGAATGGTTAGAAGCATTCTGGTGTAACGAGTGCCAGGAATCAAAATGGTTTCACGTACGAAAGCTAGGACCTTCCAGCTATGAGCTTTCGGTGGCACCCGTTCATTTATGGCAGCAGGCAATGGGAGTGATTGATCCGAAGGGCAATCCGACCGTGGGAGATTTCACTCGACGGCAGGCACGTATGCTCTCCCAAAACCAAATCAAGGACTTTAAGTTTATGTAAGCACTGCTGGCTTGAGGCTGGCTACTGTACAAGCTCTTCAGGCAGGCGGCACCAACGAGCCGTAAGAAATACAGTCCGCCTTCATGGAGTAGCATCTATAAGGATTTGAAACCCCGTAACGCTGGGTTTTGTCTCTTTTGTCTCTTCTCTTTTGTCTCTATAGTTGCAACGCCAAGCACAGACATGCACCTGCTACTGAGCGTTCTCCGTTCCAGCAGTCGGAGTTTTGAAGCGGGGCTTGCTTGATGTGCCACATACTTTGTGAAGCACTCCGACTGCTTCGGGAGGAGGGGCAATTGGGCAGCCTAGAAATCAAAGTTCCAGGATCGGAGGTTAGGCAATTGACTGAGCCGATTTCACGCTCTTACGGGTTCTGGGTTTCCGCTCGGATTTGCGGATACCGCCTGCCATCGTGTATTCGGCGCTGTCTTTGCCATACCGTGTGGCAATATCGGTCAGCATCCGTTCGGAAAAGTCAGTCAAGCGTCGTTCGGTTTCCCGGATGTTGCTTTTAGCCTGGTCGATCGCGGAAAGAACGGTGTTGTAAGCGGTAAGCTGGTCGCGCAGGTCGTCAATGAGGGTGTTGTACGCCTCAATATCTAACCGCTACCAAAATCTAAGGTTTTGCTGATGGACTGTAAACTAGCAGAGCGACGTTCGGCTTTTTCCAACGAGATCGAGCCACGTTTGGATCTTGCCATAAGAATATTCCTCGTACAAGGTAGAACAGTTTTCAGCCTAATCCACTGCAAAGCTGCCAGACTTGAGCGAACTTACGGATTGCAATTTCTGTGCCTGATCTTAATTTCTGTGATTACACAGAACAGTAGAGCGATCGCGCACAGTTGATCAAAGAAGAACCACTGTGGATCAGCGATCGTCAACGATCGATCAAACAAAGAGTTGATTGAATCAAAGAAAGAGACTTAATGATCAAAGAAAAGGAGCTGCCGATCAGACTAATCGATGCAGCGATCGAATGACATGACTATAAGAGGATGTTTTAAAAGTCCAGATGCGTGTAGCTCTGGCGACTGAAGTCGCGGCTACACGCACAAAACCTGCCTACGCAGGTTCCAAAACCCTCGTGCTGAGGCAGTCCGCGCAGGCGGACTTTGTTAATGTAGTCGCGGTTTTAACCGCCAGACACTTTTCAAACAGCCTCTAAGGATCAAAGAACAGCTCTAGGGCACGACCGAAGATCTCTATATAACTACTTGCTATCTTTTAGAGGCTCCATGAAAACTACTGAGGATACAGCATATGCTAAAAATAACCAGTCTTCAACCAGTCCTTATACGTTGGATAACCCAACTATTGAAAAGGCGGTTGAAATCATTCCGTTCAGCAAGCTCTACACAACAAATTGCGAGATAGACTACATTATTCAGGCAATCAGTAGTGGGCAAGTTGCTGGTGATGGAGCGTTTACAAGAGAGTGTCAGAAGTGGTTGCAAAACACAATTGGTGGGCAGAAAGTGTTACTCACCCATTCCTGTACAGCAGCCCTAGAAATGGCAGTAATCCTGGCTAATATTCAGCCTGGAGACGAGGTGATTATGCCATCCTACACGTTTGTTTCAACCGCAAATGCGGTGGTTTTGCGCGGTGGCACACCAGTTTTTATTGACATTCATCCTGATACGCTTAATCTGGATGAAATGCAGATAGAAGCAGCAATTACGCTCAAAACCAAAGCGATTATACCTGTTCACTATGCAGGTGTAGCTTGTGAGATGGACACCATTAAAGCATTAGCTGATCAGTATGGGCTTACTGTAATCGAAGATGCTGCTCAAGGGTTTTGTGCACGATATAAGAACCGACCAGTCGGAAGTTTAGGACATATGGCAGCGTTTAGCTTTCATGCAACCAAAAATATTGTCTCTGGTGAAGGTGGAGCACTAGTAATTAATAATCCTGCGTTGACTGAACGGGCAGAAATTGTGTGGGAGAAAGGCACAAATCGCAGTCGTTTTCTGCGAGGAGAGGTCGATAAATATACATGGACTGATATTGGCTCATCTTACCTGCCAAGTGATTTACTGGCGGCATTTCTTTGGGCACAATTAGAGCAAGCTAACGAGATTACACAGCAGCGCTTAAAACTTTGGAATCGTTATAATAAAGCCTTTGCAGAACTGGAACTTCGGCGTAAGGTTGATCGCCCATCAGTGCCTGCAGATTGCCAACATAATGCTCACATTTATTATTTACTAGTCAATGATCTTGAAACTCGGACACGCGTATTAGCTAATCTCAAGCGAGGGGGGGTGCAAGCAACATTTCACTATATTCCTTTGCATAGCTCTCCTGCTGGGCAAAAGTATGGTCGTACACACGGCAGTTTAAATGTGACTGAAGCAATCAGCGATCGTATTGTGAGGTTGCCACTTAGCGCCGCTTTGACCGTAGAGCAGATAGATCATATTATCACTCTGGTCTTGCAAGAATTGAGGAAGACAACCTGAACATGCAGGGCATGAACGAACCTCCACTCTATCCTATCGAGCAATGTCAATGTGTTGAAGTGGTTACCACTAATTCTCCATCAGTGGTAGCTCTATTTCCACCCAAGTCTACTAGCAATACATTTAGTTTTGTCACTACTTCCTGATTCACTACACTCTTTAAGCGTGTTAGTTTTCATGACAAGCCCACGAAAGATTTTATATCTAGGTTCTAATTCTGGCACATCAAAGCATCGAGCTGATGCCCTGGTTCGACTAGAGCATCAAGTTGAGATTATTGACCCTTGGGGCTTTTTTCCACAAAGTGTTCTTTTAAGAAAGCTTCAATTTGATACAGGTATGCCCTGGTTAGGACATTATGTTCGTAGACGGATTTTGCGAACTCTTAATGGAAGGGAAAATAATCAATATGATTTGGTAATCGTTAACTGTGGAGAGTTGATTAATGCAAAGCTGGTCAAGGATTTAAGGGCTAAGTTTGGGTTAGTCGCTAACTATAATAATGATGATCCCTTTGGCAAAAGAGATCGAAATAAATGGAAACTATATTTAGAAGCACTTCCTCACTATGATCTTGTAGTCGTTGTACGTGAAGTTAACGTTCAAAAGGCTTACGCTTCAGGTGCCAAAAAGGTTTTAAGGGTGTTTATGACTGCAGATGAGGTGGTTCATCACCCTCGGTGTTTGAGTGAGCAAGACTACTCCAAATGGGCTAGTGACGTTTTATTTATTGGCACCTGGATGCCTGAACGAGGAGAATTCATGGCACGTCTCATTAAGATGGGAATTCCGTTATCAATTTATGGTTCGCGCTGGCAAAAAGCGCCTCAATGGTCGATCATTAAGAATGCTTGGCGGGGGGGAGAATTGCATGGCGATAATTACGCCAAGGCAATCCAGTCAGCAAAAATTTGCTTGGGTCTTCTATCTAAGGGCAATCGAGATTTGCATACAACTCGCTCTATAGAAATTCCGGCTTTGGGTGGCTTATTGTGTGCCGAGAGAACTCTTGAGCATCAACAGTTATATCAGGAAGGAAAGGAGGCTATTTTTTGGAGTGATGCTGAAGAATGTGCAGCAGTTTGTAAGAGATTAATTAGTGAAGATGCGTGTCGAGCCAACATTGCTTTAGCAGGTAAAGAAAGAGCACAGAAGAATAACCTGTTTAATGAGGCAATTATGCAAGCAGTCCTTAAGACAGTTGATGAAAATGGAAATCACTCTCGTACTTCTTCACAAATATCCAGTTTCCCGACTTGGAGCAATTAGTCAAGGAATCATTCATCTTACCTAGTTAATTCTTACTACAATGCAAATTACTGTTGCAGTTCCAGGTCGCTTTCATGGCTTTAATCTTGCCAAACAACTCCAAAAAAGAACTCATCTTTACCAACTGATTACAACCTATCCCAAGTTTGCTGTTTCAAAATTTGGCATCGATACTTCCTGTGTTAAATCGATCTGGTATCTAGAGGCATTAGCTCGTTTGTATCGAAAGCTACCCTCTTTTGCAACAAAGAACTACAACATGCAGCTTTGGTATATGGAGCAGTTTGATCATGCTGTTTTGCCATTCATTGATCCTGAGCTAGATTTATTTGTTGGCTGGTCAGACTCCAGCCTATGGTCAATTCAAAGGGCAAGAAGCATGGGGATACCGACAGTATTGCAGCGAAGTAGTAGTCATAGAATCTATCAAAGCCGGATTTTGGATGAGGAATATGCCTATTGGGGATTAAAATTTACTGAGACACATCCAGGTGTCTACGATAGAGAATTACAAACGTATGAAGAGGCTGATACGATAGAGGTTCCTAGTCTCTTCGTCAAACAAACGTTTTTGGATGCAGGGGTTCCTGAGAGCAAACTTCTTCATCTTCCCTATGGCGCTTCACTCCAGGAATTTTATCCAGGTCAAAAAGAAGATAGTATTTTTCGAGTCGTTCATTGTGGTGCTCTCAGTCTTCGTAAAGGTATTCCCTATCTCCTTCAAGCTTTCTATGAACTGAATTTACCTGAAGCAGAATTATGGCTTATAGGTTCACTCACTCCAGAAATAATGCCATTCTTAGAAAAGTATAAAAATGATCGTGTTATTTTGAAAGGAACATATCCCCAGAGCAAGCTACGCTTGCTCTACTGCCAATGTTCTGTATTCTGTATAGCCTCTATTGAGGAAGGTTTAGCTATGGTACAACCACAAGCGATGGCTTGTGGCTTACCCGTGATCCATACAACCAATACTGGAGGCTCGGATGTTGTCCGAGATGGTTTGGATGGTTATTGCGTTCCCATTCGAGACGTAGAAGCTCTGAAAGAGAAGATCCTTTTCTTCTACGACAACCCCACGTTGAGAGAAGAGATGGGGAGCAATGCCTTGTCGCATGCTCAAACAGCCTTGTCTTGGGAGAGGTATGGCGACAAGACAATTAGCAGCTATCAGCACCTACTAAAATCTAAAGATTATGATCATTAAGCGCAATGATGTTCTTGTCTCTGTCATTCTACCTGTTTATAATCGACCTGAGTACTTAGCTCAGGCAATTGAAAGTGTTGTAGGACAGGACTATCCCAATTGGGAGTTAATTATTTCTGATAATGCTTCAGATACCCCTACTAAGGAATTGCTAAAGAAATTTGAGCAACATCCTAAAGTGAAAATCTATTATAATTCTCGGAATCTAGGCCTTTTTCGAAATTTGAATCAGGCAATACACCATAGTTTAGGAGACTATGTTGTGTTGTTATGCAGTGATGATCTTCTTCTACCACACTGCTTGAGTATGGGACTATCTCTTCTACAGCAGCATAAAGCAGAATTCTTGCTTTCTGCGTTGCAAACCCTTCAAGGAGGTAGACAACAATCAGTTAGCTCATCACAATTACATTATGATTTATTTATGAAAGAGCAGTTAAAACTTTTTGATTCTTATTCTGCTCTTGAGCTATTACTAAAGTATGGCAGCATTAATGGTAATTTAACTGGCATGTTCTTCGCACAAAATCTATACAAATCTGTAGGAAGATTTAGGGAGTGCTCCTATCATACCGCAGATTGGGAATGGGTGTATGAAGCAGTACGCCGCCACCCTGTTTTACTGTCTAAAATGCCAATTGCAACAATTAGAGTTCATGAGAAACAGTTATCGGCGGCTGATCTTGGCAATCTCAGAAATTCCTTAGAAGTTGCTGAAATAGTTAAAAAACTGTTGGATGACCCTTACTTGAAACAACAATCTGAATCAATAAAATGGGCGCAATATATAATGCAAGATCATTTGTGGCATGGACTTAAACTTGCCTTGAGAGGGGATATGCCCAAATTTCTTACCCTCGCGCAGGTAGTTCATCAAACAACAGGGCTTTGGGGTACGTTTTCATCATTGCTAGAAAATTTTCCGCGTCGATGGGATGCTTATCAGAAAAAAACTTACATGCTTCCTCCGTATTAGGCTAATGGGTCGTTCTAAGATGTGTCAGACAATCAGCCTACTGATATTCACTTTCAGCAAAGAGTTGAAGTTATTTCCCAATATGGAACCTACAACCCTTATGAGTCTTAGAGGCTGTTTGAAAAGTGTCTGGCGGTTAAAACCGAGACTACGTAAACAAAGTCTGCCGACGCGGACTATCGAAAGGCAGGGGTTTTGTAACCTGCGGAGGCAGGTTTTGTTCGTGTAGCTGCGACTTCAGTCGCTAAAGCTACGAGAATCGGGACTTTTAAAAAGCCCTCTTAGGTCAGTGAGCTTTTGAGTTGAAATCCGCCCATATACTCAAGACGGGAAACTTCCGACTACATTACTATGATGCCCATGGAGCCTTTATTACAGGCATCATTACCTTTAGGGCGCTACCGACTAATGACGAATATGGGAACCTAACTTTGTTTCTAAAATATATCTGAAACTCTTCTTTGAGAAGGTATTTTTAATAGTATATATTCGTTTCTAGTTAACCAATTTAGTATTGAAATATTGAGTTTAATTGTCAGAAAGAATTTAAATAGTCTGTATCTTTAGGAATAATCGAAAAGGTTACCTCAATGCCTAGAATACTTTTTTTGCACCCAAATCAACAAGACTATCTTGCCGAAGGAGTTTTTCATGGCTTACGAACCTTGTTAGGTGCTGATTGTGTTGATATTCCCAGATATGATTGTATGTACAAACCGCTCACACACAATCTGAGAATTAAATTAAGGGGTAATGGCTTTACACTTTACGGATTGCTTCCGGAGATTCCGGAGCTATCAGAAGACAGGTTTTTTTGGGAAAATGAGATTGATAAATATGACTATATTATAGTCGCTAATCTTACTCGGCAGTGGCATCAGGTTATGAAGCTGTCTCCCAATGTGAATCCTGAGAAGCTTATTCTTCTAGATGGTGAAGACCAATCTACTTGCTTTCCTTTTGAAGCTATGAGGCGGCGTTTATTAAAAGATAATCCCTTAAGCTTTTTTACACCTTCATGGAAATACAGATGCTTTAAGCGAGAATTAATTGGGGAAGGATATAGCTATGGGCTGCTTACGAAATTCCTGCCTTCTTTTTTAAGGAGAAACATTCCATTACCTGATAAGTTGATGTCTATTAGCTTTTCTATACCCGAAGAGAAAATTTCCTTGATAGATTTATCTAGAAAGAAGAAAGATTTTCCTGTCTATATTGTTGACTCTGAAGTGTCAAAGCAGGTGAAGGATTCATTCTTTGGTTCTCTGGGTGCAGAACAGTATTCTTTTGATAAAGAAGAAGATTATTACGATGACTTGAGAAAATCCCGCTATGGTATTACTACGAAACGCGAGGGTTGGGATTGTTTGAGACACTATGAGTTGGCCGCAAATGGATGTGTTCTTTGCTTCAGAGATTTACACTTAAAGCCGGAAACCTGTGCGCCCCATGGTTTGAATGAGACAAATTGTATCTCTTACACTAACTGGACTGATTTGAAGTCAAAACTAGAGGCAATAACGCCAGAAAAATATGCTGTTCTCCAGCAGAATACTTATCAGTGGGTTTCTCAACAAACGACTATCGTTCGTGCAAAGCAGTTATTAGAGAAATGCCTATAAGCTTCTCTGACTGAGAAATAATCTGAGAGTATTTAGATCGTCTAATTTTCGCCTTTAACGGCAAAGCAAATGTTATTTCAGTCTCTAAAACCCCTTTTAAAGAGTAGTTTTCTACTTGTCATCGCAACGCTAGTCAGTCGTCTCAGTGGGCTGATTGTCCTTCCAATTGTAGCTCGACTCCTTGGACCTAGTAGTCTCGGACTTTTCAGTCTTTTACAAAACACCGCTCAGACAGCAGATATGCTGTCGCGGATTGGGGTCGATGCTGCCATGCACCGAAACGGTGCTCAATACGAGAGCCTTGACAGGCAATCCGTTGGGCGATTACTTGGAGTGGGTTCTTGCTTAATTATTATTGCTGGAATTTTCATTGCACTCTTTATTTGCTTAAATGCTCAGTTGGTTGCCAGTTTGGTTTTAGGAGATGCCAAAGCCGCTCAATGGCTAAACCTGACCGCTCTTACTGTTGTCTTGACTGTGGCGTTTACCCCTTCCTGGATTTGCCTAATCGCGCTACACGCCTTCAAAGCCTATACCATTCTCACCTCTCTCTCATCGATAGTAGGAGCATTGTTAACATTGCTGCTTACTTACCGATTTGGCATAGCTGGGGCACTGTGGGGCTTGGCAGGTACAGCACTAATTCAATTTATATCTGGCTGGTGCTTGACCTTGCCAATTCTGCGTCAAAAAAAAATTAGTTTACGGTGTGATCAGTTTATTGCAGAGTCTAAGAGTCTTCTTGGTTTTGGCTTACCCTTTTACTTTGGTAACTTTTTATCTGGATTTATTTTACTACCGCTGCTTGGCTATGTCGGTAAAGTAGGCGGTCTTGATCAGCTAGGTCATCTGCGCGTTGCCCAATCCCTCTCTCAGATTGTCAGCTTCCTGCCTACTGCGGTTGCTCCAGTCATCATTTCTAGCCTCTCTGCAACGTTAGTGGCTGACTTAAATACGCATCAGCGAATCAAGTCCTTAAGTCTTCGCTGTCTTTGGTTACTGATGCTATTTTTTAGTCTAATGATTTGTTTGAATCTCGACGGTGTAATCAAATTACTGTTTAGCTCTAAATATCTTGAAGCAATCGTCCTTTCTAAAATAATGATCTGGATGGTCGCCATTAACAGCCTCTCTGGTGTATTCAACCAATACATGGTCAGTGCTGGTAAAACTCACGCGATCGCAGTCATTCAAGTTTTCGGTTTAATAATTACAGTTCTAATAGCACTGCTGACTGTTCAACATCACGGTGCAATGGGGCTATTATTAGCTCAACTGGTAGCTTCCATTTTTACTTGCTCAGCTTACGTAAGACCTTCTCTCTCAGACCTAGATCAGACTGAGCAACGAAGGATATTGTATTTGTTTTTGATTAGTCTGCTCGCAATTAGCCTTACATTTTTACCCTTCTCCAACATTACCAATTTTTGGGTTTGTCTAGTTCTATCTTTGATACTAGGAGTTTTCATATTGAGCATATCAGCTCATTGGGCTTTTGCTGAAAATGAGCGAGAAGCTTTCAATTCAGTTATTCGCAAAAAAATTAAGGGAGCTCTAAAGTAATTCGTGGAAATCGTTCATTATTCTAACGGTAGTGATGAGTCGAATCAGAAAAGATCACTCTTTTCTCAATTTAAAATCAAAGAGTCTTTTCTTGCATTCGCTTTGCTTGGTCCATCGGCCTTCGCCATGCTTTTACCTAGCTTCCTTAAGCTGGATCAGTTTAAGAGAAGAGGTTCAACGATTGCAATTATTGCAATTGGACTCGCCGCTTTAGCATTATTGTTTTTGTTGAGTGATACCTTGAATTTTTGGTCTCGCTTTTTATTTTGCTTTGCTATTGCAACTTTTCTAATTGGCAGTGATTGTCGTAGAGAGAAGTTCAACGATCATGTGATCGCACACTTTGTAAATTATCTGTATGTAGCCTTCTTCTTTCAATTTTTTTTAATGAACCTTAACCCCGAGGGATTTAAGGGTGTAATACCATTCAATGGTTGGCTTAGAATTTTTAGTTCATCACCAGTAGCAGCAGATTTACTTTTACTATGCTTTGTCTTCCAAAATTTCGGATATTACTTAATCTGGGAACTAATTCCTTCCGTTAGTTCTATCAAGCGTTGGTCGAGTTCAGCGGCTAATTTAGTAAATATCAAATTCGTTTCTACTAAAAATCATCAGCTTCTGCTCGTCTTAATTTTGATGAGCTTGGGCTTAATCTACAGGCTTTGGAAGGTTGCTACAGGTAGTGCCGCCTACTTGGATACTGGAGGCGTTCCTGAGGCTATTAACGGATTTCTCTCTCAATTTGAGCGCCTTTATGTTGTAGGCTGGCTCTATGCTTACTCAGCTTGCCTTCGTAAAGAAGGCTCAAAACAGCTCAATCTTCTAATCTGGGCTTTTACGGTAGCTGAACTTTTTTTTCAAATAATTAGTGGCTCAAAGGGTAGGTTCTTCAACTTTGTAATTTTGCCCCTTGCTACTACTTTTCTTCTAGTACGTAGAAGAGTAGGATGGCTTATCTTTTCTTTAATTTGCACTCTGGGGTTATTTTCCTGGCTCTTTGTCTATCCAGTTCTAGTCATCTATCGTGAATCACTGCAGTTTGCTGCATCACTTGGCCGTGCAGGCGCTTCAATCTCCCTGATCGAAGCTTTAAACATATTTTTGGGCTACTCATGGGAGCAATATATTGAGCAATTGCTGACCCCCTTTAACAAGTCAGGAGTGGCAGAACAGGTAGCTGCATTAACGTCACTTGTTCATTATCAGGTTTCTCAGCCTGCGGCTTTACTTTGGCAACGGCTTTTTCTTTTTTGGGTGCCCAGGTTTATTTGGGCTGACAAGCCGCAACCCATTTCGGGTAACGAGCTTGGAAAACTATCGGCGCGTGTTAACGTTGATGATGATGATACTTCAGTGCTGCAAACTTCTCCAGGTGAGGTGTTTGCATACCACGGCATCGCTGGGAGTGTACTTTTTATTCTTTCTGGTCTCCTCTTACGCTGGTTTAGTGAGGCAACGTCACCCTTCAAGATACTCACTCCCTTTCGAGTGGCTGTATTCGTCGCTTATCTACCTCTGATCAAAGATTGCCTAAGCGGAACTTTTGAGTCGGCGTTAACAGGTTTCTCACTTCAAGTTGGCGTTTTATATGCGGTTTTGTGGTTAGCCAAAAGATTGATTAAGTAGTTCTTAATTCATAATAATGTTCTCTGAAATTTGCAGAGGTTCAATTTGATGTAAATGGCTAAAAAACTTACTCCAAAACGTAATTTTTACCATTCTATTCACTTGTGGATTCCCAATATCTTTGGCTTTAAGGGCGGTATTCAGGTGTATTCAGCTTTTTTATTAAAGGCATTACACCAGGCTGATCCCAACGCAAAATATGATGCGTTTTTGAAAAACGATATGTGTAAAGCAGGTAACTTCTTCGACACCAACCCAATTCAGTTCCATTTCTCAGGTCGCATTGCCAATCGACTGCGTACTTTTACCTTTACAATGCAGCTTATAGTTGGTGCTTTGCGAAAAGCGCCTGAATTAGTTATCTCAACTCACATAAACTACACACCTGTTGCCTGCTGGCTTAAACAGCTACTTGGCATTCCCTATTGGGTCGTAGCTCATGGTATTGAAGTTTGGAATTTAAAAAATCCACAACTAATCAAGGGGTTGCGCCACGCCGATCGCATTCTGTCCGTTAGCGAGTACACCCGCCAGCGACTATTGTCAGAACAAAATCTAGATCCCGATCAGGTAGTGCTATTACCCAATACCTTTGACCACACCCGCTTTCAGATTGCCCCAAAACCCGACTACTTACTGAAGCGCTATCACCTGACTCCAAAGCAGCCCGTTGTCCTCACTGTTGCACGTCTTGATCCTGCCGATCGCTACAAGGGATACGACCAGATTCTTCAGGCACTACCCCAGATTCGACAGCAGATTCCAAGTATTCATTACCTGCTAGTCGGTAAAGGGAAGGATCATCCACGGATTGAACAGCTCATTGCCAGCTTGGATTTGCAAGACTGCGTTACTTTAGCAGGTTTCATTCCCGATTCAGAGTTGGGTGACCACTACAACCTGTGTGATGTCTTTGCCATGCCCAGTAAAGGCGAAGGCTTTGGGATCGTTTACCTGGAAGCGATCGCCTGTGGGAAGCCAACGTTAGGAGGCGATCAAGATGGTGCCCTTGATGCACTCAAGAATGGCGAATTAGGAGCATTGGTTAACCCAGATGACATCGACCGGATTGCTGATACCATCACTCAACTAATACAGGGCACATATCCTAACTCCATTTTGTATCAACCCCAGGTACTGAGGCAAAAAGTATTGGAATACTATGGGTTTGAGCAATTTCAAAAGACTCTCGCTAGTTTGATACAAACCTTCTTGAAAGAATCTAACAAATGAGTGGAACTGACTTAAATAGAGTGGGCAATGCCTACCCTACAAATTACTCAGCCCAAAATTACATCTAAAGGTTCTTTCACTACTGGCTCCTGAATGCAAACTCCTGACTTCTACTGTATGTATATGAACGATTCCCTCTCTAAGCACTTATATTTATGAATTCAAGCCCGAATCAACCTGGGGCATTGCAACCGCTTACCGCACTCGACGCATTGAGAGTCTGCCAGGTAATCGATAGCCTGAATGAGAATACAGGGGGACCTGTCCCTGCCGTAGTTAATTTAACTGAAGGGTTAGTACAGGATGGCGTTCAGTCCTATGTTGTAACGCAAGATTATCCTAACTGGGGAACTCAGGTTCAGCCCCAAGGTGCTCAGTGCTATAGCTATCCAGGCAACAGCGTCATGAAATATATGGGTACACCCAACGCTAAATTTTACAAAACACTGCGATATCTGGCTGAGTCAGAAATTAATCTGATTCATAATCATGGTATCTGGCTCTTCATTAATCGGTGTGCCCGCTATGTGGCGACTGCCAACCAGCTACCACTGGTGATTTCACCGCGGGGAACCTTGGAACCGTGGGTCTTTGAACGCAATTTTTATAAGAAGTGGTTAACCTGGCATCTCTTTGAGCAACAAAATTTGCGGCATGCCGCTCTGTTTCATGCAACGTCGGCTTTGGAGCTGAACGCCATTCGGCGGCTTGGCTTTACTCAACCGATCGCCCTGATTCCAGATGGAGTGAATTTACCCGATCTAGCAACTGTTCCAGGTCGAGATATCTTGATTCAAGCCTTTCCTGAGCTTGCAAACAAACGGTGGTTACTCTTTATGAGTCGGCTTCATCCTAAAAAGGGCATTGATACGCTGCTCATTGCCTGGCAGCGCCTTGCCACCGAGTTCGTCGATTGGCATTTAATTATTGCTGGTCCCGACGAGAACACCTATAAAACACAACTGGTCAAGCTCGTTAATGAATGCGGCTTAGAGCAGCGGGTAACGTTTACCGGCATGTTAAAGGGCGATCGCAAAGCTGCCGCCCTTGGAAACGCCGATCTATTTGTGCTGCCGACCCATTCCGAAAACTTTGGCATTGTCATTGCCGAATCCCTTGCTTATGAAGTGCCAGTGGTTACGACGCAAGAAGCACCCTGGTCTGAACTTAACACGCACAACTGTGGTTGGTGGGTCAAGGATGCCCTCGACACTCTCATTGATGCTCTGACAGAAGGACTGCGGTTATCAGAGAGTCAACGGCAGACAATGGGTAGTCGCGGACGACAACTGATTGCGGACAAGTATACATGGCAGGCAGTTGTCCATCAGATGGTTGCTGCCTATGAGTGGGCTACGCGGGGTGGCAATCCACCCAACTGCATTATTTTTGAGAAAGGAAAGGGTTGTAATTTGCCTCAAGCCTTGTTAGAAGCAGACAACGCTTAAGAGCAGGTTTAGCCAGTTATTATTAGTCTCGACATAATTTGGTTTCCTACCCAACGCTTCTTTGCAGTACAACCCTATGAAGCTACTATCAGTCATCATCCTTACTAAAGATGAGGCAATTAATCTCAAAACCTGCCTGAAAAGTTTGCAGTCTTTAGACGCAGAGATTTATATTGTGGACTCTGGTAGTACGGATGCGACCCTTGAGATTGCCGCAGAAGCAGGCTGCAAAATTTATACAAATGCTTGGGTCAACCATGCTCACCAGCTAAATTGGGCGATTGCAAATCTGCCCATTACAACCCTATGGACAATGCGGGTCGATGCAGATGAGCACCTGACCCCAGAACTCGTTCAGGAAATTCTTCAGGTACTTCCAACAACGTCTAAGGCTGTCACCGCTTATCAAATGAAACGACGAGTCTATTTTATGGGCAAATGGATTCGGCATGGGGGACGCTATCCATCCTGGTTGTTGCGGATTTGGCGTACTGGGATGGGGCACTGCGAACAACGCTGGATGGATGAGCATATCATTATTTCCGATGGGAAAATCGCTGACTTGAAGCACGACATTATTGATGAAAACCAAAAGGGGTTAACTTTTTGGGTCGATAAACACAATCGCTATGCCGATCGGGAAATCTCTGACTTGTTAGCTGATGATCCAACCCTGGATAGTCAGCTCCTGGATGCAGAGTACTCTACCCAGGCAAGTCAGGTTCGTTGGGCAAAGAAGAACTTTTATAACCGCTCCCCCTTGTTTATCCGAGCGGTTGTTTACTTTTTATTCCGGTACTTTATCCGGCTTGGTTTTTTAGATGGCTGGGAAGGATTGAGTTTTCATGTTCTTCAGGGGTTCTGGTATCGCTTTCTGGTGGATGCCAAACTGTACGAGTTGCGTCTTAAAGACAAGCGATTGCCCTAGCAGAGCCTCTATTTTTTAGATTGCTTTTTACTACTTCAATTAGTAAGCCCTATGCCCTTTGACTTCGTTCGCTTAGATCAATATGCCCCACCGGGTCTACCCACAGGAGGTGCATCGCTTTGGAAACAATTGTTGTGGTTCTTTGTGGGCGATCGCCTGGTGCAAAGCTATCTCATTCCGATATCTGGCTTCAAGGTATGGGTGCTCCGCCGCTTTGGCGCAATCATTGGTCAGGGTGTGCGGATTAAGCCCGGTCTGCGGGTTAAATTTCCCTGGCTACTCACCATTGGCGATCATTGCTGGATTGGTGAACAGGCATGGTTCGACAATATTGAACCGATCGTGATTGAAAATCAGGTTTGCATCTCTCAGGCTGTTTACCTCTGTACAGGCAACCACGATTGGAGTGATCCAGCCTTCCGCTATCGTTCTAAGCGTATCCATATTGAATCGGGCAGCTGGCTTGCCGCCAAAACCGTGGTGGGTCCTGGCGTGACGATAAAGCAAGGTGCAATCCTGTCTTTGGGTAGTGTGACCGCACAATCCCTTGAACCCATGACCATCTATGCCGGAAACCCTGCCCAACCTATTAAGCAGCGAGTGATGCGTAACCATCAGAACCCAACTCAGGAGAAAGCACCACAGCCAATTACAACAGTTCAGTCAGATTAGAGTGAACGGACTAATTAGTTGTGTTCTAAAGCCAATGCCGAAAGGCTCTGAAACCCGTCATCCAAAATTTGACTGCAAAGCGGCTGATTGAATGCTTTAAGCAGAGAGCAGCGATTCTCGAAATTTGCTGCCAAAGCAGGGGTTAAACCGTCATTTAACAGCCCCTGCTTTGCCATGGCTACTTACCATGGCTGCAAACAGCGTTGTCTAGGTCTATCTGAATATTTTTTACCTATCGAACCGAATGCAAATATTAATCTATTCCTACAACTATTATCCTGAGCCGATCGGTATTGCCCCCCTCATGACAGAATTGGCTGAGAGTTTGGCTACCAGAGGGCACAAAGTTCGAGTGGTAACGGGAATGCCTAATTATCCCGAACGTCAAATTCATCAGGAGTACCGGGGAAAGCTATATCAAACTGAAGAGCGTAATGGCGTTACCGTACAACGGTGCTACATGTGGATTCGACCCCAGCCAGGTTTGGTGACTCGCATCTTATTAGACGGCAGCTTTGTTGCCACTAGTTTTGTCCAGGCACTTAGAGGTTGGAAGCCAGATATTATTTTGTTGACTATTCCTCCCCTCCCCATTGCAGTGCCTGCCGCAGTGCTGAGTTGGATCTATACTTGCCCTGTTGTCTTGAATTTGCAAGATATTTTGCCAGAGGCAGCCATTCACGTGGGTTTGCTAAAAAATAAGCTGGCGATTCGCATCTTTGAGGCTCTGGAACGGTTTGCCTACCGTACCGCAACTGCAATCAGCGTGATCACCCCTGAGTTTACTGAAAATATTCTTCAAAAGGGTGTGCCGAAAGCAAAAGTACACTGCATTCCAAACTGGGTTGATACCAACTTCATTCGCCCCCTGCCTCAGTGTCACAATGCCTTTCGAGCGAGACATGGACTAGAAGACAAATTTGTCGTTCTTTATTCTGGAAATATTGCCTTGACCCAGGGCTTAGAAACTGTCATTGAAGCAGCAACAAAGCTCACGCATTTACCAAAGATCGCTTTCGTCATTGTAGGAGAGGAAAAGGCTCTAGCACACCTAAAGACTATCTGTCAGGCAACTAATGCCAACAATATCCTACTTCTCCCCTTTGAACCCAGAGAGACGTTACCCGAAATGCTAGCAGCGGCTGATGTGGGGTTGGTTTTGCAAAAGCGCAATGTGGTTGGGTTCAATATGCCATCCAAAATTCAACTACTCCTGGCTAGCGGTCGTCCAATCATCGCTTCTGTTCCCCTTCAGGGGGCAGCCGCCAAAACGATCGCGACTAGCGGTGGTGGTGTAGTAGTGGAAGCAGAGCAACCAACTCAACTTGCCGATGCGATCGTTGAGCTATATTTGAACCCTGAGCAGCGGGAGAAACTAGGGCACCAGGGACGTATCTTTGCCCTGGAAAACTATGAATTTACCTCTCTAGTGCAACGATATGAGCTGTTATTTAGCAGTCTGGTCAATGCTCCTACAGAAACTGTTGTTTCTACAGAAAGTGTAGTGATAGAGTTGCCGTCCCCAACCGAAATGCTTAGCCCAGACCTAGATAGTCTAGACCTGGGTAGCAGCCCCATCCTTGTAGAGTCCCACAGCTCCGATACGCAAACCCTCGTTAATTGACAAAACGCCTGGATGCTGTACATTGCGCAGCACTAGGTTGGCAGTCAATAATGTAACTCATGCAGGTATTAGGAGATTTCTAGCAAACAAAATACTCATAGGAGCAGTTTGACACTAAAGCGACTAGGCAGAGGCTCTGGCAAAACCTGCCCCTAGCCTGCGGTATATCCTTTCTCAAACATTTCCTTAGGATCGTGGATTTAATAAAACCGGATTCTTGCGTAGGATGCGTAAAGCCATACTGGCATACCAGAAAAGTGCAGCCTAACGCATCGCTTCCGGGCTTGTGATGCGTTAGGCGACAGCCGTAACGCACCCTACAAAAGCCGATCTTAATTTAATTCTCATTCCTTAGGTCTCGCGCATCAACCTCACGTGAGGGTAGGAATGACAAAAGCCCTGGTGCTAAAGTGCTGAAGAACAAAGCCTCATTTAGCATCCCTTAACAAAACCATGAAACGGTTTCCCCGTCGCCTCACCAAACGCTGGTGGTTTTGGCTACTCATCCCTATCTCGTTGATTTTGTTGCTCAGTCTATACCTGGCTGTACGAATCGTCATTGCAGGGTTTCAATTCCCAACCCCTCAACTTGTTTTCGTTTTAGGTGGTGGATCTCAACGTGAAACCTTTGCCGCTATATTTGCCAACGCTCATCCTGATCTAAAGATTCTGGTTTCGTCAGGTACTGATCAAGCGGAGAAAATTTTTCGGGAGGCGGGTGTTCGCAATCCAGTCTTGTTGGATTGTCGCGCTACAGATACCGTAACGAACTTTACAACAGTTGCTCAAGATTTAGAGCGCCTTGGTGTTAAACACGTCTACCTTATCGCTTCACCACAGCACTTAAGTAGAGCCAAGGCGATCGCGTTTATTGTGTTCGGCAGTCGAGGCATCACCACTACACCTGTTGAGACAACTTTTGATGATTTGCCCCAGGATCCACGGCGCACCTACAGAGACTTTGGGCGCGCTCTTCTCTGGTTATTCACAGGGAAGACAGGGGAAAAATTCAACGGTCGAGATCGAGATCTAGCCTGCCGCTATCCAGGCTATATGAGAGGTATTCCTCAGAATTGGTAATAGTAGTGTTTATTTGTAAGTGGTTGTTCACTTGCTTGGCTCTGCTAACAAACTAGCTACTGCTATCCTCAATGCTACTTTGACGAACAAACTCACTGGCGAATTTTTAGGTGGATAATGAAAAGTCTTCTCAAGATCCTTAAAAGTCGAAATATTCAGCGACTACACTATATACTCGGTCGTTTCCTTTTAGTACGCCGTAGTTATAGCCTATTGAACTTCATCAATGACAAGCTAAACCCAAAGCAAAGAAAATTAAAAATTTGTGATAACTATGAACAAAACTATAAGTCAATAAATAACTATACTACTGGTTCTATATTGACAGATGTATCGTCAGATCAACACGTTCAATCTATTTCTAAGTCATCATATTCTACAGATCTTAGGTTGAGTTCAGCATTGTTAACAGAACTGTTAAGCGCGGCAACCACTTTACCTTTAGTTATAAAAGGGCATACTAATACTTTCACTTTGCAGGAATTAAAGAGCAACGGGATGGATTTACGGGTTACACTTGCAACAGTTTTTAATTCATCTGATCTAAAATCTATTCAGAAAATTGCAGCAGATCAGGAAATTCTTGAGGTTGTCACCGCTTACTTAGGCTTTCAACCCAAAGAGGTTTCAAGTTGGCTCTTTTGGAGCTTTGTGAATAACACTAGCCCTCTACAACGTGAAGCGAATGGACAGACAGTTCATTTTCACTACGATGTTCACGGCTATAATTTTATGTATGTGAATTTTTATCTGCTTGATACAGACGCTAATAATGGAGCCCATACCTTAATATCCGGCAGTCATTGCCAAAAAAAGCTTGCACACCTTTTGGGTTCAGCTTGCTTGAGCGACGAAGCAGCCGTAAGATTTTACGGGGAAGATCGAGTTACCGTTATTTCTGGGAAAGCAGGGACGGGTTTCTTTGAAGATACCTCATGTTTCCATAAAGCTTTACCACCTCAGCAGGGCGATCGATTAATGTTACAGCTTCGTTACTCATAGCGCTCCATAATTATTTACCCTTAGTAAAGCGGTTTTGATTACAATGAATTATCCTAAATTGGGATTTGGTTGCGCCCCTGTTCTTGGGCGTGTGTCTCGCCAAACTAGTCTTAAAGCTCTCTCTTGTGCTTATTCTCAAGGTATTCGCCACTTTGATGTTGCTCGCTCTTACGGATGGGGAGATGCCGAAAATTTGCTTGGGCAGTTTTTACAAAAATTTCCTAGATGCGAATACACTCTTGTAAGCAAATGCGGTATCCTACCCTCCAAGCCTTCGGCTATTAAATCTTTTACGAAAAAAACAGGACAGATTTTTTATCACTCTATTCCCCAACTAAGAGCGCTTGTGAGACAAATTGGTGCTTCAAGTTTTCAGCCCAGTCAAACCTACAATCTGTCAGCTTTAAAATTTAGTCTGGATCAGAGCCTGAACGCTCTTAAAACTGATTATTTAGATGTACTACTATTGCATAATTATCAACCTGAATACCCTGGCATCGATGATGTTATAAACTGGTTTAAAGAGACAAAGCAATCTGGAAAGATTAAACGTTATGGGGTTTGCATTGAGGGTGATTTACTGAAAGGGTTAGAGGGTCTAGATTCTAGCTGGTTAATTTCTACCGATTTTGTTATTCAAGCTCCTCTAACAAAAGAGGCTTTTCTCTTGCCAAGCAAGTTTCGGGATTTAATCTTTTTTTACCACTCCCCGTTTCAGTTTTTAAAATCTCACTCATTTGATGGGCGGCATGATGCTTCACTATCTTTTCTACTAGCAGCGGCATCTAAAATAGCTCATTGTGAGGCAGTAATTTGCTCAATGTTTAATGAGGAACATATTCGCCAGAATTGTTCTTGGTCAAAGCAATCAACTTCTATTTCACCAGAGCAAATCGACGATTTTTTGCAACCATACATCATTAATAGATAGCTTCTTGCTGCTAAGTGAATCATAGAATCGCGGTTAGGGTGGGCTTACATGGTCAGAGAATATCCTCCCTTCGTTACTTTGATAGGAGTACAGTCTAGAAGCCCGATTGAAACTTAGTTTTACTCTTTTGCAAGTTCTATACAGTTAAAAGGAGGAACTCATGTTGGCTAGGGTTTTCAAATTTCATCTTGGTGAGAGTGACTAAAAAGGGGTATTTGAAAAGCTATGAGGAGCCGAATTTTATGCAAAATACCTCACTAAAACCATTGCTCATGCCCTCTGTCATCAATAAACGACCGCAATTCATTCATCTGCGCACCAATTACTGTTACGGTTCTATTGTTACTTTGGCTTGCCAAGGGGTCGCTTTGTAAATTGCATTGACGTAACATTGCAGACAAGCCTTAAAAAGCTGTATCACACAAGCAATCCCTGTAAAGGGCATCTTCTTCGACAACAAACGGTCAGTTATGGCTTGGCTCTCTACAGACTTCGCTTGCCATGGTGGGTTTTCCACCAACTGCCGACTACAAGAGCGGCACTTGTAATGTTGCTTGCCCTGTCGAGTCATACCGTTTTTCATAAAGTGCCTGAACCCATTAGTGGGTCATAACAAATAGAGTTTTATGATTGACTGACTAAGCCGGAAGCTTCACTCATTATCATTTTTCTCTATAGTTCATAAAATGAGCACTACCGACTACGTTGTTTTTGGTTAAGGAAAAGGAATGACGATCAAGAAACTTGCCTTAATTACGGGTATCACTGGTCAAGATGGGTCTTATTTAAGTGAGCTACTGCTCGATCGCGGCTACGAAGTGCACGGCATCATCCGCCGCACCTCCACGTTCAACACCGATCGCATCGACCACATCTACGAAGACCCCCACGTGGAAGGCGCACGGCTGTTTCTGCACTACGGCGACTTAAACGATGGCACCACGCTCCGCCGTATCCTCGAAGATGTGAAACCCACCGAGATTTACAATCTGGGTGCGCAGTCGCATGTGCGGGTCAGCT
>JAESFZ010000115.1_pt1 | contig 62135 bp, 58 predicted proteins | sample 9269561 | NCBI WGS metagenome assembly JAESFZ01 (sample SAMN14515552, study PRJNA621657) | algae metagenome | isolation source: Tildeniella nuda ZEHNDER 1965/U140 and co-occurring heterotrophs from wet... | place: Switzerland: Stansstaad, Zurih | collected 1965-01-01
CGCATGATCGGCCCGTCGCTCGAAGACATCTCCAAGGAGATGGACGGCAAGCTCAAGGTGGTGAAGGTCAACATCGACGAGAACCCGATGGTGCCGACGCGCTACGGCGTCCGTTCGATCCCCACCCTGCTGCTGTTCAAGAACGGCCAGGTCGCCGCCACCAAGATCGGCGCCGAGCCGAAGCAGAAGCTGGTGAGCTGGATCAACACCGTCGTCTGATCCAGTACGGGCTCAGCCGTTGCGGACGAGGACCTCGCCCGCGACGTAAAGCGAGCCGCAGATGAGAATGCGCATCGGCGCGGGCTGGGTGGCCAACAGGTCTTCCAGCGCCGCGCCGATGTCGTTTGCGGGCGCGCAATCGAGCCCGACATCGGCGGCCTTCGCACAGGCCTCCTGCGGCGTGTAGGCGGCATGACCTTCGGGAAACGGGATCGCGCGTGCCGCCGTGGCGTAGCGCGCCAGCGGCCGCAGGAAGCCCGAGGCGTCCTTGGTGGTCTGCATGGCGAAGACGAGGTACAGCGGCAGCGCGGCCGGCTCCTTCGCCCACTCCGCCGCCATCCGGCCGAGTACGATGCCGCAATCCTCGTTGTGGCCGCCGTCGAGCCACAGCTCGCTGCCGGGCGGCAGTGAGCTCGACAGCGGGCCCTTCGTGAGACGCTGCAGGCGAGCCGGCCATTCGACCGATGCGAGGCCGTTGCGAATTGCGGTATCGCCGATGTCGAAGCGCGCCGCCCGCAGCCGCTCGATGCAGGCGATGGCGGTCGCCGCGTTGTCGATCTGGTGCGCGCCGATCAGCGCCGGCGCCGGCAGGTCGAGCGTGAGCAGATCGCTTTCGTAGCGGAAACCCGCCTCCTGCGGGATCACCTGCCACTCGCGGCCCATGCGGAACAGGGGCGCCGCGAGCTTCGCCGCCTCGGTCTCGATGACCTGCGCACTGATCTCCCGCTGACGGCCGATCACCGCAGGCGTCGCGCGCTTCAGGATGCCGGCCTTCTCCCAGGCGATGCCTTCGAGCTTGTCGCCGAGAAAGCCCGTATGGTCGTAACCGACCGGCGTGATGGCCGACAGAACGGGCTCGATCACGTTGGTGCTGTCGAAGCGGCCGCCCATGCCGACCTCGATGATGCCGAGTTCGGCCGGCACGCGCGAGAAGGCCAGGAACGCGAGCGCCGTGGTGATGTCGAAAAAGGAGATCGGCGTGTCGCCGTTGGCCTCCTCGCACTCGGTCAGCAGCTCGTCGAGCACGTCGTCCTCGATCAACTCGCTGGCGACGCGGATGCGCTCGTTGAAGCGCACGAGATGCGGCGAGGTATAGACGTGGACGCGATAGCCCGCGGCTTCGGCCATGGCGCGCAGATAGGCAACGAGCGAGCCCTTGCCGTTGGTGCCGGCGACATGGACCAGCGGCGGCAGTTTCCTTTCCGGCGATCCAAGGCGCTTCAGCAGCCTCTCGATGCGCTCCAGTCCGAGGGTGATGACCCTGGGATGGTGGCTCATCAGACGCTGAACGATCGGATCGTTCGCGGTCACGTCAGCGATCCATTCAGCGTGCAGTCGAGACCGCGAGCGGGCGGTTTTCGACGACGAGCGGATCCATGAACAGCGAGACCATGCGGATCAGGGTCTCGCGCAACTTGTGGCGATGCACGACGGCATCGACCATCCCGTGCTCCAGCAGATATTCGGAACGCTGGAAGCCCGGCGGCAGTTCCTGGCGAATTGTGTCCTGGATCACGCGAGGACCGGCAAAGCCGATGATCGCGTCGGGCTCGGCGATATGGACGTCGCCCAGCATGGCGAACGAGGCCGAGACGCCGCCGGTCGTGGGATCGGTCAGCACCACGATGTAAGGCAGTCCCGCTTCCTTGACCTTGCGCACCGCGATCGTCGTGCGCGTGAGCTGCATCAGCGACAGGATGCCCTCCTGCATGCGCGCGCCGCCCGAGGCCGAAAAGACGATCAGCGGCGCCTTGCGCGCGACCGCGAGGTCGGCCGCCATGACGAGGCCCTCGCCCACGGCCGTGCCCATCGAGCCGCCCATGAAGCCGAAGTCGAGCAGCGCCAGGATCGAGAGGCGGCTGCCCATCAGGCCGCTCGCCACGACCAGCGCGTCGGTCGAGCCCTCGGCCTTGGCCTGGGCTTCCTTCAGGCGCGCGTCGTAGCGCTTGGTGTCGCGAAACTTGAGCGGATCGGCATTGACGCGCGGCAGCGGATGCAGCTCGTACTTGCCCTCGTCGAAGAGGAACGGCAGCCGCTTCAGCGGCCGCAGCCGCATGTGGTGGCCGCAGTGATTGCAGACCTCCTGGTTGGCTTCCCAGTCGCGCGTGAACAGCATCTGTTCGCACTTGGGGCACTTAACCCAGAGATTGTCCGGCGTTTCCTTGCGCGCGACCAACGCACGCAGCTTGGGCCGGACGAAATTGGTCAGCCAGTTCATGGGCGCGGTATCGCACGAATGAGGGGACGGGCCAAGGTCAGCGCCAGAACCCGCTAAAGGGGGCCGCCATGTCCGAAGGTTTCTTCACGACGCAGAAGGATTTCCGGGCCTGGTACTCGGCACAGAGCTTCTGCGCCGCCTCGGGCTGCAGATCGGCGATGATGGCCGCCTGTTTCGTCACCTGGTTCGACGCGACCGGCAGGATCCATTCCTTCCCGGCCTGAGCGACGCCCATCGCCATGAGTCTCGCCTGTCCGGCATCGAACGCGGTCTTGGCGCTGCGCCAGTCGCCGAACGTCCCCAGCCAGACGGCATCGCCCGGCATGTCGTAGCGGATCGTGCCGCATTCGCCGTAGGGCAGCACGGTCGCCGGGCCGCCCTCGCCGTTGCGCAGCTGCCAGATCTTCTGGCGGCTGCCGCCGGTCTTGAGCGCATAGGCCTCGTCGAACAGCCGGACCAGGAACTCGTCGCGCAGGTCGGAGCGGCGGAAGCCGAAGGCGACGGCGACCAGCCGCCGGCCGTCGCGCACCGCGCTGCCCACGATGTTGAAGCCCGAGGCGCAGATGAAGCCGGTCTTGAGGCCATCGGCATAGGGCGAATAGAGATCGAGGAACTTCACGCCGGGCCCGATGCGCTGCTTGCCCAGCATAAAATCCTTGGTACGGAAGTAGCCGTAATATTCGGGGAAGTCCTTGATGAGCGCGAGCGCCAGGATGGCCATGTCGCGCGCCGTCGTCACCTGCCCCGGATCGGGCCAGCCGTTGGCGTTGCGAAAGGTCGTGGCCGTCATGCCCAGGCGCTTTGCGGTCTCGGTCATGCGCTGGGCGAAAGCCGGCTCCGAGCCGGAGATCTGCTCGCCGAAGGCGGTGGCGACATCGTTCGCGGAGCGGGCGACCAGCGCCTGGATACCCTGCTCTACCGTGATGGTGTGCCCCGGCGCCAGGCCGAGATGGGAGGCCGGTTTCTTCCGCGCATTCTCCGAGAAGGGAAGCGTCGCGGCGAGCTGCAGCCGGCCAGCCTTCAATTCCTCGAAGACAATGTAGATCGTCATGATCTTGGTGAGCGATGCCGGATACCACAGCGCGCCGGCATTTCGGTCCATGAGGGCCTCGCCGGTCGCCACGTCGACGACGACATAAGGGCCCGCGGGAACCGGTCCGGTCGGCGAGGCGACCGTGGCGATCTGGGCCCGGGCGGAGGCCAGCGACAGGGCGAATAGGCCCAGAATGCAGAACAGAAGACGCACGTTCATTGCCATCGAAGCCGGAGGGGACACGAGCATACGCCCTTCCAACGGCCCGCGGGAGGCATTAGATCGGAGGGATGCTCAAGGTCATGATCGCCCCCGTCACCCCGTTTCAGCAGAATTGCTCCATCGTCTGGTGCGATGAAACCATGGAGGGAACCGCCGTGGATCCCGGCGGCGACTTCGACATGCTGAAACAGGCGATCGACCAGCAGGGCATCAAGGTGACGAAAGTCCTGCTGACCCACGGCCATGTCGACCACGCCTCGGCCGCCGGCACCATGGCCGAGCATTACGGCGTGAAGATCGAGGGCCCGCACGAGGACGACCTGTTCCTGATCGAGGGCCTGCCCGACTCCGGCAGGAAGTACAATTTCCCGGTCTACAAGCCGTTCGTGCCCGACCGCTGGCTGACGCACGGCGAGACGGTGAGCCTCGGCAACGTCACCTTCGACGTGGTGCACTGCCCGGGTCATACGCCCGGACACGTCGTCTTCGTGAACAAGCCGTCCAAGGTCGCGTTCGTCGGCGACGTGCTGTTCAGGGGCTCGATCGGCCGCACCGATTTTCCGCGCGGCAACCACGACCAGCTCCTCGATTCGATCCGCCACCGCCTGTGGCCGTTCGGCGACGACATCACCTTCGTGCCCGGCCACGGCCAGACCTCGACCTTCGGCTGGGAACGCAAGACCAACCCTTACGTCGCCGATCTCAACTTCGAAGATTAGGACGGGTCAGGGATTGGCTGTCGTCCTGAGCGCAGCGAAGGACCAGGCGAAGCGACCGAAGGACTCCTAGGCCGGCATGAGATCCTTCGCTTCGCTCAGGATGACAGGAGTGCTTCAGGCCTTCCGCACGCCGCGCACGCCGTCGGCCAGGGCCTTGATGTAGGCGAACACGCCAGGGACGAGATCGGGCTTGGCCTTGCCCTCGTCGTCGAGGCCCGCCTTCACGCGCTCGACGATGGCCGAGCCCACGACCGCGGCATCGGCGTGACGCGCGATGGCAGCGGCCTGATCCGGGGTGCGGATGCCGAAGCCCACGCCGATCGGCAATTCGGTGTGACGCTTGATCCGCTCGACATGGGTGCGCACCGCTTCTTCCGTCGCCGAACTGGTGCCGGTGATGCCGAGCACCGAGACGAAATAGACGAAACCGGAGGAGTACTTCAGAACCGCCGGCAGGCGCTCGTCGTCGGTGGTGGGGGCCGTCAGCAGCACCGTGTCGATGCCGGCCGCGACCGCATAGGGCTTGAGTTCGTCGGCCTCTTCCGGCGGCAGGTCGACCAGGATGAAACCGTCGACACCGGCGGCGGCGGCATCCTTGCAGAAGCGCTCGGGGCCGCGCTGGTAGACGAGATTGTAGTAGCCCATCAGCAGGATCGGCGTGTCGTTGTCGCCGGTTTCCTTGCGAAAGCGACGCACCATGTCGAAGGTCGCATCGACGGTGATGCCGGCCTTCAGGGCGCGCTGGCCCGCGAGCTGGATCGACGGGCCGTCGGCCATCGGGTCGGTGAAGGGCATGCCGAGTTCGATGAGATCGGCGCCTGCCGCGGGCAGGCCCTTCAGGATCTGGTAGCTGACGTCGAGGTTGGGATCGCCGGCGGTGACATAGGTGACGAGACCGGCACGTTTGTCGGCCTTGAGCCGGGCGAAGCGCTTTGCAATGCGGCTCATGGTCAGATCTTCATCCCAAGGCGTTCGGCAACGGCAAAGACATCCTTGTCGCCGCGTCCGCAGAGATTCATCACCAGCAGATTGTCCTTCGGCAAGGTGGGCGCGAGCTTGATCACATGCCCCAGAGCGTGGGCCGGCTCGAGCGCGGGAATGATGCCCTCCAGCTTGCACAGCATCTGGAAGGCCGCGAGCGCCTCGTTGTCGGTGGCCGACACATACTCGATGCGGCCCGCTTCCTTCAGCCAGGAATGCTCGGGCCCGATGCCGGGATAGTCCAGACCGGCGGAAATCGAATGCGCCTCGGTGATCTGGCCTTCCTTGTCCTGCAGGAGGTAGGTCCGGTTGCCGTGCAGCACGCCCGGGCGGCCACCCGTGAGCGACGCGGCATGTTCGCCAGTCTCCACACCCTTGCCGCCCGCCTCGACGCCGACGAGGCGAACCCCCTTGTCGTCGAGGAACGGATGGAACAGGCCCATGGCGTTCGAGCCGCCGCCGATGCACGCCACCAGCGTGTCGGGCAAACGGCCCTCAGCCTTCATCATCTGCACGCGAGTCTCGTTGCCGATGACGCACTGGAAATCCCGCACCATCGCCGGATAGGGATGCGGACCCGCCACGGTGCCGATGCAGTAGAACGTGTTCTCGCAGGTCGCGACCCAGTCGCGCAGCGCCTCGTTCATGGCGTCCTTGAGGGTGGCCGAACCCGCGGTCACGGCGCGCACCTCGGCGCCCAGCATGTTCATGCGCACGACGTTGGGCGCCTGCCGGTCGACGTCGACGGCGCCCATGAAGACCACGCAGGGAATATCGAACAGCGCGCAGGCGGTGGCGGTGGCGACGCCGTGCTGGCCGGCGCCCGTCTCGGCGATGACCCGCGTCTTGCCCATGCGCTTGGCCATCAGGACCTGGCCCAGCACGTTGTTGATCTTGTGGCTGCCCGTATGGTTCAGCTCGTCGCGCTTGAAGTAGATCTTGGCGCCGCCCAGCTTCTCGGTCAGGCGCTTGGCGTAGTAGAGCGGGCTGGGGCGGCCGGCATAGTGCTCGAGCAGATAGTCGAGCTCGTTCTGAAACGACGGATCGGCCTTGGCCGCGCTGTAGGCCTTCTCCAGATCGAGGATCAGCGGCATCAGCGTCTCGGCGACGTAGCGGCCGCCGAAAATGCCGAAATGCCCACGCTCGTCGGGGCCGGTGCGGAAACTGTTGGGTGCGCTGGGCATTGGTCTTCCTGTCGGGAGCGGCCGGCTTAGCAGTCCCGGCTGGGGTCGGTCAAAAGCCCTAGATTTTCTTCTTCTTGGCAGCCTTTACCTTCGGCGCAGCCTTGGGCTTTGCGGCCGGCCGTGCGGCGGCGACCCGCGGCGGCGGAGCATCGTCCTCGATCTCGATGATCACCTCGATCTCGACCGGGATGCCGCGCGGCAGCGAGCCCATGCCGACTGCCGAGCGGGCATGGCGGCCTTTCTCGCCGAACACTTCGACGAAGAGATCGGAGCAGCCGTTGATGACTTCGGGATGGCTGCCGTATTCCGACGTGGCGTTGACCATGCCCAGCACCTTGACGATCCGCTTCACACGATCGAGGTCGCCCAGTTCGGCCTTGAGGGCGCCGAGGATGCTGAGGCCGGTGTCGCGCGCGAGGCGATTGGCCTGTTCGAGCGAGAAGTCGCGCCCCACCTTGCCCACCGGCAGCGGCTTGCCCGGCAGGCCCGGCCCCTTGCCCGCCATGTAGAGCAGGTTGCCGGTGCGCACAGCATTGACGTAGCTGCCCAACGGCGTGGTCGGCACGGGCAACTCGATGCCGAGTTCCTTCAGCCGCTCTTCGATCTTCATGCCGCCTGCTCCTTACAACGCTTTTACTGCGCCCACGAAGGCGCGGATAAGTTCAATCGATTTCACACCGCGGCTCGATTCCACACCAGAAGAAACGTCGACGGCGGGCGCACCGGTCACGCGCACGGCGTCGGCGACATTGGCCGGCGTGAGCCCGCCGGCGAGGAACCACGGCACCGGGACGATGCGCCCCGACAGGATCGACCAGTCGAACGCCGTTGCGTTGCCGCCGGGCAGCGTGCCATCGGCCGCGTCGAACATCAGGCGATCGGCAACGCCGGCATAGGCGGCGATGCCGCGATCGACATCGGCCGGCACCGCGACCTTGATGGCCTTCATCACCGGCTTGCCCGTCCGCGCCTTGAGGGAGGCGATCCGCTCGGGCGTCTCCGACCCGTGAAGCTGCAGCATGTCGATCGCGCCCGTCGCCAGGCGCGCATCGATCAGCGCATCGTCGGCATCGACGAACAGGCCGACACGGATCACGGAGCGCGGCACGCGCTTGCCGAGCGCCGCGAGCAGATCGAGCGATTCGACGTGGCGCGGCGAACGCGGAAAGGTGACGAAGCCCACGAAACCCGCGCCAGCCTCGACGGCCGCATCGACCATTTCGGGCGTCGACAGTCCGCAGATCTTGGCTTCGACGGTCACGGCCCGACCATCACAGGTCGTTGACGCCGGCCTCGCGCGCGATCGCTTCGGCGGCGGCGCGCGGATCGGCTGACTGATAGATCGGCCGGCCGACGACGAGGTTGGTGGCGCCGAGATCGACTGCCTGGCGCGGCGTCATCGCCCGCTTCTGGTCGTTGGCGGCACTGCCGACGGGGCGAATGCCCGGCACCATCAGCACGAAGTCGGGACCGCAGCGCTTGCGCAGCGCTTCGATCTCGAGCGGCGAGCAGATTACGCCGTCGAGGCCGCTTTCCTGGGCGAGAGCCGCAAGGCGCACCACCTGGTCCGACGGATCGGCGTTGACGCCGGTCGCCTCGAGATCGGACCGGTCTAGCGACGTGAGCACGGTGACGCCCAGCAGCCTCGGCCTCGCGACGTTCTGCTTGGCCGCCTGCGCACCCGCCTCGTCGACCGCCGCCTTCATCATCTCGCGACCGCCGCCCGCATGGATCGTGATGAAGGTCGGCGCGAGTTCGACCACGGCGCGGATGCCGCCGGCCACCGTGTTGGGAATGTCGTGCAGCTTGAGATCGAGGAAGAAGCCCACGCCGGTCGCGCGGACCGGCATCGGGAAGGCGTAGCGCACACCCGGCGCGCCATGGGCCAGGAAGAATTCGAGGCCGAGCTTGATGCCACCGACGGCCGGCTTCGGCCCACCGGCGATGCTCTGGATCAGCCGGGTGGCATGCGCAAGATCGGTGGTGTCGATGCTGCAGTAGACGGGATTGGCGCAGGTCTTCATGGCGGGCGCAACCTAATGGCCACGCCCCCTACCAGCAATCGGGAATTCAGCGCGGCTCAGCCGCTGCGGACCCGGCGAACCGCGTCCTTCCAGCCGGCATAGCGCCGGTCGCGGGCGGCGCTGTCCTCGGCCGGTTTGAAAGCCCGGTCGAGCACCCAGGTCTCGGACAGGGCCTCCAGCGAGGGCCACAGGCCGGCCGCAAGGCCCGCGAGGAACGCCGCGCCCAGGGCCGTCGTCTCGGTCACTTCCGGTCGTTCGACGGGCGTGCCCACCGTGTCGGCCAGCCGCTGCATCAGCGGATCGTTCACCACCATGCCGCCATCGACCCGCAGCTCGTCGATCTGGGCGCCGTCGCCGCGCATCGCCTCCAGCAGGTCGCGGGTCTGGTAGCAGACCGAATCGAGCGTGGCCGCGGCGATCTCGCCGGGCCCCGAATCGCGCGTCAGGCCGAGGATCGCGGCGCGCGCCTCGGGATCCCAATGCGGCGCGCCGAGGCCGACGAAGGCCGGCACCATGTAGACGCCATGACCATCCCGGGCCGCGGCGGCGACCTTCTCCACGTCCGAGGACTTCTCGATGAGCTTCAGGCCGTCCCGCAGCCACTGCACGGCTGCACCCGCGATGAAGATGCTGCCCTCGAGCGCATAGGTACGCCGGCCGTCGAGTTGATAAGCGATCGTCGTGAGCAACCGATGCCGCGAATGCACAGCGATACTGCCGGTATTGAGCAGCGCGAAGCAGCCGGTGCCGTAGGTCGCCTTCACCATGCCGGGCTTGATGCAGGCCTGTCCTACGGTGGCGGCCTGCTGGTCGCCCGCCATACCGAGAATGGGCACCGCTGCACCCAGGATCTTCGCATCGGCGACACCCAGCTCGCCCGAACAGTCGACCACCTTGGGCAGCATCGAGGCCGGCACGCCGAGGATCTTCATCAGCTCGGCGTCCCAGGTGCCCTTGCGGATGTCGAGCAGCAGAGAGCGGCTGGCATTGGTGGCATCGCTCGCATGCACCTTGCCGCCGGTCAGGCGCCACAGCAGGAAGCATTCGATGGTGCCGGCCGCAAGCGCGCCCTTCTCCGCCGCGGCGCGGGCGCCGGCGACATGGTCGAGGATCCAGGCGATCTTCGTTCCCGAGAAATACGGATCGAGCAGCAGGCCGGTGCGGTCGGTGAAGAGCTTCTCGTGACCGTCATTCTTCAGAACGGTGCAGCGATCGGCGGTGCGACGATCCTGCCAGACGATGGCGTTATGGATCGGCTTGCCGGTAGCGCGGTCCCAGACGATCGTCGTCTCGCGCTGGTTGGTGATGCCGATGCCCGCCAGCGCCTTCGGATCGAGTTTCGCCTTGGCGAGCGCTCCGCGGCAGACTTCGACCGTCGCCGACCAGATCTCTTCCGGGTCGTGCTCCACCCAGCCGGACTTCGGGAAGATCTGGGGTAGTTCCTTTTGCGCCGAGGCCACGGGGCGTCCCGTGTCGTCGAACACGATGGCGCGGGTGCTGGTCGTACCCTGGTCGATGGCGAGGACGTGGCGGACGGGCATGCCGGATTAGAACACACCAGCTTTTGGCTGGCATCTTCGTCTTTGTACGTTCCGTGCGGGCTCTCGCGCTTGATTACAAGCGCTGCCGCCCGCCAGCGCCTTCAGCTTCGCCGAAGGCGCTTTAGTGCGCGCGATCGATGGCGAAATCGACCGCTTCGAGCAGCGCGGCCTTGAGCGGCGTGCCGGGAAACAGGCCCAGCGCGTCGCGTGCCATGGCGCCATAGTGGCGCGCCCGCTCCAGCGTGTCGGCCAGCGCGCCATGGCGCTCGATCAGGCTGTACGCCTGTTCGAGGTCCCCGGGACGCTGGTCGAGCTTCTCGATGGTTCGCTTCCAGAATTCGCGATCGACGGCGCCGCCGCGCAGGAAGGCCAGGATCACCGGCAGGGTGATCTTGCCCTCGCGGAAGTCGTCGCCGACCGACTTGCCGAGCTTGGCCTCGCGACCCGAGTAATCGAGCGCATCGTCAACGAGCTGGAAGGCGATGCCGAGATTCATGCCGAAACTCTGCAGCGCCACGCGCTCGGGGCCGTTGCGGCCGGCCACCATGGCACCGACCTCGGCCGCTGCGGCAAAGAGTTTGGCGGTCTTCGCCTTGATGATCTCGAGATAGGTCGCCTCAGGCGTACTGATGTCGCGCTGGCTGACGAGCTGCAGCACCTCGCCCTCGGCGATCGTCGAGGAGGCATTGGACAGCACGCCGAGGACATCGAGCGAACCGACCTCGACCATCAGCTCGAAGGCTCGCGTGAACAGGAAATCGCCGACCAGCACCGAGGCCTTGTCGCCGTACACCGTGTTGGCGGTGGGCTTGCCGCGGCGCAGCGCGCTCACATCGACGACGTCGTCGTGCAGCAGCGTGGCGGAATGGATGAATTCGACGCAGGTCGCGAGCTTGATGTGACGATCGCTGGCTTCGCTGTAGCCGCACAGCCGCGCCGCGGCGACCGTCAGCAACGGGCGCATGCGCTTGCCGCCGGCGCCGACCAGATGGTTGGCGAGTTCGGGGATCAGCGGGACCTGCGACCGCATGCGCGCGACGATCTCGCGATCGACCCGCGCCATGTCGTCGGTGCACAACGCCAATAGCGGTTCGAGGCTGGGCGACTTGCGCTTGCCTTCGAGGGAGACGACGGTTGCCATGACGGGAGACCAACTCTCCGATGAAGCCTGTTATTGCGACATGTTATCGAAGCAGATGAGTAGCATGGAATCCGCGCCGACCGAAAACACGGTAATGGGCGGCCGCGTCAAACTCTTGCAGCCCCGACGCGGATACCGGATCGCGGTGGATGCGGTGCTGCTCGCGGCGGCCGCCGAAGCGAAGGCCGGCGAGAGCGTGCTCGATCTGGGAGCCGGCGTCGGCGCCGTCGGCCTTTGCATCGCGGCGCGTGTGCCGGACTGCCAGATAACCGGTATAGAGTTGCAGTCGGAGCTGGCCGCATTGGCCGAGCGTAATGTTGCACTCAACCATGCCGGGGACCGCGTGAGAACGCTCGTTCACGATCTGGCGGCGCCGCTCCCGGACGGCCTTGGCCTGTTCGACCATGTCACGACCAACCCGCCCTATCTGGCCGCTGCCGTCGCCGATCCGTCCCCCGATCGCAGCAAGGCCCTGGCGACCGTCGAATCGAGCGCGGACCTCGTCCGGTGGCTGACGGTGGCCGCCGGGGCGCTGAAACCTGCAGGAACCCTGCTCGCCATACATCGCAGCGATCGGCTGGAGGAGATCGTCGCAATCCTGGCCAGACTTGGCTGGGGCGATGTCACCGTGAAGCGCCTGCCGCCGGCCGCGCGCGTGCTGGTCCGTGCCCGCCGCGGGTCGGGCCTGCGCCGGCGGGAGGCCGAACCGCTGGTGCTGCACCGGCCTGAGGGCGGCTACACCGACGAGGCCGAGGCGATCCTGCGCCACGGCCGGCCGCTTGCCTTCTAGAGGCGGCGCCGCGACAGTGCCCGCCATGTTGGATTGGATCAGGAATCGTTTTCGCCGCGGGTCGGTCGTGCCCGTCGTTCGCCTCTCCGGCGTCATCGCCAACGGCGGCCTGCTGGGAGGCCGCAGCCTGTCGATTGAATCGGTCGCGCCGCTGCTCAGGCGGGCCTTCGAGACGCGCGGCGCCCGGGCCGTCGCCCTGGCGCTCAACTCGCCGGGCGGCTCGCCCGTCCAGTCGGCTCTGATCGCGCAGCGCATCCGGCTGCACGCCCGCGAAAAGGGCCTGCCCGTCATCGCCTTCGTCGAGGACGTGGCCGCCTCCGGCGGCTACTGGCTGGCCTGCGCCGCCGACGAGATCATCGCAGATCCCAGTTCCATCGTCGGTTCGATCGGCGTCATCAGCTCGGGCTTCGGCTTCCAGGACCTGATGACGCGCATCGGCGTGGAGCGCCGCGTCCATACGTCGGGCGAGAACAAGTCGATGCTCGATCCCTTTCGCCCGGAGCAGCCGGAGGATGTCGTGCGTCTCAAGCGCCTCCAGGCGGAGATCCACGACGGCTTCAAAGACTGGGTCCGCGGGCGGCGCGGCAGGCTCCTCAAAGGCGACGAGAACACCCTTTTCAGCGGCGAGTTCTGGACGGCGCGGCGCGGCATCGACCTCGGCCTGGTCGACGGGTTCGGCGAGTTGCGCGCGACCTTGCAGCAACGATACGGCGACAAGGTGCGCCTGCCCGTCATCGGTCCGCGTCGCCGCCTGCTGTCGCGCTTCGGCCTGCAAGGTGGGCTCGGCGGCGGCATCGACATGATCGGACCCGCTACGCTCGCCGCCCTGGAAGAGCGGGCGCACTGGCAGCGTTTCGGACTCTAGGAGAGACTTGCGATGAACCTTCGTACCCCCGTCACCGCCGACGATCTCGCCGCCGTGCGCCAGTGGTTCGACACGCTGTCGAGGCACTGCCGCGCCGTCGACTACGAGGGCGCGCGGCCGATCTTCGCCGACGACATGATCGCCTTCGGCACCTTCACCGACTTCATGCATGGTCGCGAGCTGGCCGAGCAGAAGCAGTGGCGCAACGTCTGGGGCACGATCCGCGAGTTCCGCTACGACCTGTCGAAGATCGAGGCCATCGTCTCGGCCGACCGGCTGACCGCCGTCGGCATGGGCGTGTGGCAGTCCTACGGCTTCCATCCCAACGGCGACCGCTTCGACCGGCCGGGCCGCACCACCACCGTCATGGGACGCAAGGCGGTGGGCGACCCGTTCGTGGCCACCCACACGCATATGTCGCTGTTCCGCGGCACGCCGGACCGCAGTTATGGCAACTTCGCGAAAAGCGAAGTCGTCTGAGGCTCAAGCCGCGCTGGTCAGCTTCAACCCGATGATCCCCGCCACGATCAGGCCGATCGAGGCGAGGCGCGGCAGGTCGGTCGCTTCGCCAAACAGGAAGATTCCGAGGATTGCCGTGCCGACGGCGCCGATGCCCGTCCATACCGCGTAGCCGGTTCCGACCGGCAGCGTCTTGAGCGCAATGCCGAGCAGGACCACGCTCACGACCATCGCCGCACCGGTGAGGACCGACGGCGCCAACCGCGTGAAACCGTCGGTATATTTGAGGCCGATCGCCCAACCGATCTCGCAGAGACCGGCAATCAGAAGAATGAACCAAGCCATGGGACGCACCCTTTGCAAGAAGCCGGGTCGTCCCGACGCTTGCCCCTCGAAGGCGGGGTCGTCCCCGCCGGGCGCAAGGTCACCTAGTCAGATCGTGAAGACGGCGCAAGGCGCTACGGCGGCGCAACGCCAAGGATCCCTCACTGCGTTCGGGATGACACTATTTTTGTCATCCCGAACGCAGTGAGGGATCCTTCGTTTTTCATCAAACTGGGTCCAGCGCGCCCTTGCGCTCGACGATCATGCGGTACTGGTCGGGCTGGCGGTGGACGGCGAAGTTGAAGGTCGTCGTCTTGTAGCTCTTGCCGGCATCGAGGTCGCAGCGATGGACGACAAGCTCGTCGCCGTCGCCGCCCGCGCGCGCGACCACCTTGCCCGAGGGCGCCACGATCATGCTGTCGGCGAGCGAGGGTACGCCCTCCTCGGTGCCGCCCTTGGCGACGCCGACCACCCAGGTGCCGTTCTGGTAGGCGCCGGCCTGCATGGAGAGCTGGTTGTGGAACCAGGAATGCTCGTCGTGATCGGGCGACGGCGCGTTGTGCAGCGGCGTGTTGTAGCCCAGCAGCACCATCTCGACGTTCTGCAGGCCCATGACGCGGTAGGTCTCCGGCCAGCGGCGATCGTTGCAGATGCACATGCCCATGTTGGCGCCGAACGCCTTGACGACGGGAAAGCCGAGATTGCCGACCTCGAAGTAGCGCTTCTCGAGATGCTGGAACGGACGCTCGGGCTCGTGCCCGGCATGACCCGGCAGATGGACCTTGCGGTACTTCCCGACGATGCGGCCGTCGCGCTCGACCAGGATCGAGGTGTTGAAGCGCCTGATGCGCCCGTCCTCGTTGGCGAGCTCCGCATAGCCGAGACAGAAACCCATATCGAGCCGCTTCGCCTCGTTGAACAGCGCCGCCGTCTCGTTCGACGGCATCTCCTGCTCGAAGAAGGAATCGATCTCGGCCTGGTCCTTCATCCACCAGCGCGGGAAGAAGGTCGTAAGCGTGAGCTCGGGAAACACCACGAGATCGCAGCCCATGCGCCTGGCTTCGCGCAGATGGGCGATCAGCCGCTCGACCACGTCGCGGCGGGTATGGCTGCGCTGGATGGGACCCATCTGCGCCGCACCGACAGTCAGAAAACGAGTCATCGTCACCTCTTCGCCGACGAGTATAGCGTCTAGGAACCGATGCGCTTCACGTCGTTGGTGAATTCAGCCGAGCAAAAAGTGCCACCCTGGAAGAGATCGCCGACCGGATCTGGTCCGATCTTTGCCTGCTCGGCCTCGGCGTGGACGCGGTGATCCTCGGCCTTGTCCTGCGGACGATAGCCGAGCTGCTGGGCCCGCGAATTGTCCCACCAGCCCGCTGCATTGTCCGACGCACCGTAGAAGATCTCGTAGCGGAGATCGGGATGATCGAGGCCGATCTGGAAAAGCTGCACGAGATCGCGCGGTGAGATCCAGATCGAGAGGCGTCGCACGTCGAGCGGCATCGGGCCGACATTGCCGATCCGGAGGCAGGTCACGCCGATCCCGTGCTTGTCGGAATAGAGCGAACCCAGCGCCTCGCCGAACACCTTGCTGACACCGTAGCGGCTGTCAGGCTTGACCGTGAGGTCGGTGCCGATGCGCTTGCTGCGCGGATAGAAGCCGATCGCGTGGTTGGACGAGGCGAAGATCAGGCGCTTCACGCCGGCCTCCCGCGCCGCTTCGAAGACATTGTAGCAGCCGACGATATTGGCCTGCAGGATCTGGTCCCAGGTGCCCTCGACCGAATGGCCGCCGAGATGGATGACGCCGTCGGCGTCCTTCAGCACCGCGGCTACCTCGTCGGGCCGGGTGAGATCGGCGGCGACGAAGGTCTCGCCCGGCTGCAGGTCCGCAGGCTTGACGCGGTCGCTCAGCACCAGCCCTGGATAGAGCTTCGCCAGCAGCGGCCGGGTCATGGTGCCGATGCCGCCGGCGGCGCCGGTGAGGACGATGCGGCGCCGGGCGTTCCTAGCGTCGGCCATTCTTCTTTCCTCCTGCCAGTTTGCGATAGCGCTCGAGCGAGCGCGTGAGATGGTCGCGCATCGCGCGCCGCGCCTCGACCGGATCGCCGTCGGAGAGTGCCGTCACGATGCGCGTGTGTTCGAGCTGGATGCGTTCGAGATAGAGGCGGCGCTCGGCCGGCGTATCGACTTCGAGCCGCACGCTCTGGCGCGGGATCACATGGTTGCCGAGATAGGCGAGGAAGCGCGGAAACTGATCGTTGCCGGTGGCTTCGGCGATGGCGCGGTGAAAGGCGAAGTCCTCGGCAACGGCGCCCTCGCCACGCTGCAGGGCGGCCTCGATGGCGCGCCACGCCGCCTCAATCGACGCGAGTTGCTTGCGGCTGGCGCGCTCGGCTGCCAGGGCCGCGGCCTGCACCTCGACGGCCAGCCGCAACTCCATGACGTTGATGATGTCGGGCAGCGAGGTCGCGCGGGGCGGGACGATTCGAAACGGGCCCGCCGCCGGATCGGCGACGTAGGCTCCGGAGCCGCGGCGCGTCACCACCAGCCCATCGGCCCGCAGAGCGGCGACCGCCTCGCGCACGACGGTGCGGCTCACGCCGAATTCCGTGGTCAGTTCCTGCTCGGTCGGAAGGCGCGCGCCGGGCGCCAGCCGGCCGCCGCGGATGTCGGCGCTGAGCCGCGCCATCACCTGCTCGGCAAGATTGTTGGCGGGCTGCTTGTCGGCCATCGAGGGGATGCTAGCGGCCATGAAGTTGTCAGACAATTGAGAACGGCGATCATCCGGGCCCGCCGCTCGCCGTACAGAAGCTATGTGCCGGCGAGCTCCAGCATCACGTTGAGCAGCACCTGCGCCCCGGCGGCGAGATCGGCGGCTTCGGTATGTTCCTTCACATTGTGACTGAGGCCCGCCACAGATGGCACGAAGATCATCGCTGTCGGACAGACGCGCTGCATCATCTGCGCGTCGTGGCCGGCGCCCGAGGGCATCCGGCGCGTGCTGAGCGACAGCGCCCTCGCATGGTGCTCGACCCGGCCGACCAAGCCCGCATCGAAAATCACCGGCTCGAAGCGTGCCAGCACCTTCGCCTCGACCTCGACCCGCTCGGCCGCGGCGACCTCCGCGATATGGGCGGCGACCCTGGCCTCGGCCTCCTTGAGCTTCGTCTCGTCGGTGTTGCGCAGGTCGGCCGAGAAGATCGCGCGATTGGGCACGACGTTGATGAGGTTGGGCCGCAGCGCCAGCGAGCCTACCGTGGCCACCTGGTCGCCGCCCATCTCCCAGGCGAGCTTGCGCGCGAAGAGATTGACCGAGGCCGCGAGATAGCCGGCGTCGCGACGCAGGCGCATCGGCGTGGTGCCGGCATGGTTGGAGACGCCGGTCACGGTGTATTCGGTCCACGAGATGCCCTGCACGCTCTCGACGACGCCGATCTGGATCTTCTCCTCGTCGAGGATCGGGCCCTGCTCGATATGCAGCTCGACGAAGGCATGCGGCTTCAACGCACCGGGCTTCACCGGCCCGAGATAGCCGATGCGGCGCAGCTCGTCGCCGACCGAGGCGCCGTCCTTGTCGGCTGCGACATAGGCCTCGTTGAGCCCGATGCCGCCGACATAGACGAGACTGCCCATCATGTCGGGCTGGAAGCGCGCGCCCTCTTCGTTGGTGAAGAAGGCGACGGCGATCGGCCGGCGCGTCGTCACGCCGGCCTCGTTCAGCGCGCGCACGACCTCGAGCCCCGCGAGCACGCCGTAATTGCCGTCGTAGCGCCCGCCGGTGCGAACCGTGTCGATATGGCTCCCGGTCATGATCGGCGCGAGGTTCTCGCGACCGGCGCGCACGCCGATCACGTTGCCGATGGCATCGACCGTCACCGCGAGGCCCAGCGCCTTCATCCAGCCCACGACGAGATCGCGGCCGAGCCGGTCTTCGTCGGTGAGCGCCAGACGCGCGCAGCCCCCGCCTTCGATGGCGCCGATGGACGCCAGCTCGTCCAGAGCACCGAGCAGTCGCCCTTCATCCAGTCGCAACATGAATTTCTCCAGTGTAACCAAGACCTTAGACGTTCGCTGGATGTCGGGCAAAAAATCACGACGGCTTGATCCGGATTGCCTTGCCAGCGCCACGGGCCGGGGTCACTTAGGAAAGCGATGGGACGTTTCCTCGCCTTCCTGCTCGTTCTGCTGGCAAGCCCGGCTTTTGCGCAGTCTGTCGTACAGACCGACCATGTGCGTTCCGAGCTCGTGGCCGAAGTGGCGACGGTGAAGCCAGGCGAGCCCTTCTGGGTCGGCCTGCGCCAGACCATCCGGCCGAAGTGGCACACCTACTGGAAGAATCCGGGCGAATCGGGCCTGCCCACGGAAATCGCCTGGAAGCTGCCCGAAGGCGCCAGGGCCGATCCGATCGTCTGGCCTGCGCCGTCGCGCTTCGATATCGGCGGCATCACCAACTACGGCTTCAAGGACGAGTCCGTCCTGCTGGTGCGCATCACGCCGCCGGCCAATCTCTCGGGGCCGCTTACCCTCGCGGCGGAAGCCAATTGGCTGGTCTGCGAAGACGTCTGCATTCCCGAGGAAGGCCGGTTCGAGCTGGTGCTGCCGTCGGGTGCCGCCGCGACGCCGGCCTCGCCGGAGACGCGGACCCTGTTCGAGCAGGCGCGCCGCGCGCTGCCGACGCAGAGCCCGTGGCCCGCGCGCTACGGCGTGTCGAAGGCTGGCGATCCGACCCTGCTGGTCGAGGCGAAGGGCCTGAAAGCCGGCGCGATCAGCGATATCTATTTCTTCCCGGCCGAGTGGGGCCCCGTCGCCACCATGGCGAAGCAGAACGCCACGGTCACCGCCGAGGGCATCCGCATTCCGCTGAAGAAGGGCGACGCCAAGACGGCAATGCCGGCCGAACTCGCCGGTACGCTGGTCCTGACGGAGAAGACGGCCGACGGCAGCGTGAAGCAGGCCTTCGATCTCTCGGCCAGGCTCGACCCCGCCTTCGTGCCGACGGCCACGGCGTCGCTGGCGAACGCTGTGGGAGCGGAAGAAATCTCGCTGGTGCAGGCGCTGCTGTTCGCGCTGCTGGGCGGCCTGATCCTGAACCTGATGCCCTGCGTGTTCCCGGTGCTGGCCATGAAAGCCGCGGCCTTCGCGCGCCTCGCGGGTCACGAGCAGAGCGTCATGCGGCGCGACGGTATCGCCTATACCGCAGGTGTCCTGATCTCCTTCGCCGCCATGGCCGGCGTGGTCATCGCGATCCGCTCAGCTGCCGGCGAGGTGAACTGGGGCTTCCAGTTCCAGTCGCCGGTCTTCTCGCTGCTGATCGCCTATCTGTTCTTCGTGGTCGGCCTGAACCTCTCCGGCGTGTTCGAGGTCGGCGGGCGGCTGGCCGGCGTCGGCCAGGGCCTGGTCTCGCGCGGCGGCACGACCGGCGCCTTCTTCACCGGCGTGCTGGCGGTGATCGTGGCGACGCCCTGCACCGCGCCGTTCATGGCAGCGGCCCTGGGCTTTGCCCTCAGCCAGCCCGCGCCCGCCACCGTGGCGGTGCTGCTGGCGATGGGCCTCGGTCTGGCCCTCCCCTATCTCGCCTTGTCGATGACGCCCGCGCTGCAGCGGCTGATGCCGCGGCCGGGCGCGTGGATGGACCGGCTGCGTCAGTTCCTCGCCTTCCCGATGTATGCCTCGGCCGTCTGGATGATCTGGGTGCTGACCCAGCAGACCGGCGCCGATGGCGTTCTCTACGCGCTGGGCGGCATGATCCTGATCGCCTTCGCCATCTGGCTGCTGCGGATCGGCAGCGGCGCCTCGGCGGGCACCTGGGTACGGCGCGGCCTCGCCGCCGCCGCCGTGCTGCTGGCCTTCGCCGCGACGCTGAAGATCGACGACAGTCCCGCGACCGCCGCCTCGGCGTCGGGCGCTGCCAATGCCGGCGTCAGCTTCGAGGGCTGGGAGCGTTTTTCGCGCGCCCGGATGGCCGAGGCCGTTGCCGCCGGCAAGCCGGTGTTCGTCGACTTCACCGCCGCCTGGTGCATCACCTGCCTGGTGAACGAGCGCGTCGCACTCGAAGTGCCGGCCGTCCGCAAGGCCTTCGAGCAGGCGGGCGTCGTCAAGCTCAAGGGCGACTGGACCAACCGTGATGCCGAGATCACGGGCGTCCTGAAGGAACTCGGCCGGGCGGGCGTACCGCTCTACCTGTTCTGGGCACCGGGCGCGGATCGACCGAAGATCCTGCCGCAGGTCCTCACCGAGTCGCTGATCCTCTCGGAACTGTCGTCGATCCAGCAAGCCAAACGTTAGGAGGCACCATGTCGAAGCTGAATGTCCCCCGTCGTACCCTGCTGCTCGGCAGCGCCGCGATCGCCATCGCTCCGGCCGCCGCCTTCGCCACCACGAGCCCCGATGTGGGCAAGCCCGCACCTCAGTTCAGCGCCGTCGACAGCAACGGCAAGACCTGGTCGCTGGCCGACCTCAAGGGCAAGATCGTCGTGCTCGAGACGACGAATCACGACTGCCCCTATGTGCGCAAGCACTACAACGCCAACAACATGCAGGACCAGCAGCGCGAAGCCGCCGCCAAGGGCGTCGTCTGGCTGACCGTCGCCTCCTCCGCCACCGGCGAGCAGGGCCATGTCACCGCGCAGCAGGCGAACGACCTCACCAGGAGCCGCAACGCCGCGCCGGCCGCCGTGCTGCTCGACCCGCAGAGCAAGGTCGCGCGCGCTTACGGCGCGACGGTGACGCCGCACATGTACATCATCGATGCCAACGGCACGCTGGTCTACAAGGGCGGCATCGACTCGATCCCGTCGTCCAGCGCCGCCGACATCCCCAAGGCCACGCAGTACGTCCGCGTCGCGCTGGGCCAGGTGCAGGCCGGCCAGAAGGTCGCCGACTCATCAACCCGCGCCTATGGCTGCACGCTGAAATACCCGAAGACCTCGACCTGACGGACCGGCCATGCCGCACGACGGCTGGCATCCGCACGACGAGGAGCCTCACCACCATCACCACCACCACGGCCCGCCCACGCGGCGGACCGTGCTGGCGGTGGCCGCTCTGCTGCCGTTCGGTGCCGCCAGCGCCCAGACGGTCGACGCCGCGCAGCGCATCGCCGACGCCGCCAATCGCTTCCTGATCTCGCTCGACGAGGGCCAGCGCCAGAAGGCGATGATCGCTTTCGACTCGGCCAATCGCCTCGACTGGCACTACATCCCGCGCAGCCGCCCGGGTCTCGCTCTGGGCGAGATGCGGCAGAACCAGGCCGACGCGGCCCGCGCGCTGTTCGCCTCGGTGCTGAACCAGCGCGGACTCGAACTACTCGACGGCGTGCGCCTGCTCGAAGGCGTGCTGCGCGAGCAGCAGGGCAGCTTTCGCGACCCCGCCCGCTATTACGTCTCGGTGTTCGGCACGCCCGGCCGCTTCCCCTGGGGCTGGCGCTTCGAAGGCCATCACCACTCGCTGAACGTGGCCCTGCCCGCCGCCGGCCATGTCTCGGTGACGCCGTTCTTCACAGGCGCCCATCCTGCCACGGTGCGCGACGGCCCCAATCGCGGCTTCCGCCTGCTCGGCGCCTCCGAAGACATTGCCCGCCAGATCATGGCCGGCCTCAACGAACAGCAACGACAGGCCGCGATCATCGCCAACCGCTCGTTCGGCGAGATCGTGGCGAGCCCGCAGCGCGAGCAGGATCTCGGTAGCCCAAAGGGCTTGTTGCTGGGTGAGATGACCGGCGCGCAGCGCACCCTGGTCGAGGCGCTGATGGACCGTTTCCTCGGCACGCTCGCCGCCGATCTTCTGGCCCAGCAGAAGCAGCGCGTGATGCAGCAGGGTCTCGCGACCTTCCGTTTCGCCTGGGCGGGGTCAGTGACACCAGGCGAGGCGCACTACTTCCGGGTCCACGGCCCCGTGACCCTGATCGAGCACGACAACACGCAGAACGGCGCCAACCACGTCCATGCGGTGTGGCGCGACCTCGCCGCCGATTTCGGCCGCGACGCGCTGGCCGATCACTATCGCCAGCAGAAGCACCGCTGACGCGGGCTAGAATCTTTCCGGCTTGGACTTGGCTATCAAAGATCAATTACTTCCCCATTCAGATGGGGAAGTGCCCCGTCATACGGGGCGATGGGGTCATGGGTGGCGCAAAGCAATGCCCCCCTCCGACGGCGTAAGACGCCGCCACCTCCCCATTTGAATGGGGAGGAACTTGATTCTGCGTCGATCGGAAAGACCCTAAACCGCGGGCGCGGCCGCAACGTTGGCGCCGTGCACGAGCTTGTGAATGAAGCCCAATTTCTCGATCGCTGGCGGTGACAGCACGAAAGGATAGAGGTCGGGCTGGCCCATGGCGCGGTTGAGGCTGTTGAGCGCCAGCGACAATGGCAGCCAGCTGTCGATGAGCTGGCCGATCTCGGTGGCGCGATAGGGATCGAAGTCGACGCTGGCATCCAGCTCCTCGCCTTTGGCCAGAAGCGGCTGGGTCGACAGGCCGAAGGCGCGCGCGATCTCCAGCGTATCGACGATGTGGAGGTAGTGCGCCCAGGTCTCGGCGAAATCCTCCCACGGATGCGAGGTCGCGTACTGACTCACGAAGCTGTCCTGCCAGTCGGGCGGCGCGCCATTGGCGTAGTGGTTCTGCAGCGCCTGACCGTAGTCCTGACTGTCGTCGCCGAAGATTGCGCGGCAGGCGTCGAGCTGGCCGCCGTCACGCACCAGCCGGTCCCAGTAGTAGTGCCCGATCTCGTGCCGGAAGTGGCCGATCAGCGTGCGATACGGCTCATGCATGGCGACGCGATTCTGTTCGCGGCAGGCGTCGTCGGCCTCGGCCAGCGCGAGAGTGATCAGCCCGTTGTCGTGGCCGGTCATGACCTTGGGTGCATTGGGATCCGGAAGCTCTGCCAGGAAGTCGAAGGCAAGCCCCGCTTCCGGCGATTCGGCCTTGGTCGGGGCCGGCAGCTTGAACCGCAGCAACGAATAGAACATCCGGTGCTTGGCGATCTCGATCTTCTGCCAGTTGGCGAGGTTGTCGGCGACGGTCAGGTCAGGGATCGTCCTGTTGTGCCGGCAGGACAGGCAGAACGCTTCCGGCGATGTCGAATCGACAAGCCAGTTGCAGGTGGCCTGCTGGGCATTGGCGCAGAAGCGGTACAGCACGTCCGGCGACACCAGGGCGCGCCACAGGTCGCCGTTCGGCTCCAGCGCCGAGAGGGTTGCGGCCTCGGGGACGTATCCGAGCCTGTGCCCGCATTTCACGCAGACATCGTTCTCGAAATACAGGATCTGCTGGCAGTTCTGGCATTTGAAGAGTTTCATCGCGGCCACAACGTCCGACCTGCCCCTGTGTTGCCGTGCTTTCCGGTCGCAGGGGAACTTTTGACCTGCACCGCCCGTTCATGGGGCCTTACAGGGGAGAAGCGCATGAGCGCCAAGCCGAAAGCCCAGGATACGACGCTCCCCGAAGAGCCGATTACGCCGCCTTCAGTCCTCGTCCATGGCGGCCGTGTCCTTCCGGCCGTCACGGTGGATACTTACAATGAAGAATTGCGCGATGAAGAAGGCTTCGTCGGCGATCGCGCCAGTCGCCGCGCCTTTCACGCCATCCTGGCCGATTGGCGAGACCGTCTGAAGGAGCGCGGAGAGGATCCGTTCGGCGACGTGCCGATGGAGGAAATCTCGAAGTCGAAGCTCGACAAGATGCTGTCCAGCGGCGACCCGGTGTCAGCGGGCCTCGTCCACACCGTCGTGGAGGAGTTCGCCGGCGAACTGGCGACCGTGATTCGCCGCTTCCTCCGACTGGACACGTGGAAGGACACGCAGCGCATCGTGATCGGAGGCGGCATGATCGGCAGCCGCATCGGAGAGCTGGCGATGGGACGGACCAGCATCATGCTGGCGGCCGACGGCATCAAAATCGAGCTCGCGGCGATCCAGAACGATCCCGACGAAGCAGGCCTGATCGGTGCCGTACATCTCGCCCCAAGCTGGGTGATGGCAGGGCACGATGCCATCCTCGCCGTCGACATCGGCGGCACCAACGTGCGGGTGGGCGTTGTCGAACTCAATTCGGGCAAGCGCGGCGAGATCGAAGAAGCCGACGTGTGGAAGCGCCAGGTCTGGCGCCATGCCGACGACAAGCCCGGGCGCGACGAGGCGGTCGAGAAGATTGCCGCCATGCTCGCCAAGCTGATCGACCGCGCGGGCGAGGAGAAGATGAAGCTCGCACCCTTCATGGGAATCGGCTGCCCCGGCCTGATCGACGAGCACGGCTTCATCCTCAAGGGTGGGCAGAATCTGCCCGGCAACTGGGAGGGCAAGTCCTTCAACCTCGCCGCCGCGCTCTCGGCACACCTCCCCAAGATCGGTGCCCACGACATCTTCATCCAGATCCACAACGACGCGGTCGTCCAGGGGCTGAGCGAAGTACCGAACATGAAGGACGTCGAGCACTGGGGCGTGATGACGATCGGCACCGGGCTGGGCAATGCGCGGTTCACCAATCGCGAGTGACGCAATCGAAGAAGGTAGGATCCTTCGCTACGCTCAGGATGACACCGGTTTGCTGCATTGGCGCATTTGCGCCAACTTCAACAATGGTGTCATCCCGAGCCTAGCGAGGGATCCTTCTCTTCTGGCGCCCTACCCCATCTGATAGCCGGGCGTGGACTTCGAGATCGCAATCTCGGCCTCGTCCATGTCGTCGATGATGCCGTCGAACAGCGGCGTGGTGAGATAGCGTTCGCCGGTGTCGGGCAGCATGCAGAGGATGACCGAGCCGGGCGCAGCCTTCGCAGCGACCTGCAGGGAAACGGCGAAGGTCGAACCGCCGGAGATGCCGGTGAAGATGCCTTCCTTCTGTGCCAGCGCCTTGGCGCATTTGATGCCCTCGGCACCGGCGATCGGCACAAGCTCATCGTAGAACTTGCGGTCGACCGACTCCTGCAGGACCAGCGGGATGAAGTCCGGCGTCCAACCCTGGATGGGATGCGGTTCGAAAGCCGGATGACTGACGGCGGGTGAGCCGTCGGCGCCGCGCTCCTGCGCCTTGCCGCTGCCGAGGAGCTGGGCGTTGGCGGGCTCGGTCAGGATGATCTTCGTCTCCGGCCGTTCCTTGCGCAGCACGCGGGCCACGCCGGTCACGGTGCCGCCGGTGCCATAGCCGCTCACGAAATAGTCGAGCCGCTGGCCCTTGAAGTCGGCCAGGATCTCGCGCGCCGTCGTGGCCTCGTGGATTTCGGCGTTGGCCTCGGTCTCGAACTGGTGCGCGAGGAACCAGCCGTTGGCCTCCGCGAGTTCGACGGCCTTCTGGTACATGCCGAAGCCCTTCTGGGCACGCGGCGTGAGCACGACCCTGGCGCCCAGCATGCGCATCAGCTTGCGCCGCTCGATCGAGAAGCTGTCGGCCATGGTGACCACCAGCGGGTAGCCCTTCTGGGCGCAGACCATGGCGAGGCCGATGCCGGTATTGCCGCTGGTCGCCTCGACCACGGTCTGACCGGGCTTCAAGGTGCCGTTGCGCTCGGCCGCCTCGATGATGTTGACGGCAAGCCGGTCCTTCACCGATCCGCCGGGATTGAAGGCCTCGGCCTTGACGTAGATGGTGACGCCCTTGGGGGCCAGCGCGTTGATCCTGATGCAGGGCGTGTCGCCGATCGTGTCGAGCACGCTGTCGTAGAGCCGGCCGCGTCCCCGGGTGGTCCTGACTTTGGCGTCCATCCCCGTCTCTCCTTGGTTGATCGGGAATTCTAGGCCGGTCGGGCCGGTCGCGATACCCGGTCCATACGCAATCCGTATCGACCTCGTGTATTTCGCGCATCCAACGATAGACTAGTCTTCCTCCCAGCGGCGTCCGGCCGTGGGGGAGATCCAAATTGAACACGCCAGCCGATCGATCGGAAACCGATCCGCCGTTCCAACGCATGATCTCGGCTTCGGCCGGCGAGACCCTCGGCCGCTTCACCGCGCCGCGTCAATCCGTGGCCGAACGCAAGGCAGCCGGGAAGAGGTTGCGCGAGTCCGTGCCGCGCGAGAGCCACGCCCAGTTTCGAAAGAACGCCGACCGGCCTGACCCCGTCGCCATCCTTGAGGCGCAGAATCTCAGCCGTGCCCAGAAGCTCGTGCCGGTGCGCTTTGCACGCATGCTGGCCTCGCCCTTCGCCTTCCTGCGCGGCTCGGCGGCCGTGATGGCCTCCGACCTCGCCACCACGCCCACCACCGGCCTGCAGGTGAACGCCTGCGGCGACATGCACGTCGCCAACTTCGGCGTCTTCGGCTCCGCCGAGCGCGACCTGGTCTTCGCCATCAACGACTTCGACGAGGTGTTTCCCGGCCCCTGGGAATGGGACCTCAAGCGCCTGGCGGCCAGTGCCGCCGTCGCCGTGCGCTTCATGGGCGGCGACAAGCACCAGGCGGCCGAGGCGGCGGTGGAAACCGTGCGTTCCTACCGCGTGCGGATGGCCCGCTATGCCGAGATGGGGCACCTCGCCACCTGGTATGACCGGATCGACGAGCACGCTGTTCTGGCGAGCCTGTCACCCACGGCCCGCAAGAATGCCCGGAAGCTGATCGGCAAGGCCCGCAGCAAGGGACACCAGCGGGTCCTCGGCAAGCTCGCCGAAGTGGTCGATGGAGAGCATCGTATCGTCGAGTCCATCCCTCTCGTGGTGCGCGAGACCCACACCGAAGGCGGGATTCCCATCGAACAGGCACTGGATGCGATGCTCGCTTCATATCTGGAGTCGTTGACCTACGACCGCCGCCGCCTCCTGTCGCGCTATCGCATCGTCGACGTCGCGCGCAAGGTCGTCGGCGTGGGGAGTGTCGGAACCGGCTGCTGGGTCGTGCTGCTCATGGGCAACGACAGCGACGATCCGCTGTTCCTGCAGGTGAAGCAGGCACAGACGTCCGTGCTGGCGGCCTACTCCGACTATCGGATGCCCTTCGAGAACGAGGGACGCCGTGTCGTGGTGGGCCAGCGCATGATCCAGGGATCGCCCGACATCTTCCTCGGCTGGGGGCAGCTGAACGACCGGCACTTCTACGTCCGCCAGCTCGCCGACATGAAAGGCGGGATCGAGATGGTCGAAGGAAACACCAAGGGGGTGAAAACCTTCAGCGAATACTGTGCGCTGTGCGGCTGGGCGCTGGCGCTGGCCCATGCGAAGTCGGGCGATGCCGCCGCGATCGCGGGCTATTGCGGCAACAGCACCGCCCTCGACGACGCCCTCGCCCGGTTTTCGCTGGCCTATGCGCGGCAGACCGAGCGGGATCACGAGGCACTCGACAAGGCACGCCGAAGTGGCCGCATCCGTGTCGCCTCCGAAAAACTGACGAAGTAGAATGGCGAAAACCTCGGGGGCTTTCATGAGACGCCGGACTTTACTGTTGGGTATGGCCGCGACGAGCCTTGCCGCAACGGCACGGCCGGGCTTCGCGCAGGGCGACCTCCTGCCCTCATGGAACGACGGACCGACGAAACGCGCGATCCTCGACTTCATCGCGCGCACGACCCTGTCCGGCGGGCGCGACTGGGTGCCGGTTCCCGAGCGCATCGCCTGCTTCGACAACGACGGCACGCTATGGACCGAGCAGCCCATCTATTTCCAGATCGCCTTCGCGCTCGACCGCGTGAAGGCCCTGGCGCCGCGCCATCCGGAATGGCGCACGCAGGAGCCGTTCCGGTCCGTGCTCGCGGACGACCGGACCGCCCTGGCGGCGCTGGGCGAGAAGGGCTTCATCGAGATCATGGCGGCCACCCATACCGGGCTGACCACCGAGGCCTTCACGAAGACCGTCCTCGACTGGCTGGCCACCGCGCGCCATCCCCGCTTCAACCGTCCCTATACGGATCTCGTCTATCAGCCGATGATCGAGTTGCTGGCGCTGCTCCGGGCCCATCAGTTCAAGACGTACATCGTCTCCGGCGGCGGCATCGAGTTCATGCGGCCCTGGACGGAACGCGTCTACGGCATCCCGCCGGAACAGGTCGTGGGCTCGTCGGGCGTCACCCGGTACGAACTTCGGCCGGACGGCAGCCCCGTCCTGATGAAGGAACCGAAGGTCATGTTCATCGACGACGGCCCCGGCAAGGCCGTGGGCATCAACCAGTACATCGGCCGTCGCCCTGTCTTCGCCTTCGGCAACTCCGACGGCGACCAGCAGATGCTGGAATGGACGGCGGCCGGCAGCGGCGCCCGTTTCATGGGCCTGGTGCACCATACCGACGCCGTCCGCGAGTATGCCTATGACCGCCCCTCGCTGGTCGGTCAGCTCGACAAGGCCTGGGACGAGGCCCTGCGCCGCAGCTGGACCATCGTCGACATGAAGAACGACTGGAAGGTGATCTATCCGTTCGAGTTGAAGTGACGGAGCGCGGGCACTCCCTGCCGCCACAGGAAGTGCGCGAGATTCTCGAGGGCGACACCCAGCATCACGATCATGAAAGCTCCGATGGGCGCCGCATAGAATCGCGTGGGATAGGCCAAGACGGCCTGCACGAAGAACAGGCCGACAAACGACAGACAGACCAGATTGATGGCGAGACGCTTGTCGCACGCCGGCGTGCCACAACTTGCAGCCCGGCCGTTCGAAACAAAATGAACCATCAGGACAAGCGGCAGGAACAGCCAGGGCGGCGGAAAGTAGTCCGGTATCCTGTTCCTCAGGATCGACCAGGATTTCTCCATGTAGATGCGCATCACTTCGATCGGGTCGTCTGCCCATCGCGCGAAGTAGAGCGACCACATCAGCCGGAAGTAATCCTTGGATAGATACTTCACATCAGGCGCCACCCGCGCGGCGGCTTCCCGACCCACGGCATCGTCATACCGGATGCCGAACTTGTTCGGCACCGTGCCGAGACCGATGTACAGCGTGTGCGCCAGACCGTGCGTCGCCACCAGCTCCGCCGGCTCCACGGGATGCATCCGGTCTCGAACAGCCACCGTCAGGCGTGCCGCTTGCGATGCCAGCACTGCGACCAGCGCAAGGACGAGCAGGCCGGCGACTCGTCGCTTGTCGGCCCGGGAAGCCACTGCGATCCAGGCAAAGGTGCCCAGGGTAACGACGAGTGTCATCTGGGCGATGGCCTCCCGGACGAGGGAAGCGAAAGCCAGGGTAAGGACGCCCAAAAGGATGAGGCCGGTGCCCGCAACAGGCGGCACCCAGCGCCGCCAGTGCGCAATCAGCGCCAGGGGCAGGATCGGCTGCATGGCCGTAAGCCCGATGAACGCCCAGTGGGGTGACGTCCCGAACCATTCGAGGAAGACATACGGACCTAAGAGCAGCAGCACGACGGCAGACACGTACGATCCGAGCACCATCAGAAGGCCCGCAAGCAGGAGCAGACCGACAAGATTGATGACGAGGTTCAGATGCGCAACGTCGATCACGAGGATGGAGCGATCGGCCGCGAGCGCCCAGAGCGCCAGAACCAGCGCATGGCCCGGATCGTCCGCAAGTGCCCGGTCCGAAATCGGGACCAGCCTGCCCTGCTCGCAGATCACCAGCCAGGCTCCGCTCTCGCGGGCACACTCGGCGCTTTCCAGCCAGACGTTCGTGGCCTTCCAGTCCGAGGCTTCGTCGCCGCGATATCGGGTGGCCGCCTCGAACGACCAGTCGAGCTGCGGCCAGAGCACGAGACCGATGCAGGCGACGAGGCCGAGGGCCTGCAGCACGCGCAGCCAGGGCCGGCTCAAGGTCGGTATTGTGGTTCGATCACTCATTATCATCGCGGGAACGGGCAGGTCCGGGTGTGATATCGGAACCTGTCTGTCGACGCCATGGTGCGGCGTCTCAACGCCGGAAGGGCATCAACAGGAAGTCACGGATGGTGCGCGGCTCGGCAGTATCGTCGAGCCCGACCGCCGGCCATTCATCGGCGCGCGGGAAATAGGCCGTTCCGAACAGCATGTCCCACAGCGGCGTCGAGGTGCCGAAGTTGTGGTTGATATGCTGCGGTTCGCGAGAGTGATGGATGCGATGGAAGCGGTTGTCGCAGACCACGTAGCGCAGCGGGCCGATGTTCAGGCGGGCCGATGAGTGGATGAAGTAGGAATGCGTGTTGGCCAGTACGATGACCAGCCACGGCACGGGCCCCGAGGCGACGCCGAGCAGGACCGACAGGGGCATGGTGACGGCGGCGAACTGGAACAGGTCCTCGGCGACATGGTGATAGCTCGCGGTCGCGCTCATCTCGGTGATGGAATGATGGACCTTGTGGAATCGCCACATCCAGCCGAAACGATGCTGCGCGCGATGCATCCAGTAATAGAAGACGTTTCCGACCATCGCGATGCCGAGCGCCGCGATCAGCCATCCCGCGACCTTGAGCGGGAGGGAGTCCGATTCCGTGAGCGGCCGAAGGTCGAGGAAGGCGAGCGGCTTCATGTCGAGGAAGCCAGCGCTGCCCTCCATGGCCTTGAGCACGACGGTGTTGATGGCGATCGCAACCACCAGGAAGGTGGCGGCACGCCGGTAGGACTGTAGCGAATTGCGGGTGCGCGGCAGCAGCAGCTCGGGCAACAGATAGAGAAAGCAGGCGCCAGCCGGATACATCAGCCGGATGAGCAGCGAGTTCACCAGCCCATAGGCCATCGAGTACGCGTCGGCGATGAACGCAAGCATCGCCCCGTCTTATCGACCTTGGCGATCCCCGCCAAGGCGCACATTTGCAGTGCATGTGAGGACGGCAACCGTGAATAATCGACCGGCATCATGACCGGGCCGAAGACAAAACGCTGGGCGGCGGTTCTCGCCTTCAACCTTGTGGCCATCGCGTTGGTACTGGGCGCCGCGGAACTCGGCGTGCGCCTGCTGGCGGGCGCCGACCGTACCGACCAGGACGACCAGCTCCCGATGTGCCACGCCGACCCGGTCACGATCTGGCGCTACAAGCCGGACGTGCAGCTCAGCTATCGGGCGCCGGAATTCGAGATGCGTATCCGCACCAACGACGAAGGCCTGCGCAGCGGGCCGATACCGGCGGGCCCGGCGCCGACAGTGCTGTTCATCGGCGATTCCTTCACCTTCGGCTGGGGTGTCAGCGAGACCGAGCGCTACACCGACCTGATCGGCAAACAGCTCGGCGGCGTCCGCACCGTCAACGCCGGCCACTGGATGTACACGTTCGACCAGCAGCTCCTCCTGATGCGGCAACTGATCGAGCGGCACCGGCCCGCGGTGGTCGTGCAGGGCTTCTACTGGATGCATGTGCGGTCGCTGTTCAACCACCAGCTGGAACGCAACGCCGACGGCAGCCTGCGGGCGGTGCTGGACCCCAAGATCCATGTCGATCCGCAGGGCGTGCTGAAGTTCCGGTCGGACTGGCTGGAGCGGCCGCCGCTGGGCTCGCAGCTCGTGGCCTTCGTGGCCCGTGCGGTGCTGAACCGCGACCTGCGCGAACGGGCGGCCGACTGGGTCGACTATATGCGGCCCGACTCGACGCGCGACGCAACGCTCTGGGCCGAGACCGACGCGCTGATCGGCGAAACCGCGCGCCTGCTGCGCCAGGCCGGCATCTCCTACGTGCCCTTCCTCATCCCCGCCAGCGTGGAGGTGGGCGGCACGCAGTGGAGCCACCTGGGCTGGATGGGCTCGGCGCCGCCGCCCGGCATCGACGTCACCCTGCCCGCCACGCGGTTCGCGACGATGCTGCGGCGTCACGGTGCCGAGCCCGTCGAGTTGGCTGCCGCGCTGCGCGAGCTTGGCGGCGCGGCACTCTATTTTCCCCAGGACGGACACTGGAACGCGGCGGGACACGCGGCCGCGGGCAGGCTGCTCGCCCCCGCCGTGCGCCGCGCGCTCGCAGGGCCGGGGAACTAGCGTTTTTCCGTCTCGAATTGAGCCACTCACCTCACCCTGAGTAGCCGTGCGAAGCACGGCGTCTCGAAGGATGGGCAACAAGCGAGGTGCGTGTGCCCACCCTTCGAGACGCGGTCCTACGGACCGCTCCTCAGGGTGAGGCCGTTGTTGAAGCCCGACGTGATTCTATCTTGTCCCGAAAGACGCTAACCGTATTGGCTGCGCAGCGTGCCGATGCCGTCGATGGCGACCTCGACGACGGTGCCGGCCTTCATCGGCAGCACGCCGAGCGACGTGCCGCAGGCGATGACGTCGCCGGGCACCAGCGTCATGTCCTGCGAGATGCGGCTGACCAGCTCGGCGGGCGGGAAGATCATGTCGTCGACCCGGTAGTTCTGCCGCTCGCGTCCGTTCACCAGCGTGCGCACCGTGAGCGACTGCGGGTCGAGGCCGGTCGCGACCACCGGGCCGAACACCCCGAACCCGTCGAAGTTCTTGGCCCGCGTCCATTGCGCGAACGACGGGTCGCGGTTCAGCAGCTCCATCGCCGTGACGTCGTTCACGCAGGTGTAGCCAAGGATATGCGAAGCGGCCTCTTCCACTGACACGCCGGAGCAGGCCTTGCCGATGACGATGCCCAGCTCGCCCTCATAGGCGACGCGGCCGTCATAGGATTTCGGCACCGGGATCGGCTGGCCGTGCGCGGCGAAGCTGTTCGGCGCCTTCAGGAAGGTGAGCGGCTCGGCCGGGATCGCCCAGCCGTTCTTCTCGGCGGCGGCCCGGAAGTTGTTCCACAGCGCCACCATCTTGGTGGGTTCGGTCGGCGTCAGCCAGCGTGCGTCGGCTGCCGCGACCTCTTCGCCGGTCGCCGCGCCGGGCTCGAAGATCGTGCCTACGTGGAGGCGAATCGTTTCTCCGTCGAGGACGCCGACGCGCGGACGCCCTTCATGCTCGATGCGCGCCCGGAGCGTCATGTCGCGTCGGCGATGCGCTTGCCGGTCTGGGAGTCGAACAGGTGGATATGCTCTGGTCCGGCCTTGAAGCGGCGCTTCTCGCCAGGCTTCGCCAGGACGTGGCCGCCCTGCCGCACCGTGACGACCTCGCGCGCCTCGCCGAACCGGCCGTGCAGCAGCGTGTCGGCGCCCAGCGGCTCGGCCAGCTCGATCTCGAACTCAAGAGGGCCGTCCGCCGCCGGATGCAGGTGTTCGGGCCGGATGCCGACCGCGACGGGCGTGCCGTCGGCGGCCGTGGTGGCAAGGGCGATCGGAAGCGTCACATGCACCGCGCCGGTGCCGGCGAGTTCGATGGCCCGGCTTCCCGCGCAGACCTTGCCGGCCAGGAAGTTCATCGCCGGCGAGCCGATGAAGCCCGCCACGAAGACAGAGGCCGGCCGCTCGTAGACGTCCATCGGCGTGCCGATCTGGTCGGCGACGCCGGCGTTCATGACGATCAGTCGGTCGGCGAGCGTCATCGCCTCGACCTGGTCGTGCGTCACGTAGATCGAGGTGACGTCCAGTTCTCGTTGAAGCCGCTTGATCTCGAGCCGCATCTGAACACGCAACTTGGCGTCGAGGTTGGAGAGCGGCTCGTCGAACAGGAAGACCGCCGGTTCGCGCACGATGGCGCGGCCCATCGCGACGCGCTGGCGCTGGCCGCCCGAGAGCTGGCGCGGCCTTCTCTGCAGGAACGTCCCCAGTTCGAGGATCTTCGCGGCCTTCTGCACCCGCTGGTCGATCTCGGCCTTGGACAGGCCGCGGATCTTCAGGCCATAGGCCATGTTCTCGTAAACGCTGAAATGCGGGTAGAGCGCGTAGTTCTGGAACACCATCGCGATGTCGCGATCCTTGGGTTCCAGCTCGTTCACGACGCGGTCGCCGATGGCGATCGTGCCGCCGGTGATGCGCTCCAGACCTGCCACCATGCGCAGCAGGGTGGACTTGCCGCAGCCGGAGGGGCCGACGATGACGATGAACTCGCCATCGGCGACCTCGATGTCGACGCCGTGGATGACCTCGAGCTTGTCGTAGCTCTTCCTCACGCCGCGCAGGTGGACTTGCGCCATGGCCCTACTTCTCCGTCTCGACAAGGCCGCGCACGAACTGGCGCTGCATGAATACGACCACCAGGACCGGCGGCAGCATGGCGAGCATCGCCATGGCCATCAGCAGGTTCCAGCTCGGCACCGAATCGACCACATTGGCCTGGCGCGAGACCGTCATGACCACGGTGTAATAACTTTCCTTGGTCGTGATCAGCAGCGGCCAGAGATACTGGTTCCAGCCATAGATGAACTGGATCACGAACAGCGCCGCGATCGAGGTCCGGCTCATCGGCAGCAGGATGTCCCAGAAGAAGCGCATGGGCGAGGCCCCGTCGACTCGCGCGGCCTCGGTAAGCTCGTCCGGCACGCTCAGGAAGAACTGGCGGAACAGGAACGTCGCCGTTGCCGAGGCGATCAGCGGAATGATGAGGCCCGAATAGGAATCGAGCATGCCGAGCGAGGCGACCACGCCGTAGGTCGGCACGATGCGCACTTCAACGGGCAGCATGAGGGTGACGAAGATCGCCCAGAAGAAATACATCCGGCCCGGGAAGCGGAAGTAGACGATGGCAAAGGCCGAGATGATGGAGATGGCGATCTTCCCGATGGCCACGCCCAGCGCCATGATCAGGCTGTTGGTCAGCGTCATCATGACGGGCGTGCTACCGACCCGGCCATAGCCCTCCGTCAGGACCTTGGTGTAGTTCTCGATCAGATGGGGGCCGGGCAGCAGCGGGATCGGCGACTGCAGCATGGTCTGCTGGCTGTGCGTCGAGGCGACGAAGGTCATCCACACCGGAAAGGCGATGACCGCCAGGCCGACAAGGACGATGAAGTGGCTCAGCATCGTGAGGAAGGGCCGGTTCTCTACCATGTGAGTATGGGCATCAGTAGTGCACCCGACGCTCGATAAAGCGGAACTGCACGAAAGTGAGCGCGATGACCACGACCATCAGGATCACCGACTGCGCCGAGGAACCGCCGAGATCCTGGCCGCGGAAGCCGTCGTTGAAGACCTTGAACACCAGGATTTCCGTGGACTTGCCCGGTCCGCCCTTGGTCAGCGAATCGACGACGCCGAAGGTGCCGAAGAAGGCATAGATGATGTTGACGACGAGAAGGAAGAAGCCGACCGGCGACAGCAGCGGGAAGATGATGTCCCAGAAGCGCCGGCCGGGGCCCGCGCCATCGATCGCCGCCGCCTCGATCAGCGACTTCGGAATCGACTGCAGCCCGGCCAGGAAGAACAGGAAATTGTAGCTGATCTGGTTCCACACCGCGGCGATGACCACCAGCAGCAGCGCCTGGTTGCCGTTGATCACGTAGTTGAATTCGATGCCGATGCCCTGGAGCATCCAGGCGACGATGCCGACCGAGGGATTGAACAGGAACCCCCACAGCACGCCGGCGACGGCCGGCGCCACCGCATAGGGCCAGACGAGAAAGGCCTTGTAGCCGCTGGCGCCGCGGACGACCCGGTCGGCCATCACCGCCAGCAGCAACGAGAGCGCGAGCCCGATGGCGGCGACCAGGAAGCTGAACACGATGGTCAGCCGCGCCGAGTGGTAGTAGCCCGGATCGTTGAAGAGGTGGATGAAGTTGTCGAGGAAGACGAACTTGGTGTTGCCGCCGAAGGCGTCCTCGATCAGCACCGACTGGTAGATCGCCTGGCCGGACGGCCAGAAGAAGAAGACCAGCGTGATGAGGATCTGCGGTCCCACCAGAAGGTAGGGCAGCCAACGCTCGTTGAAGGTGACGCGCTTTTCCATGGCTCAGAGACGCGCCCCGCTTTCAAATCTCCTCTCCCCCGCTAGGGGGAGAGGCTGGGTGAGGGGGCGACGCACTTCCTGTAACCCCCTCACCTAACCTCTCCCCCTGACGGGGGAGAGGAACATGAAGAAGTTCACAGACAAGGCCAACCCTACTTGTTGGCCGCTTCGAAGCGCTTGAGCTGCTCGTTGCCCGCCTTCACGGCGTCGTCGAGCGCGGTCTTGGCGTCCTTCTTGCCCGACCACACGTTCTCGAGCTCGCCGTCGACGATGTCGCGGATCTGCACGAAGTTGCCGATGCGCAGGCCCTTCGAGTTGGCCGTCGGCGGATTGAGCGTCAGCTCCTGGACGGCCACCTCGCGACCCGGAAACTTCTTGTAGAAGCCTTCCTTCTCGGTCGCTTCGGCGGCGGCGGTCGTGATCGGCACGTAACCCGTCTCCTGATGCCACTTCGCCTGCACCGGGGTGCTGGCGAGGTAGTTCATGAACTTGGCGACGCCCTTGTACTCGGCCGCCGGGCGGCCCTGCAGCACCCACAGGGTGGCGCCGCCGATGATCGAGTTCTGCGGCTTGGGCGCAACGTCGGGCGAGTAGGGCATCATGCCGATGCCGAACTTGGACGCACCGCCCAGCGCCTTCTCGATGCCCGCTGCCGAACCGGACGAGGCGACGTGGAAGACGCAGTCGCCGGCGGTGAACAGCGCCGTCGACTTACCCTCGCGGCCGCCATAGACGAAGGTCTTGTCCTTGCCCCAGTCGGCCAGCATCTGGATGAACTTCACGCGCGGCGCGTCGTTGAACTTCAACTCGATGTCGGTGCCGCCGAAGCCGTTGTCCTTGGTCGCGTACGGCAGGTTGTGCCAGGCGCCGTAGTTCTCGATCATCGTCCAGGTCTGCCACTGCGGGGTGAAGCCGCACTTGGCGCCGGCCGCGACGGCCTTCTTCGCCATCTCACCCAGCTCCGGCCAGGTCTTCGGCGGCGTGTTCGGATCGAGACCCGCCTTCTGCAGCAGCTCCTTGTTCCAGTAGAGCACCGGCGTCGAGGAGTTGAACGGCATCGACAGCAGCTTGCCGTCCGGTGTGGAGTAATAGCCATAGACCGGGCCGATATAGGCCTTGGGGTCGAACGGCTCCTTGGCGTCGGCCATGAGCTGATAGACCGGATAGACGGCGCCCTTGGCGGCCATCATGTTGGCGGTGCCGACCTCGAACACCTGCACGATGTGCGGCGCCTGCTTGGCGCGGAAGGCCGCGATCGCCGCGGTCAGGGTCTCGGTATAGGAGCCCTTGTAGACCGGGTTCACCTTGTACTCGGTCTGGGACTTGTTGAAGCCGTCGGCCAGTGCGTTGACCGTATCGCCCAGATTGCCGCCCATGGCGTGCCAGAACTGTATTTCGGTCTGCGCCAGGGCTCCCTGTGCGCTCGCCAGAACCGCCGCAACCGCGACGGACGAAAGCAGAATCCGTGTCATATCGAACAAACCTCCCGATGAAACTCCGCCGTTGTATCGGCGGGTGGCAAGACTGCCGTGTGTCTTATTTGTTTCAGTCTGATGACAGTCCACCAAGACTGCGCATCGAACGCAACCCCCAAATGGTCGATATTACCGGAGAGCCGCCAGGATCACGTCCGGCGCGTCTGTGATGACGCACTGCACGCCCATGCCGACAAGCGCACGCGCCACGTCCCCGTCGTTGATCGTGTAGACGCTGAGCAGGTAGCCGGCCTTGCGGATCTCGACCGCCCGCACGGCGGTCAGCCGCTTTCCGTTGGTGTTGATGCCGACCGCCGACACCGCCTCGGCCCGGACCTGCCAGTCGTCCTTCACCTCGTCGATCAGCAGTGCGCGCGCGAACTCGGGCGCCGTCTCGCGGGCGGCGGCGAGCGAGGCGTCCCTGAAACTCGACAGGAGCGGCGCCGGCAGCTTTGCCGGCCATTGCTTGCGAAGGGTCGCGACCGTGACGCGCGCCGTCTCGGCCTCGCGGCCCTCGCACGGCTTGATCTCGACGTTGCAGCCGAGGCCCAATTCGGCAAAGCAGGCGATCGCCTGCTCGAAGGTCGGCACCGACGTCGGCAATTCCGCCGCTGTCATCTCCGAGGCGAGCCGATCGACCCCGGTCGTCCGCTTGAGCGACGAATCGTGCAGGACGATGGGCACGCCCTCCTTCGTCAGCTTGACGTCGATCTCCACCCAGGTGGCGCCCCGGCGATGAGCCTCGCGGAAGGAATCCAGCGTATTTTCCGGCGCATAGGCCATGGCCCCGCGATGACCGACGACTTTAGGCAGTTGCAGCATTTGGGAATCCGAAGCTAACTCGGCTGTCGCAATAGCCGAATGTCCACTCCCTGTCCCGCCCGATCCGCATGAGCACCTTTCCCGACAAGTTCCGACTGGATGGCCGTACCGCGCTCGTCACCGGCTCGGCCCGCGGCCTGGGCTGGGAAATGGCCAAGGGACTGGCCGAGTCCGGCGCCCGCGTGCTGCTGCACGGCCGCTCGCACGCGCGGCTGGCGCCACGGCTGGCCGAACTGCGGGCGGCCGGGCGGGCAACCGACGGCGTCGTGTTCGAGATGGCCGACCGCACGGCCATGCAACTGGCACTCGCCGGCGCCGGCCCCATCGACATCCTGATCCACAACGTCGGCGAGCGGGACCGCCGTCCCTTCTCCCAGATCGACACCGACGATTTCGCCCGGCTGGTCGACACCGACCTGTCGGCCGGACAGGCGCTGATCCGGCTGGTCGTACCGGGCATGGTCGACCGGGGCTGGGGCAGGCTGATCCTCGTGACGTCGATCGCCGCCACACTCGCGGCGCCCGGCGCCTCGTCCTACATCGCGGCCAAGGCGGGACTTGCCGGCCTGGCCCGCGCCCTCGCGGCCGAGCTCGGCGACAAGGGCATCACCTCGAACACGATCTCCCCGGGCTTCTTCGCCACCGAGACCAACGAGGCGCTGATCGCCTCGACCGCCGGGGAACGCATGCGCCTGCGTTGTCCGGCCAGGCGCTGGGCCGATCCCTCCGAGATCGCGGGCGCCGCGATCTTCCTCGCCTCCCCTGCCGCGAGCTACGTCAACGGACACACGCTCACCGTCGACGGCGGCGTCACAGCAACCTACATGGTCTGATGAAGATTCGCGATCTCCTTGCCGGCGCACTGACGCTCGGCCTCGCACTGCCGGCATTCGCGGCCGGCACCGATGCGCCGGCGATCGACGGACGCCATCTCGGTCTCACCTGGCTGATCCCGTTCGTCGGAATCCTGCTGTCGATCGCCATCCTGCCGCTGGCGGCGCCGAGCTTCTGGCATCACCATTTCGGCAAGGTGTCCGCAGTCTGGGCGGCCCTGATCGTCATTCCCTTCGCCATGATCCATGGCGTGCCCAGCGCCGTCTACGAGATCATCCACCTGCTGCTGCTCGACTACATTCCCTTCATCGTGCTGCTGCTGGCGCTGTTCACCGTGACCGGCGGCATCCACATCAAGGGCAACCTGCACGGCTCGCCGTCGATGAACACGGCCCTGCTGGCGATCGGGACCGTGCTCGCGGGCTGGATGGGCACGACCGGCGCCTCGATGCTGCTGATCCGTCCGATGATCCGCGCCAACGACGACCGGCGGCACAAGATCCACGTCTTCGTGTTCTTCATCTTCCTGGTGTCGAACATCGGCGGCGCGCTGACGCCGCTCGGCGATCCGCCGCTGTTCCTCGGCTTCCTGAAAGGCGTGAGCTTCTTCTGGACGACGACTCATCTGTTCAGCGAGATGCTCGTCTGCGCCATCGTGCTTCTGGCGCTGTTTTACGCGATCGACAGCTACTGGTACCGCAAGGAAGGCCGACCCCGACGCGACCCCACCCCGGAAACGCCGGTGCGGATCGAGGGTGGCATCAACATCATCCTGCTTGCGATGATCGTGGGCGCCGTGCTGGCAAGCGGGACCTGGAATCCCGGCATCCATTTCACGGTCTTTCACGTCACGCTCGAATTGCAGAACGTGCTGCGAGACATGGCCCTGGTGGCAATCTGCTTCCTGTCGCTGCGCCTGACCTCGCGGAAGTCCCGCAGCGACAACGGTTTCAGCTGGGGCCCCATGCTGGAAGTCGCCAAGCTGTTCGCCGGCATCTTCATCACCATCGCGCCGGCGATCGCCATCCTCAAGGCCGGCAAGGACGGGGCGCTGGCGCCGCTGGTGGCGCTGGTGACAAACCCCGACGGGCAACCCAACGACATCTGGTACTTCTGGTTGACGGGCATCCTCTCCAGCTTCCTCGACAATGCGCCAACCTATCTCGTCTTCTTCAACCTGGCGGGGGGCGATGCCGGGGTGCTGATGGGCGCCCTCGCCAGCACGCTGGCGGCGATTTCCTGCGGGGCGGTGTTCATGGGCGCCAACAGCTATATCGGCAATGCGCCCAACTTCATGGTCAAGGCGGTCGTCGAGGAAGCCGGCATCCGCATGCCGAGCTTCTTCGGCTACATGGCCTGGTCCAGTGCCATCCTCCTGCCGCTCTTCGTGGTGCTGACCTTTGTCTTCTTCCGCTGAACTGCTGAAGCACCTCTCGGCCCCGGAGATCGCCGAGCGTCTCGCCACGGAACCGGCCCGCATGGCGCAGCTGGCGAAGCTGCTGCTCTCCGGCGGCGAGATGCAGCGTGCCGTCGATCTCGCGAACAGGGCCCGTGAACTCGCACCCGACGATCCCGAAGTCGAACGGATCGTGAAGCTCGTCCTCAGTCGAAGCGTGCCGGAATGGCACCGCGCAATCCTGGCCGACGAGGTCCGGAACGCTGCCTACGACGCGGCGCTGCGACGAGCCGTGCGCGCCGGCTCGCGGGTCCTCGACATCGGCGCAGGCTCGGGCCTCCTCGCGATGATGGCCGCACGCGCCGGCGCCACCACGGTCGTAAGCTGCGAGATGAACAGGGCCATGGCCGGCGTGGCGGCCGAAATCGTCGAGCACAACGGCTACGCCGATCGCATCAGCATCGTCGGCAAGCATTCCCGCCAGCTCGCGGTCGGCGCCGACCTGGCCGAGCCCGCCGACATCCTTGTCTCGGAGATCGTCACCAACGACCTGCTGGGCGAAGACGTCCTGGGATGCATGGAAGACGCCGTCGGCCGACTGACGCGGCCGGATGCCACGATCATTCCCTCGCATGGCGCCGTCCGCATCGCCCTGGCGTACTACGGCAAACTCGCCAAGCGGCAACTCGCGTCGGTCCAGGGGTTCGATCTGTCACCGATGAATGTCTTCGACGGGCGGATCGATCTCGCGGCCGGCAACGAGACGCTCGAACTCAGGAGCGAACCCGCCGATCTCTTCGCCTTCGACTTCGGGTCCGGCGGACCCTTCGACAACCATCGGGCGTCTGTCGCGCTGACCAGCTCGGGCGGCGCCGTGAACGGCATCGCCCAGTGGATCCGCCTGCGGATGGATGCCGAAGGCGTCTACGAGAACAGACCCTCTCCGGGGGCTTCCTCATGCTGGGGCGTGATGTTCCAGCCCCTGCCCGCCCCCCTTGAGATGCGGCCGGGCGAAACGCTGACCGTGCAGGGCGCCCGCGACAGGACCGCACTGTGGATGTGGGTCGCGCAGGGCCGCGCGAATTCCACAGAAATTCATCCGTGATCTCAAGGGGATAGCGGACAAGAAGAGGCGCTGCTTTTGCTCTAGACTGCGTTCCTCCTCCTTCCTCTTCCCGGCGTCCTTCGAGTCGGGGAGCCAAGTCTCCGGCGAAAAGCTGTAGAACGCCCCGTGGCCCACGCCGTAAGCGCCTCCTTCCAACGTTCAAGCCGCATGTCGCCCGTCGCGCTCGCGCTGGCGATCCTGCTGCATGTGCTCGTGGTCGCGGTGTTGTGGTGGCTGTCGCAACAGAAGCCTCCGACGCCGCCGGTCGAGGAGGCGATCAACGTCACCTTCGAGGAGCCGAAGCCGCCCGAGCCGCCGCCGCCTCCTCCGCAACCCCAGCCGCCCGCGGCACAGCCGCAGCAGGTCCCGCTTCCGCAGACCCTGCCGCCCAACTTCCCGGTCATCCGCCCGCCGGCGCCCGTCACGGCGGACAAGCCGACCCAGGTGCCGCCCACCGACCAGGTGTCGAAGGAACCGCTGGCGCCACCGCCGCCGCCGGAGAGCAAGGAAGAGACGATGCTCCGGCCGGAGCCGGAAGTCGCGGCGCCCCCGCCGACACCTCCGCTGCCGACGCCGCCGGTCGAGGCGCGGGTCCAGCCGCCTCCTGTGCCTAACCCGGCGCCCCAGCCGGCGCCGGCCGACAAGCCCCCGCCGGAGCCCCCGACCGAGCAGGGGCTGAAGAAGGCCCCGACGCCGCCACCGCCGTCCACGCCGCAGCCCGCGCCGCAGCCCCAGCCGCCGAAGCAGGCCGAACCCGAGCCGACGCCCAAGCCGATGCCGCAGCAGCAGGCGCTCGCAACGCCGCCGCGACCGCCGCCGCCGGCACCGAAGCCCGAGCTGAAGCCGTCGCCGCTGTCGACGGCGCCGGCGAAGCGGCCGCCGTCCGGATCCACGGCCGAGCCGCCTTCGCAGCACACCTTCGTCAATCCCGCGGACGCCTATGCGCGCGCCCGCGTCGCGGACAATTACCTGGCCCAGGTCCTGCGCAAGATCGTGGGCTTCCGCTACCAGTCGAACACCCAGAGGCGTCAGGGCGTGACGGTCGTGCGGATCGTCATCGCCCGCGACGGACGCCTGCTCGACGCGACCGTCATCAGTTCGAGCGGCGAACCGGAGTTCGACAACGGCGTGCTGGCCGGCGTGCGCGCCGGCGCGCCCTACACGCCGCTGCCCGACAACATCAAGGGCGCCAGCGCCCCCTTCGACCTGCCGCTGGTTTCGATCCGGCGCTAGAGCGTTTATCGGCGAGATTGCAACGAGCCGAGCATTCCAACACCGACCTCACCCTGAGAGGCTGGCCGGAAACGAACTGAATCAATTCAAGCACCCACCTCATCCTGAGGAGCGGCCCCCTCGAGTACCTCGGGGTAAACTCCGGACCACGTCTCGAAGCATGGGCCGCACGCACCACGTTTGTTGCCCATCCTTCGAGACGGCGCTGCGCGCCTCCTCAGGATGAGGTGAATGGGTCAATGTGAGAGGGAAGAACTCTCGCCCGGGGCGCTATGCGCCATCGTTGGCAACAGGCCCGGTGCCGACTGGCTCATCGCTCGTATCCCATCAGCTCGAACGTCTCGCGGCACGATTCGTAGATCGCCTTCTTCTGCCGGTCGTTCAGGATTTCCGCCGCAGGCCGGCGGTCAGCGCGCTGCACCGTCTTCGCCCGCGGCAGCGGGCCGTCGAACCGCAGCCCGGACTTCGCCAGCACGGCCTGGAACGACCCGGGCAGGTCCTCCTGCCGGATGATCTCGTCGAGGGCGATCTTGCCGTCGATCGTGTAGAGATCGCGATTGTCGATCTCTTCGTTTGCGATCAGGTCCTCGAGGACTGGCTGGAAGTCGCCAGCGGGCCGCCCCATGAACCACATCTTGAAGTAGGCCTGCGAGACCGCCTTCTCGTAGGGGTGCCGTTCGATCGTCCACTTGTGGGCCTTCCGCCAGAACTCCTCGCCGAGCATCCGGCGCGCCAGGCTTGCCGGCATGTGGTTGTAGTATTCGTTGTCCGCGTGCCGCCCCTTCATCATCTCCCGGTAGTCCGCCTCGTCGCCGCGATCGAGGATGCCCTCGGGGGCGTTCGCCGGTCCGGGCCCGATGCGGAAATTCTGCGGCCCCCTCCAGCCGTGCGCCTGGCGGATCTTCTCGTCGTCGGGATGGATCGGCGTGATGATGTCGGCCGCGCCGCAGAGGCTGCTGAGCACCAGTTCGATGGCCGTGCCGGCGGTCTTCCGGGTCTTGATGAAGATGAACTGGTGTTCGAATGATGCGATCATGCCAGGCATGCTCCTCTGCTCGTCTTCCGCCTGCCGCGCGAGGTCCGGGCTGATCCGGACCTGGGCTTTCCTGCTGGCGAAGCTCAGCCTGTTCCTGGTCGCGACGCAAGCCATGGCGCAAGCGAGCGTGGAAAACCTGCAGAACACCTCGAACGATCCGCTGACGCCCAAGATGGCGTTCGAGTTCCACAACTACGCCCAGCCCGTGCTCACGGATCGGCCGGCGAGCGGCGCCGACCAGGGATACTTCCGGTTCGTCCTGCCGCACGTCCTGTTCGGCGTCGACCAGATGATGCGCGCGTCGATGCCGGTCGTTGCCAGCTCGTGGGATCCGGAGAGGGCGGTGAACGGCGTCGGCGACTTCACGATCTTCAACCTGGCCGTCCACTATTTCGGCACCGTGAAGACGGGCATCGGCCCGCTGCTGGTCGTGCCGACGGCGAGTTCTCCCGCTCTCGGCACCGGGAAATGGCAGGCCGGCGTGGAGGCGGTCGTGAGCGCGCCCCATTCGTGGGGCCTGACGACGATTCTCGCTTCCTACCAGCAGACCTTCGACGGCAGCCTGCAGACCGTGACGGCGCAGCCGCTGCTGTTCTTCAACCTTCCCGACCGCTTCTATCTGCGCTCGACGGGGATCGCGTCGTTCGCCCTCGGCAAGAACGCCGTGGTGCCGGTCGGGCTGGGACTGGGGCGCGTGTTCGAGCTTCCCAACGGCGCCAGCCTCAACACCTTCGTCGAGCCGCAATATTCGGTGATCCAGAACGGTCCGGGCGTGGCGGCTTTCCAGGTCTTCGCCGGCGTCGTCATCCAGCTTCCCGTCCGGTTTCGCTGACGGCCAGGCCGCGTCGGCGTCGCCCGCGATACAAGGCGCATCGAGCCTTCACCGACGCCTTTCGGGAAGCAGCATGAACAGGCCCGCGCCGCCCGCCATGATCGCCAGGACGAACCAGGTCAGCGCGTAGATCAGGTGATGATTGGTGAACGCGACGACCGTCAGTCCGCCTCGGGGACCGCCCGGCGCGTCGGACGAGGCGTCGGCATCGACGAAGTACGGCGCGACATCGGCCAGCCCGCGGGCCGCCGAGATGGCCGCGACGTCGCGCGAGTACCAGCGCCCCGCGGCGGGATCGTTGCGGCGCAGGAATCCGCCGCCGGGTTCGGTGATGCGCAGCAGCCCCGTCACCTGCGATTCTCCCACGGGATTGCCGGCCGCGGACCCGCCGGGATCGCGGCGGTCGCCCGCGACGAAGCCGCGATTGACGAGAACCGTCGGGCCCTGCGGCGTGACCATCGGCGTCAGCACCCAGTAGCCGGCGCCGAGTTCGGTCACGGCCTGCACGAGAGTCTCGCTGTCGTGCAGATACCGGCCCGAGAGGCGGACCCGACGATAGGCGTACCCGGCCGCATCGACGGACGGCCACGCGTCGGGCCCGGGCACCGGCGCCGGCTCGGCGTGAATGCGCCGCTCGACCCGGTCGATCAGTTCCAGCTTCCAGGCGCGACGCTCAAGCTGCCAAAAGCCCAGTGCGGCAAAGCCCGCCATCCCCGCGAGCGCCAGCACGACGAGGATGCCCCGGCCGAACCACGAGCGAAGCGGACCGGCCCTCAAGGCAACGGGCTCGAGTCATGGATGGGGATCATCGGCGGCGGCGCTTGTGACCGGCCGGACGCGTCCGGAGGATTTCTCCCGGGTTCGCTCTGCCTCTCACACCACCCGGAAGTTCTTGAACTGCCACGGGTCGGATTTGTCGAGGTCCTCGGGGAAGAGTTCGCCGCGGCCCTGCAGCGGGGTCCAGTCGCTGTACTTGCCGACGACCGGGCCGGGACAGGGCATGCAGATCTCGAGGTTGCGCTGGAAGTCCATCTCGTCGGCCTCGACGATGCCCGAGAGCACCGGCGCCACGACCTGCAATGTCTTCATCTTTCTGCTGCATGACGAAGCGCGATTTGCAACTGCTTGTCGTCGTCTGACTCGGTCAGGGTGATCTTACTGGCCGCCATGACCATTGCGATCCTCTTGGCATGCTTGGCAAACCAGGCGCGACGATACAGCGGCGTCATGTTGAGCACGGTGGCCGTACTCAGGGCGAAGGAGAAGATGCCCGAGATCGCAATGAACACCGCCAGCAACTTCCACCCTTCCGAAGCGATATCAGAAAGAATGCCGATGGTCGTGTAACAACTTCCCGCAAACAGGAGAGCCCTTGTTGGCGAGCCAACCACATCGAACAGCTGCAACAGGATTGCCCAGATCACAATCGCTCCCAACTGCACCAGTGCGAGAAGCACCACGGAAACGAAGAAATTTGCGAACACCCTATTGTATTTGTGATTGACCAGGTTCCGACGACTGGCCAGCTCGAAGCGCAGCGATATGCGGCGAATAGAGAATGCATTCAGTCCCAGAATGGCAATCAGGCCGACGAGGCCGAGGCTCGTCGTCCGTAGTATCTCGACCAACGATTCCTCAGGCAACATTACGAGCGTCTCCTCGCAAACACTTGAAGTTGAAAAGCCAGCTGAACGAGAGGCTTTGCCACGCTTTGGGTTGCTCAATAAATCCCGGCCGAACGCCAGCGCCATTCGAAATGGCGGCTCTCTCTATGTATACTTCGCCAGGATGATGCTCATACCTTTCATCCGGGCCCGTCTGGACGACGATCCAGACAGCTTCTCATTCTCGAACCAAGAACAGCGAGAATGCTCTTCGCGATCCTCTGGCGTTAACCGGCTTTGGGTGTCCGGAGCTTGTAGCCACTGTCGATCACCGAACCCGGAAGGGGTTGGCTCTCCTCGTTCGGAATCATCACTTCGACATAGCAGGCGCCCGGATGCGACTCGATCTTCTCAAGCACCGCATCCAAATCGGCCACGGTTTCGACCTTCGCGATCAACCAGCCCTTGCATCCGAAGGCCTGGGGCAACAGGTGGTAGTTGACCGGCGCGAGATCGTCATAGGCATGGCCTCGCTCGCTGATGACGTCCTCGACGCCGTAGATGCCATTGTTGAGCACGAAAATGACCGGCTTGATTCCATAGCGCCCCATGACGCCGATTTCGTTCAGCGTCAGTTGGTGCGAGCCATCGCCGGTCACGAGCCAGGTGCGCCCTGACTGCTTGCCCATCGCCACGCCAAGGCAGGCCGGCGTTCCCCAGCCAATCGAACCCCATAGGCCCTGCCCCTCGGCGGTCACGCCTTCCGGGAGCAGCATCTTGTTGAGATGCGTCATACAGGTTCCGGTTTCGACGACGACCGTGTCCCCTTTACGGAGACGCCGCTGCAGGCGCGGATAGAAGGACGTGGAGGAGAGCTTGTCACTTGCAGCTCCCGCCAGCGGGAAATTTTCCACGTTCAGGGCGCCACTTTCCTTTCGCGTCGGCACCTTCTTGACGAGCACAGCCAGAACGTCATCGATCGCCGCGTTCAGGAAGACCTTGCTTCCGGCTTTGACCCAGTTGTCCTGGATGGAGATCACCCGATCCGCGTTCGGCATGTCCGTCCACAGCCCGGTATTCAACTCGGTGAGAACCATGCCGCCGATATCGAGCAGCAGGTCCGCGTCGCGTACGAAATCGCAAACCTCCTGCGAGCTCGACCATCCGCCCGCGTAGAGGCCGCTATACTGCTGCATCGCCTCGTCGATGGTTCCCTTGTCGTTCGGCATGATGACGACCGGAAGGTTCGATTTGCGAATGAACTCCATGGCTTGATCCCGCAGGCCGTAACGGGCCACGAGGGCCGTGACGACCGCGACGGGCTTACGTGCCGCCGCGAGACGCGACAGGATGGTTTCGACGGCAGCGTCGAGCTCGACGTCAACACTGCGCTGGCGCTTGATCTCGGCGAGAGGCTTCCCCTTTACGGGCTGGCCGACAACCGGCATGGCGCCGTGCACTTCCGAAATCACGATGTAAGCAGGCATGCTCTGGCGCAAAGCTTCGCGGATCACCCGTTCCATCTCGTCGATGCAGTTGTCGGGATCCAGCACCGCACTCACGCAGCATGCCGCACCGGAGATGGCCTGGAATCGATCGTAGACGGTATCGCCAAGGTTATGGTGGGTAACCAAGCCGAGCCGCTGGATGCGTTCACTCGGCATCCCGACAAGGTGAAATACGGGAACTCGGTGCGCTTTACACCCCATTACACCATTGATGGCCGACAGCTCCCCGACTCCGTAGGTCGTCGACAGCATGGCCGCCCCCCGCACTCGGGCATAGCCGTCGGCAGCGTAGGACGCATTCAGCTCGTTTGCACAAGCTACCCAGCTCAGGCCCGGCACTTGTTCCGCAGCATCGTCAATCGCGAACGCATAGTCGCCTGGAACGCCAAAAATGCGATCTATGCCGAGCTGTGCGAGGCGCGCGAGCGCATACTGAGCAACGGTTGGCTGCGTCATTTCAAACTCCCAATTGCGATTGACGGGCTTCGATCAGCAGGTCTCAACACAGAACCAACTATGCTGATACGTACGCAAACTCGTGGGTTCGCGGCTTTGGCAGGCGCCGAGAATATTGGCGTTCTTGTATCTCTACGACGCAAAAAGAGAAAGCCGCCAATACCCCGATACGATCGCATTCTGCGCGGGCGCGAGCCGGTATGACTCGCATCTCCAACCCAAGCGAACTCTGCGCACCGTCGTGCTGGTCCAACCAGCTAGCGCCGAGCCTCACGAAGTCCACCATGTAACAGCAGCACCGAAGCATACGGCGGCGAGAACGTTTCGGGCCAGCTTGCGCATCCCAAACTCAGGCAAACCCTACGCGTCGTTCGTTCCCATGTGGAAACGACCAATAGAGCAATGACTGATCAAACCACCCGGAAGTTCTTGAACTGCCAAGGGTCGGATTTGTCGAGGTCCTCGGGGAAGAGTTCGCCGCGGCCCTGCAGCGGGGTCCAGTCGCTGTACTTGCCGACGACCGGGCCGAGATAGGGCATGCAGATCTCGAGGTTGCGCTGGAAGTCCATCTCGTCGGCCTCGACGATGCCCTCGTTGGGGTTCTCGAGCGCCCAGATGATGCCCGAGAGCACCGGCGCCACGACCTGGATCGAGGTCGCGTTGTTGTAGGGTACGAGCTTGCGCGCTTCGTCGATGTCGATCTGCGAGCCGTACCAGTAGGCGCCCTTCTTGTGGCCCATCAGCAGCACGCCGAGCTCGTCGCGGCCCGACGTCACCTCGTCGACGATCAGGCGCTGGCGCTTCTGCTGCTTCAGGTTCTTTCCCGCCAGTTCATGCATCGACATGATCGCCTGGTCGCACGGGTGATAGGCGTAGTGCACGGTCGGGCGATAGACCGCTTTCTTGCCGTCGTGCACGGTCAGGTAGTCGGCGATCGAGATCGATTCGTTGTGCGTGATGATGTAGCCGTGGAACGGCCCCTCGATGGGAGTCCAGGTGCGCACCTGGGTGAGCAGGCCCGGACGGTTCAGGTAGATCGCCGCATCGCAGCCGAACGTGTGGCGCTTGCCGTCGGGCGGCAGCGTCTTCTCATGCGTGCCCCAGCCCATCTCGGCGGGCTGGCCGCCCTCGGAGACGAAGCCGTCGATCGACCAGGTGTTGACGAACTCGCCCACTTCCTTCGGCTTGGGCGAGACCTGCGTGTCGCGCTCGGCGATGTGGATCACCTTCACGCCCAGGCGCTGGGCGAGCTTGCCCCAGCCCTCGCGCGTGGTCGGCACAGCCGTCTTCACGCCGGTGTCGCGTGCCAGGTTCACCAGCGCCTGCTTGGCGAAGTGCGAGACCAGTCCCGGGTTGGCGCCGTGCGCGACCACGGCCGTCGTCCCGCCCTTGTGGCGCGACTTCAGCTTCAGCATCGTGTCGCGCAGCGCATAGTTCGAGCGCCGCGAGACCGAGAGGTTGGGGTCGGAGTAGCCACCCGGCCACGGCTCGATGCAGGTGTCGAGGTAGAGGACGCCCTTCTTCTGGCAGAGCTCGATCAGCGCCGTCGAGGCGACCTCGACCGAGAGATTGACCAGGAAGTCGCCCTGGCCCAGCCGGTTGTCCAGGGTCGAGCGCAGGTTCGATTCGGTGAGGCGCTTCTCGACGAACTCGATACCGAAGCGCTCGGCCTCGCCCTCGCCGCCGCGCATGTCGTCGGTGATGATGGTGATCTGTTCGGGCTTGATGTTGATGTGGCGCAGGATCAGCGGCAGCACGCCCTGGCCGATCGAGCCGAAGCCCACCATGACCATGCGGCCGTGGAAATCGAGGTACTTTTTAGCGGAGGCCTTGCGAGCAGTCTTTTTCGCCATTTCAGCGTCCCCGTTCCTTTCGCGAGCCGTCAGTAAAAACAGCAACGGGGCCTTTCTCAAGGCCCCGTCGTTCCGTACGCCCGAATTGTGTCAGTTCAGATGCAGACCGCCCTGAGCGGCGCGAAGCCGTTGAACGCGACCGAGGAGTAGGTCGTCGTGTAGGCGCCGGTCGAGAGGATCTCGACCTTGTCGCCCGGCTTGAGGGACAGAGGCATTTTGTACTCCGTCTTCTCATAGAGGATGTCGGCCGAGTCGCAGGTCGGACCCGCGAGCACCACGGGACCCATGCGCGTGCCCTCGCCCGACGTGCGCAGCCGGTACTTGATGCTCTCGTCCATCGTCTCGGCCAGGCCGGAGAACTTGCCGATGTCGAGATAGACCCAGCGCTTGCGGTCGCCCGCCGCCTTGCGCGAGACCAGCACGACCTCGCTCTGGATCACGCCGGCGTCACCCACCATGGAGCGACCCGGCTCGATGATGACCTCGGGCATGCGGTTGCCGAAGTGGCGCACCAGCGCGCGGGTCACCGCCTCGCAATAGGCGTCGATGCCGCTCACTTCCGCCCGGTAGCGCGCGGGGAAGCCGCCGCCCAGGTTGACCATGCGCAGGTCCACGCCCTCTTCGGCCAGCGCGAAGAACATCTGCGAGACCTGGGCCAGCGCCTTGTCCCACTGGTCGAGGTCGGTCTGCTGGCTGCCGACATGGAAGGAGATGCCGTAGGCGTCGAGGCCCCAGTCCTTGGCCTTGCGCAGCAGGTCCTTGGCCATCTCCGGCGCGCAGCCGAACTTCTTGCTGAGCGGCCACTCGGCGCCGCCGCAATCGACCAGCACGCGGCAGAACACGCGGGCGCCCGGCGCCACGCGGGCGAGCTTCTGCAGCTCCGCCTCGCTGTCGAAGGCGAACAGACGCACGCCCTGCTGGTAGGCCCAGGCGATATCCTTCTCCTTCTTGATCGTGTTGCCGAAGGAGATGCGATCCATCGAGACGCCGGTCGCCTGGACCATCTCGATCTCGCCGCGGCTCGCCGTGTCGAACTTGGAGCCGGCCGTGGCCAGACGAGCCAGCACCTGTGCGGCCGGGTTCGCCTTCACGGCATAGAAGATGTGCGCCGTCGGCAGCAGCTCACGCATGCGCCGGAAGTTGCCTTCGACCACGTCGAGGTCGATCACCAGGCACGGCGTCTCGGGCTGCTGCTCGCGGAGGTAACGGAAAATACGCTCGGTCATCGCTGGGGGGTTCCCCGTAGGATAGTCAGTCTGTCGGAAAGGGATCGAACTACGACGTACGGCGCCAGACGTGGCGCGATACGTCAGCCGATACTCGACTGAGCTAAAATCCGTTTATGCGGCTGAGCGAGGAAGGAGGCCCGAGCGAGGGTCGGGCAAATGACATAATAGCGGGGAACGCGCCCCGCGCGGTAAGCAACCATTTCAGAAGCTCCTTCCCGGACCCGGCTCGAAACCGGCACTGCCAAAAAGAACACTTTCCGTCGTTGCGTAACCACAGAGGGCCAGCGGCACGTGCGTTGGGCGTCTTGTACGGGTGCTATCTACAACTAATCGACCTGGTTACAAGAAGAATCTGCCCCGCCTCGGAAATTTCCACGTCTCTTGTGGTGGAAAAAACACAGGACGGCGTCAGACGCGCGGCGTCGACGCCCCATGGATCTTGATCGAGGCGGCGAGCACGGTGAACGGCACCAGCGTCGCGGCCGAGGCGACGAGGGCCGTGCGGACATCGAAGAAGTTGGCGACCTTCCCCCACAGCAGCGATCCCAGCACCAGCGCGCCGAAGAAGACCATCTGATGGACCGCCATGCCGCGCGCGCGCATGTAATTGGGCAGGATCATCTGCACCGACGCGCTGTTGTTGGCGATGACGGTGATCCAGCAGCCACCCGTGATGGTGACGGCGATTCCCACCACGACGGGCGTCATGACCAGTGCCGCCATCATCGTGGCGGCGGCCGAGATGCCCATGGCCCAGATGGTCGCGCGCTCGGGCCCAAGCAGGCGATTGACCATGGGCATGGTGAACGCGGCGGCCACGGCGCCGATGCCGAACACGCCGTAGAGGATGCCGAACTCGAATTCGTCGAGGCCCAGCTCGAAGCGGCCGATCACCGGGAGCAAGGTGCCCATCGCCATGCCCGGAACGAAGAAGCAGACCCCGCGGGCGAAGATCGCCCGCATTTCGGCCGAGCCGCGCACGAAGGCGATGCCGGCCCGGGCCGCTTCACCCAGGGTTTCCCGGCGCTGGGCGGCGCGCGCCTCGGCCGGCCGCTTCCAGGCCCGCATCGCGAGGATGACGCCCACATACGTGAAGGCATTGATGGCGAAGAGGAGGAAGACTCCGACCAGGCTGAGCAGCAACTGGCCGATCACGGGGCCGATCGTACGCGCGAGGTTGAAGCCCGCGCTGTTCAAGGCAATGGCGGGCCGCAGCAGCGGACCGGAGACGATTTCCGGCACCACGGCATGCCAGGCCGGTGCGTTCATCGCATTGCCCAGTCCCATGCAGAACGACAGCGCCAGCAGGTTCCAGTGGTTGAGCAGGCCGAAATAGGCCAGGACGGCCATCGTTGCGGCCACGGCCATCATCCAGATCTGGCAGCAGATGATGTAGCGCCGGCGGTCGAAGCGGTCGGCCAGGATGCCGGCGAAGAAGCAGAACAGGAACATCGGCAGCGTGCCGGCCGCGGCCAGGAGGGCCACGAAGATCGGCTCCTGCGTCAGGCTGGTCATCTCCCAGGCGGCGCCCGTGGTCTGCATCCAGCCGCCGACATTGGACATCAGATTGGCGATCCACATCGCCAGGAACGACCGGTTGGCGAGCGGCGCGAAGGCAGATGGCGGCCTTTGGGGCGGCTGCGAAGGCGCCGGTGCCGTCACCCCGCCAGCACCTTCTCGTAGATGCGATGGGTCTTGTAGTGCACCCCGCCGACCGAGCGGATGATGTTGTTGGTCGCCTTGTTGTCCTCGAGGATCCAGCCCAGCTCGGCCGAGGTCTTGCCCAGCCGCTTGCCGTTCTGCCGCAGGTGATCGATCGCGATCATCGCCAGCCCGGCGCCCAGCAGCGGATGATTGCGGAACTTCTTCTTCACGCCCATCAGCGGCACGCGCGTGCTGCCCACGCCGGCGATCTTGAGCCGCCACAAGAGCTTGGCGAGCTTCACCGGTCCCAGCTTGCCGTCGAACTCCTTGATCGCCTCGTAGAGGTTGGTGAGCGCCACGATGAAGGCCACGCTCTCGTCGTCGACATCCACGAACACGGCGAGCTCGGGCACGATCACCGGACCAAACGCCTTGGAGGCATGATCGATCTCGGCCTGGGTGAAGGGCACGAAGCCCCAGTTGTCGCTCCAGGCGTCGTTGAAGATCCCGACGAGCGTGCGCACCTCAGCATCGAACATCTTCATGTTGGCCGTGCGCACCTTGACCCGGCCCTCGAGGCCGCCGCGCGCCAGCAGCTTGGCGCCGATTGTCTCCGGCGCGTTCTGGACGTCGTAGTCGTAGGAGAAGACGTCCTTGGCCTTCGCATAGCCGCACGCCTCGACCCTCGGTCCGGCATAGGGCGGATCGTAAGGCACCATCAGGACGGGTCGACTGTCGAAGCCATGGACCAGCAGGCCGACCTCTTCGTTGACCGAGAGGCTGAACGGGCCGGTCGCCCGCATCATGCCCTTGTCGCGCAACCAAGCTTCGGCCGCCGCGAACAGCGCAGTAAAGATCGCGGGATCGTCCTCCGCGGCGAGGCAGCCGAAATTGCCGGTGTTGTCGTTGTAACGCTCGAGATGGGCGCGATCGATCTGCGCGGAGATGCGGCCCACCACCTTGCCGGCGCGCCGCGCCAAGAAGAAGCGCACCTCGACATGCTCGAACAGCGGGTTCTTGCCCGGTGTGAAGGCTTCCATGCGCTCGAGGTCGAGCGGCGCGACGTAGCCCTTGTGGCCGGCATAGAGGCGCCTGGGCAGCGCGATGAAGGCCTTCAGGTCGGCCTTCGAGTCGACCGGACTGACGATGACATCGAACGAAGCCATGGGCGTCTCACGCTGCCAGGGCGGCCGGCAGGCCGCTGTTGAACACGAGCCTGCCGTCGGGCTCGCAGCCCGTCGCATCGGTCTTGAGGGCGCGGATGTCGACGGCGATGCGCCAACCCGCAGCCTCGCGCTCGATGCCGATCAGGTGATAGCGCGCACGGCCGTACTTGCTGCCGGGCGCCGCTGACGCGGAAGTGACGCCGACCACCGGCACCGCGCCCTGCGGCCCCGCGATGCGAGCGACCTCGCTACGGTGATTGTGTCCGTGCAGCACGATCTCGCAGCCGACGCGACGGATCATCGCCTGGAAAGCGGCGGCATCGGTCAGGCGCTTGAAGCGCGATTCGGTGGTGAGTGGCGGATGATGGATCATCACGACGCGACAAAGCCCCTCGCGTCCGAGTTCGCCCAGCAGCTTCTCCGCGGCGGCGATCTGCGCCTCGCCCAGCGTACCGGTCGCCAGCAGCGGCGGCTTCGGCAGGCCGCTGTTCAGCCCCACCAGCGCGACCGGGCCGCGCCGGCGCAGGGTCGGGAAGACCCCGAAGTCGGTGGCCGGCGGCTGGCCGTCGCCCGCCATGTAGGCGCCCCAGCGGCCCAGCCCCTCGCGCCACAGGGTGGCGACATAGACGTCGTGGTTGCCGGGAATGACCGTGACCTGCTCGGGCGTGCCGAGCCCTTCGAGCCACGTCGAGGCGCGGGCGAATTCGTCGGGCAGCGAGATGTTCACGAGATCGCCGGTCAGCGCGATGTGATCGGGCTTCTGCGCCTTGATGTCGGCCACGATGCCGGCCAGCGCCTCGGGGCGATGGAGCTGAACGCGATTGCGCCACCAGTTGTAGTAGCCGGTGGCGCGCTTGCCGAGGAGATCGAGGACGCGCGCCTGCGGCATCGGCAGATGCGGGTCGGACAGATGCGCGAGGGTGAACATGGCGGGTGCGCCCTAGTGGGCGCCGCCAACCACGCGGAGCGTGCGGTCTTCGAGGACACCGAACTGGCGGGCGATGCCGGTCATCACCTCGACCATGTGATCGAGCTGTTCCTTCGTGTGGACCGCGCAGACCGAGCAGCGCAGCAGCGAGACGCCGTTGGGCGTCGCGGGCGGCACGGCGACGTTCACATAGATCCCGGCATCGAGCATGGCGCGCCAGAACCCGATGGCGATCATGCGGTCGGGCAGGTGCACTCCGACCACCGGCCCATGCTGGGGACCGAGCTTGAAGCCCTTCGCGGCGAGGCCTTCATAGAGCGTGGCGACATTGGACCAGAGTTGCGTGCGCAGCTCGGGCTTGGCCTTCACCACCTTCAGCGCCTGGCGCACCGAGGCCACGATCGACGGCGGCAACGACGCCGTGAACATGTAGGAGCGCACCGTCACGCGCAGGATGTCGAAGTCCGGCTCGTCCGAGACGCAGTAGCCGCCGATGGCGCCCAGGGTCTTGGAGAAGGTGCCGACGATGAAATGGCAGTCGTCGATCACGCCGGTCGATTCGCAGAGGCCGCGGCCATTGTCGCCCAGCGCGCCCAGGGAATGGGCTTCGTCGACGATCACGTAGGCCTTGTACTTCTTGCAGACGTCGATGAACTCGCGCAGCGGCGCGCTGTCGCCCAGCATCGAATAGATGCCTTCCAGCACGACCACGCGATTGCCCGGACGGTCGCCCAGCCGGCGCAGGCGCGCCTCGAGGCTCGACGGGTCGTTGTGCTTGAAACGCACGACCTCGGCCTGGGTCATCTTGCAGGCGTCGTAGATCGAGGCATGGCTGTCGGCGTCGATCAGGAGCTGGTCGCCCTCGCCCGCAAGGGTCGAAATCAAGCCGAGATTGGCCTGGTAGCCGGTCGTGAAGACCATGCAGTGCTTCTTGCCGTAGAACTCGGCGATCTCCTGCTCGAGTGCCACGTGCTCGGTGTAGCTGCCGTTGGCGATGCGCGAGCCGGTCGTGCCCGTGCCTTCGGCACGGATCGCCTCGATGGCGGCTTCCATGCAGCTCGGGTCGAAGGTCAGGCCGAAATAGTTGTTGGTGCCGACCAGCAACGTCTTGCGGCCGTTGATGATCGCTTCGGTCGGCGACAGGACCCGCTCCATGCGGATCTGGAAGGGATCGTATCCTGTCGTCCGAACGTCGCGATAGGCCTCGAGGAGGCCCTCAAAGCGATCGAACAGACCCATGGCTAACGCCGGGCGCAGAGCTTCTGGATCGTGTCCGCGAGCTGGTCGACGGTATGGATCTCGGCCACGACGTTCATGGGAATCGAGATGTCGAAATGGTCCTCGAGCTCCATCACCATGTCCATGATGGCGAGCGAGTCGATGGTCAGGTCCTTGGCGATCACCGTGTCGCCCGTGATCGGGCGCTCGCCGGTCTGGAACGGCGCGAGGTGACGGCAGATTTCGCGAATGACTTCACCCCGCGACTGGCCGCTGATGCGGGCGCGTTCGAGAGTGTCGGTCATGCCGTCGGTTTCGACGATCATTTGATGGGCAGTGCGCAAAACGCTCTCCAGGGCCCGGGGGTGGGCGGCCACGTTGTGCCAGAAACAGCGATTCCTAGTGAAATGACAAATTGTTACGCCGTGTTTCACACGTCCTATAGCCAGTGCTTCGCGCGATACCACAAGATCGTGTCACGGAAGCCGGACGTCAGGTCATAACGGGGCTGGAGGCCGATCGCTACAGCCAGTCCGCGGTCGTGGACCGACCAGTCCGGGTGGAAGATCTCGTTCACCTTCCCCCGGGTCAAAATCTGGGTCTCGGCCCCCAGGGTCTGGCGCAATTCGTTCCAGCCCGCGACACAGGCCATGACGCCCCGCGGGACAGAAATCCGCCACGGCCGGCGGCCCAGCGCTTCGCCGGCCGCCGCTGCCATGTCAGCGTAGGTGTAGGCCCGGCCATCGTCGACCTCGTAGGTGCTGCCGGGAGGTGGCCGCTCCACCGTCAGGGCCAGCGCCTCGGCAAGGTCGGCGACATGGATCAGCGACAGGCGGGCGGACGGCAGCCGAGGCTGCGGCGCAAAACCCGACTTCACCGCTCGGAAATAAGCGAGGGTCTCCCGGTCGCCCGGCCCATAGACCGCTGGGGCCCGGACGATGGCCCAGGGCCCGCTGCGGGTGGCAACGACTGCCTCCCCCGCGCGCTTGCTGGCGCCGTAGGCAGAAAGCTGTGGCTCACGCGCAGCCAGGGAGGAGAGCAGGACCATATGAGCGTCGGGCGCGAGCGCCGACAGCAGCGCGACACTGTCCCGGTTCATCGGCAAATAATCTGCCTCGCGTCTGGCCTTGATCAATCCGGCGGCATGAACCACCGCGTCTGCCCCCTGAACGAGCTGACGGAGCGCCGACTCCGAGGAGAGGTCGCCCAGAATGAGGTTGGCGTCGACGCCGGCCAGCGACGGCAGCGGGGTCCAGCGGCGGACCAGGATCCGCAGCCGCCAGCCACGACGCGCGAGGGCGGTGACCAGGTGAGGTCCGACGAAGCCGGTGGCCCCGGTGACGGCGACCAGCTTGCTCATCGCAGGAGGTCAGGCCGCCGCGGGCTTCGGCGCATACAGGCCGGCGAGGTAGTTGGCCTTGGTCCGGGCCCGCGACAGCTTGCCGGACGAGGTGGTCGGCAGGCCCAGGGTCGGTGGCACCAATGCCACGTCGCAGTCGACCGCGATCGCCTCGCGCACCGCGCCCGCCACGTCGCGCGCCAGGTCGCTCCGCGCCTCGTCGCCGGAAACGCGCGCCAGCACGGCCACGACGACGCGCTCGCCCCCGCCGGTATCGATCGAGAAGGCCGCCGCATCGCCGTTTTTCACCACGCGCCGGGCCTCGATCGCCCATTCGATGTCCTGCGGCCAGACGTTGCGGCCGTTGACGATGATCAGGTCCTTGGCGCGGCCGGTGACGACGATCTCGCCGTCCAGCATGTAGCCGAGGTCGCCGGTATCGAGCCAACCGTCGGACAGGACCTCGCGGCTGGCTTCGGGTTCGCCGAAATAGCCGGGCATGATGCTGGGCCCCGACACGAAGATTCGGCCCACCGCGCGGTCGGGCAGCACCCCGCCCTCGGGATCGCGCACTTCAATCCTGTGGCCCGGCAGGACGCGGCCGCAGATCACGAACCGGCGCGCCTTGTGATCGTCGGCCGGATCGGCCGCCGGCACCGCGCGCTGCGCCTCGGCCAGCGCCGTGCGCTCGACAGTGTCGGTGCGCACGCCCGTATCGTGCGGACAGAAGGTGATGGCGAGACAGACCTCGGCCATGCCGTAGCTCGGGATGAACGCCTTGCGATTGAAGCCGAACGGCTCGAACGTCGCGGCGAAGCGCTCCAGCACGTCGGCCCGCACCATGTCGCCGCCGATGCCGGCGTGTCGCCAGCTGCGGAGGTCGAGGTCGGGCGGCACCTGGGCGGCACCCCGCCGGACCGCGAGATCGTAGCCGAAGCTCGGGCTGTAGGAGATCGTGCCGCGGTTGCGCGAGATCAGGTTCAGCCACTGCATCGGCCGGCGCGCGAAGTCGCGCGGCGTCAGATAGTCGATGGAGATCTGGGTCGAGAGCGGCGCCATCAGGAAGCCGATCAGGCCCATGTCGTGATAGAGCGGCAGCCAGCTCACCGCGCGGTCGCCTTCGACGACGCCGAGGCCGGCCGGCCCGACCATGCCGGCGAGATTGGCCATCAGCGCCCGCTGGGTAATCTGAACGCCGTGCGGTTGGCGGGTGCTGCCGGAGGAGAACTGGATGTAGCAGAGATCGTCGGCGCCGAGCGGCCGCAGGTCGACCGGCTTTTCCGGCAGCGCGTGGAGAACGTCCATCCCGCCATGGAGGCGCACCGCCGGGAACTCGTCGGCGGCATCCGCGAGATAGCCAGCCAGATCGTCAAGGCCGACCGCGGCGACAGCCCCGGACGCGGCGAACTGACGGCGAAGCTGGTCGAGATAGGCGTCCTTGCCGCCGATTCCGACCGGAATGGAGACGGGCACGGGCAGCAGACCGGCATACTGCGCGCCGAAGAAGGCCTCGAAGAAGCCCGGCCAGGTATCGGCCGTGATCAGGATGCGCTCGCCCCGCGCGAACCCCGCGCCGATGAGCTTGCGCGCGGCGACGTGCGCCCGGTCGCGGATTTCGCGCCACGCCAAGGCCGAAAGCTGCTCGCCCTTGGCATTATAAAAGGTCACCCCGGTCTCGCCCTTCGCCGCGTAGTCGAGCATCGCGGGCACGGAGGCGAAGCCGGCGCGGTGCAGAGCGAGCGTGGAATTGCGGGTGGGCAGCAATTTCATCGGAAGGCGGGTGTCGTAGCAGAGGGGTAAAAACCCCTCAAGGTGTGTGCTTCCGGGCCGTCCGCCCCAAGTTGACACACCCGGACCCCGGTAAGATAGTGCCCGGCCCTCGCTAAAAGCCGGCATTTCCATTCCGGAAACGTCGCAACGGCGGGGGTTTTTGGTTTTTGGAGGAGGCTCGCTGTGATTACGGCTGTTATGCCGACGTACGGTCGCAAGGACGTCGTGTTCGAACGCGGAGAGGGCAACTATCTCTACGCGGTGGACGGCCGACGTTACTTGGACTTTACCTCCGGTATCGCCGTGAACGCGCTGGGCCATTGCCATCCGCATCTGGTCAAGGCGCTCACCGAGCAGGGCTCGAAGCTCTGGCACACGTCGAACCTGTTCCGGGTCGGCAATGGCGAGAAGCTGGCCAAGCGGCTGGTCGAGAATTCGTTCGCCGACACGATGTTCTTCTGCAATTCCGGCGCGGAAGCCATCGAGGGCGGCATCAAGCTGATCCGCAAGTATCAGTTCATGAACGGCCAGCCCCAGCGGTACAAGATTATCGCCTTCCAGGCGGCGTTCCACGGCCGCCTGCTGAACGCCCTCGCCGCGACCGGCAACGAGAAGTATCTTGAAGGCTTCGGCCCGCCGGCCCCCGGCTACCGCCACGCGCCGCTCAACAACACCAACGTCGTGCGCGACATGGTGGACGACGAGACCGCCGGCATCCTGGTGGAGCCGATCCAGGGCGAAGGCGGTATCCGCGCCACCACCACGCAGTTCCTAAAGGACCTGCGCGCGATCTGCGACGAGTTCGGCCTGCTGCTGTTCTACGACGAGATCCACACGGGCTTCGGCCGGACCGGCAAGATGTGGGGCTACGACTGGTCGGGCGTGAAGCCCGACGTCGCGGCGATCGCCAAGGGCATGGGCGGCGGCTTCCCGATCGGTGCCTTCATGGCGACCGAGAAGGCGGCAGTCGGCATGGTCCCCGGCACGCACGGCTCGACCTATGGCGGCAATCCGCTGGCCACCGGCGTGGCCAACGCGGTGCTCGACGTCCTGCTCGAGAAGGGCTTCATCGACGGCGTGCGCGAGCGCGGCGAATACCTGAAGGGCAAGCTCGAGGAACTCTGCCGGAAGCACCCCACGGTGTTTGTCGAGCAGCGTGGCATGGGCTTCCTGCAGGGCCTTCAGTGCGCCCCGTCTGTCCCCGTGGGCGACATGGTGAACAAGCTGCAGTCGCTGGGCCTTCTGGTCCCGCCGGCCGGCGAGAACGTGGTCCGGGTCTTCCCGGCCCTGATCGCCGACAAGCCGACGCTCGACGAGGGTATTGCCATCCTCGGCCAGGCCGCGGAGTCGTTCGAGGCTGCGTCCAGGGCCGCCGAGTAGGCCGCCCATGACAACGCCCAGGCACTTCCTCGACCTCGACCAGGTCGATCCCAAGACGCTTCGCCAGATCCTGGATCACGGCAAGGCGATGAAGCAGGCACGGTCGAACGGCGGGCACGACAAGCCGCTCACCGGCAAGACACTGGCCATGATCTTCGAGAAGCCCTCGACACGCACCCGCGTGTCGTTCGAGGTCGGCATGCGCGAACTCGGCGGCCAGACGATCATGCTGGGCCGCACAGACACGCAGCTCGGCCGCGGCGAGACCATTGCCGACACCGCGCGCGTGCTCAGCCGCTATGTCGACATCATCATGATGCGCACCACCGTCGAGGAAAAACTTCTCGAAATGGCGAAGTACGCGACCGTGCCGGTGATCAACGGGCTCACCGACAAGACGCATCCCTGCCAGCTCATGGCCGACGTCATGACCTACGAGGAACATCGCGGCCCGATCCGGGGCAAGTCGGTGGTCTGGTCGGGCGACGGCAACAATATGGCGACGTCGTGGATCCATGCGGCGGTGCAGTTCGACTTTGAGCTGCGCATCGCCTGCCCGACCGAACTGACGCCGCCGGCCGACGTGGTCCAGTGGGCGGAGAAGTCGAAGGGCCGCATCTCGATCGGCCACGACCCCGAGTCGATGGTGAAGGGCGCCGACTGCGTCGTCACCGACACCTGGGTGTCGATGGGCGACGAGGATCCCGACAGCCCGAGTGCCGCGCGACGTCACAACCTGCTGCGCTCCTATCAGGTCGACAAGCACCTGATGAGCCAGGCCAAGAAAGACGCGATCTTCATGCACTGCCTCCCCGCGCATCGCGGCGAGGAAGTGACCGCCGAGGTGATCGACGGTCCGCAGTCGGTCGTGTTCGACGAGGCCGAGAACCGGCTGCACGCGCAGAAGAGCATCCTGGCCTGGTGCCTTTCGTGAGTCCCACGTCGGGAGGACTTCCTTCCGATGACTGGGACCGCGTCCTTCCTTTCCAGCTGGACGCGCTCGGCGTGCGCGGCCGGCTGGTGCGGCTGGGACCCGCCCTCGACGAGGTAATCGAGCGTCATGGCTACCCGCTGGCCGTGGCGCGACCGCTGGCGGAATCGATGGTGCTGTGCGCCATGCTCGCCACATCGCTGAAGTACGACGGCATCTTCACCCTGCAGATCAGCGGCGACGGGCCGATCAAGCTGCTCGTCACCGACCTTACCAGCGACGGCGCGCTACGGGGCTACGCGCAGTTCGATTCCTGGAAGCTCGCCATCGCGCTCGGCAGCGGCAACGAGGACGCACCGGACGGCTACGTGCCGAAGCTCTTCGGCCAGGGCCGCCTCACCTTCACCGTCGACCAGGGCCAGTACACCGAACGCTACCAGGGCGTCGTGCCGCTCGAAGGCGCGACGCTGGCCGACTGTGCCCACACCTATTTCCGCCAGTCCGAGCAGCTCCCGACCGGCATCAAGATCACCTCCCGCCGCAGTGATGGCGCCGACGGCCGCCACTGGCATGCCTCGGCGTTGATGGTGCAGCAGATGCCGGAGTTCGACGCCGGCCGCCTCGACGTCGACGCCGAGCAGCGCGAGGACGACTGGCGCAAGGCCGTGATCCTGATGGCCTCGGCCACCGAGAAGGAAATGCTCGATCCGGCGCTGCCCGGCACGACGCTGCTGCATCGCCTGTTCCACCAGGAACAACCGCGCGTCTTCGAGCGCCGTGCCTTTGCCGCACGCTGCCGCTGCAGCCGCGAGCGCATCGACCGCGTGCTCCGCTCGATCCGCCGCGAGGAGCTGGACGACCTGCGTGACAAGACCGGCCGCGTCGCGGTGAAGTGCGAGTTCTGCTCGACCGAGTATGCCTACGACGACGCCGATCTCGACAAGGTCTACGAACCCGCCGCCTAGAGCGTTTCACGTTTTGACGAGAGCATATCCGGCGCTGTGAATGTAGTTGCAGCATTCGGATTGTCGGATGGTCTTGAGAAGGTCTCCGATG
>JAESFZ010000219.1_pt1 | contig 62000 bp, 51 predicted proteins | sample 9269561 | NCBI WGS metagenome assembly JAESFZ01 (sample SAMN14515552, study PRJNA621657) | algae metagenome | isolation source: Tildeniella nuda ZEHNDER 1965/U140 and co-occurring heterotrophs from wet... | place: Switzerland: Stansstaad, Zurih | collected 1965-01-01
AGATCCCCGGTTACGATCACCCCGACGTGCTGATGACCGGCGTCGAAACGCGCACGTCCTCACCGATCCGCTTCACCCGCGGCAAGGATTTTCAGAGCTTGAACACAGCGGGGCTGTTTCCTGCTGGTGAGGGGGCAGGCTAGCCACATGGGGCTTTGCCGCCATTTCAGCGTAACGGGCACAGCTCTAGTTCCCGCGCCAAACCTGACGCCCAGCATTTGGCCGTCTTAGCGGCCTTAAATCAGAGACCACTCCGACCCACGCCTCGCGTGTCGGTAACCTTTAGCGCTTCACAAAAAGGGGCGGGTGTCCGCCTCTGCCGGACACCCGCCCCCGATTTTCGCGCCTTACGGCCCTTCGTTTAGAAACCGAGCTGGTCGGTGCTGACGCGGATACCCGCGTAGAAGTACCGCCCCATCCAACCCACACCCTGCTGGTTGGCCAGCCCGCGGATGGGCAGCTCGTTCGTCAGGTTATTCACCCCAAGGAAGAAGCTTGCTCGTTCATCGTCAGTGCTGATCTCGGCCCGGATATCGTGGACGAAGCGATCATTGATCGTCAGAAACTCCGGCGCGGCGATATCTGGATCACCGGCGATCTGGTCCTTCTCGAAGCGCAGCTGATCGCCGATGTATTGCACGCCATAGTTCAACGTGAAGTTGTCCAGCGTCCAGGTGATGTCCGCTGTTCCGACCCATTCCGGCGCACCGTTCTCGCCTTGGTTGTCGTCGACAATCCCGCCATTTGCCGGCAGCACCAGCAACTTGTCGAGATAGCCTACCGTTCCGCGCAAGTTGAACCGGCCCAACGATCCGTTGCCGGGTTCGAAGGCGTAGTTCACCGTCACGTCCGCGCCAGCCGTCTCGATGAACGCGACGTTTTCCGGCGAGAGCAAATAATTGCTGACAAAGCCCGTGCTCTCCGAACGCGTGATCGCATCGCAGAACACATTGTCAAGCGAGGCGGAATCCACGCAGAACTGCGCCGTCTCGTTCAGCGAAGCCGTACGCACCGCGTTGGTGAGGCGGATATCGTACCAGTCGCCCGTGATGGTCAGCCCCGGCACGAAGCGCGGCTGCAGGATCACGCCCGCGGTCCAGGTCGTCGCACTCTCTTCGGTCAGGTCCCGGTTGCCGGAGAACACCCCTTCGCGGCTGGAGCTCGAGTTGATGTCGCTGGCCGGGTCGAAGGTATCGAAATCGACCCCCAGACCCTCAATCAGCGCCCGGCAGTTGGCTGCCCGGAACTCGGTCCCCTGGTTGATGAGTTCCGGCCCGCAGGGATCGTCAATGAAGGCGAAGGTGCCGCTGCGCGGCGCGAACAGCTCGGTGATGTTCGGCGCACGAACAGATTCCGAATAGCCGCCGCGGAAGCGGATATCGCGGATTGGGGCCCATTGGCCGTTGATCGACCACGCCTCGGTGCTGCCCACAGTCGAGTAGTCCGAGTACCGCCCGGCCACTGTGAATTCGAGCAAGTCGAAGAACGGACGGTCCGCGAGCAAGGGTACGTTGAGTTCGCCGAACACTTCCCAGACATCGAAGCTGCCGACTTCGGGGGCGAGCAGTGCGAGGTCCGCCAGAACACCGGTACCCTCATCGAAATCCGCCACCTGCGTGGAGATCCCGTCCGGCTGGAAATTGCTCTTTTCCTTGCGGTATTCACCGCCGAAGGCAAAGTTCACCGCGCCGCCCGGCAATTCGAAGAAATTGCCGAAGTCGCCCGAGATAAAGGCGTTGGCGACGTGCTGTTCGATCCGGTAGTCGTTGGTAGTGTCGGTCAGGATGAAGTCGAGTGCCGCTTGGCTGGCAACGCCCTCGCCGAAGATGTTGAGCGGCACACACTGGCCAGGCGTGAAGGTCTGCGGCGCTTCGCCATAATTGCCGTTGCCCGCATCCACGACTGCTCCGCCATCGACGTTGACGCGGCAATCGAACACCCCGTTGGGCGTGCCGGTGTTGAACTGGCCGACATCGACCACGTCGAGCGCGGCGAAATAACGGTCCTCGATGCGCTGGTTGGTCGAGATGTAGGTGGTGTCGTTGCGCCCGTAGACGTAGCTCGCCTCGAATTTCACGTTGTCCGAGAGGTTGCCGTCCAGCCCGATTACGGTGCGATAAAGGTCGCGTTCGAAATTCTCGTTGCGCGTCCCGAAATCGAAGTTGTCACGGTTGAACAGCAGCCCGCCGAACTCGCCGAGGCCCGCTGCGCGGACGTTCGCCGGGATGAAGGGATTGTCTTCCGAGATGAAAGTGAAGAAGTCGAACGAGGGCTGTGCAATCGTGAAATTCTCTGAGCGCACATACTTGCCTTCGGCGAACAGGCGCACGTCCGGGGTCAGTTCGAAGCTGAACAGAGCGTTGAAGCTGTGGTGCTCGGTACCCGCCTGGAGGTCACCCTGATAGTCGTTTATGGGCGTGTTGTCGCCGCCCTGCGCGAGGAAGCCCGACTGCGGCAGGAAGATACCCGGATCATAAGGCCGTCCATCACCGTTGAAAACGGGGCTGAAGCTGCCGTCGATCACCAACGCGCCGCCGGGCGAGCTGTCGGCATAGCCGATACGGTTCAGGAAGATGTTGTCCGGCACGTTCGGATCGTCGGGGATGTCGTTGGGGTTGCGCACCAGACTATCGGCCTCGTAGCGCCCATTGGGCCGGTCGCCGTAGCCGACGCGGCCATCCTTGCGGAATTCGTAATTGAGCGCGATGTTGCCGCGGTTATCGGCGAAGTTCTTGCCGACTGTCGCTGAGAAGAAGTTGCTCTCGGCATCGCCGAAGTCCGAAATCCCGTTCTGCGCACGGATGTCGATGCCTTCGAAGTCGCGCTTCATGATGAAGTTGACCACGCCCGACACGCCGTCCGCACCATAGACCGACGAGACGCCGCCGGTGAGGATGTCGACGCGGTCGATCAGGCTTACGGGGATAGTGTTGGTGTCGACACCAGCCTCGCCGGAGACGCCAGCGACATGGCGGCGGCCGTTGACCAGTGTCAGCGTCCGGTTGGCGCCGAGATTGCGCAAGTTGAGCAAATTGACACCCGCAGCGCCCGTACGCGCCTGCGAGCCGGCAGCATCGAAATTGGTCTCGGAGTTGAACAGAGCGGGGCTCTGCGCGAGCAGTTCGGTGACGTTGTTGATGCCCGATTGGATGATGTTCTCGGCGGTGATCGCGACCACCGGGGTTGCGGTCGCGGCTTCAGGTCGCTGGATGCGGGTACCGGTGACGACTATCGCCTCTCCGGTCTCCTCGGTCGTTTCCGTGTCCGAGGCCACCGCTTCCTGCGCGGCGGCGCGCGAAGGCATTGCGACACTCAGTCCGATGGCGCCGACCGTGAGCATGAGGTGGGCGCGCCGACGCCCGACGTCTTTGTAAAACATCAACATATTTCCCTGTCCGAGGTTTTTGTTCGCTTTTGTCCGATTGCGGCGCTGGCAGGCAGGGGGCGCCCGCATTATCGCGCCGCTGTGAACAAAGACGGTGTCCTGATGCGTAAGCCTTGACGGTCGCAACCAGATCAGGCGGAGATTTCGACAAACTGCCGTCTTTTTATGATGAATGGCGGATGAGAGGCGCGGGCCGAGTTTCAGTGGAAGCAGCCGTACGAAGAACCCGCATTCGAGCACCTCAGAGGGGCCGGTCGGACACATCGGAGCGCTGTTCTGAAACCGCGCCTGCGCCATGGCACTGGCCTTAGGTCAGCCCAGGGTCGGCAGGCTGATCTCGCGGAACGCGCGGAGGCCAACATCGGCGAGGTGGCCACCCCGCATTGCTTTCGGATGCGCAGCAAATCCCTTTTTGTACTTTGTGCCTAGAGCATTTCGACAAGAAGCGCGTCGGCGGCGAACGTGGCGACGCGCGCGATCTGGGGAGTGCGAAACACAGAAATCCGCCTCGCCGGATCATTCGCGTCGGGCTAGGCTTTGTCCCGACTGACCTGGGGCGGGTAAGCGGCAACTTTCGATGCTATCATTCAGTGCGTTCCGGCCTTGCGGCAGCGCCGGCAAGTAAGCCTCCATCGAGTGTCAAATCAGCGCCTGTCATATAGCGAGCACCATCTGAGGCGAGCAGAACCGCTAGCGCTGCGACCTCGTCTGGCTGACCGAAGCGACGCAACGGAGTGTCTGCGACAATCGCGGCCATGTTGTCGTCGCGATCGGGTCCGCTTCCGAGCATCGGTTCCCACATGGGCGTCAGGATCGCGGCGGGCGAAATCGAATTGCAGGAAATGTCGAGTTCGCGCTCTGCGCAGTAAAGCGCCACACTTCGGGTGTGGTTGATGATTGCCGCTTTGGATGCGGCATAGGCAGCAGCTCCCGGAATGCCGACGTGGCCTGAGCGCGAAGCGATGTTGATAATGGCACCGCCTGGACGCAGAGCACGGATTGCCATCTGACAGCCGAGCATCACGCCGTCGAGATTGGTCGCGAGCACTTTACGCCAATCGGAAAGATCGACCTCGGCGACATCTTGCGGTGCGCTGCTGTGCTCAAAGCCTGTGATGCCTGCATTATTGACGAGACAATCAAGCCCGCCCGATCCGGCCAGGGTCGCCGCTTCGGCTGCGCGCCAGTCCCTTTCCTCGCGGACGTCGAGGCGAAGGCTATGAGCGCCTCGCCCGATCTCTTCGGCGACGGCTTGGGATGCGGCTTCATCAATGTCGCTCACCCACACGATTGCGCCCTCTTGGGCGAACCTGCGGGCGATTGCAGCGCCAATGCCTCGACCGGCGCCGGTGACCAGTGCCGTTTTGCCTTCAAGCTGCATACTCTTTCCTTTCAAGTATAAATTGAGGGACGCTGTGGGCTCAAATGTGCTGTGCTTGACGCGCTGTCGTCGGTGACGTCAAAGGCAATCGGTTTAATGCTGAGACGGGCTGTCGAAGGGTTCGCGAGCCCCGAAACCCGGAATATCAGCGCCGATCAGGCCCGCATATCGCGCGGGGTCGTAGGCAAGGAATCGCTCCGCGCCCGCCAGCTCGGGCCAGCCCGTGGCCAGCCCCTCAGCCGCTGCGCGGGATGCGCTGCTATCGCTGGTAAGTGCGGTGGCCAGCATCGTGCACGCCACCCTTGCCGATTGCCGGCAAACGACCGGGCCTGAAGGGAGCGGCGCGGAGCGCCAGACCTCACGCGGGTGGTTCGCAGGATCAGGGTTCGCGGTAAGCCATGCACGCCACGGAGATTCGGCAATGGCGGCAAGATCGGCATCGCCGTTCACTAGGACTTGCAATGCGGCTTCATGCGAACCGGCATAGGTCACCGAACCCCATCCCAAGGGTGTGCTTCGCGCATCGGCCAAAGCGGCGAGCTGGACCAGCCCGCCCGAAGTAGAGCCAGGGAGAACCGCTGCCAGCCTTAGCTGCGGCGCAGCTTCGGCAAGCTGAGCAAGGTCTGCCAGACCCAGTTGTGGGCGCGCCAGCAGCACGGCGCGATAACGGTCCTGGACTTCCTGCGCTGGAACCAGCGTGGCAAGCGGCATCACCTCACCCGCTCGTGCCACGCGAAGCCATGCGCCGAGGTTGAGAACCGCCACATCCACTTGTCCCGCCGCGACCGCAGCTGCGATTTCGTCAGGATCGCGATAAAGCCTGATTTCGACGGGCTGCCCGGTTGTCGCCTCGACTAGGCGGGCTAGCGGCGTCAGCGCAAGGGTGCGATCAAGCGTAGGGTACGCATAGCTGGCCAGAATCAGCGGCTCATTTGCCAAGAGGGGGCCAGCCGTCACGAGCGCCAGTAGCATGGCAGTGACGCGGCGGAAAATGAGGAGAGATCGGCTCATTTGGTTGCTCCTGTTCCGATTGATGCGCTGGCCGCTATGTTAAGGTGTTGGCGCACCAGTGACGCAAACCGCTCCGGTTCCTGTTCCGGCAGCAGATGACCCGCGTCTGCGACGATGATGTGCCGGGCGCCCGGCACAAGACGGGCCGCGGCATCCGTGACAAGGCTGTAGCAAGCTCGGGTCCGGGCGCCGCGTGCGATGGTCGTGGGGCAGGCGATGGCGGCCAGCTCGGCTGCGGTCAGGGCCGTCGGCGGCGATTGTTCGAACAGCGCTTGTAGCGATGTCGCGTTGGCTTGGTGGATGGCGCGATAGGCCTCGGGCTGCCGATCGAAGTAGCCTTGCTCCATCGCTGCCGCGTCAATCGCATGGGCAACCGCGTTGTCTACGTTTCCATCTGCAAGCGCCTCAGCCACTGGCTCATAAGCGCGCACCATGTCGTCGATCACGGCCGCAGTCACGTGCTCGTCCTCGATGTAGGTCGGAAATCCGGGCTCGAACAGAAACAGGCTTTTGATCTTTTCCGGATGCCGCGCGGCAATCACCAGCGCGGCATGGGCCGTATAGGACCACGCCGCCAGATGGACCGGGCTGCGACCGAGGTGTGCAATCAGGTCGAGGAGATCGGCCACTTGCCCATCCGTACCGAACGGTCGCAACGGGCGGTAGGCTGCGGGAACGGCTGGCAAGGACATCGTGACGGTAGCGAAAGCATCGGAAAGGCGCGCCGCGACGGGCAGCAGCGATCGCAGATCGCCCATCGCGCCATGCGCCAGCAGCACTGGCTCGCCGCCGCCGCACATGGCGTAGCGAATGTCAAAACCGACAATGCGGAATGACGGAAGTTCGGCCAGATCGGGCCAGCTATCGGTCATGGACGTGCTCCAGAACAGGATACCAGAAATTGTCTGCCGGTTGCCGGGGAATCCGGGCCGTTCCCGCCCGCTCCGCTGATGGGGGCAGAGTGAAGATCGCCCGAAAGAGCGCATCTCGACTGGGGGACAACAGGGCACCGAATATCGCATTTCCCCGCTTGCGGACAGTTCTGAACTTACGATTTCGAGGACATTGGTCGCAGGATTTCGGGCCTTTGTCGCTCTGTCGCAAGGATCGTGAGACCGGTCGATTAAGGCCCTGCAGCGCTGCAATGCTGGTTGAGAAAGGCGGCATAGACGCATCACAGGAAATACATTCGATGAGACACTTGATCACGCTCGCGGCCTGCCTGATGGCTACCGCTTGTGCCGCCTTTCCACCCGCCCAGATGCGGCTGCCGCCCGCTCTAGCCGGGCAATCCGCGCCTATCCCTGTTGAGGGCATTGGCGGGGGGAGGCAGGGCCGCTTTTACGCCGCTGGATGGCAGGGCACCTTCGAACGCTCCGAAGAACGGCTGACGTTCTTCGATGCCTTCGTGAACAACCGGGGCCACAGCCAGTTCCTCATCGAGGGGCCCGGCATCTCGTGGACTATCGAAGCCAAGTGCAGGATGCGCGAACGCTTGCTCGATTTCGAGATCGCCGAGTTCACCCCCCAGCCGATGTCCTATCGCTGCGACTTCACCGCGGCCGACGAAGTGATCCCGGCCCGGTTCGAATTGCAGGAAGTCCGCTCCGGACTCGCAGGCGCTCTCAGCCGCCGGGAACGTCGGGGAGAGATTGCGCTGGGCGGAGAAACCGTGCAGATTCGTTCAGTCCACAAATTGGATGGAACGCCCATCGAGATGGCCACACCTATCGGATATGTCTTCGAACAGAACGGGCACCCGGTTGGGGCGGTGGAAATCAATGGCACGCCCCGACTCTTCATCGCCGACAGGACCGATGAAGGCCTGTCCCGCACCATCGCTGTCGGCGCAATCGCCCTCGCGATCTTTTGGGACCCGGCCAACAGCGCGCTTGGCGACTGATGGTGCGCGAAGATCATATCGGCCAGGCACCATCACGCGCCGCTGCCAGCGTGCCGGATCAGACCTGGCCCGGTCTGCTGCTGGCCCCGCACCACCGGCGCACGCTTGGGCTGGTGGCGCTTATCTGGTTCTCCAGCGGGACGCTGTTCATGCTGCCCTATCTGCTCAGAGGCGGGCTCGATTTCGCCGCGGCTGCCTCGCACTACAGCGTCGCCAGCGTCGGTCTGGCGCTATCGGTCATCCTGCTCGCCATGGCCACGCGGCTTCAGGCGCTCTCCGGCATCAAGGTTTTTGTCTGTTACGCACTGACCGTAGCGGTGCTCGCGGCCACGCTCGGGGTGATCGACATTGCTGTGTTCGACGGCATCCATGGCCAGTTCGGTCGCGATTCCGTGACAAGCAGCACGATAGCCTATCTCGTCCGGTGGTCGGGCAATTTTGCAATCTTCACTTCGCAGTTCTCCCTGATCGCGGTCGCCTTCTGGACGCTCGAAGCGCTGGAGGCCTACCGGCGGCAGCAAGTTGAGCTGGCGGCAAGCAAGACGGTCGCTGCCGAGGCGCGGAGTCAGGCCAACCGCGCCAAGTTGTCTGCGCTGCGTTATCAACTGAACCCGCATTTCCTGTTCAACACGCTCAATTCGATCTCCTCGCTGGTCGTGACTCAGCGCAATCAGGATGCCGAGATGATGATCGCGCGTTTGTCCGAATTCTTGCGCACAACTCTCGCCAGCGATCCGAACGCGGCGCAAACCCTTGAAGGCGAACTGGAGACAATCGATGCCTATCTAGGGCTCGAACGGATCCGCTTCGGCGATCGGCTGGAGGTTGCGATCGATTGTCCGCCCGATCTGCGTGACGCGCAGCTGCCGCACTTCCTGTTGCAGCCCCTGGTGGAGAACGCCGTGAAGCACGGACTGGCGCCGAGCGACGCGGCGGTGACCATCGGCATTTCTGCCCGCGCGCAAGGGTCCGAGCTCTTGATTGCAGTCGAGAATGACGTGGCAGCCGGCGATGCCGCGGCCAAAGGTGCCGGCGTCGGCCTGCGCAATGTCCGCGAACGGCTTGAGGCTGTTTACGGGGAGCGCGGCAGACTGGAAACCATGCAGCGCGAAGCCGGTTTCATCGCCATCGTGCGCCTTCCGCTTGAGATCGCTGCTGCATGAACCTGCGCGTCCTCATCGTCGATGATGAACAGCTGGCGATCGATCGTCTGGCCGGTTTTCTGAGCGATATCGATGGCGTGGAGGTGGTGGCCAAGGTCAGAAATGCGAGCGCCGCAGCCGAAGCAATTGGTTCACTGCGGCCCGATGTCGTGCTGCTGGACATCCAGATGCCAGGCCGCAGCGGCATGGGCCTGGCCGCTGATCTGGACATCGAGGATCGCCCAGAGATCATCTTCGTGACCGCATTCGAGCATTTTGCGCCGGATGCCTTCGCTGTCGATGCGGCGGACTACCTTCTCAAACCGGTGCGATTTGATCGGCTAAAGCAGGCCATCGTGCGATCGCAGCGCCGGATCCGCCTCAAGGCCGCCGCTGCGCTTGGCGAGAGCGCAGCTGTCGAAACCAGCCGGTACCTGCGTGAATTGTGGGTGACCGTGCGCGACGGGCAGGTGCGGCTCGATGTCGACCAGATCGAGTGGATTGAGGCAGCAAAGGACTATGTCCTGCTGCATACCTCGACCCGCAGCTATCTGCACCGCATTTCCATGAGCGCGCTTCAGGAGCGGCTCGATCCGCAGGCGCTGATGCGGGTGCACCGTTCGGCATTCGTGCGACCGGGACTGGTGCAGAAACTGGAGCGCCCGGGCAAGGGCAGCCTCAATCTGGTCCTGCGTGATGGCGCAATCGTCCAGGTCGGACCGAGTTACGTCAAGGACGTGCTGCGCGCTCTGACACTCGAAGGCGAATGAGCACCTGCATCGCGGCAACCGCTAGGTTCTTCTCAGGCCAACGCACGAAAAAGCTCGCCCGGCACTAGGCCGGGCGAGCGCGCTTCCGTCGGGATCGGGGGGTGTCAGAAGCGCAAACCTGCGGTCAGCATTGCCTGATGCCGACTGGTCTCGAAGTCGGCATCGGAGAATGCGCCATAATCGGAATAGCGGTATTCGATCCGGGCGAACGGCTTGCCGAGATCGAATTCGACCCCTGCGCCAAGACGCCAGCCATCGGAATTGCCGCTGGCCTTTTCGACTTCGTCATCATGCGTGTAGGTCGAAGTAAAGCGCTGGTTGGTGTAGCCGCCCTTGGCGAACACCATGGCCTTGTCGCCCACCATCACGCCGACGCGCACACCGGCATAGATATCCCGCCCGGCGGCCAGCCCGAAGGTATCGCCATCTTCAAGGACATCGGTGCCCGAGGCCTCAACCGAACTGTCAGTGAATTCCGCTTCAACCCCGAGCACGACATTGTCGAGATTGAAATCGTAACCGAGCGCAATGCCGTATGCGATTCCGTCAGCGCTGCTGCTGTCCTCGTCACCGCCCGCAGAGAAATGGTCGTAACCCACGCTCGCACCAACCCACGGGCCGTCGAACGGCTTGTCGTCCTGAGCACAGACCGGCGTGCCGATCGTCGATGTGGCAAGCGTTGCCGCGATAAGCCAAGTCTTTTTCATCATTCATTCCCTCATTCGGGTAATTGTGATCACCCGTTGAAACTGAAGCGCCGAACCTTTCAGCGTTCTGCGAGCCAGATGGCAGGATCGCGGGAATGGCGCCGCAAGGCGTAGCCGTGGCAGGTCCTCGGTGCGACCAAGCGCGGCAGGAGCGACAAACGTAGGAAATGCCGCGACGAAACCGGACGCAGAGGGGGTGCGCCCGGTGAGGCGGAAGCTTATCTATTGCTTCGCCATCCGCCCGTCCCATTGCTGCGGCGTGTCATAGATGACCCATTATCAGACATTCCCGCTGCTGATGCACGCACCTGATACCGGACCGGCATGCGGTGGTTCCGCTCGCGCAGATCCCCGCGCGGCTGGCCGCCATCGGTCAGCAAATCGCGCCTGCTGCTGCGGACCGCACGATGCGGCCCGAAGGCTATAATGCGACCGACATCCAAACCATCATCGCACTGCTTCAAGAGAAGGTCGGGCAGGACTTCAGTGCCTACAAGCGCGGCACGCTGGAGCGGCGCATCCATCGCCGCATGGGCCTACACCCGGCGCCTGCCAACAAAACTATCGCGGTAGGCGAAGCGATCACGTTTGAAGGGCCTTACGGCCGCTTTGACTTTGAGCCCGTCCGAGGAGCGCAGCTCTGCATCGGTGGCGGGGTCGGCATCACTCCCTTCATCGCGCGGATGGAGACGCTCACCATGTCCGGCCATCTGGCGGATGTTGACCTGATTTACTCGACCGCCGCGCCCGATGATGGCTTCATCGCCGAGGTCCGCAACGCAGCCGCTGCATCGGGTGTGCGTCTGCACCTTGTCGACACGGGCCGAGATGGATTTGTCGATCTAAAAGGATCGAAGGCTGGATCCCGGAGTGGCGCAAGGCCGACGTTTGGTTTTGCGGCCCTGCGACGTTCGGCGATGCCCTGCATAAGGCCATGCGCACGGACGGCCTGCCGACGCACCGCTTTCACCGCGAACTGTTTCAGATGAGATGACGGCCCGAATCTTGGCCGCCCCTGTTTCGGTTTCATTGGCATCATCCGAGCCGGTGTCTCTGCCCCTTGTCGGCCCACATACCTCCACGCCGGCAATCCCCTAGGCCGAGGTCAGTGCGCTGGTCAAAAGCCTGCTCGGCCACAAATGGCTGCAGCAGCTGGTTGAGGACAGGGGGGAAACGAACTCTTTCTTCATCGGGAATTGGAAACGCAATCGGGGGCTTCCGGATAACCGGAAGCCCCCGACACTAGGTGACATCAGGCGTTAGCCCTGCTGTTTGGAGCTGCTATCACTGTCACTCGAGCTTTCGCCCTGTTCCATCTGCAGGTTGATGGCGTGCGACTTGCCGCCTTCACCCTGTTTGGTGTCATAGCCGAAACGCTGGTCAGCCTTGGGCACTTCGGCCTGCATCTGCAGATCAGTGCCAACACCGTCCATTTTCGCACCACTTTAGCATTACTAGCGGCAGGACGATAACCCGAGTACAGTCAACGGCCAGAGGCGGAGCCGCGCTAAAGTCTGCGCCAATTGCTTGAGTATTGCATCGTATCGCGATAAAAAAATGAGAAAAATCCCATTTGAACATATCGCAAAATGCTATTGAAGACGGGAGATTCTGGATGGCGTTGAAACCTGTCGATCGGCGTCATCTCCTCAAGTTTAGCGGGGCGGCGATAATCGCTGGCGCACTTATCGAACCTTCATGGCTGCGAGCTGAAGAACTGGAAACTCACCCGGGCAGGCCCGAGCCGATCGGGCGTGCAGAATATCAAGCGCGAGTGTCGCGTGCGCAGGCTCTGATGCAGCAACAGGGGTTTGCTGCCCTGATAGTCGAGCCGGGATCGAGCCTAGTGTATTTCACAGGCATTAGGTGGTGGCGGAGCGAGCGGCTGACATGTGCAATCATTCCGGCAACGGGAGAAGTCAGCGTGGTGACGCCGTTCTTCGAGGAACCGTCGATCCGTGAATCGCTCGCCATCGATGCGCAGGTACGCACGTGGCTGGAGCATGAGGATCCGCTAGCGGTGGTCGCCGCGATCCTTTCGTCGATGCCGGACAGGTCGGGGGCCATAGGAATCGAGGAGACAAGTCGTCATTTTATCGTGGACGGGCTGCAACGCAATCTTCCCAATGCGCCGATCCGCAACGGAGCGCCCATTGTGCGGGGCTGCCGGATGGTGAAGGGGCCTAACGAAATCGCGCTCATGCAATATGCGACCGATATCACTGTCGCTGCCTATCGTTACACCATTCCGCGCGTACGCATGGGCATGGTGCCTGCGGACATCACCGCGATCATGAAGACCGCGACAGAGCGGCTTGGTGGCAACTCCGAGTTCGAGATGGCGCTGATCGGGGAGGCAGCCGCCTATCCACACGGATCAGGCAAGCCGCAGATCGTGCGTGCAGGCGACATCGTCCTCATGGACTGCGGCTGCTCGGTGGAAGGATACCAATCTGATGTCTCACGCACGTTCGTTTTGGGCACGCCAAGCGCGCGACAGCGCAAGGTCTGGAATGACGTTCGCCAAGGCCAGCAGGTCGCCTTCCGGGCAGCCAAGCTGGGAGTGCCAGCCGGCAGTATCGACGATGCGGTACGCCGCTATTACGAAAGCTTGGGCTATGGTCCGGATTATCGCCTGCCGGGCCTGTCTCACCGCACCGGGCACGGCATCGGGCTCGATGGTCATGAGCCTATAAACCTTGTGCGCGGCGAAGCCGGTGTGCTGCAGCCCGGCATGTGTTTCTCGAACGAACCTGGCCTTTACATTCCGGGGGAATTCGGCGTGCGGCTCGAAGACTGTTTCTTCATGACCGAGCAAGGTCCGAAGTGGTTTTCGACCCCTTCGACTTCAATAGAGCAGCCTTTCGCCCCCGGTTAGCAAGCCCCCCGCCATTTCTGGCGCGACGACAAGTTTCGCACCGTGCTCCTTTTCGGTCGGTCGGTGAGCAAACGGTCTGGCGCGGCAGTAAGCCGCATGGCGGCTTTCGGCGGAAGCAGGCGTTCTCATTAATGATCGGGAACGACCGGGTTTGGGTCGAGTGCTGCCGGAAGGTCCTGGGACAAAGCGAGCATTTCCGAGTACCATGTTGAATGGCCGGTTTTGCCAGAACCCGTCAGTCAGCTTCGGCCCGGATCTCGCTGAAAAAGCCGAACTCCGCGTTACCACCTCCAGCTGCCGTTTCGTGGTGCGGATCGGGGATTTGCAGGAGCCAAGTCTATTTCGCGTAGGCGATCCTCGCTGGTATTTGCATTGCCACGATTGTTCCGAAGCCGGTTGCACTTTCGACAATTAGCTTGCCGCCGACGGCTTCGATCCGCTCCTTCATCCCGACGAGACCGAAATGGCCCGGCACCCCGCCCTGCGCAATGATTGTCTCGTGCATCCCGATGCCATTGTCGCGCACATGGGCGGTGAAGCTCCAGCGGCTGAAACGCACCCCCACCTCGATCCGGGTCGCCTGCGAATGGCGGGCAGCGTTGCCCAGGGCTTCGCCCAGTACCGCGAGCAAATCGTCGATGATCGCGGGCGTGATAGCACGCGGGGTGCCGTTGAGCTGGATCGGCACGATGTGATCCTGAGGAAACAAATCGTTAGCGACCAGCCGTGCCAGTTCCTCGCAGAAATCTCGCACCCGCGGTGTGCGCAGCCCCGTGACCCGTTCCCGCCCATCGACCAGCACTTCCTCGGCGCGCTCGAGCGCGGGTTGGAGGATCGCTTGCACTTCGGCGTCCCCAGCAAAGCGGTCTGCCACCGCCTGAAAGCGCAGAATCAGGCCCTGCACGCCCTGGATCATGGTGTCGTGAAGCTCGCGGGCGATCCGCTCGCGCTCGCCGGTGCGCACCAGCATCCGCGCCCGCATCCGGCTGCTGATCTGCTGCAGGCGAACTGTGTAGACGAGGTAGAGCGCGCCTGCGACCGCCACCGCGGTCAGGGCGCGGAACCACCACGTTTGCCAGAAAGCGCGGCCGATGGTGAAGTCGAGCACCGCTGGCTTGCTGTTCCACACCCCGTCGGCATTGGCGGCGACCAGTTCGAACCTGTAGTCCCCCGGGCCAAGGCCCGAAAAGCTAGCGCTGCGGCGGCTAGTGGCATCGGTCCAGACGTCGCTGTCCCCGATCAGACGATAGCGGAACTGTACCCGGTCGGGCTTGGCGAGGCTGGTAGCGGTGTATTCGATCGCGAGCGCTGTGACATTGGCGGGAAGCGCTGTGCCGGGGCTGGCTCGGACACTTTTTTGGCCGAAAGTAATGGCGCGGATCATTTGATCTGGTGGCCGGGCATCGCGCGTCAGGGTGGCGGGGTCGATTCCTTCGACCGTGTCGCGGGTCGCAAACCAAATGCGCCCGTCGCGCCCTGCAACAATCTGCGTGCCCGAGGATTTTTGCGCGAAGCTGGTCAGCCCGTCGCGGAAGTCGAATAGCCGGTAAGGCACCGGCGTGCCGGGCCTTGCAAAGGCGCGGTCGAGATCGGCGGTCTTTATCCGCACCAGTCCGAGATCGCCGATTGTCCAGGTCTCGCCCGCAGAGGTCTGGACAAGACCATTGATTGAGCTCGCCCAAGGGTATCGGTTGGACAGCAGCACAGGGCTGCCGGGCAACAGTGGCGCCGCCAGCCCAGCCGCACCACTGGTGTAGAGCGTGCGTGCGCCGGGGAGCAGGCCTTCGACCCCGCCGCTCGCCACGCCGCTGTCCGTCAGCGCTGCGAAGGCCGGGTCGGGCGCGGGCGGGCTTCCGCGAAAATGGAGCGCCGCGCGGCCATCGGCCATGATCGCGATATTGCCCGGGATATGGGTCTTGCCTTCGATGCCGGGCCATGCGCGCGTCGTCCCGCCTTCGAGCACGAACAGACCCTTCTGCAGCGCAGGAAGCCACAGCCGACCCGCCGCATCCTCCCCGCAGGAATTGGCCGCAAAGCTGTCCGGCAGCGGGAAGCTGGCGGTGATCCGCCCGCCCTCCAGACGCTGGGCTCTGCCGCGCAGCACCACCCAGATGCCTTGCCCCTGCGCCGGGCGGCAGATCGCTTCGATCAGGGTCGGCGAGGCATAGGTGGCTTGCGGATCGGCGCCGGGCCGAATTTCGAACACGCTCCTGTCATTGGCAATGAACACTGTCCCGCCTTGATCGGCAGCGAGCATGTGGTTCGTCGCCGGATCCGAAGGCACGCCGCGCGCCGGATTGACGGGCACGCGGCGGACCATGTTGAGGCCCATCTCGCCGCCGATCCACACATTGCCCTCGCGATCCTCGAACACTGCGCGCACCGGATCGGACAGCAGCCCGTTGGCGCGGGTAAGATGCGCTAGGGCGCGGCGGGGTTCGGCGGGATCGGTGATGCGGAACACCCCGTCGCTCCAGGTCGCGATCCACAGGTCGCCGTGACGGTCGAACAGGCTGCGGATGCCGAAGGGGGTGGGGAAGGCCGGGCCGTTCGCGATCAGGCCGCCGTTTTTGGCGATGGCGCGGGTCCGCTCCTTCTCGGTGAGCCAGATCGTCCCGTCAGGGGCCTCGGCAAGCGTTGCGCGCGGCTGAGTCGCGATACCGGTAGGTACGAAGCGATCACGCGCGCGCTCCTTGCGGTAAACCGCATCCTCGGTGGTGAGCCACAGGGTCCCGTCGCGCGCAAAAAGCGGATGCCAGACCGGCTTTTCAGGCAGGCCTGAGGCCGTGCCGAACTCAGTCCAGCGCCCCTTGTGCCAGCGCGCCAGCGACTGCGTGCCGCGCCCGCCGCGTGTGACCCAGATGGCCCCATCGGGCCCTTCGGCGATATCGTTTACCTCGCGGGCGGGATTGGGCATGCCCGCATCGGTAAGCTTGCCGTCCTTCCACACCATCACGCCCTTGCGCCGGGCGAGCCCGATCCACAGCGTCCCGTCACGGGCTACCAGCAGGCGAGCGACCACGATCCGCGACGGCTCGGTCGGGCTGGGCCCGATGCGTTCGAAGGTCAGGCCGTCAAAGCGCATCAGGCCATCCACCCCGCCGATCCACAGGAACCCGTCACGGGCCTGGGTGATGGCATTGATGCGGCTGGGCGAGCCTTCCTCGAGCGACCAATGATGCAGCTTGTAGCCTTCGAGCGGCATCAATGCTTCGCCCGGCGCCGCCTCAGGCGCCCGCGATGCACCTTGGAGCGGAGCAAGCAGCGCCAGCAACAGCACGCCGCACGCCATACGCACGGCTGGCTGAAGGCGACTCTTAAAGCTCAATGATGCCTCGCCGGGCGGCGGTGGTGACAGCTAGGGTCCGGTCGTTCACCTGAAGCTTGGCGAAGATCGACTTGATGTTCGATTTCACCGTTTCCTCGCCGACGCCAAGCTTCCAGGCGATCTGCTTGTTGGGGTGGCCGCCCGCGATCAGTTGCAGCACCTCGATCTCGCGCGGGGTAAGTGGATCGTGGATAGCGTGGAGCGCGATGTCCTGCGCGACCTCGGCATGGAGATGGCGCTGGCCCTTGTGCACGGCGCGTATCGCGCCGAGCAGTTCGCGGCGCAGGCTGCTCTTCAGCAAAAACCCCGCTGCGCCCGCGCGCAGGGCCGCCATCGCCTTGGCATCGCCCGCATAGGTGGTGAGCACGAGGATGCGGGCATCGGGATCGGCCGCGCGGATCGCCTCGATCGCCTCAAGCCCTCCTACACCGGGCATCTGCAAGTCCATCAGCACCACATCAGGTCGCAGCGCAGCATAATGCGCGATTGCCTCGCGCCCATCCGTGGCATTGCCCACAACCGCCATGTCGGCCTGAAGCGCGATAATCGCGGCCACGCCTTCCCGCAGGATCGGGTGATCATCGACGATCAGCACCCGGATCAGGACGTCAGGCGCGGCAACCGTCATGTCGATCAATCCCCTTCTACCGCGCGCGCCATAGCTCGCTCATCGTGACGGGGGAGAGCGATACCATGTTTTGCGAGGGTTTCGAGACACCCGAAAGCGGGGCGGCCCTTCCCCCGTTCGGGTGTATCCGGCCGCGCCCACCCACGTCATTCTGAAAGGGCAAGGAGGGTGTGAGCATGATCGCTGACGAAACGGGCCTCGATCGCCGTCAATTCATCGCCGCCTCAGCCGCCACCTCGGCACTCGCCGCGATGCCCTCACTCGCCGCCGCAGCACCATCGCAACCGGTTTCAGGAGAATGCAGGATGGCTACCATCACCACCACGGACGGCACGCAGATCTTCTACAAGGATTGGGGTCCCAAGGACGCGCAGCCGATCGTTTTTCACCATGGCTGGCCGCTGACGGCGGACGACTGGGACAACCAGATGATGTTCTTCCAGATGGAAGGCTTCCGGGTAATCGCCCACGACCGGCGCGGGCATGGCCGGTCGAGCCAGACCGACACAGGCAACGAGATGGACACCTACGCCGCCGATGTCGCCGCGCTGACCGATCATCTCGATCTGAAGGGCGCGGTGCATGTCGGCCATTCGACCGGCGGGGGCGAGGTCACGCGCTATGTCGCGCGCGCCAAGCCTGGGCGGGTGAGCAAGGCGGTTATCATCGGCGCGGTGCCGCCGATCATGCTCGATACCCCCGCCTATCCCGGTGGTCTGCCGATGGAAGTGTTTGACGGTTTCCGCGCCGCGCATGTGGCGAACCGCGCGCAGTTCTTCCGCGATATCCCCGAAGGCCCCTTCTACAGCTTCAACCGCCCGGGCGCGAAGGTCAGCCAGGGGTTGATCGACAACTGGTGGCGGCAGGGCATGATGGGCGGCACCAAGGCGCATTACGACTGCATCAAGGCTTTCTCGGAAACCGACTTCACCGAGGATCTGAAGGCGATCACCGTGCCGGTGCTGGTCATGCATGGCGAGGACGACCAGATTGTGCCGATCAACCATTCGGCACGGCTCGCGATCAAGCTGCTGAAGCAGGGGGCCCTGAAGACCTATCCCGACCTGCCCCACGGCATGGCGTCAACGCACCCGGAGGTCATCAACCCCGACATTCTCGCCTTCATCCGGAGCTGAGGTGATGACTTTCACCAGCCGCATCGACCTGTCGGAACACACCCGCAAGCACGCCAGCGCGCTGCTTCAGGCACGGCTTTCGGACGCGCTCGATCTCGAGGCGCAGGCCAAGCAGGCGCATTGGAACGTCAAGGGGCCGCACTTCCTGCCGCTTCACGAACTTTTCGACCGGGTCCACGGAGAGGTCGAGGAGTTCGTCGACCTGCTGGCCGAACGCATCGCCACGCTCGGCCATATCGCCGACGGGCGGATCGCGACGACGGCGGCGGCGAGCACGCTCTACCTCTACCCGCTCGAAGCCGCGGGCGGCGAGGCGCACCTCAAGGCCCTGTCCGCCAGCATCGCGGCCTTCGGCAAGGCGGTGCGCGAAGGCATCGCGGAGGCTGAGACCATCGGCGATGCCGACACCGTCGACCTGTTCACGCAAGTCTCGCGCGAGACCGACAAGCAGCTGTGGCTGCTCGAAGCACACCTCCAAGCCCACTGACCATCCACCCCAGGAGCCCCCACCATGACCGTTCGTCCCAAGAAGCTGATCCACCCGGATGATGCGCTGTTCATCTTCGTCGACCACCAACCGCAAATGGCCTTCGGCGTCACCAGCATCGATCGCCAGAGCCTCAAGAACAACGTCGTCGCGCTGGCAAAGGCGGCCAAACTGTTCGGCGCGCCGATTATCCTGACCGCAGTCGAGACCGAGGCGTTCTCGGGATATATCTGGCCGGAACTGCTCGACGTGGTGCAACAAAAGCCGATCGAGCGGACCTCGATGAATTCGTGGGATTCGGCCGAACTGGTCGCGGCGGTCAAGGCCTCCGGCCGCAAGAAGCTCGTCATCGCCGCGCTGTGGACTGAAGCCTGCCTGTTGTTTCCGGCGCTGAGTGCGCTGGAGGAAGGGTTCGAGGTCTACATGGTCACTGACGCATCGGGCGGCACGACGCTCGAAGCCCACGAAGGCGCAATCCGGCGCATCGAACATGCCGGCGGCCAATCGCTCACCACGATCACCGCGCTGCTCGAACTGCAACGGGACTGGGCGCACCGCGAAACTTATAACGGCGTGATGGACATCGTGCGCGACCACTTCGGCGCATACGGCATGGGCGTCGATTACGCCTACACCATGGTCCACAAGGCCCCGCAGCGCGGCGGCTTTTCCCACGAAGCACCGCATCCGGCGGGGCACTGATCTCCCCAGTCCCAGCCCCGTCCCGGAGCCTCCTGCCCATGAAACCCTACCTCGTCGCACTGGCGATCGGCCTTCTGGTCGGCGCGCTCTACAGTCTGCTCGGCACGCGATCCCCTGCCCCCCCGATGATCGCTCTGCTGGGTCTGCTCGGCATGCTGCTGGGCGAACAGGCTACGGTGCTGACGATGCGGGTATGGCATGGGCAGGAGGTCCTTTTGTTCTGGCGGGGCGAGGGCGCCGAACGCGTCACCGGCTTGCCTCCCGCATCGGACGAAACGCCATGAGCGCCACCCGCCGGGAGACGCTGGCCGGCGCGCTGGGAACATCGGCGCTGGCGATGCTGCCCGGCACCCTCAACGCGAGAACCAAACCGGGAGCGCCCATGGGCCGCGATATCATCATCACCAACGCGAAGATCACCACACTCGACCGCGAAAATCCGGTGGCCGCCGCTGTGGCGATCCGTGACGGGCGGTTTCTGGCGGTCGGCAGCGAGGCGGAGGTCCGCACCGCTGCGCCAGAGGCAACGGTGATCGACGCAGGCAGGCGCAGGCTGATCCCGGGCCTGATCGACAGCCACATGCACATCATCCGCGGCGGATTGAATTTCAACATGGAGCTGCGCTGGGACGGGGTGCCGACGCTCGCTGACGCGATGGCGATGCTCAAGGCCCAAGTCGATCGCACCCCGGCGCCGCAATGGGTGCGCGTCGTGGGCGGCTTCACCGAGCACCAGTTCGCCGAAAAGCGCCTGCCAACCCTCGCCGAGATTAACGCCATCGCGCCCGATACGCCGGTCTTCATCCTCCACCTCTACGACCGCGCACTGCTCAACGCCGCCGCGCTGCGGGTGGTGGGTTACACCAAGGACACGCCCGATCCGCCCGGCGGCGAAATCCAGCGCGATGCGGCGGGCAATCCCACCGGGCTGCTTTTGGCGCATCCGAATGCCACGATCCTCTACAGCACCCTCGCCAAGGGTCCGAAGCTGCCTGAGGATTACCAGATCAACTCCACCCGCCACTTCATGCGCGAGGTCAATGCGCTCGGCGTCACCAGTGTGATCGACGCGGGCGGCGGCTTTCAGAACTATCCCGATGATTACCGCGTGATCGAAAAGCTACACGGGGACGGGCAGTTGACCGTGCGCATCAGCTACAACCTGTTCACGCAGAAGCCCAAGGAGGAGCTGGCCGATTTCGCGGGCTGGGTGAAGCAGGTCAGCCCCGGGCAGGGCGACGATACCTATCGCCACAACGGCGCGGGCGAGATGCTGGTCTATTCCGCCGCCGATTTTGAGGATTTCCGTGCCGCCCGCCCGGATATGCCCCCGAATATGGAGGTAGATCTTGAACCTGTCATCCGATTGCTGGCCGAACATCGCTGGCCGTGGCGGCTGCACGCTACCTATGACGAGACGATCACCCGTGCGCTCGACGTCTACGAAAAGGTCAACCGCGACATTCCATTGAGCGGCATCAACTGGTTCTTCGATCACGCCGAGACCATCAGCGACCGCAATATCGACCGGATCGCGGGGCTGGGCGGCGGGATTGCGGTGCAGCACCGCATGGCCTTTCAGGGCGAGTATTTCGTTGAGCGCTACGGCGCCCGGGCCGCCGAACGAACGCCACCGATTGCGCGAATGATCGCGGCAGGCATCCCTGTGGGAGCAGGCACCGATGCGACGCGGGTTGCGAGCTATAATCCCTGGGTCTCGCTGTCATGGCTGGTCACCGGGCGCACTGTCGGCGGGCTGTCGCTCTATCCGGGCGCGAACCGGATTTCCCGCGAAAAGGCGTTGGCGATGTGGACGCACGAGAACACGTGGTTCTCCAGCGAGATCGGCAAGAAAGGGCAGATCAAGGCAGGCCAGCTGGCCGATTGTGCGCTTCTGTCGGAAGATTTCTTCGCCGTGCCCGAGCACGCCATCGTGCATATCCGTTCAGTGCTGACATTGCTGGGCGGCGCGGTGGTGCATGGCGAGGACGATTACGCCCCGCTTGCGCCAGAACTGCCCCCGGCGATGCCCGACTGGTCACCCGTGCGCGCTTTCGGCGGGTATTACCGCGAACCAGCCCATACGGCGGCACTGGCCAGCGCCTGCGGCTGCTCATCGGCCTGCACCGTCCACGGTCATGATCACGCAGCCGCCTTGGGCGCAGCCATTCCCGCCAGCGATGTCCAGAGTTTCTGGGGCGCGCTGGGGTGCGGCTGCTGGGCGGTCTGAGCGATGCTTGGCCACCTATCACGCGCGCTGTCGGTCAGCCTCGGGTCGCAGGCGGCATGGTTCCTCGCCCGGCTGCTGCTGGTCAGCGCCTATCTCGTCGGGGGCATTGCCAAGCTCGCCGATTGGCCCGCCGCGCTGGCCGAACAGGCCCATTTCGGCATGACCCCTCCGGCTTTCTGGGCCACCCTTACCATCGCGGTTGAACTGATCGGAGCGGGGTTGATCCTTCTGGGACGGGCGGTTTGGCTGGGCGCGGGTCTGCTCGGCGGGTTCACGCTGCTTGCCGCGGTCGTCGCCAATGATTTCTGGACCATGACGGGCGCGGCCCGGTTTCATGCCGCGAACGCCTTTTTCGAACATCTCGGCCTTGTCGGTGCCTTCATCCTTGCGGCCCGGCTGGCCCCGCCACAGTCCAGCATGACAGCCGACGGGTGAACGCCAGCCATCCAGCGCATTGTCCGAAAGCTTTCCCCATGAACCAGCACCTGCCGCTTCAGACACCAACGCCGCTCGTGAGGCTGCTTCTGCTGCTTTCGGCAACGACCGGAATGGTCGATGCCGCCAGCATTCTGGGCATGGACAAGGTGTTCACCGCCAACATGACGGGCAACATCGTCTTCGCCGCATTCGCCGCCGTCGGGGCGGAAGGCTTCCATATCGGTTACTATGTTACCGCGCTCGGGGCCTTCATGGCCGGGGCGGTGATCGCTGGGCGGATTTGGCGGCTGAGCGCGAAGGGACGGCTTAGTCGCTGGCTCGTGATCGCAGCGATGGTCGAAAGCGCACTGCTTGTGCTCGCCGGAGGATTGACGGTGCTGTTCGAACGCGGGGGCCCAATGCCCGCCGCCGGGCTGTCGGTGCTGATCGCCCTGACGGCGGGCGCGATGGGATTTCGCAATGCCGTGGTGCGGCAGCTAAAAGTGCCCGATCTTTCCACCACGGTGCTGACCCTGACCATTACCGGGCTTGCTTCGGACTCGCGCCTTGCAGCGGGTGACGGCGCGAACCAGCGCACACGGCTGGCCGCGGTCTGCATGATCTTTGTGGGCGCAGCGGCGGGTGCGGGGCTGGTGTTTGCTTTTGGCCTTGGTGCTACCCTGATCATGGCCGGCATGATCGTGCTGCTGGCAACCCTGCTGTTTTCTCGGCACCCCCAGATGGCGGAACTCGAAAAGGGATGAAGCGCGCCCGCTGCGTGACGTGGAGGGCGAGAGTCCTTGGGGCGACGCTGCTGGCAGGCGCGGCGGCAACGGCCGCGGCCCAAGACGGGGATTCGGCAGCGCAAGGTCCGGTTGAAGACTTGTCTGGCACGGTCAGCGCCAGCCTCGGCGGCGAGGCGCGGGTGCGCTACGAAGGTTTCGAAGCGCCGGCCTGGGGGGATGGACCCGATGACGGCTATCTTTGGCTCAGACTGATGCCGCTGGCCAAGATCGAGGAGCAGACGGGCGTGATCGTCGTGCAGCCGATCATCGGTTATGCCATCGGGGTAGCGGGTGGAGCCGGTCCGGTCGACCGCACTGGCTTTGATCTTGCGCAGGCCTTTGTGGAACTGCGCCAACCGCTGGGTGAAGATGCCAAAGTATCGCTGCGGGCCGGCCGCGGGCTGATCGCTCTCGGATCCGAGCGGCTCGTCGGCACTCGCTACGGTCCCAACATCCCCCAACCTTTCGAAGGCGTGCAGATGAGCCTGGCAGGTGCATCGGCGCAGCTCGATATTGTCGATGCACGCGCCGTCCTTATCGGGACGGGCGATTTCGACGATAGCTCCAAGGGCGGGCGTCGCCTGCGAAGTATCTACCTCACTGCCGAAGCAGCGCATGATGTGAGCTTCGATTTCTACTGGATCGGCTACAATGATGCTGCGGCGCGTTTCGGTGGACTGATCGCTGTGGAGGCGCGAGACACCTTCGGCCTGCGTCTTTTTGGCGCGCGGGGACGCGTGGCGTGGAACTGGGAGACGATGATTCAGCGCGGCAGCTTTGACGGGCGCAGCATCCGCGCATGGTCACAGGCGACCGAGACCACCATCTCTTTTTCTGGCGCTCAGGTGCCTGCGCAACTGCGCCTGCGCGCCAACATCGCCAGCGGCGATCACGCAGGCACGGCAGGAAAGATCGAATCCTTCAATGCAATGTTTCCTAAGGGGCGTTACTTCGGCGAAATCACGCCGCTCGGACCGCGCAACATCATCAATGTCAATCCGGGCCTGATCCTCGCTCCCATGCGAGGGGTCGAGTTAGAGATCAACCTCGCCGCATTCTGGCGCGCCTCTCGCAGCGATGGCATCTATGATCTGGCGGGTCGCGAGATCCGGGCTACCGGAACGACGCGGGCGCGCCACATCGGCAACCTCGCTGAAGCAAGCCTTTCGTTCGACCTCGACAATGGCCTGTCACTGACAGCATCGCTGGGCGCCTTCGTTGATGGACCCTTCATCCGGCAGAGTGGCGCAGGCCGCACCATCGTGATGGTCGCCGGGGAAGCGACCTACCGTTTCTGAGTGTGGTTCAGGCCCGATCACTGCCCGCTGATGATAGCCTCTCGAATTGATCACACGGCCGAAATTTACCCATTAGCAGTCATTCGCTGCGATCAGCCACGAGCCCGACAGCCGTCAAGCAGCTATCGCCTCATCTGAGTCGAAAGTAGACCTTCTGCAAACGACCCCGTTGCAGTCATGCGCGTGAGGTGACACACTCTCCGTTATGCGGCGTTGGTATCTCTTGATAATCTTGGGCTTGGCACTTCAACCAGCAATAATCTCGGCGCAACCCGTAGACATCGTTTCCCTCCCGGCCACACCTCAGCTTCGCGGTCTCAATGCGGGGGAAGCTTCTGCGCTCGTTGCTAAGCTTAGTGAAGCCCAGAACAAGCTAAGGGCTGGTGAATTTCAGTCGTTTGAGCTCATGTCGGGAACAATTGCAGGCTACGACATGATCAAGGTTTCACCTCGGGATGCATTTTTACAGGTGTCCTTTCAGCAAGTGTGGGAGATCGAACGAGTCCCCACCAACAATCGGTTGTGGCAACCCTTCAAGCTCGCTTACGCGCCTGACGGGCTCGGTCAGCTTTATTGGGACATCGAGGTGGTGCTGGGTGCTAGCGGACAGCTCGAGCGCGTCACCATGATTTACAAACCGCCAGCGCCGTTCTGATTGTCGCGGCAGCTATCAGCAAGACGACGCAGGTGGTTGATCGCCCGGCAGAGCAGATCGAAAATCACGGCTTAGACCCGTTCCGGTCATTCGCGCGGACGTGAACGACTGACATTGGGCCGGGCGCCGCCGGAAGCGGAACGACGCGTCGTGGGACTTAGCGATTGTTGCAAATCGGCATACCAGAAGATTGGCTCTGCCAGAAGCGGACCTGACCCGTCCTAGGAGTGTGAATGGCGGCTATTCATAGTCAGCATTCTGAAACCCGACATTCGAGACGACCCCAAATCTACCAGCGGCGAAATTACCGCTCGACCACTTGGCCTGACATCGGTGCGAGCTTGGCCAGCAGGCGGTTCTGCGCGGCAAAGGGTACACCAGCCTCGCGCATGGCGGCTTGCAGGTTTTCGACCAGCGCGTTCATGTCGGCCTTAGTGACGCCCATCTCGGTGTGAGCGGTGCGCATGTCGCGGCCTGAATAATCGCAGCCCGCGCCGAGCAGGTAGCAGAACTGTTCGCCCAGGGTGCGCTTGAGGCGGACAGTGTCGTGCGCGACGAAGATCGCGGCGATGCGCGGGTCGACCTTGCTGAGATCGACCGTGCGTGCGGCGATCCGGGCAATGCCCTCCCGCCCGCCGAAATCGCGCTCTAGCCCGGCGCTGTCATAGGGCGTCGCTCCGGCATTGGCATTGGACTGTTCATAGGGTTCGACCGGAATCTCGCCAGTTACAGGATCGCGCTCCTTCACCTCGACCCCGAATTCGGCGTCCCAGTCAGTCGCCTCAGCCGGGGCTTGTTGCAGCAGCATCAGGACGGCGGAAGCAGTGGCAGTCAGCAGCATCGCGCGAACTCCGGGAGCAAGATTAGAACGCAACCTGCGCGGACAGGAATCCGCCGCGCTGATCGGAGAAAGTGGCGATCGAGCCGAGATCGACATAGGCTGCCGTCAAGGTCAGGTGATGGGTCAGGGCGTAGGCGGCGAAGATGTCCATCCAGTCATCATCCCCCAGTCCGAGATTGTCGGGCTTTGAGCGATATTCCGCCCCCACCACCGCGCGGCGCGACAATTGGTAGCCCAGCGATCCTTCGAATTGCAGCGCGTAGCCAGTACCCGCGGTCGTCCCGAACCCCAGCAAGCCAAGTTCGTTCGCCTCGGTGTAACGCACAGTCGCATTGACCAGCAGGCTGCGCGCTAGCACCAGCTTGGTCGCGCTCAGCGTGATATCCGTGCTTTCGTCATCCGCCGCGCCCAGCGCGCGTACTAGAGCGCCATCGCGGCTGCGCTTGTGTTCGATCCCAACCGCGATCTGCGGCAGCCACGGATCGCCATAGACAACATCGCCTGCGACTCGCAGTTTTGCGCCGAATGTGTCGAGGTTGAAGGTGTAGCCTTGTCCGATTCCCAACGCCGCACCGACATCGCGGGTGTTGAAATCGGCGCGAGAAGCGCTCAGCTCCAGTCGGTCGCCAAGGCCTATCGCGACCCCGTAAGATCGCCAGCTATAGTCTGGCAGTTCAATCGCGGTAGCATGGTTAGAGAGCCCGATCCTGCCCGGCATCTGCCGCCCGGCGATCGTCGCCCAACGTGCGATCCCGCCGCCCGAGGAGCCTTCGACGGTGGAAACTCCGTTTGTCAGCAACAGCTTACCACCCTTGAATAGTCGCGGTTTGCCGATCCGCACGCCGCCTTCGTCGAAAGCCGTGGCGGTGTGCACCGGTTGCAGCGCACGCTGGGTTGGCGCGGGTTCGACCTCTGCATCGAGCACCGGGGCATAGGCGATTTGCGGCGGTTCTGCTGGCAGCAGGGCGACAGGCACTGCGGCTGCTTGCGCGAGTGCTATCAGGCAAGAAGGAATCGCGTTCATTCCAGAGCAATTAGTGACACTTGGTAAACTCCACCTAAACCACGCGGCGAGAGTTTTTTAAGAGTTGTCACTTAAGGCCGGTGGCCTGTTATGTTTTGGCTCGTTCCCCTACGATCCGCAGCCTTGGCTGCAGGTCTTGCCGCGGTTGCGGCGCTTGGCGGCGGGGCGGCGCTGGTGCAGGCGGCGACCCCTGCTGCCTTGACCGTGCAGGTAGTCGATGCCGCCGGATTGCCGGTGCGTGATGCGGTGGTGGAGCTTCGCAGCTCTAAGCCGCCTGCTGGCCCAATCCGCTTTCCATGGAAAATGGGCATGGCCCAGAAAAACCGGCAGTTCACCCCCGGCACGTTGATTGTCGCAAAGGGCAGCACGGTCGCTTTCCCCAATCTGGATAATGTCCGCCATTCGATTTACAGCTTTTCCAAGTCCGCGCGCTTTCAAATCGATCTGTATGGCCGCGACCAAACCCGCACGCACACCTTCGCTGTGACGGGCAGCGTGAAGCTGGGCTGCAACATTCATGATGAGATGCGCGGCTATATCCGCGTCACCGACACGCCATCTGCGGGCAAGACCGATCATAATGGCTATGTCACGCTGACCGGCATGGCGGTCGGTGCGGCGAGCCTCACAGTGTGGCACCCGCAAATTCGCACCCCATCGGGCGAAAGCACATCGGCGATCACCATCACCGGCGGTCCGCAGACTCACAAGCGCAAGGTTTTGCTCCGGTGAGCTCGTTGGTGGCGGGCATTGCGGCTGCGCGGGGCAGATTGACGCGGTTAGCGGGTTTTCGGTTCGGATCGCTGACCACACGCATTGCGGTGGCCTATGCCGGACTGTTTGCCGCCGTGTTGGCGCTGGTTGTCTTGCTTGTCGCCGGCGGGCTTGCGCGCTTTGCAGAAGCGAGCGCGGCGCGCGATATGGCCGCCAATGCCCGCGTCTTTGATGAAATCCTTGCCGCACGGGCCAACCAGATGGGCGATTCTGCCGATGTGCTGGCGCGCGATTTCGGCTTCCGCGAGGCGGTGGCGACTGGTGATTCGCCAACCATCACCAGCGCGCTTTCTAGCCTTGAAGCGCGCGCCCGCAGTGAGATGGCCTTCGTGCTTACGCTCGAAGGGTATGTTCTGGCGGCCGATGCAACCGGGGTGCCTGCGCTCGAAACATTGTGGACGCGTCTGGATGCAGGCGGCAAGCGCGGGATCATCCGTTCCGAACGCGGCCTTGCGCTCGCTGCTGCCGCGCCGATCGAAACGCCCGATCTGGTCGGGTGGCTGGTGATCGCCCAGCCGCTTAACCGCGTAGAGCTTGACCGGCTGGTGGAATTGGCGCCGATTGTGCTTGATGCACGGGTGATCGAAGCTGGCAGCCAGCCGTCATGGCTGCGCGATGCCAGGGCCAACGCCGTGTTTAAGCGTGAGGAGGACGAGCGGTTTCTCTACCACGTCTCCGACGTTGCCGTGCTTCAGGACGGGATCGTCCCCCGGCTGGTGCTGCGCCATTCGCTCTCGCAGTCACTTTCACACTACACACAGCTCAATTGGCTGCTGGCTACGCTGGCCGTCTGCGGAATCATGATGGCGCTGGTGCTCAGCTGGTGGTTAGCCCGCGGCGTGACAGCGCCCCTGCAGAAGCTGGACGAAGCAACCAAGCTTTTTGCCGCAGGACACCACGTTGCCCTGAAGATCGAGACGCGAGATGAAATCGGACGGTTGGCCGAAAGCTTTAACGCGATGGTGCAAGCGATTGCCGAGCGCGAACGCCAGATACACATTGGCTTGCATGACAGTTTGACGGGGCTTGCGTCTCGCAAATTGTTTGTCGAGCGGTTGACAGCTTCGCTCGCCGCCCTTGCGCCACACAAGCGCATCATCGTGGCCTTCATCGACCTCGACAATTTCAAAGTGGTCAATGACACACTCGGACACCCGGCTGGCGATGCTCTGCTGCGTGCGGTGGCAGACGCTATGCGCCATCATTTCCCCGATGCGCTGATTGCCCGGTTTGGCGGTGACGAGTTCGCCATCATGTTCGAGGGAATAGATGAATGCCTCGAACTGTCGGGGTTTGCTGAACGCCTGAAAAGCTGTCTCTTGGCTTCGATCCCTGTGGAAGGACAAAAGGCAGATTGCACAGCCAGCATCGGTATTGCTGTGGCCCCCGCCGACGGTAGCGATGTCAGCACGATGATGACCCACGCAGACCTAGCCCTGTATCGTTCGAAACAGGCAGGCAAGGCGACCTATCACTTCTTCGAACCCGAACTCGACGAAGAAGTCCGTTCAAAGCGCCAGAAGGAAGACGAGTTAAGGATCGCTCTCGCAAATGGGCAGTTTGAGCTCGCCTTTCATCCGATCTTCTCCGTGTCGAGCGGTGAAATCACTGGCTTTGAGGCGCTGATCCGCTGGAACCACCCCGTGCACGGGTTGGTGCCGCCCAGCGAGTTTATCCCACTTGCTGAAGAAACCGGCCTCATCATCCCGATTGGTGACTGGGTCATCCGCGAAGCATGCAACAGAGCAAGCGCTTGGCCTGCTGGTATCGCGGTGTCCGTCAATGTTACGCAAAGACAATTCAATTTCAGTGGCTTGCGCACGACAATCGTGCAGGCTCTGGCGAACAGCGGCCTTGCACCCCATCGACTGGAGATTGAGCTGACCGAAAGCATCTTTGTCGCTGACACTGGCAAGATCACCGCCATTTTGAATGGCTTGCGTGAGTTGGGTGTGCGAATTTCACTTGATGATTTTGGAACCGGCTTCTCCACCTTGCACTACTTGCGCGCCTTCCCCTTCGACACGATCAAGATCGACAAAAGCTTTGTCGAAGACCTCGGCACCAGCAGCAACGGGCATGCCGTGATCCGGGCGATCACTACTCTGGCGAATGCGCTGGGGATGGAGACGCTGGCAGAAGGCGTGGAGGATATCGCGCAGTTCGAAGTGCTCGAACGCGAGGGGTGCCAGAATATTCAGGGCTACCTGTTCTCGCGGCCGGTGGCGGCCGATGCGGTGGAAGGGTTGCTGCGTGACGGGGCAGGGTATCAACGCCAGTTGCAGGCGTGAGGACGTAAGATGATCGCTTGAAAAGCCAATCGAAGCTGACATCCGCAATCCACCCATCATCGGTCATCTGCAGAGTTGTTGCGCGTCCCTGAAAGCATAGCGACTTCCGGCGGAACCAGACGTCCGATCTGCCGGTCATGAACGAGCGGATCTGGATCAGGAGCTGCCGGAAGGTCTTGGGACTTAGCCGTCTTTCCCCGGGCGATGTGTTGAACGGCACGCAATGCCAAGAGCCGACATATGGGTTCGCTGGCTTATGCTGCGAGCCGTCGGCTCAGGACCTACGGCATGGACTGGACCCAGTCCGATTTGAAAATCCGCATATCGCGGTCGCTCCATCCATTCATTGCGCCATGGGTTTGAACAACCATCGGTACGCTGCGAAGCCACGGACGGATAAAATCTGGTCGAAATCCGGATCAACTTTTCGCAAGGTCGAACGCAAACGCGCCACGTAAACTGCCACAGATTGATCAAATACTTCGCCATCTAGCCAACCCGCGAGGTGCGCGCGTGTCAAGGCCCGACCATTTGCGACGATCAAAGCGTGCACGATCTGGTGCTGCACTCTTGGTAGTGCCAGTTTCGTCCCTTCGAATATGAGTACGCCTTTGTCCTGAAGAGTGACGTTACCGAAACTGATGGGATGATCTTCAGACGAAGAAATTCCACAATGCGGGCACCGTTGGACAATCACCACATCGTCTCCTCACAATATTCGAGCCCATTGGCGGCAGCGCTTGTCCGCTGCTCCGCCGCCCAACTTTGCTGGCACAGGCTGGGAAAGAATATCCCCGCACTTGGATGTCCGAACTGGCAAGGCATGCTGAACAGAAGCGTTCGTCCGCGCTTATGAAACCGGGGCAAGCTGTGCAGCGCCGAGGATACGCTCTGCTGTCGGCTGTGCGCTCGGCATTGGCGCCGGTTTTTCCAGTGAGATCGCGATCACGCTCCCCGCGGCAATGTCTTTGCGCATCTGGTCAGTAATCTCGACCACGAAGACCGAGCCACCAGTACCTTGCCCCAGCGAGCGCGGCTTTCCGTCCGGCCCGATCACCCACAATTCGGGAACGAGGTTCTGATCCGCAATCTCTGCAATGCGCGCGGTCAGTTTTCCGTCTTGCCCCTCATAGATCACGCTCAGCAGGGCCGCGCCGTCTGCTTGGCTTACCTGTGCAACGCGAATGGCGGATGTGACCTTATCGCCTTGCGCTTGGGTCAGAGCGAGCTGCTCGCCGAGTTCCTGCACTTCGCCACGTTCGCCCAGATAGAGCCCTCCAAGCACCAGAGCCACAAATGACGCAGCGATCGTCCCCAGCCGCCATCCGGAAGCTGACCCGAGCGCGGCTTGCGGCGAACCGGGGTCATTAGCGGGCCGTGGGAGGATACGCTTTTCGGGTTCGCTCGGAAACGCGGCCTCCATCCGGTGCCACAAGTTATCGGGTGACCAATCCTTGTCCTCATGAGCCGTTTTTGCCCAGCCGTGCCCGACCGCTTCCCACCGCGCCACACGTGCAGCGAAATCGCTATCGGTAGCGATACGCACTTCGGCGGCAGCGTGTGCATCGGCGTCCAGCATGCCGAGAGCATATTCGGCCGCCAGCATCTCCGGATCGTTCGGCGCGTCAGGGTCATCAATCATGGGTCATTCTTTCACGCAAGATGCGAAGTCCCCTGCGGATCCGCGTCTTGACCGTTCCCAGTGGCAAGCCCGTTTCATTTGCCACCTCGGAATAGGTCATTCCACGTAAATATGCGCTGCGGATCAGATCAGCATCGGCTGACACCAAGTTATCCACCTGTAGCCTGACATTGTCCGATTGTTCTGCGCGGATGAGCATTTCTTCTGCAGTCTCACTTTGGTCAGCAATGAAGATCAGTTCATCGTCACCGGTTGTCGGCCGACGCTTCTGGGCTCTGATCCAGTCGATCGCGCTGTTCCTCGCGATCCTTGTCAGCCAGGCCATCGGCGTGCCCTTGGTATGATCATAACTGGCCGCCCGGTTCCAGGCTTTCAAATATACCTCATGCAATACGTCTTCGCTGGCTTCCCGGTTTTGAATGAAGCTGAAACAAAGAGAATATAGCTCGCGAGACGTACTCACGTAGAGTCGATGCATGGCTTCCTTCTCACCTTCTGCCATAGCAAGAAGGATCTGAAGTAGCTCACCGTTGTGTGTGTCGCTGGGCATGCCCGCTGTCATTCTCCCACTTCAGCAAGCCGCGATCTATGAAGGCGGCGGCGCACTAGGCAAGTTCTAAAAAATATTTCGACCCGCTCCAAACCGGATGCAGATCGCAGGCGTAAGGACTTGGCGCAGTAACGTGCGCGGCCAGTCGATTGATGCATTGCGCGAGGAGAACCCGGGTGAAATTTAAACACGCACTGCCCCTGATGGCAGGGGCCATGCTAGCCTTGGCGGGAGGGGTGTTCTATGTGAGCGGCGCTGGGCTTGTGGCCGCCGACCACCTTGATCCGCCGGGCCGCACGAACCCGGCAAATGACACGACGCCCGATAAGGCGGCTGACATTGCGGACGTCTTCGCCTGGCACACCGCAACAGACGTCAATCTTGTGCTAACTTTCGCCGGTCCGCAGGCGACCAATCTGCCGGCAACCTATGATCCTAATGTGCTCTACACGATCAACGTGTCGAACGCAGCGCCGCGCACCACGCCCAACATCCCCATTGAGGTTCGCTTCGGACAGGGTTCAGGCAGCAATACCTTCGGCGTTCAGGTCAAGGGCCTTCCCGGCGTGACCGGGGCAATCGAAGGGGCAGTGGAAACCGATCTCGTCAAGGACGGCGTTCGCGTACGGGCCGGGCTGTTCGACGATCCTTTCTTCTTCGACCTTCAGGGCTTCCGCGATACGCTTTCCACCGGGACATTGAGCTTCAACAACCAGCGCGACTTTTTCGCCGGTCAGAACCTGACGGCAATCGTCATATCGATCCCGCGTGACCGGATCGAAAATGGATCGAACTTGGTGGACGTGTGGGCGACCACTGCGCGTTTTGGAGGCCAACTGTGATGACTACGCAATTCTCAAGATCGCTCCGGAGGACGCTGGCGACTGTTCCGCTGATCGTGACGCTCGGCCTTTTGGCAGCTTGCGGGGATGACGAGATGTCTCCGCCTCCTGTCGTTGTCGCACCGTCTCCAACCCCGACGCCAAGCCCGACGCCCACTCCGACCAGCTTCGATGTTGGCCCTTGCCTCAACCAGGTCGTGCCCGGCACCGGCGGGGTCACAGTAGCTGGCGCAGTGGTTCCCGATACCTTGACGCTCAACCTAGGGGCCAATGCCGGGTTCCCCAATGGGCGCTTACTGGCCGATCCGGTAATCGACGTGACCTTAGCGGTGATCTTCCTTGACCTTAGCCGCAACGGGCCCGGGACTTTGGCGGGACTGCCGCTGAATCCGTCCCGAAATGATGTGCCGCTGCCGACGGGCTTCCCCTTCCTCGCTTCCGCGCAAGGAACGCAGGTCACGACATCGCCGGGCTCGGGCTTCACGTTCCGTGCCGATGCGGCCAGCGCCTACACACGGGTTGATCGCATGGGAATGCCGGCGGTTTCAACCGCACTGATCGGCTCGGGCCTGAAGAACGCCTATAATGACGCTAATCCCGCAGACGATGCCGATGGCGATTTCGTGCCGGAACTGAGCGGCCAGTTGACCGGACTTACCAACGCGCTGGCAGACGATCTGATCCGGGCCGGGCTCACGCCCTGCGCGCGCGCCACATAGGAAATAGCCGGGTTCATTCCCTTCCCGGCAGCCGGGCGGGCCCGAGACAATTGGGCCTGCCCGGTTCTCTAGAATGCGGCAAGGACGACATGATTAAACTGCTACGTTGGCCGCTGATCGCAATGCTAGCGATCCTTGGCGTTGCACTGGTGCAATGGCTGACCCAGCGCGGTAACGGTGTACCGGCGCCCGTTTTCGCCATGGAACGGCCGGCTTACGGCCCCACGACCTATGATGACCTCCTCGCTGCTTCGATCCAGCGCCTCAACCTGTCGCTGGCTCGCGTCAAACGCACGCCGAATGAATGGCTCCCTCACGCTGGCGCCGGTGCCGCGGCGTTGTCGCTGTTCCGCCTGACGGGCGAGATCGCCTATCTCGAAATGGCCGAAGCGAAGATTGATGCGGTTCGCAATCTTGCTCGAAAACCCTCAGGCGTACCCGAATTGCGGGCCGAACTGGCGATGGTGCGGCACGATCTGGCAGGGGCTTCACGCGAACTGGATATTCTTTCGCTCGCTAGTGTTACGCCCGAGAAACCGACCCTTTCGGAGGCCGCCGCCATGCGCGGCGATTTAGCACTTTATGCCGGCGATCATGTGGAGGCCGCGCGCCTGTACCGTGAGGCAATGCAACATGAGCCGCATGTCGGGGTCGCGCTACGTATCGCCAACTTGCAGCGCGTCTCCGGCGAATTCGATGCCGCAATCGCGACATTGGCCGAAGCAACCCGCGCCGAAAAGCTCACGCCTGTCGTAATTTCGAGCATAGCGCTCCAAACTGGCATGATCGAGAGCGCGCGCGGCGATTACGCCTCTGCGAAAGACTGGTACGACCGCGCCGACGCGCTGTTTCCGGGACACTGGCTGACCACGCTTTACCGAGCCGAAGCGCACCTCGCCGAAGGGGAGACCAACCGTGCCATAGCTGATCTTGAAATGGTTGCACGTGATCACGGGCGGCCTGAAGCGATGGACATGCTGGCGCTGGTATGGCGCGTGCGGGGAGGCAACACCCAAAGCCGCACTTGGTCTCAAAAGGCAGGTGCGATTTGGCGGGAATGGACGGACAAATACCCTGCTGCCTTCGCTGCCCATGCAGCCGAGCATGAGCTCGTTTTCGGAGAGCCCGCAAAGGCCCTGAGACTGGCCTCGATCAACGCACAGGCGCGGCCGTATGGCGAGGCCAGGCTGCTGCTCGCCCGGGCGCTCATGGCGAATGATAAGGCGCGCGCCGCCTTGAAGGAAATCAGCCTTGCCGAGCGGTCCGGTTGGCGATCCGCCCAGCTGTTCGTGCTCAAGGCGCAGGGGCTGACTATACTTGGTGATACCGACGCTGCGGAAATCGCCCGTGAGCAGGCCCGCGCGATCAACCCGAAGATCGATGATCCGGTAACGAGGTTGATATGGCTCGCACACGGCTGATCTTGATCGTCATGGCGTGGCTGCTTGCTGCTACCGCGCTGACAGGCACGGCAAGGGCGCATCAGGCACCGAACAGCGAGGCCTATCTCGATTTTCAGACTGACCGCGTCACTATGGAGGTCATGATCCCGGCGGCCGAATATGCTTATGCCAGCGGGCATCGCGTCGCAGGAGATAACGCATCCCGAGCGCAAGCGAGGCGCTATCTCACCGATTCCATCTCGGTCAGCAGCGGCTCTGACGCGTGGCGGACGCGGGTGGAGAGTCTGGAATTAGTCACCCGCGATGGCACCCCAGACCTCATCGCGACACTATCCATGATGCCGCAAGACCCATCAAAACTGAGCGATTTCACTCTCCGTTGGCGCGCGGTCATCGGGACAGTGCCCGACCACTTCGTGCTTGTGATGCTGCGCCGCGATCCGGCGAGCAAACTGGGTGACGAGCCGGTCGTCATCGGCACCTTGCGCGGAGGCCGCGATGCACTGGTGATCAACCGAGGCTCGGCGCGGAGCTGGATGCCCTTTGCCAATGCTGTCAGCCTCGGTGCCGGGCATATTCTTAGCGGGATCGACCATCTGGCGTTTTTGCTGGCGCTGCTTCTGCCGCTGCCGCTGATAGCGCGCGGCGGGCTCTGGCGCGAAGGGCGCGGGGCCAGACCAACCATTCGATCAGCGGCGATCCTGATTTCGGGCTTCACGCTGGGGCACAGCGCCACGCTGATCGCGGCATCGCTGGGCGGACTGACTCTTCCTGAAGCCTTGGTCGAGACAATGATTGCCGTATCAGTATTGATTGCAGCTATCCATGCAATCCGCCCCATCTTCCCGCGCCGAGAGGCTTTGTTTGCGACGCTATTCGGGCTTGTTCATGGTCTAGGCTTTGCCGGATTTCTGAGCTCAACCGATCTATCCGTGGCGCGCAATATCGTCACACTCCTCGGCTTCAACATAGGGATCGAGCTTGTTCAAATCGCCATCGCGCTCGCGATTGTCCCTGCGCTGGCGACCATCGCTGCCACACCCGCCTATCACCGGCTGCGTGCCGCACTGGCACTGTTCTGTTGCGTGGTCGCAGCGGTGTGGGTGGCGGACCGCTATGTCGGCCTTAACGAGAGTTTTGTCGCGCCCTTCGAGGTGGTGGTCGAAACAAGCATGATGTTGGTCTTTTTCACTGTGCTCTTCGCCGGATTGGTTCTGTTCGCGCGACGCTCCCCTGCGGCAAATCTGCGCACGGCCTGAACCTCACCTTCCGTTAGTAAAGAAATTTCCACGCCTGCAAACACCGCATCGGCAAGCGCCCGTCGGCCGGCGATTGGAGTGGCGGGATGCCATCGGCTGCTTTCGAGGTGCGCTCCGGGGCACTGGAACGACCGAAATAGGACCGCAAAACTAACAGGGCGGATTGCGTCGTCTTATTGGCAGCTTTCTTCTTGAACCGTCTTTCATGGCGGTTAGCGCGAACGACCGGCTTGGGGTCGATAGGCGACGCATTACTCGGCTGCGATCAACGGCAGCTATTGCGTTCTATCACCCGAAAGCGGTCAGGCAGCTCCCCACCCATTTGCCGTCATTAACCCGAACCTGACCGCTTACCAAAAGCTGACGCGGCTATCTCACGGCGAAACTTGCTGCCGAGAAACGCCTAGATCTTGATCGACCGATCGCCGACATGCTTCCCGATCCGCTACCTCGCTACGGCAATCTGGATGCCTACGGGAAACTGGGGAGACCTCGCATCCGACGAGCTTAGGAGACTGACCACACCCAGAATGGCGCTCAACCATTCTACCGGATTTGCAAATTTCGCATTTCTCGAACCCGATGGCCGTCTGCGCACCTATTTCCATCCGGGCAAGCGTTACGCCAACTCGGCCGAGGGCACGATGCTCCTCCAGTTCCCCGGCCCATCAGACGGCATTGGTGACGTCAATCCAGGTTAGTGACGCTGATACGGATCTCACTTATTTGGACGGAGAGGGAGGTAACGCTCCCCTGCTTTGCTCCCTTGGAATTGAGGCCGCTTATGTGCGTGAGCGGCCCCAGTTTCCTCTCCACATTTCAGCAGAAAATGGGCCGCGCAGCTTTCCATGCGCTAATCGTTCTCCCCGTTCACACACCCCCGGCCGCACCAGGTGCGTTGACTGGTCTGGCTAATGCGTCAGCTAAACCGCGGCTCTGGCACGAGCTACGACAGGCCGTGGCGGCTGTGCTGGATGGGCTAGACGACGACTAAGCGGCCCACAGCACCAGCACCGCCAGCCAGAAAAGTGCGCTGATGATGAGGGAGATAAGAATGCCGGAGCCATGGGGAAGTCGGATCATGTCTTGTACTACGACAGGATCGGCGTTTGGATTGCGCGCGGCCCAGACAATCAGCACCGCCAACCAAAACAGCACGCGGCCTGTCAGGACGGCGAGCAGGGCGGCGCTGCAAGCTACTCGCGCCCCTAATTGATTGATGTGCACGCCGCAGTATATCCCGTCCGCGCCACAATCGACCGCGTCCGGCCCTCACATGCATTTGCATCCCTCGCGAGTTGTTTAAAATGCAAGGCTGAAGGGAGGTGCATTATGATATCGACAAGCTGCCTGATCAGCCTCGTTGGTGGCCGCTGATGGACTTTGCATAGATTGGGGCGGTGGCGCCGACTTTCTACTGGCGGCCCATGAGCCCTTAGGCGAAGGGGAGGTCTTGCGCCCGGCCCTATACCGCAAGTCCCCTCGCGACCCGTCGCTGTTCTTGTTTACGCCCTAGCCTTCAGGCGGGCGGTGGGAACTGTGCACCAGCCGCTGTTCCAAGCCTCGCTGCAGGATCGCAGCCACTTGCTCAATAGTCGCATCGAGCAATTCGCCCATTGTCGTCACATGCTCCCCGCAGGACGGGCAGTTATCTGGGCTTTTGGGATAAATACTGCCCTTCAGCAATCGACCCCATTGCGGACGCCCGTTGATCGTCAAGACTGCCATGCCATTGCAAGCGGCAGTACCGTTTCAATCATCAAGCTGTTGAACTTGTCGGGTTCCTCAAACAACGGCGAGTGTGCGGACTCATCGAACCAGAAATGCTTCTTCGCCGGAGCCTCAATCCGGTCGAACCATTCCTTTTGCAGATCAGCGTCTGTGTTGCGGTCATACCGCCCGGTGGCAATGACGACCGGCATGGCAAAGATGCGCGCCTTGTTCCACCAGTCAAGGTGGGCATTTTCAACGGCGAGAGACTCAAGCGAAAAGTCGGCACCCTGCAGATAGTTCACGCCATCAAGCACTGTCACCTCGCTGGCTCCAAAGGATTGCCACATCAGCGTGACGAGCGAGGTCGGCTTGCGGAACGAGCCATAGCCGAACTTCTCAAGCCACCCACGCTGAACAAGCATCGACGCGGCGGGATAGGGTGGCTCGCCCAGCGCCAACAGTTCCTTGCAGGCCGCATCATTCCCGCGCCGCTTGGCCTCTTCGACCGTAAAGTGCCATGATCGCTTCTCGCCCTCGGTCGCATTGACGACTTGGCTGATGCCGACAAACACTGAGACGTTTTCGGGATGAGCTTGCGCATAAGCGACACCGATGCTGCTTCCCCAGCTGTGGCCCGCAATCGCGACCTTCTGTGCACCGAAGCGGGTTTGCATGTAGCCGACCAGCTCATCCAGATCGCTTACGAACTGTGCGATGGTCATCGACGATGCAGGTATGTCGTTGCTGTAGGATCGTCCCGTTCCGCGTTGGGTCCAGTAAACGACGAGAAAATGATCTTCGAGGGATGCGTTGAAGCGGCGCCATAGACCCGTTTCGTCCTGTCCCGGCCCGCCATGCAGCCAGATCAGGATTGGCGCGTTCGCGCTGCGGCCGCGGATGGTAACTGATTGCTCGACCCCGCCGAGCTTCATCCGGTGCATCTCGGCAATGCTGCCCGGCACGGCCTCTCCCGTTGACGACCGGAAAGGCGGGGTATGTCCCCACCTGCCCACGTATTGCCACGCGACTACAACGCCGATGACCAGTGCCAGAATGAGGAGGACACGCCGAATGCGAGTTTTGGTGGGCGACATGGCGTAATCCTATGAGAGCAGGACCGATATCGACAACAGTAATGTGCCGGACACGCAGGTAAGCCGCCATTCGCCTTCCCACCCATCACCGGTCATAAGAGTGTTTCGTGCGGGATCCCGGAAGCGGCATGGCGGGTTTCGGCGGAACCGGACGTTCAATCTCGCAGCGGTGACGACTGACTTTGGGTCGAGAGGCGACGCATTACTAGGCTGGGGTCAACCGCCCATACCGGGCTTTATGCGCAGGCCTATATCGCGCTCGATAATGATGCGCTGATGGATCTCTATCGACATGGCGGGGCGTTTGGTGGCCTCGCCCCAAGCCAAGCGATGCTGGCCTCGTCCGGTAATCCGCTCGGCATCAGCGGAGGTCTGCCCTTCTTTTGGTCACCCAATGACGAGGCAGCATCAGTCCTGACAGCGGCGGATGATTTGATCGAGACCAATAGAGCAACGACCGACTTCCAAGCACTGCTAGACCTAGGCAGAACGTCGGGAGCCGCTCCCTTTGCGCAAGGGCATCCGGAACTGCTCCACATCGCCATGTCCGACACAGCAGGCAATTTCGGGGGCCTCCCGAACCTGACGATCTTTGCGGGCGCAACCTTCGATAGCTTTGTGTTGGGGGGGTAAGAAGGTGACTTGGCGGCGACCGAACTCGCCCACACGTTGCCGTCCCCCAACGGGCTATCTTGGCTAAGCGAGACTCTCCGTCTGACTGGTAGCAATCAGGCGAGCACGTCACTGTGGGCACGGCTGCTCGGGTGGCATGAACCGGCAGACCTGCTGTTGCGCTGACTGGCCGCAGCTATTGGTGGTGCTGCGCTGACCTTGATCGTCTGACGAAGCGTCACAGCGCGGCGCATCATGGCGCGAAAAGCACCCTCTGCGTGCCGAACTCTGGGTGCTGTTCAGCCTCGGGCGCAGTCGCAAAAAACCTAGAAATACTTCATGGTTACATTGATCGCGGTCACACCGCTCCCGACGGCAAAAGCGGTCTTCTGGTAGCTAGGTTTTCCAAGATTGAAGATATTGATGCTCGGATTGTTCGACATGGCCCCACCATCTTGGCGGATGTCGGTTTTGCCGTTGCCGTTGACGTCGTGGCGTATGGCAATCCCGTAGGTGCCGCTGGACGGCACCGGCACGCAGAATGTCATCGTTCCGCTTTTGGCGGGTTCTTCGATGCGGGTAAGCCAGCGGCCCTCCTCCAGCCAGTCGGCCTTGGTTCCGTTATAGCTCTGGACGCGGATCAAACCGCTTGATTGCTTGATACCGCTGACGGTCACTTTCACGGCAGGCCCGGCGCCAGGAGCACATTTAGCCATATCGTTGCTTAGCACCTGCCTATACCGTGCGGCTGTCGAGGCGGATATGCTGAGGGCGCCAGCGGCTAACGCAAGCGAAGCAATCTTCAACGCTGGAATAGAAGTGGCGGAAATAGAAGCGGTCATCGGTATCCCTGTCCCCTCATGGGATTCAAGATAAATCTAAAGCGTGCTGGGTTATGAACGTACAGTGTGTCGAGTGAAGCGAAAATCCCATTCATCCGGCACTGAACTCACGCCCGAATGATGAATTACCATTGAATTGTGGCAAATTGCCATCACTACTTTCGGAGCGATTGGATCGGCTGGGAAGGTCTGCTTTTTTCCTCTCGATGCCTCAAAAGCAGTCATTTATCTCGCGACACGTTGCTGCTGGTCCAGACAGCGTCCGGCCAGCATGTCCAGACTTCACCCCTGCGCACATTGAAAAATAGGCTGTCGTTATCGTCGGACATGGATCTGGGGGATGCACTGACGAGTGCAATCAAGATGCTAGCGTACGGTCTGAAGCAGCCATTCATGATAGCAGATGCTTCTGAGTTCCAATGAACGCTCCCCGGATGTCGGGAATTGAGCCGCCAGGCCGCCCGCTTCGTCGAGGGCAGGAGAGCGAAAAATCGCTCTCGAGTTTACTTTCGCTTCATACAAATTCGAAATACAATAATTTTGATGTGAGCACCAAGGACGGCAGCCGAGAGGAAATTGAAAAGTGTTTAGCTTTCCTAGGCTTCTTTCTCCGCTCCAAGCGGACCGCAGTTCCAATTGCTGTCGGCTCGCTATTGATGGTTGGGCCATACGTTTACGTGGCAATACATGGAGCTTGTGGTGCCCGTACAAAATAAAACTAAAATGCATTTTCGAACTGTCGCATTTGCCGCGCTACAAGCTGCAGTCATGAATGGGACACAAGACAAGACCTGCTTTGTCAAAGGGGCAGAATATCTGGCCGAACAGGCAAGCGCGGACCAGATTTGCCAGAAATTCAAGCAAAGCCTGTTCAACGCACTCGATGATGCTGTTGATCAACATGCTTTTACAGTGACCCTGAGCATAAAAGAAAGTGGGACGATAACTGCGGTTCTGATCTCCGAGGAGCATGGAAAAACAGAGAGTTATCTTGAGGTCGCAGTAGATGTCATGGACAGAGGTCTGAACCTGAGTGACTTAGATCGCCTGGCGAGAGCGGCCGCTGATATCATGAACAAGCGGTAACCTTGCCGCCCAAATTTCCCGGCGTTCGTTTTGAAGGATAGGTTGGTTGTGAGTTTGCGGAACACTGTCGACATTGCCGGCTTATATCTAGCGAGCATCAATCATGCGGGTGTGCAAACCGCTGATCCGGAGAGCGTGGTCGGCAAGGCAATCCACTATCAGGCTTGTGCTTGTGTTGCGTGCTGCGGCGGCGCGATGGGTAAAGACGGTAGCGTTGGGATCGAGCTAGCTGCTGGCAAGAAAAATTCCGAATATCAAGATACAATCAACGGGGTCGGGACGAGCGGAAAAGTAACACCAGGATTTTTTGTCAGTGATGTGCTCGAAACATCTGGCGATAGTGACTGGTTTAGTATCGAACTAATCAGTGGCGAAACCTATACCTTCAACGTGCTTCTCCCACCCGGCGGGCTGTCGGATAGCATCCTGACGCTGCGCGATGTCAATGGCAATGTCATCACGACCAATGATGATGCCAATATGCAAGCAGGATTGGCATATTCGGAGATCACATTTACCGCTTCGACCTCAGGAAAATATTTTCTCGAGGTTTCTGGTTTTGGGGGCGCGACCGGGACCTACTACCTGTCGAGTTCGCGCCCGGTCGTCGATGCCGAGGCAGCTAATGCATCGACCAGTGCGGCGCTTGTCGTAGGTGGTCCCTCAGTCACCGCTCAACTTGAGCAAGCGGGCGACCGTGATTGGTATTCGGTCACTCTCGTTGCGGGCCAAGCCTACGAGTTCTTGACGAGCTCAACAGCCGGCGGCTCCGATGTCGATACAATGCTAACGCTTCGGGATGCCAATGGCGGGGTGCTAGCCTTTAACGATGACAGCAATGGCACGTATTCCAGTATCAAATTTACCGCTACTTCGAGCGGGACATTCTATTTGGATGTGGGCGGTTGGGCCGATGGCCAGCAAGGCGCTTATCGGGTTTCAGCTCAAGTGGCAGCACCACTCGCAGAGTTTAGTAACGATCAAATTGCAGCGCAGTTGCTTTACGGGACAAATGGCAGCCCATCTGACCTGAGGCGTTTTAATGTGTCAGCAGGCGGTACGCTGACTGTCAACATTACATCGCTCGATGCTGGCGGTCAGTTTCTTGCCCGCGCAGCACTTGAACTGTGGAGTGATGCAACCGGAATTATATTTAGGGAAATTTCAAGTAGCGCTCAAATCACGTTCCAAAATACCGAAGAGGGGGCCTTTGCTTCGTCAATACGGACGGGTCAGTTCATCACAAGCGCGACTGTGAATATTTCGACGCAATGGCTCAGTACCTACGGGACCACACTCGATAGCTACTCCTTCCAGACCTACCTCCACGAAGTCGGTCATGCGCTGGGCCTGAGACACCCGGGCCCTTACAACGGCAGCGCAACCTACCCGCAGGATGCGGCCTTCTTGAACGACTCCTGGGCCACGACGCTGATGTCCTATTTCAGCCAGGACGAAAACACCTTCTTTGCTGATCAGAACTTCAGCCGGGTGTTCACACTCACGCCGATGATCGGCGATCTTGTCGCGATCCAAACCGCCTACGGCACCTACAATGGCACACGCACAGGCGACAATACGTATGGTGTAGGCAACAACACTGGTCGAACAGTCTACGGTATCAGCACAGATACGACCAACAATTCAGGAAATTTGCTTGCCTTTGTCATATTTGACAATGGGGGGATCGACACTCTCAATTATTCAAGCTTCTCCGCGAACCAGCTGATTAACCTCAACCAGGAAATCTTTTCCAACGTTGGCGGCAGCATCGGTAACATGAATATCGCCCGTGGGACTGTGATCGAGAATGCGATCGGTGGTGGAGGTGACGATCAACTTATCGGTAATGATGTCGCAAATTCGCTGGTCGGTAATGGAGGCCGCGATAGCCTCTTCGGCGGAGGGGGCGATGACGTCCTTTCTGGTGGCACCGGCGATGACGTCCTCGATGGTGGCCTGGGTATTGATACGGCTGTCTTCAATATAAATTTCGCTGATGTCCAGGTCACGCTGGTCGGTCCGGATCTCTTCGTGTTCAGCGCCGCGCTTGGCAACGACCGGCTGGTAAGCATCGAGAACCTGCGCTTCCTTGATGGCGACCGTACGGTTGCGTCGATCATGGATGGCACTTCGCCCACAATCACAGGCTTCTCGCCGACCGACGGCGCGATCAATGTGGCGGTAGGCAGCAATGTTGTCGTCAGCTTCTCCGAGGCCATCCGTCGCGGCAGCGGCACGGTCGAGATCCGGAGTGGTTCTGCGACTGGCCCGGTGGTCGAGACGTTTAATGTCGCCAGCAGCAACCGGATTGCGATCAGCGGGTCAGTCCTGACCATCGATCCGACGAGCGCTCTGGCGCAAGGCACCACCTATTTCGTGGTCATCACCCCCGGCGCCATCGAGGATCTTGCGGGCAATGATTTTGCCGGAACCAGCGCCTATGACTTTGCCACGGTTCCGCCTGCGGACACCTCTGCGCCCACGATCACAACCTTCTCGCCGACCGACGGCGCGGTCAATGTCGCTGTGGGCAGCAATGTCGTCGTCACCTTCTCCGAGGCGATTCAGCGCGGCAGCGGCACTATTGAGCTGCGGATCGGATCGGCATCCGGACCCCTCGTCGAGGCATTCAATGTCGCCAGCAGCAACCGGATTGCGATCAGCGGGTCAGTCCTGACCATCGATCCGACGAGCGCTCTGACGCAAGGCACCACCTATTTTGTGGTCATCAACCCCGGCGCTATCGAAGACCTTGTGGGCAACGATTTTGCCGGAACCAGCGCCTATGACTTTGCCACCGCCTTGCCCGAGAATCCTGACAAGCAGCCGGTCATCACCTCCAGCGGCGGTGGCGCGAATTCAGCTGTTTCGGTTCTTGAAGGCTCCACCTCGGTTATCAGGGTTGAGGCGACCGACCCCAACAGCGATATCCTGACCTACTCGATCACAGGTGGGCGTGATGTAGGTTTCTTCACCATCAACCCGCTGACGGGTGCGCTAGCGTTTATTGCAGCGCCAGACTTCGAGACCCCGGCTGATAGCGACCGCGACAATCGCTACGAGGTGATCGTCACGGCATTTGATGGGGTATTCGCAGATAGCCAGACGCTCAATGTCACGGTTGATGATCGCAGCGTGGCCCCGCGGCTGATTGTGCCCGATGGCTTTGCCGGCGGGATCGGCGGGACCACAGCGGTGTTCGTAACCTCCGGTTTCCAGGATATCCGCATCATCGATGCACCGGGCAACATCACGCTCAGCGGCCCTCCGGGTGGTGATGACATAATCCGCTTCGACGGTGCTGCCGGCGCCTACACCATCACCCGTGTGGGCTCGCGGGCGGAAATTTCCGACGGCGATACAAAGGTGAGCATCCCAGTTAGTCCGACGGGTATCAATGTCGTATTTGCGGATGGTCCGCGCACGCTGGCGATCGAGGGGGGCAACGTGCGGATCGGCAGCCAGGTGGTGAGCGCGACCGCAACCGCGATCACGTCACCGGCCGAGCCTGATCCCTTGCCTGACCTTGCTGATCCAACGGTGCGTGGACGGCTGACCGTTGCCGAAGGTTCGCCGGTGATGATCGATGGAAATGTCGATGTGTTCGGCACCAGCTTTGATGCTGAGAGCCTGACTATTATCGGCGGCGACGTGGCGATCCGCGGCGGCTTTACCGGCGGCGATGACACCATCAGCTTCACCGGAGCGGCAAGCGACTTCACCGCAGTCCGCATTGGCAGTATCGTAATCATCGAAGGCGGTGATACGCGCGTCAGCATTCCGATCAGCCCTACCGGCACGCGCCTGGTGTTCGGTAGTGACGAGCGCCTGCTTAAGGTCGATACCAACAGCGGCACCATCCTCATCGGAACGCAGGAAATCGGGGCGACGCCGCAGCCCTTGGCAACCAATTCGTCGTCCGACGCCGAAATCTCCTTCGCTTCCAAAATCCAGAACGAGGGCGAGCTCATGGTCATCGCTCCCACATCCACCGCCGAAATGCTGGCCTTGGCCGGCGACACTAGCATCAGCGAGACCGACTTATCTGTGCTAGCGGCCCAGCTGGCTGGAGCTGACCCCGCGATGGTTGAACTGTTCAGCGCGGAAGTGCCCGAGCGTATCCAGGGCAGCGTGTTCGATCCCGAGAGCTTCTACAGCTCCCCGACCGATTACATGCCCGTCGCTCTTGCTTTCGACAGCTTCAATCCGGGCGGGGCATAGCCGAAACTTCAAGAGCCGACTCTCGGTTGCCGCATTCATTGACGAGGAGACGCAGGACAAGGCCCTCGCGACCGTCAAGCGGCGGGTCGAGGCGGTGAAATTTGCGCACCGCATGGCCGGCCTGCCTTCGCCAGCCGGACACAGCGAGGTCAGGCTCGCAACTCCAGCCCGGTGCTGGCCAGCCCGCGCTGCGGCGCGAAAACCCACGCTGGCGAACCGTGCCGCTGGCCATCGGCGAAGGGCTGGGCATGCTGTTGTCCAGGATCGTGTCGGCCAGCAGCCGTTTGAGCTTCGCATCCTCACTCTCAAGTTCTTGGAGCCGCCTGGCCTCGCACACGTCCAGCCGGCCGAACTTCGATTTCGACTCGTAGAAGGTCGCTGAGCTGATCCCGTGACGGCGGTAAACCTCCGCCGCCGGCATGCCGCTCTCCTGCTCCTTCAAGATCGGATTGATCTGTTCTTCGTTGAACCTGCTTCGGTTCATTCTCGTCCGACTCCTTGGCGTCGAACTCTACCAAAAAACGGTCACATTTCAGGGAAGCATTTCACTAGGCATCCACCACTGCAGCTCAAAGAATCACCAAATCAGCCTTGCAAATCGTACGCCATATAGAATGCTGAAAGCTAATACGTTTCCTTTCGCTTGTGGCGATCGTCCCTCACGGCTTCGCTCGGTCCCATTGAGGATTATATCCTTAGATTTTCCCGGAAACGTGGGTAGGAATGCATATGGCCGATGCGTTGTATGGCGAGCGGTGCTGATTCCTTGGCGACTGCAGCGGCAATGAAAGAGTTCTTGGGGGAAATATGATCACATCGAATGGCGGCGGCGCTCTTGGCGCGGTGAGCATTGCTGAAGGCCAGACTGTGGTCACGCAGGTGTCGGCAAGCGGCGCGGCTGGGATCACGGTAACCTATTCGATCACCGGCGGTGTTGATGCGAGCCGGTTCACGATCAACCCAGTGACCGGTCAGCTGAGCTTTGTGGCTGCGCCGGATTTCGAGGCGCCGGACGATAGCGATGGCGATAATCTCTACGAGGTGATCGTCAGCGCCAGTGATGGCAGCTTTACCGATACCCAGACCCTGAACGTGAGCGTTGGTGACCGCAGCGTTGCGGCCAGATTGATTGCGCCTGATGGTTTTGCCGGGGGGATCGGCGGGACCACCGCCGTGTTCCTGACCTCGGGTTTTCAAGATATCGAGATCATCGATGCGCCCGGCACGATCACGCTGAGCGGCGCGCCGGGCGGGGACGACATTATCCGCTTTGCTGGCGATGCAAGCGGCTACACCATTACCCGGGTAGGCTCGCGTGTCGAGATTGCCGACGGCGACACGCGGGTCAGCATTCCGGTGAGCCCGACCGGCATCAATGTGGTGTTTGCCGATGGGCCGCGAACGCTGGCGATCGTGGGTAGCAATGTGCAGATCGGCAGTCAGGTGGCGAGCAACACGGCCGCCGTGATCACAGCGCCGGCTGAACCGGGTCCGCTGCCTGATCTTGCGGATCCCGATGCTCGCGGGCGGCTGATCGTGGCCGAAGGCTCGCCGGTCATCATCGATGGCAACGTTGATGTGTTCGGCACCAACTTTGATGCCGAGACCTTGACTATCAGGGGCGGCGACGTTGCGATCCGCGGCGGCTTTACCGGCGGCGATGATACCATCGGGTTCGATCAACTGGCCAGCACCTACACCGCGGTCAGGGTCGGCAGCATTGTGATCATTGAAGGCGGTGATACCCGGGTCAGCATCCCGGTCAGCCCTGGCGGGGTGATCCTGCTGTTCGGCACAGACCAACGCCTGCTCCGCCTCGATACCGAGACCGGGCAAATTGTGCTGGGTGACCTGGTGATCACCAACGCGCCCCAGCAGCTTGGCGCGCCGGACACCAACCCGGTGATTGATCTTGCCGATCTGGATCCCAGCATTGGCTTTGTCATTCCCGGGCTTGAGGCTGGCGACCTTGCTGGCCGCTCGGTGTCCTCAGGCGGCGATGTCAACGGCGACGGGTTCGATGACCTGATCATCGGCGCCTACGGCGCTGACCCTGACGGCAACAGCTTTGCTGGCACCAGCTATGTCGTGTTCGGCAAGGCCGGCGGCTTTGGCACGAGCTTTGACCTTGCCAGCCTTGATGGCAGCAATGGCTTTGCGATTTCCGGGATCGATGCGTTCGACAATAGCGGCTTTTCCGTATCATCAGCTGGCGATCTCAATGGCGATGGCTTGGCTGATCTGATCATTGGTGCACCTGGCGGTGATCCCAGTGGCGCGGCCTCTGGCGAGAGCTATGTGGTGTTCGGCAGTGCTGGCGGATTTGCAGCAAGCCTTGATTTGGCCAGCCTTGATGGTGCTACCGGGTTCCGGATCGACGGGATCGGCAGCGGCGACGAGAGCGGCTTCGCCGTCTCTGCGGCGGGCGATGTCAACGGCGACGGGTTTGATGATCTCCTGATCGGTGCCTACCGCGCGGATGCCGATGGCAAGCTGGTCGCGGGCGAGAGCTATGTCGTTTTCGGCAAAGCCGGCAGCTTCGGGTCGAGCATTGATCTGTCTTCGCTCAATGGCGCCAATGGGTTCCGGATCGACGGGATCAATGCCGGCGATCAGAGCGGGTTTTCGGTATCGGCGGCGGGCGACGTCAATGGCGACGGGATTGATGACCTCGTCATCGGTGCGCCAGAGGCGAGCAGCGGTGCAGGCGCTGCCTATGTGCTGTTTGGCAAGACAGACGGTTTTGACTCAAGCCTCGACCTTGCCAGCCTCAATGGCACCAATGGCTTTGCCCTCACCGGGATTGATGCAGCCGACAATGCCGGTTTTGCGGTCTCTTCGGTCGGCGATCTCAATGGCGACGGCTTCGATGATCTCGTCGTCGGCGCGATCTTTGCCGATGGCACTGCTGGCGCAAGCTATGTGGTGTTCGGTTCAGGCGCCGGATTTGCGCCGAGCATTGATCTGGCCAGCCTCAACGGCACCAATGGCTTCCGGCTTGGCGGCATTGATACCGGCGATCAGGCGGGTTTTGCGGTCTCATCGGCTGGCGATCTCAACGGCGACGGCTTCGATGATCTGGTCATCGGCGCGCGCTACGGCGATCCTGCCGTCACCAATGCCGGCGAGGCCTATGTGGTGCTGGGCAAGGCAAACGGGTTCGGCGCCAACCTCGACCTTGCCGGGCTTGATGGCAGCAACGGGTTTCGGATCGATGGCATCGCTCTGCGCGATCAGTCGGGTTTTGATGTCGCCTCGGCAGGCGATCTCGACGGCGACGGGTTCGATGATCTCGTCATCGGTGCGCCGTTCGCTGATGTCGGAAGCGCGGCGGATGCCGGGCAGAGCTATGTGATCTTTGGTGGCAATACCGGAACCGAAGTTACGGCTTCGGTTCGCAAGGCTGGCACTTCCGGTACCGATCTTTTCACAGGCAAGGCCGGGGACGACAGTTTCACCAAAATCGGCGCAGGTGATGTGGTGCGCAGCGGAGCAGGCGATGACCGGATCGGTGTCAAGGCGACCAGCTTTGCCGATATCCGCGGCGGCCATGGCTTCGATACGCTCGGCCTCGACGGCGCTGGCCTGACGCTTGATCTCACGACCAAGCCTGGCCCCAAGCTGGACTCGATCGAAGCGATTGATCTGACCGGCACCGGAAACAACCGTCTGATCGTGGATGCGCAGAGCATTGTTCGGCTCAGCGATGCGCGCAGCGATGGCAAGACGACCCTCATCGTTATGGGCAATGACGGGGACGAGATCGACGCGATCGACTTCGTACTCGCGGGCAGTGAGGTCGTTGATGGTGTCACCTATAATGTGTTCGAGCAGGGCAATGCCCGGCTTCTCGCCGAGGTCGGCGTTGCGGTAACGGTCAACAACCCGCCGGTGATCGTGTCGGGTGCGACTGCAACGGTCCTTGAGAACCAGACCTCCGCTTACATCGCCGTGGCCACAGATGCTGAAGGCGATGCTGTTAGCTACAGCCTGTCGGGCACGGATGCCGCGCTGTTCAACATCGACAGCGCCGCAGGGATCGTCACGTTCAAGACGGCGCCCAACTTCGAAGCACCCGCTGATGTCGGTGCCAACAACCAGTATCAGGTCATCATTACCGCCACCGACGGGGAGGACAGCTCTGCCCAAGCGGTGACCATCAGCGTTGCCAATGTGAACGAAGCGCCCACTGCGGTGGTTCTGAACAATCCGCTTGCGGCGCGGGACGAGAACAGCCCCTCGGCGGCGCCGGTGAAGGTTGCGGATATCGCGATCACCGACGATGCGCTGGGCACGAACACGGTCACTCTGACCGGCGCGGATGCAGCATTCTTCGAGGTGGTCGGTGGCGAGCTGCGACTGAAAGCGGGCGTGGCCCTCGATTTTGAGACCAAGTCCACTTACGACGTCACGGTCAATGTCGCCGATCTGACCATTCCCGGCTCGGCACCGGTCTCCGCCAACTACACGCTCACGGTCACCGATGTGAACGAGGCGCCCACCGCGGTGGTTCTCAACAACCAGCTCACCGCTCGGGACGAGAACAGCCCCTCGGCGGCGGCAGTGAAGGTTGCCGACATCGCGATCACCGATGATGCGCTGGGAACCGAAACGATCACGCTGACCGGCGCGGATGCAGCGTTCTTCGAAGTTGTCGGCAGCGAGCTGCGACTGAGAGCGGGCACGGCGCTCAACTTCGAGGCCAAGTCCGCCTACAACGTCACAGTCAATGTCGCCGACAACAGCCTCGGCACGCCTGCCGTCTCGGCCAACTACACGCTCTCTGTGAACGATGTAAACGAGGCACCTAGCGCAGTGACCGATACCTTCAGCATGGACGAGAACACCGTGCTGAACGGCAACATATTGGCCAATGATGTCGACCCGGATGGCGATGCTCTTACGCCGTCCATCACGCGCGGTCCGGATAACGGCGTAGTCATCCTGAATTTGACGACCGGCGCATTCGTCTACACGCCCAACAGCAATTTCTTCGGCTCCGACAGCTTCGACTATATCATCAGCGACGGTAGTCTCACCAGCTCCGCTACGGTCACGATCACGGTCATCGACGTTAATGATCCGCCGGTGGGCAGCGCCGATACCTATACCACCGCCGAAGACACCGTGTTGAACGTGATCGCCGCCAACGGCGTCTTGTTCAATGACAATGACATTGACAACGACCCGCTCACGGCAGTGCTGGTGACCGGCCCGGCCAATGGCAGCCTTACGCTCAACGCCAACGGCAGCCTCGTCTACACGCCGTTCTTGAACTTCAGCGGCACCGATAGCTTCACCTATCGACCCAATGATGGCACGGAGTCGGGCGATCCGGTGACGGTGACGATCAACGTGACCGCAGTGAACGATGCGCCGGTTTCGGTGGCTGATGCCTACACCCTCGACGAGGATTCGTCGATTACGACCACTCTCACCAACGGCGTCTTGGTAAACGACTCGGACATCGAGAGCTCCGCGCTCAACGCAGTGCTTGTAGACGGCACAACGAGCGGCACACTGACGCTCAATGCCAACGGCACTTTCACCTACACACCCAATGCCAACTTCAATGGCACGGATAGCTTCACCTACCGGGCCTCCGATGGCTCCCTGCTCGGCCCGGTCACCACGGTCACGATCACGGTTAGCCCCGTCAATGATGCGCCGGTGGTGGCAACACCGCTATCCGATCAGGCGTTTGACGAGGACACGGCGGTGAACTTCACGGTTCCGGCCGGTGCCTTCACCGACCTTGATGGTGCCACCCTAACCTACAGCGCGGCGCTGGAGAGCGGCGGGGCGCTGCCTTCGTGGCTGAGTTTCGATCCGGCCACGCGCACTTTCTCCGGCACGCCGCCGACCAACTTCAACGGCGTGCTCGATATTCGAGTGACCGCAAGCGATGGCGCGCTCTCCGCGAACGATGTGTTCAAACTGACGATCACGCCAGTGAATGATGCGCCAGTCGGGGTGAACGACGCCTTTTCGACGAACGAGGATCAGGCGCTCACCATCACCCTCCCGAGTCTGGTCGCCAACGACACGGATGTTGAAAATCAAGCGATTACCGTCGGTACAATAAGTAACCCTGTCAATGGCACGTTTGCGTTGGTCAGCGGGGACCTAATCTTCACGCCGGACGCGAATTTCTTCGGCACGGCCAGCTTCACGTACCGCCCTCGCGATGCTTCAAGCGCAGTAGGCTCGGAGGCGACGGTGACTATCACTGTGAACCCGGTCAATGATGCGCCGGTGGTGGCGGCCCCGATCGCCGATCAGGCGTTTGACGAGGACACGGCGGTGAACTTCACGGTTCCGGCCGGTGCTTTCACCGATATCGACAGTGCTAACCTGACCTACAGCGCGACGCTGGAGAGCGGCGCGGCGCTGCCTTCGTGGCTGAGTTTCGATCCCGCTACTCGCGCATTCTCCGGCACGCCGCCGACCAACTTCAACGGTGTGTTCGATATTCGGGTCACCGCGAGCGATGGCGCGCTCTCCGCGAACGACGTGTTCAAGCTGACGATAACGCCGGTCAACGATGGGCCTGATGCGGTCAACGATGCCACCACGACCGATGAAGACACGTCCGTCTCTGTTCTGGCTGGGGTTACCACCGGGCTCCTCGCCAACGACTCCGATGTGGACGGGCCGAGCATTTCGATCAGTCAGGTGAACGGCAGCGCCTTTGTTGCCGGATCGGCGGTCACTTTGGCCTCGGGCGCCACGGTTACGGTGCAGGCCAGCGGGGCCTATCTCTACAATCCCAACGGCGCTTTTGAAGTGCTTCGCCCCGGACAGACCGACACCGACAGCTTCACCTACACCATCTCCGATGGCAGCCTTACTGACACCGCTACGGTCACGATCACGATCGAAGGGCGCAACGAGGTGCCCATCGCGGGGAATGATACCCTTTCGATGACCGGCAACACGCCGATCACGATCACCGCGGCGAGCCTGCTCACCAATGACAGCGACCCTGACGGAACGCCCACCACCGCCATCACCCTCACGGCGGTAGGCGGTGCCACCAATGGCACCGTATCCCTTGATGCCGGCTCGATCACCTTTACGCCCACCACCGGCTATACCGGCCCGGCGAGCTTTACCTACACGATCCAAGATGCCGACGGCGCGGCGGCGACGGGGACAGTCAACGTCACGGTCGACGGCCTCGTGTGGTATGTCGACAATTCCTATGCCAACGCAAACGGCGCTTCGGACGGCTCGTACCTGCGGCCCTTCACCAGCCTCGCGCCGCTCAATGGCACCGCCAATGATGGGGCCACGACTGGTGACGTGGACGGGGCCAGCGACACGATTTTCGTTGCGCGAACCGGCACCAATTACACCGGCGGTATCACGTTGGAGGCGGGCCAGAAGCTATTCGGCGATGGGCACGAGTTCACCGTCAACGGGATCCAGATCGGCGGCGGCGTCACGACCAACCCGACGATCAATCACAGCACCTCTGGGATCACGCTCAGCACCAACAACGAGATCCGTGGCCTCACCGTCAACGGTACTGCCACAAGCGCGGTCGGCATTCAGGACGGGAACGGCACGGTCGGCGATCTCATCATTTCTGGGGTTTCGGTAACAGGGTCAGGCAAGGCGGTCGATATCGACCAGGGCGGCAACCTTGCGGTCAGCCTTGATCAACTCAGTTCAAATTTGTCGGCTAGCGAAGGGGTCCACCTGCAGGGCGTAACCGGCAGCTTTGTGGCAACCACCGGGACCATCCAAAGCGCGACCAATCAGGGCTTTCTGATCGGCGCTGCCGGCGGCGGCACTGCCAACTCGGGCGGCAACGCCACAATCACCTATGGCGGCATTTTGAACGCCAATACTCTGGCTTCGGTAGAAATTCAGGACCGCACCGGAGGCGTTGTGACGTTTTCTGGGAACATTTCCGAAGGCACAGGCCCGGGCATTGTCGCCGATGGCAATGCCGGAACGATCAATTTCAGCGGAGCGATCCAGATTGGCAGTGTAACGTCCACGGCCATATCGCTGACCAACAACAGCGCCGCGATCAACTTCAGTCCCACAGGCGCCGGGCTCGACATCACAACGACCACCGGCAACGCCTTCATCGTCGATGGCGGAGGCGGCACAGTGACGCTCTCAGGCACCGGCAACACCATCAGCACCACCTCGGGCCGCGCGGTCGAGATTGATGGCGTGACGATCGGCACCGGGGGCGTCAATTTCCAGTCGGTCACGATCAACGACGGCACCGCCACCACCGGAGTCTTCCTGCGCAACGCGGGCAGCGGCGGCTTCAATATCACGGGCACCGGCAGCACTGCCGGATCGGGCGGCACGATCAACTCGATTGACGGTGGCACCAGCGCAACGGTCGAAGACGGCATCGGGATCTACATCGACAACACCAACAACATCTCGCTCGCGAACCTCAACTTCACCGGCAATTTCGGTGACTTCGGCATCCGCGGCAACACCGTGAACAACTTCACGCTGCGGGATTCGACCTTCAACGCTGCCGACGCCGATGATGGTGGTTTTGGCGACAGCTCAGGCGATGACGAGGGGACGATCCGCTTCACCGGCCTCACCGGCACCGCGCTGTTCGAAGGCAACAACATCTCCGACGGGCACGAGGATGTCCTGCGGATCGACAACAGCTCGGGTACGCTCAACCTGACCGTCCGCGACAGCACCTCTGATCAGGCGGTAATCGGCCGTAACGGCACAACAAGCGGCAATGACGGGATCATCGTCAACGGTTCGGGCACCTCCAACATCACCGTGCTGGTCGACGGGGTGGAGTTCACTGGCAGCCGGGGCGACCTGATCCAGACCGAGGCGAACGGCAGCGCGACCCAGAACGTCACGATCCGCAACAACACCTTCGCCAACCTGCACCCCGATGTTGTGTCCGGCGGCGGCGGTGTGACCATCGGCCTCTCGGGCGGAACGAGCGGGGGCCTGGGCGTGACCTACAACGTCCAGAACAACACCTTCTCGGGCGCCGAGGGCACAGCGCTCTTGGTCAGCGCGATCGGGCCGGTAGGGACCATGTCGGGCACGATCCTCAACAACACCATCGGGACTGCCAACGGTATCCACGACAACGCTCAGGCGACCACCGGCTCCAACAACGGCGGCGCTGGGATCGCTGTGCGCGTGGAAAAGCTCACGGGCTCTGGTAATCTCACCCACGCCGTACGGATCGAAGGCAACACGATCCGCGATGTCGACGGAGACGGGATCTTCATCCGCGCCAACGGTGCCTCGGACGGCAGCGGTACCGCACGCCTCGAAGCGACGATCCGCAACAATACTATCGCCGAGCTGGGCGATGCGGCCTTCGGTGGGATCTATGCGCAGATCGGCGGTGGCGGCGCCAATGATAATGGGTTCCTCGGTCTGGACATCTCGAACAACTCGATCAACATGAACGGGGCGTCGACAGCCGTCGGCGCGATCGTGTTTGACGATGGGGCTCCTGCCTCGCAGTTCTACCTGCCCGGCTTCGTTGGCTCTCCGACCGATGACAACGTCCGGATCTTCCTAACCGGACCGAAGGGCAACACGCTAACCGTCACCAGCCCGGTAGAGCAGTTCATCAGTTTGTTCGACGGAACCTACCTCACCGGCAGCGCCTTTGTCCTGCCAGTGCCACTGATGGTTGAGCCGGGCACCGCAGCCGCAGGCAGCGGTGTCGAGGCGACGCTCTCAGCGGTCGAGGCGCTTCGCGAGGCGGCCGTCCAGCTGTGGTTCGATGCGGGCGCAAGCGAGGCGCAGATTGCGGCGATGCGCGCGGTCAAGCTGAGCGTGGCGGACCTCTACGGCGGGTTCCTCGGCCAGACCACGACGGACGGGATCGTCATCGATAGCGATGCGGCCGGTTATGGGTGGTTCATCGATGCAACCCCGCTGGCCAACGAGGAGTTCAGCTTGAGCGCCGGTGGCCTGACCGCGCTGGCCGGAAGCGAAGCTGCGCAGGGCATCGACCTGCTTACCGCCATCGCACACGAGCTTGGTCACGTCGTGGGCTTGGATGATCTCTACACCAATACCGAAGGCGTGATGGACGCCTTCCTCGCCCCGGGCGAGCGCAACCTTCCCGAAGCAATCACTCCACCTGCGGTTAGCGGCGGCGGTGGCGATGGCGGGATGCCAGTGGGCTACACCGGCTCCTATGTCCGGCAGCTCCTGAACGGTGGTTTCGATATCGATACACTGCTCCACGGGATCGGCGCGGTGAGCGATACGGCAACCTCGGTGGCCGAAAGGGTTTCAAACTCCACTTGGGATGGCCTCGGCATGCTGCACCCGATCGATCAGATTCACATCCAGTTGGTCGTCGATGTCCCTGTGCTCTGATTGTTACCGCACCCGACGGACCTCATGACGATGGAAACACCCGCAGCTTTGACGCTCGCCGACTTTGCCGACTTTCAGGGGGCGCGCTTTTCCATGCAGCTGGAAGGCGGGGGCCTCGAGTTGGTGCTTGAAAAGGTTGAACCGCTCAGGCTGTCGGCGCGGCCTGGTAGCTCGTTCCGGCTGGTGTTTCGCGGCCCGCGCGAACCGCTTTATCCGCAGGGCACCTATCTGCTTGAAAACGCGGAGTTGGCGGTGGAAATTTTCCTCGTGCCCATCGCGCAGGACGATTCGGGCACGCTTTACGAGGCGATTTTCAACTGAGAGCGGATTGCGGCGGACGGCGCATAAAGTCGTAGACGCCGTGATCCTCGACCGGCTCGAACCCGAGCCGCTGATAAAGCGAGCGGGCCGGGTTGTTCTTTTCGACGAAGATCGTCAGCCCGCGGCCGTCCTGTGCGGCGTGAGCAGCCATGTCGCGCAGCAATGCTTCACCGAACCCGGTGCCGCGGCTGCGGGGAACCAGCGAGATATCGATGATATGGATGTCCGCTTCGGTCTTGCGCCAGTAGAGCCGCCCGATCGCCTCACCGTCGCGTTCAACGATGCACCAGGCCGCGTGGGCATAGTGCGCCCGATAATGCGCGTGCTGCGCGGTGTGCTGCTGTCGCAGAAAGGTCTGCTGCATCTCGGGCGACCAACCTACTGCGGCTATTTCTTCCGCACGGGTCGAGGCATAGAGCGCCTCCAAGAACGGTAGGTCGTCATCGGTCGCGGGACGCAACGTGATCCCATAGAGCGCCGCGGCCTCGAGCGCGAAATGCATGGGGTCAGCCGAGAACGGCCGAGATCCGCTTGCCCGCGCCGCCCTTGTCGATATTGAGCAGGAGCGGAAACTCGCCGCCTTCACTGTGGGCGAGGGCATAGATCCGCTCTTCGGCAAGCGGAGCGCCGCGCCGGACCTCAAATGTCGTCACAAAAGCGGCGGGACGCAGGTCGGAGGTGCGGCCTTCCTTGTTGGGGAAAAGCTGCACATCAACCAGCTCGACCACCTGACCCGAATCCAGTGTGAAGAAGCTGCCCTTTTGGACTGACCAGTCTTCAAACAGCGCGCGGCCGAGTGCCACGTTGCGGCGCCCTCGCACCGTGGGGCTGAGCTTGTTGCGGATGTCTGCCACGCTCAAAAATGAAAAAATCGAGGTTGTCGCGCTGCCGGTGGCAATTGCCGCACCGCCAAGGCCGACAACAATCGTTCTACGCGAAATCGACATGTCCGCTCTCTCCCCCCAATTTCCGCGACCCGTGAAAAGAAAGCGCACATCTCGCGCATTCTCGCAAGGCCTTCCAGCGTTTTGTCCGAGAATTCTCAAGACTGCAGCGTCTTCGTGTCACGTCCAGGTGGCGCGCGCGAATTTGCTGGAAGCCTGCAATCATGTCGCCTATCGTTCCTGAAAAGGGGGGGAATGCATGGCTGAACCGTTTCTTGCCGAAGTCCGGCTCGCTAGCTTCGTTTTCCCGCCGAAAGGCTGGGCCTTGTGCAATGGCCAGTTGCTTCCGATCAATCAGAACCAGGCGCTGTTTTCGCTGCTTGGAACGACATTTGGCGGCGACGGACGAGTGAACTTCGCCCTGCCCGATATGCGCGGGCGGGTGCCGATCCACGTGGGCAGCGGGTTTACTCTCGGTCAGAGAGGAGGTGAGGCAGCGCACACTCTGACTGTCGGGGAACTGCCGCAACACAATCATACAGTGACAATGACAACCACGGATGGGAACGTGGTGGTCCCGGCCGGCAACCAGCTCGGCTCGTTCAACAATGCTTACGGTGCACCTTCCAACCTCGTTACGCTTGCGCCGGCGACGGTTACCAATGTCGGCGGCAGCCAACCGCACGAGAACATGTCACCCTTTCTCGTCGTAAGCTACATCATCGCCCTTCAGGGCATTTTTCCTTCGGCAACCTGAGGAAGCATCGATGGCCCAGCCCTATGTTGGCGAAATCAGGATCTTTGCAGGCAATTTCGCTCCGGCGGGGTGGGCCTTCTGCGACGGATCGCTGCAGCCGATCTCCGAGAACGAAACACTTTTCCAGCTGATTGGCACGACCTATGGCGGTGACGGTGAGTCAACCTTTGCATTGCCCGACCTCCGGGGGCGGCTCCCGATCCATCAGGGCAATGCCTTCGTCCTCGCCGAGACCGGCGGGGCGGAATCGGTGACGCTCACGGCACAACAGATCCCGTCGCATACGCATCCCATGCTTGCATCCACTTTAAGCGGAACGCAGAACGGGGCCACGGGCAATGTCTTGGCCTCGGGTTCGAGCATTTCGCTCTATCGTATCGGCACGCCAACTGCCGCGCTAGCACCGCAGACGATTGGGCTCACCGGCGGCAGCCAGCCGCACGACAACATGCAACCCTACGTTTGCGTCAACTACATCATCTCTCTCTTCGGGATCTTCCCGTCCCCCACCTGATAAGGACCGCTTGTCATGGCTGATCCATTTGTCGCCGAAATTCGGATCGTACCCTTCAATTTTGCTCCGAAGGGGTGGGCGTGGTGCGACGGTCAACTCTTGCCGCTGTCGCAGAACACCGCGCTGTTTTCACTGCTCGGAACAACCTATGGCGGTAACGGTAAATCGAACTTTGCACTGCCGGACCTGCAAGGGTCGGCAGTAATGGGGCCTGGCCAAGGTCCGGGGCTCAGCCTGCGTGACCTCGGCGAACAGGGTGGCTCTCAAACAGTGACACTGCTCCAGAGTGAGATACCTTCACACGCGCACACAATGCAGGCCATGAGTTTTCCGGCAAACGCCTCGGTTGCCAGCACTGGCGCCGCGATAGCGCGCAGCGCTGGCGGCTCGGCTCACGCGCCAACTGGCGGCCCCGCGGCCGTCATGGCACCGGAGGCCCTTGCTCCGGCTGGTGGCGATGTGCCCCACAACAATATGATGCCCTATCTGACGATGTATTTCATCATCGCGCTTCAGGGCGTCTTCCCTCCACGGGGATAAGAACACCACCATTTCGCCTGAAGCAATGCCGGCCACACTCTTTGCGCAGGCGAATACTATAGTGCTGGCGCACTCCGCCTATTCTGGTCCCAAACTATCAGCCGCGATGGCACCCACCACGACCATGAGAGCGACCAGCGTATGACCGACGCAGCGCCACCTTCTGCTAGCGGCAATGCACCCCAGGCCCGCAGTTCTCGGTCAACCTGTCGCGCGGGTTCGAAGCTTGGCTGGCTGGACAAAATGCAAGCCTCGCCGTCACCACCTACCAAGTTGGCAAGCTGATTTTCTTCGGGCTGGATGGCAGCGGCAAGTTCTGGAGCTACAACCGCAATATCGGCCGCTGCCTTGGTATGGGCGTAAAGCTCGACCCGCAGACCGGACGGGCCCGGGATCTGTGGGTCTCAAGCGACGTCCAGCTCTATCGCATGAGCGATGTTCTGGATCCCGGCGGAGTTGGCCCCAAGCAAGCCGACGCCCTGTTTTCGCCGCGTACCAGCTACTTTACCGGCGATCTGGATATCCATGATCTGGCGGTACCCGAGGCATGGCTGGCTAAGCTTGCCTGGCGCGAGAGGATCGAGACCATGGCCAGCACGTTGTTTGCGACTGGCGAGGGTTCCACGTCTGGATAAGGCCGCTAGCCCGTATGAGAGCTCAGTTGAGCGCCAATTGCTTTATCGCGCTCACGCTCACGCTACTTGCGCGCCAGTGGTGCTTATCGGGCGAGGGCGCCAGTTCCGCTTATCGGGCGAGGGGGCCAGCTCAGCGTAGCGAGCAAGCTCGTCAAGCGGGTTATCGCTCAAGGGCTAGATAGGGTGTGGGCGAGCGCGAGACATGCGGATTTACGCTCAGGTTCGTTTTGCAGTTTTTGGAACCGCGGAGCGGAATTTATGTTCACTTTTTGTTCTTACGGATTTCATCGGAGGCTCTTATCCTGTGTTCTAGGCTCAGGACCCCTTGCGACAGCCAGAAAATGACGGTTGCGGCGATGCAGATGGCTGACATGAAGGTGCGCGCGGGGCGGTCAGGTGGGTCTCCAGGCATAGCTCGCAATCGGTCAACGTCGTTTGCGGATCAGTCTTGGCCCTGGCCAGGTCGTGACAACATGATTGGTGCTCCTGATCCGAAAGGAGCTTCAATGCCTACCAAGACTAAGACCACCATTGTTTCGTCCACCGCGGCTGGTTCGCGTCTGTCGCTGCCGGGTCAGCATATTGACCGTGAGGCATGGCTGCGTGATGAACTCACCCGGGAACTGGCCCCGCAGGGCCTCATCGAAAAGCGGTGGGTCGAAGACATCGCGTACCGTTGGGTGCGGATCGACGGCATCCGTGCACAGGTTGCAGGGTTGCAGAACAAGCTCGTGAAAGACGTGCTTTCGGTGCTCGACAAGGCGAAACATGTTCCCGACGATGAAGAGTTCCCTTGCCCACTCCCTCTCACGCGAGAGGAACGGCAGGCTCTCGAGACCTGCAACGCAATGGGCAAGCGGTTCGAGACCGACGACATCCTCGACAACCCCGAGTTTGCCTGGTTGTTGGGGCGGGTCTCATCGTCTGAAATCCAACTCCTTGAGGGGCTGCAGGGGCTGGAACATGCCGAGGTGCGTGAGCGTGATCGCGTAATCAATCAGTTCGAGCGGCGCCGCCGGCTTCACGCCCAGCACCTTATCATGCTGATCGACGCCAAGCAGCGGGGTGTGCTGCCGGTCGCCTGCGATTCTCAAGAACTTGAGGCAGTGGTGGTGATAGACGAACAGGCCGGATCGGACGCCCCCTTTGACGGGGAGGTGTAAGTTAGATGGCACGCCATCGCACCGAGGCAGCCGTTCGCGCAAGCCAGGCCAACGGCGCGCGCAGCAGGGGCCCAGTCAGCCTGTCAGGAAAGGCCAAATCGGCGCGCAATGCGCGCAAGCATGGTCTCTTCTCGCCCGTTGAATTTGACGCACGGGTGTTGTGCAAAGCCGATATCGAACTGCTCGATCACCTCCGCAATTTGGGAGGCGGAGGTGGGAATGCCAATCTGCTTATTCGGGAGGCGCACCAGGCGCTTGTTCGTCTGCGCAGGGTGAGCGTCCTCATCGAGGATTTAAACAACGATATCAACCTGATTCTGGCAGACAAGCTGTCTGATCTGGGGGTCCTTGGCAAGCGGGTAGAGGAAGTTGTGCGGCTCTCGCGCTACGAACGCCGCTTTCGCGGAAGGCTCGACCGGTTGATCCGCACAGCGATGAAACTCGACCGCGACCCTGCCTGCGCAAGCCTAGCCAACTAGTCGCCAGCGCCATTTCGCTCGGCTTCTCCTTACGGGTATCTGTCTGTGCTTCTGATTTGGGCACGCATGAGTTGAGATTATCGAAAATATCAGGACTGCTGTTGCATCCAGTTTAAACCCATGGCGTAGCAGCTACATCCGAGCACGGCGCCGATCGCCTAACTTCACCACAAAGGGACGCTCGCACCTGACCTCACTTGCATAGAATGAAATTGACTCCGGTTTTTTCGCAATTATCCCGTAGGCCGTTGTAAACGGGGGCTTATAGTATTGCTCGGCACGCCCTCGCCTCGCTGCTCTGCAAAGCTGGCAGCGAGCCGAGCGTAAGCGGGGGCTGACCGATGAGCGATGGCACACACGGCGTGATGATCACGTCGGGCGAGGGCGAAGATACGTCTTTTGTGAGCATTGCCGAAGGCCAGACTGTGGTCACGCAGGTGTCGGCAAGCGGCGCGGCTGGGGTCACGGTAACCTATTCGATCACCGGCGGTGTTGATGCGAGCCGGTTCACGATCAACCCAGTGACCGGTCAGCTGAGCTTTGTGGCTGCGCCGGATTTCGAGGCGCCGGACGATAGCGATGGCGATAA
>JAESFZ010000221.1_pt1 | contig 61462 bp, 58 predicted proteins | sample 9269561 | NCBI WGS metagenome assembly JAESFZ01 (sample SAMN14515552, study PRJNA621657) | algae metagenome | isolation source: Tildeniella nuda ZEHNDER 1965/U140 and co-occurring heterotrophs from wet... | place: Switzerland: Stansstaad, Zurih | collected 1965-01-01
ACGTGAAGGATACCTACGCCGACATCACCGCGATCCAGCGCGACCTCGGCTTCGAGCCGACGACGACGATCGACGTGGGCGTCCCGCGCTTCGTCGACTGGTTCCGCAAATATCACGGGGTGTGAGCAACTATACCATCTGGGGAGTCTTCGGGCCGGCAACCTGGCCCTGGTGGTTTGCCGTCCTGGCGCTGCTCTGCGGCCTGTTCGGTCCGCGCGGCAACCGGCCGCGGCGGTGGTTCCTGTCCGCCGCTGTCGCCCTGGTGCTTCTCCTCGCGGTTCTTCCCACCGGCTACTGGCTGACCGAAACGCTCGAACAGCGCTTCCCGCCGCCCTCGCAGGTCGACGGGGAGATTGCCCATATCGTCGTATTGGCGGGCGCCGAACGCCTCGCCGCTGCCGCTCGGAGCGGCCGCCCGGAATATGGCAGCGCCGCAGAACGCGTCATCGAAGCGGTCGTGCTCGCGCGCCGTTTCCCCCGGTCGGACCTGTGGATCATCGGTGGGGTCACCGACCGACGCTCCCCCGCCGCCGATGTCGACTGGAGCGCGATGACATGGCGCGAGCTCGGCGTGTCGCCGACGCGCATCCGCAAGGTCGACGACACGCGCGATACGTGCGCGAATGCCGAAGGATTTGCCGCGCGGCACGCCCAAGGCAAGATCCTGCTCGTGACGTCTGCCATCCACATGCCGCGCAGCATCGCCTGCTTTCGCGCACACGGCGTCGCGCCGATTCCCTACCCCGTCGATTTTCAGAACGAAGCCATCACGTCGTGGCGCGATCTGGTCAGCCCCAATCTGCTCGCCAACCTCGCGCGCGCCGATGCCGCGATCCATGAATGGATCGGCCTCGGCTATTATCGACTCCGCGGCCGAACGCGCGCGTGGCTGCCGGCACCATAGCCGCCAGCTACGGCATGATGTCGCCTCCACAGCATCCCGGTGACGGCCACCGTCCGATCCCCAAAGCGGAGCTGTGCGGCCTCGACGCCAGCGGTCCGGCCTAGCGGAGGAGCAATGGCTGCGCGCACGAGCGCAGCATCCCCGCCCCGACCAAGCTCAACGACCTGCCGGTGGCGCCCTCCCCGCGATGAGGCCCGCAGCCGCCGCTCGGACGATCCGAGGCCATTCCGCGGGCACGGATCGACGGCTACGGCGTCACGGCGCTCAGATCTCCAGCAGCGCCTATTGCGTCGCGAGGATCGCGATCGATGCCAGCGATGTCACGAACTGCCCGATGATCGTCGCCACGGCACTGGCGATATCGAGCCCGCGACCCGGATCGACTTCCTTCGGCACGATGATCGTGCTGCCCGGCGGGACGACCGAAGCGGTCCGGCGCCAGAAGCTCGCGCTGAGCGGTTGCGCGGTGCCGTTCGGCAGCACGAGGAAGGCACGGTCGCCCTCCGCGCTCGACTGCAACCCGCCCGCCTCGCGCAGATAGTCCCTGGCCGACTTGCCGGCGACGAACTGGAGCGCGCCCGGGTTGGCGACATCGCCTAGCGCGAGCACGAAATTGGGAGTCTTCGGCATCACGATGGCATCGCCCGCCTCGAGCACGGTGTCGAGTTCGGTGCGAACCGCGAGGACCTGCGGGTCCGACTCGATGACCATGCGCCCCGGCGCTTCGACGGTGGCAAGGCGATCGATCAGCTCGGTAGCCGCTGCCAGCGAGCCTCCCTCGGCGCCGCGACGGCCGATCGCGGTCAGCAGCCCGGCGTTGAGTTCCCGCGCCGTGCGGCGAAAGCCCTCCTCCTGAAGCTCCTTCACGCTTCGCCGCGTGAAGATCGCTCCATAGGGGTAGGCTTGGGCGGTCAGGCCGCCAGCGCGCGCCATGAGCTGCGAGAGCGTCTCGCCCTTGCGGATCGAATATAGACCCGGCCGCGCGAACTCTCCCGACAATAGCACAGCGCCGGCCTCGAACTGCGGCTGTGCCGCGTTGACGCGCAGGTCGTCGCCCGGAGCCAGCTGCAGCGAAGCAAAAGCGCCCCCGTCCGCTCCGACGGGAGTGCGCTCGGTGACGCTCTGCGTACCGTCGGCGCGCATGATATCCACGATGACGTCGCGCGCATTCGCCGTCATTCCCTGGGCGACGCTGATAACGGACGACACTGCCGTTTCGGAGGCGATCGGATAGGCGCCTGGCTGCCGAACGGCGCCGCCGACGCCGACCGCGTGTTCGATCAGCACCGGCAGCAGGTCGGGCTCTTCCTCGAACGAGCGCGGGCAGAGTTCCGCAACTTCGCTCTGTGCGTTGCGCCGGCGCCGCTCGGCGTCCTGTTCGCGCTGCGCTGCCAGCTCGCCGGTGCTGCTGCCCGCGTTCGTCCTAGCATTGCCAGCGGCCATGTTGTTGACGCCAGCCGCCATCATGCGGCTGTCGCGCGCGACATCTGTTTGCGAGGCGACGTCGCGGGACGTGCCATCACCGGTGACGGCGGCACCGCCGATGTCGCTTCGACCGGCCCGGTCGATGATGAAGCTGCCCCGCGTGATCGCGCTGAAGCGCGGCGACTGGGTATCCTGGACCAGCGCGTGCAACCGATCGAGCGAACGGCATTCGGGAAGCGGATTCGGCTGGCCGAGGATGATACGGCGAACCGCGGGCCGGTTGAGGAATTCGATGTCGGACTGACCGAAGACGAATAGCCGGTCATCGCTCCGCAGCGGCACCGCCGGCGCGTTGCGCAGCGCGGTAATCAGGTTCACCGCCTCGAACAGCCGCGCGCTTGTGACGGGGTCGCGGCGGATGAGGATCGCCATCGGCAGGTAGGTGCCGAGACGAAGCGAGTCCTGGTCGCCGAGCAATTCGCTCACCGTCGCGGCCGTCGACAACGGGCGGGGGCCCGGGTTGAGCACATAACCGCGCAGCGTCACGCGGTTCAGCGCACCGCCGGCACTGCCGCCGACCACCTGGACGGCGTCGCCGGGAATGATCGACTGACTGCCGCCCGACACCCGAATGAAGGATTCGCTGCCATCGGGCGCGATGCGGCTGACGGCGGCCTTGTAGCCGCGCGGCCGGAGCGCACCGCCGGCATAGTCCATCAGATTGTCGAGCGTCGTATTGGCGCGCAACTCGTAGATGCCCGGGCGGGCCACCGCGCCGCTGATCGCCACCGTGCCCCCAATGACCGGCACCACGATCCGGTCGCCGTCCTGCAGACGAACCGACGACGGAACACCAATGCCGAGCAGACCGTAGAGGTCGACCGTCGCGCTGGCCCCGCCGCTCCGGATGACCCGCACGGCACGCAGCGACCCGGTCTTGCGAACGCCGCCCGCGCGCGACAAGGCCGTCGCGATATCGCCGAGCGAGGTCATCTGATATTGGCCCGGGCGTTGCACCTCGCCGCCCACGAACACCGAGATCGCGCGCACCGACCCGAGCGAAACATAGACATCGGTACCAAGCAGCGTGCGGCGCGTCTCGGCCGAAAGCTCGGAGCGGACCGAGGCCAGCGAGCGACCGGCGGCGCGCACGGGCCGCAATTGCCCGACGACCAGCCGGCCTTCGCGATCGACGCGCACGGTCTGGCTCAAGTTTGTGGCCCCCTGGAACGATACCACGAGTTCGTCACCAATCCCGAGCGTGTAGTTGCCGCCCACTTCGCCGGTTACGCTGGCGCCGCGGCCTTCGGTCGATCGAAAGAGATCGTAGCCGAACTGGCGCAGATCGGGGTCGGCCAGCCGTTGGCGGAATTCGGTTTCAATGCGGGAGGGTATGTACAACTCGTCCAGTTCAACCCTCGACCGCTGACGTCGCAGCTCGAGTTCTTCGGCCGTGATCGCCGGGGGCTGTCCCGAAAAATCGCTGCTGGCATCTCCATCGGCGCGGGACTGGTCGAGCTGGTCGCTCGAAGAGGGCGAGGCCCCCAACTGCCCCTGCACGCGCGCAAGCACGCTCGGGTCGATCTGCTGGGCTGCGATCGGCGCAACTGTCACCAGAATAAACAAGGCGGCGAAGCCAGCGCCCAGTCGGCGAAAACGCCGCGCGAATTCAAGCCGCAACAAGCGTCGCACACACTGCTCCAATGGAAACTCCCCGATTTGGGGATGTGATAGAAAGCGCGAGTGGGCGCGTCAATCTCAGCGAGGCGGTGCCCGGTTCAGCGATGCGTCAGCGCAAGAACCTGTGCCTCGACAACCCGATCCGCTACCTTCAGCGAGGTCTCCAGGCTCAACGCCGGCACGAGGTGCGAATCGACATGGACCGAACGCTCGCCGAGAGCACCCGCTCCCTGCGACCCGATCGCCGGCACGATGGCCAGGCCACCCGCCAGCCCCACCATGGCAAATGTCTTCGTCAAGCCCCGCATATACTCACTTGCTGCAATGGTCGTTCGACGCCCGTTCGGCACGGACGTCGATCAAACCCATATCACGACCCGGCGCCCTGTTAGCCGATTTGCGAAGCTGCCGCAAGCGTGACGACCACCCCAGCGTCGCGCCGGTTCCGCCACGGCACTCGCCTCGCGGGTTGCCGGGCGCGCCGATCCGTGGGATTTGCGTCAGCATGGCTGATGTAACGCCCTCCGCCTCCCCCCAATTCCTGCGCGAAGCCGAAATCCGCCGGGGAATCGAGCTGCTGTATTTCGGCTATGGCAACATGATCAAGGGCGCCGACGCACGGCTGGCGGACGTCGGACTTGGCCGCGCGCATCATCGCGCGCTCTACTTCATCGCGCGCCGCCAGGGCATGCCGGTTTCGGATCTGCTGCGGCTGCTGAACATCACCAAGCAATCGCTCAGTCGGGTGCTCGGCGAGCTGCAGGCGCGCGGATTCGTGACGCAGGAAGTCGGCAAACGCGATCGCCGCCAACGCCTGCTGCGGCTCACGACGAAGGGCGTGGAGCTCGAGGCGATGCTGTTCGACCGGCTGCGCGAACGCATGGTCAGCGCCTACTCGCAGGCCGGACAGCAGGCGGTCACCGGCTTCTGGGCGGTGCTGATGGGGCTGATTCCGGCGGGGGACCGCCCGCTGATCCAGGATTTGCAGGCGTCGCTGCGCTAGCCAGTTCGCGCGAGCGCCCGGCGGCGGCGGCGACCGTGTCGTGGACGAGCGCCGACAGCGCCCCGCCGCCGTCGAGCACCGCGAGGCCGGCCGCCGTCGTACCGTTGGGACTGGTGACCTGCGCCCGGAGCTCGGCGGGCGACGCGTCGCCGCGTGCCGCCAGCGCGGCCGCGCCCGTCACCGTCTCCAGCGCGAGGGCCGCGGCGGTCGCGACCGGCAGCCCCGCTGCCGCGCCGGCCGCCGCCAGCGCCTCGATGAAGCTGAACAGATAGGCGGGCCCCGAGCCCGACACGCCGGTGACGGCGTCGAACAGCCGCTCGTCCTCGATCCAGTGGACGGTGCCGACTGCCGACATCAGCGCGTCGGCGACGGCGCGGTCCTCTGACAGGCCGCCGCAAAGCACCGTGGCCCCCTGCCCGATCTGGGCGGGCATGTTGGGCATCGCGCGCACCACACGTGACGACAACAGAGAACGCAAGGTGGCGATTTCGACCCCGGCGAGTATCGAGACCACCAGCGCATCGCCGAGGCGCGGGCGCAACTGCTCGGCGATGGCGGCGACGCTCTGCGGCTTGACCGCGAGCAGGACGACGCGCGGCGCTTCGACGCCCTGCGGGACCGACGCCACGCAGGCCACCTCGGCGGGGGCGGCGCGGGGCGCCGGATCGATCACCGTGACCGTATCGGGCGCCAGCCCGCAGGCGAGCCACCGCCGAAGAAGCGCGCCGCCCATGTTGCCGCAGCCGACCACCCACAGCGGTCCGATGCGGTCGAGGCGCACGGGCTGCACCGCGGCGGGCGTCAGGCCTCGCCGACCGTATCGATCAGCGCGGCCTCGAGCGCCTCTGCCGGCTTCTTGCCGGCCCACAAGACGAACTGGAAGACGGGATAATAGCGCTCGCACTCGTCGATCGCCGCCTCGACCAGCGTTTCCGCCTGATCGAGCGACAGGCCGATATCGTCGTCGCCGTCGAGCAGCGTCGCATGGCGGAACAGCAGCGTGCCGTCGGCCGCCCACATTTCGAAGTGGCCCATCCACAACTGCTCGTTGATGAGACCGATCGTTTCGTAGATCGCACCGCGCTTTGCTTCGGGAACGCGCACGTCGGGCAGCGCGACGAACTGCAGCATGCGCTCGTCCTCGCGCCATAGCGCGCGCAGCTGATACTGCGCCCACGAGCCCTCGACCGACGCGACGATCTCCTCGTCACCGTGTCGCTCGCAGGCCCAGCCGTGGGCGCCGAAATAATGCTCAAGCATGTCGATCGGCGCTGCCGGCGGCTGCGTCATATCGCTTTCCAGGTGGGTCACCCGGCTCAACTCCTACCCCCGCGCGGCCGATGCTGTAGGGCGCGCTGCGAGTCCGCAAGACCCCCGGCCGCTCCGGACGACGGAATCCTGTGGATAATCACGGAATAGCGTCGCCGACCGAGGCTTTGGACGCCCGGCGCGGCTTCTTGGTCGCCCCGGTGGTCGTCGGATCGGGCGACGGGCCCGCTGCGTCGCTGCCTTCGAGCGCATCGAGTCGCGCCCTGAGCGCGTCGGCTTCGGCGCGCGCCGCGGCGGCCATCGCCTTGACCGCCTCGAACTCGTCGCGGCTGACCAGATCCATGCCGCCGATCATTCGCTCGAGCGCCTGCCGCATCGATGCTTCCATCTCGCGGCCGACGCCGGCCAGCGTTCCCGCCGCGCCCGTCGCGAGCTTGGCGATATCCTCGAACAAGCGGTTCTGCGATTGCATGGGTTTCACTCCTGCTGGGGCAAGGCCAGGCTGACGTGCGCTACGGCAACGTCGGGACCGCCATCGGGGTTCAGTTCGTGGATCCGCCAGTTCAACAGCGCGGCGAACGCGAGCCAGGCGAGATAGGGAAGCAACAGCACTGCCGCCATGCGGCGGACCGTCGCGAAACACAGCGTCGTCAGCACCGCGAGGACCATGAGCGCGACGATCAGCCAGAATGCGTCCTCGATCTGGCGATAGCGGAAGAAGAGCGGCGACCAGGCGAGATTGGCGGCGAACTGCAGGACGAACAGCGCGATCGCCGTCCCGCGAAGCCGCGCGCCGCGCGCGTTCCAGACGAGTGCCAGCGCGATTCCCGACAGGATGTAGAGGATCGGCCAGACGACGCCGAACACTACGCCCGGCGGATAGATGTCGGGCATCACCAGCGCCATGAACCACGGATTGGCCTCGGTCGATCCGGCGACTCGGGCGGAAAGCCCCCCGAGCAGCACCAGCAGCGGGACCAGCACCAGGGCGGAACGGGCGACTCCCCAGCGAAGCTGGCCCGCCGAGGCGACGCTCCTCACCCGCTACTCCGCCGGCTGCGGGGCACCGCGCAACTCGGACTCGAGCTGGCGCGCCACGGCCTCGGGCGATCCAGTGCGCCGCGCCAGCCGATTGTAGAACACCGGGATCAGGAACAGCGTCAGCAGCGTCGCGAGGCTGACGCCCCAGACGATCACCACGCCGATCGACTGGCGCGCGGCGGCGCCCGCGCCGCTGGCAAGCATCAACGGTACCGCGCCCGCCACCGTCGCGATCGACGTCATCAGCACCGGGCGGAGGCGCCGCGTCGCCGCTTCGATTGCCGCATCGGCGATGGGCTTGCCGGCGTCGCGCAGCTGATTGGCGAACTCGACGATCAGGATGCCGTTCTTCGCCGCCAGCCCGACGAGCATGACGATGCCGACCTGGCTGTAGATGTTGAGCGTGATGCCCATCACCACCAGCCCGAGCACGCCGCCGCCGACCGCGAGCGGCACGGTGAGGATGATCACCGCCGGATGCACGAAGCTTTCGAACTGCGCCGCCAGCACGAGGTAGACGATCGCGATCGTCAGCAGGAACACGAAGACGATCGACGAGCCGGCCTGCTTGTACGACAGCGACTCGCCCTTGTAGCCGACCTGCGTGATCTCGGGGATCTCGGCCGCCTGCTCCTCGAGCCAGGTGAGCGCCTCGCCGAGCGAATAGCCCGGCGCCAGGCTGCCGCTGATCGTGATTGAGCGCAGCTTGTTGTAGCGGCCAAGCGATCCCGCGTCGGCGAAGCTGCGCAGGCTGACGAGGTTGGACAGCGCGACCAGCTGGCCCGTCGTCGCCGAGCGGACATAGACGTTGGTGAGGTCGCTAGGCGAAATCCGGTCGGCGGCTTCGGCCTGCAGTACCACATAATATTCTTCGCCGCGGTCAAGGTAGGTCGTCGCGCGGCGCGATCCCATCATCGTCTCGAGCGTCGAGCCGATCTCCTGGACCGACACGCCGAGGTCGCCGGCGCGGACCGTATTGATGTCGATGAGCAGCTGCGGGCGCGTTTCGCGATAGTCGCTGTCGAGGTCGACGATGTCGGGATTGCTTTCAGCTGCCGCGAGCAGCTTGTCGCGCGCCGTGGCGAGGTGCTCGAAGGTATCGCCGGCGATGACGAACTGGATCGGCTGTCCGCGGCCCCGCGACAGCGCCGACGGGATGGCGGCGTTCGAGCGCACCGACGGATGCTGGCGGATCTTGGCCTGCACTTCCTCGAGCACGTCCCGCGTGCTGGCGTCACGCTCGTCCCAGGTTTTCAGATGAACGACGATGCGGCCGCCCGAAAAATCCTCGCTCGCGCCGAACGAGTTCGGCGCGCGCACCATCATTCGCCGGATCGGCCCGTCCGCGTCGAGCATCGGGACGAGGTCGCGCTCGATGTCGCGCATGTAGCGGGTGATCGTCTCCCAGCCGGTCCCTTCGGCGGCGCTGACCGATATCTGGATGCTGCCCTGATCCTCTTCGGGCGCGAGCTCCGACTGCAGCGTCGTGCCGAGCGCCAGGCAGCCCAGGACGAACGCCAGCGCCGCGCCCCCGACGAGCAGCGGGCGATCGAGCAGCTTGCGCAGGATCGCCTCGTAGCGCGCGCTCAGCCGATCGAAACGCACGTCGACCCACTGGGTGAACCGGTTGCGCTTGCCCGTCGGCTTGAGCAGCTTCGAGCAGAGCATCGGCGTGAGGCTGAGCGCCACGAAGCCCGAGAAGGCAATCGCGCCGATCATCGCCGCCGCCAGTTCGCGGAACAGCATGCCGGTATTGCCGCCGATGAGCATCACCGGCACGAACACCGCGCAGACCACGAGCGTGGTCGCCACGACCGCGAAGGCGACCTGCGAGGCGCCCTTGTAGGCGGCGACCAGCGGCGACTCGCCTTCTTCGATCCGGTGATAGACGTTCTCGAGCACGACGATCGCGTCGTCGACCACCAGTCCGATCGCGAGCACCAGCGCGAGCAGCGTCAGCAGATTGATCGAGAAGCCGAAGGCCCACAGGACGATGAAGGTGGCGGTCAGACAGATCGGCACGGTGACTGCCGGGATGATCGTCGCGCGGATTGATCCCAGGAAGATGTAGATCACCAGCACGACGAGCACCGCCGCCTCGGCGAGCGTCTTGTAGACGTTGGTGATCGCCGCGGCGATGAACTGCGAGGAATCCGAATTGAGGCCGATGCTCACCCCTTCCGGCAGCGTCTTCTCGATCGCCGCCAGTTCCGCTTTCGCCGCATTGGCGACCTCGAGCGTGTTGGCGCCCGATTGACGGATGATGCCGATGCCGACGGCCGGGCGTCCGTTGGAGGTGAAATAGCTGTACGGATTCTCAGGCCCGACCTCGACCCTGGCGACATCGCCGAGCCGCACCAGATAGCCGGTGTCGCCGCGCGAGATGACGAGATTGGCGAAGTCCTGCGGGCTCGCGTAGGCGCGGTTGAGGCGGACGGTCAGATTCTGGGCGCTGGTCTCCACCCGCCCGGCCGGCAGCTCGACATTCTGCGTGCGCAGCGCGCTTTCGATGTCGCCCGTCGTCAGGTTGAACGCGGCGAGCTTGGTGCGATCGATCCAGATCCGCATCGCCGGCCGCGCCTCGCCGCCGATCTGGGTGCGCGCGACGCCATCGATCGAACTGAAGCGGTCGATCAGGAAGCGGTCGGCATAGTCGCTGAGCTCGAGCGCCGTCCAGCCTTCGCCGGTCAGGCTCATCCACATGATCGGTTGCTCGTCGGCGTCGACCTTGCGGATCTCGGGGGGGTCGGCTTCGTCCGGAAGGTCGTCGAGGATGCCGCCGATCCGGTCGCGCACGTCGTTGGCCGCCGCGTCGATGTCGCGCGCCGCGGAGAATTCGATGCTGATGTCGGAACGGCCGTTGTCGGAGCGCGAGGTGATCGCCTGCACGCCCTCGATGCCGCTCAGCCGGTCCTCGATGACCTGGGTGATCCGGCTCTCGACGACGTTCGCGGCGGCGCCGCGATAGCCGGTTTCGATCGAGACGATCGGCGGATCGACATCGGGGACCTCGCGCACCGACAGCCGCGTGAAGGCCACGATGCCGCTCAGCATCAGCAGGATGGCCAGGACCGCCGCGAAGACCGGGCGCTTGACCGAGGTGTCGGACAGAATCATCGGCTACTCCGCTGCGCGCAACCCGGAGGACGGGGCCAGCACCGTCCGCACCTTCGCGCCGTCGCGTACCTTGATCGTGCCCTCGGCGACGATGCGATCGCCCGCCGCGAGCCCGCGCCGCACTTCGACCATGCCTTCCTGCCGCGCGCCCACCTCGACCGGGGTCTTCAGCGCGACATTTTCGGCATCGATCTTGTAGACGAAGCTGCGATCACGTTCGGCGACCAGCGCCAGCTCGGGCACCGCCAGCGACGTGCGCGGGTTGGCGAAGAGGCTGACCGACAGCAGCATGCCCGGCTTCAGCCGCGCATCGGGATTGGGCAGCATCGCGCGGACCGTGACCGAGCGGGTGACGGGATCCACGGTCGACTCGATGCTCTCCACCGATCCCCGGAAAATCTCGCCCGGATAGGCCGCGGCCTCGGCCTCGATCGCCTGTCCGCTGCGCATCGCTCCGAGGAAGGTCTCGGGCAGGTTGAAATCGAGCTTGATCTGCGAGAGGTCGCTGATCGTCGCGATCTCGGTCCCCGCGGTGACCGTCGCGCCGGGCGAAATGCGGCGCAGACCGACGACGCCCGAAAAGGGCGCACGGATCACGCGGTCGGCGATCTGCGCCTGCACCTGTGCGGCCTGCGCGCGGACCGAGTTGACCAGTGCGACCTGCTCGTCAACGCGCGCGTTGGTCGCAAAGCCGCGCTCCTGGAGCTGTCGCAGGCGGGTCAGCTGCTGCTGCGCCTCGGTCAGCCGCGCCTGCGCTTCGGTGAGCCCGGCGGCCTCCTGGCCGCGCGCCAGTTCGGCGATCACCTGGCCGCGCTGGACATAGGCACCATCGGTGAAGTTGAGGCGCACGACGCGCTCGGTCACCGTTGCGGCGATCGTCGTCGATTCACGCGCATAGGCGGTGCCGACCGCTTCGATGCGATCGGCGAACGCGACCGGGCGCACCGTCGTCGCCACGATCGAGGGCGCCGGTCCGTCCGCTCCGCCCGGGCCCTTGGCGGCGTCGCCGTCGCCGCATGCGACCAGCCCCAGCAGAAGGAGCCCTGGTAATGCCGAACGCAGACGAACGTTCATCGGTACGCAGCTCCTGGAACCTGAGAGAGACTCGCATGTGCCTTTGACGCCAACACGACGACAAAGCAATGACGCTAAGTAGCGCAGGTCATTGATGCCTCTCGGATCATACAGGCTCGCGCGACGCGGTCGAGCATCGTAACCTGGGCGAAATCCGGGGAGAAAGACGATCATGAAGGTAGAGGCTGCCGTCATCGACACCTTCGGACAGCCGTTCGAGGTTCGTTCGCTTGAACTCGCAGCGCCCAGCGACGACGAGGTGCTGGTACGGCTCGTCGCCGTGGGAATCTGCCATTCCGATGTCGCATGCCAGCACGGCGCCTTCGCGCCGCCGTTGCCGATGGTGCTCGGGCACGAGGGCGCCGGCATCGTCGAACAGGTCGGTGCCAATGTGTCGCATGTAAAGCGCGGCGATCACGTCGTGCTGTCCTACGCCTCCTGCGGCGCGTGCCGACGCTGCGACGGCGGCCAGCCGCAATATTGCAACGAATTCGGCGCCCGCAACTTCAAGGGCTTCCGGCCCAATGGCGAGCCGAGCTTCACCGAGGGCGATCACCGCGTCTGGGGCGGCTTCTTCGGCCAGTCGTCGTTCGCCACCTTCGCGCTGGCGACCGCGCGCAACACCGTCAAGGTGGCGCGCCACCATTATCTCGAGGCGATGGGACCGCTCGGCTGCGGACTTCAGACCGGCGCCGGGACCGTGCTCAATTCGCTGAAGCCGCTGCGCGGCGACAGCCTGATCGTGTTCGGTGTGGGGACGGTCGGCATGGCCGCGATGATGGCGGCCGTCGCCAGCGATTGCGGCACCGTGGTCGCGGTCGACGTCCATGAGGGTCGCCTCGCGCTGGCGCGCGGGCTGGGGGCGACGCACGGCGTTCGCGGCGACGCGCCCGACATGATGCAGCAGCTGCGCGCCATCCTGCCGTCGGGCGCCGACTTCACCGTCGACACCAGCGGGAAAGCGCCGAGCATCCGCGCCGCGATCGACATGCTGGCGCCGTGCGGCACCTGCGCCGTGCTCGCCGTCGCGCCGGGGACCGAGGTCACCTTCATGCCGTCGATGCTGCTCGCCGGGCGTCGGGTGATCGGCGTCACCGAAGGCGATGCCGATCCGCAGGAGTTCATCCCGCGCATGATCGCGCTGCACGAGGCCGGCCGCTTCCCCTACGACCGGCTCGTCAAATTCTACGCGCTCGAGGAGATCAACGAGGCGATCGCCGACATGCGCAGCGGGGCGACGATCAAGCCGATCCTGCGCATGCAGCATTAGCGCCGCGATCGGCGGTTTCCCCTCCGGGACGCGGCGCCACCGCTATTTCAGCGCAGCGAGCACCCGACGCGCCTGATCGGGGTTGGTGAGGTTGGGCAGCCGCAGCGCCGTCTCGATCTCGCGCACCGCTTCGGCCTTCTTGCCGTTGGCGCTGTACGCCATGCCGAGATGGTAGCGGATGTTCGAATCGCGCGGCGACGCCTTGGCGGCGAGCTGCAGCAGCGCCAGCCCCCGCTTCGGATTCGCCTTCGTCTCGACGAGGATCGTCCCGAGCGTGTCCTGAACGGCGGGCGACCGCGGCGCCGCCTTCAGCGCCAGTTCGGCAAAGGCGGCCGCGCGCTTGTCGCGAACCTGGTGAAGCGACCATGCGAGGTTGTTGTTGACGATCGGATCATTCTGCAGGCCTGCGGCGCGCAACCCCTGGTAGACGCCGATCGCCTGGCGATACTGCTTGGTCTGCAGATAGAGATCGGCAAGCTGCGCGGTGGCCTGGCGGTCGGCCGGATTGGCGGTGCGATAGGCGTTGATGGCGGCGATCGCCTGGCCCGGCTGCTTGGCGCGCAGGAAGGCCGTCGCCTGGCGCGTCGCCACCGCACGATCGAAATTGACCCGGCGCGCCGCCTGATAGGCGGCGATCGCCTGCGGCACCTGCCCCACGGTGAGATAGGCGTCGCCGAGGACCTGATCGGGGATGTTCGACTTCGGGAACGCCTTGCGCATGCGGTCGACCAGCGCCACCGCTTCGGTCATTCGCCGGTCGCGCGTTTCGAGCCCGATGAGATCGACGTAGACGGGAAGCAGATTCTGCCCCGACATCGTCAGCGCCTGGTTGAGCGTCTGTCGCGCCGCATCGGTGCGGTTCTGCGCGACCTGCGCGCGCGCCAGCATCACCCGCGGCGCGACGGCGCCCGGAACGAGCGTCGCGAGCCGGTTGAACGAGCTTTCCGCATCCTGCGGCTTGCGGGCGACGAGATAGGCGATGCCCACCGCCTCGAGGGCGCGGGCGTTGTTGGCGAAGTCGCGCTCGATGCCGCGCGCCTCGGTCAGCGCGCGGTTGGGCTGGCCGACGCTGACATAGGTCTGCATCAGCGCCACCCGCGGCTCGAGCGCCAGCGGCTGCGCGCCGGCGGCGCGCTTGAGCCAGGCGATCTGGTCCTCGGTCTTGCCGTCGCGCGCCGCCAGCTGGGCGAGCGCGGTCATCGACCGGATGTCGTTCCGGTCGGTTTCGAGGACGCGCATCAGCTCCTGCCGGCCCGCATCGCTACGGCCCGACGACAGCATCAGCTGCGCGAGGTTGCGCCGCGCTTCGATGAAGTCGGGCTTCTTGGCGAGCGCGGCGCGGAAGTTCGCCTCGGCGCCCTTGCGGTTGTTGAGGCCCATCAGCGCGGCGCCGCGCATGTTGTAGCCGATCGGCGAATCGGGATAGGCCTTCACCAGCGCGTTGGTCGCGGTCAGCGCTTCGCGATACTTGCTCGACCGCATGTTGAGCAGCGCCGACAGCATGAGCGCCTGCTGCGAATCGGGATCTTCCTTGAGCACCATCGCCAGGTCGGCGCTCGCCGCGGCGGAATTGCCCTGCGCGACGCGCGTCATCGCCAGCTGGGTGCGCGTCGCGGGATCGCCGGGCGACGCCTTGGCGGCGCGCTCGAGGAACAGCTGCGCGTTGTTGTAGTCGCCCTTGCGGGCATAGGCCGAACCGAGCAGCGCCAGCGTGCGGCCATCGGCGCGATTGTTGCTGACGATCGGCCCGAGCGTGGTGATCGCGCCCTGCGCATCGCCCTTGCGCAGCTGAACCGCGGCATAGATCTTGCGCGCGATGTCGCTATCGGGGACCTGGGCCACAACCTTGCTGAGGAATTCGTCGGCCTGCTGGATATTGCCGAGCTGGTAGGCGAGCATGCCCTGGAGCAGCAACGCCGGCGGGTAGCGGTTGAGGACACCCTTGGTACGCGTCATCAGCGCATTGGCCTGCTGATAGCGGCCGGCCCGCGCTTCGATGACCGCTTCGAGATAGAGCGCCAGCGGATGGTCCGGCGTCAGCCCCTGGACCTTCTTGAGATCGGCGCGGGCTTCGGGAATGCGCTTGAGGTCGCCCAGCGTGCTGGCGCGTTCGAGCAGCGCCTCGATGTTGTTCGGATCGACCTGCAGCGCCTGATTGTAATAGGGCATCGACCGCTCGAGCCCGAGGCGGCGGCGGGTGAAGTCCCCCTTCAGCAGGAGCGCCGCGACGTCGGTCGGCGCGAGCGCGAGCGCGCGGTCGACGAGCTTTTCGCCCTCGGCGCCCTCGCCCTGCATCATGCGGAACCGCGACAGGTCGACCAGCGCCTCGGCGCTGCCCGGCGCCAGGCGCGTCGCCAGCTCGAATTCGGCGCGCGCGCGCTCGGGCTGGTCCATCGCGGTCTGCACGCGGCCGCGGATACGCGCCGCATAGGCCGCGAACTGATCGGGAACGACCGCCGGGTCCGCCTCGCGCAGCGCCCGGTCGAACTGGCGCTGCAGCAGCAGCGCGTGCGCCATGAGATGGCGCGTCTTGTCGCGCGGCACACCGGCCTTGATCGCCTTTTCGACCTCGGTCTGCGCCGCCACCCCGTTACCGGCCTCGAGCAGCACGCGCGACTGCAGCAGGCGGGCGAGCTCGTTGTTGGGATCGGCCTGGAGCGCCTTCAGCAGCTCGATGCGGGCGCCGCGGACGTCGCCCTTCTCGAACCGCTCGAAGCCACGCCGGTAGGCGTTGGAGGAATCGGTGAAGCGATCGGCCCATGCCGGCGCCGCGAACGCCATGCTCAGCCCGAAGGCCGCGGTTGTCAGAAACGCCTTGCGGCCGATCGAGCCCCTGTCCGTCATACGATACCCCTGCCCCGCTCGCCGATACACCGCGGCTGCCCAATATGGGACGCCGCGAGCTTCGGTTCAAACCTCGATGTTATGCTGCTTCAAAAGGTCGTAGAAGGTCGGCCGGCTGACGCCGAGCAGCTTGGCCGCGTTCGAGATATTGTTCTCGGTGCGGGCGAGCGCCAGTCGGATCGCCTTGCGGTCGGCGATCTCGCGCGCCGTCTTCAGGTTCAACAGCTCCGCTTCCTCGGGCTTGTCGTCGAGGTCGAGGTCGGCGGCGGAGATGCGGGCGCCTTCGGTCATGATCACCGCGCGCTTCATCCGGTTTTCGAGTTCGCGGACGTTGCCCGGCCAGTGCCAGGCGTTGAGCGCCGCGAGCGCGTCGGGGGTGAACCCCTTGACGCTGCGGTTGAGGTCGCGGCCGAACTTCTTGAGAAAATGATGCGCCAGCAGGGTCGGGTCGCCGTGCCGCTCGGCGAGCGGGGGGATGCGCACCACGATCTCGGCGAGGCGATAATAGAGATCCTCGCGGAAGCGCTGCTCGCTGATCATCGTCTCGAGATCCTGGTGCGTGGCGCAGACGATGCGCACGTCGACCGCGATCGGCTTGCGGCCGCCGATGCGCTCGATCACCCGCTCCTGCAGGAAGCGCAGCAGCTTGACCTGCAGCGGCAGCGGGATGTCGCCGACCTCGTCGAGGAACAGCGTGCCGCCCTCCGCCAGCTCGATCTTTCCCTCGGTGGTCTTGATCGCGCCGGTGAAGGCGCCCTTTTCGTAGCCGAACAACTCGGCCTCGAGCAGATTCTCCGGGATCGCCGCGCAGTTGATGGCGATGAACGGCTTCCTGGCACGCGGGCTCGTGTCGTGGACGCCGCGCGCCAGCAGCTCCTTGCCGGTCCCGCTCGCCCCAAGCAGCATCACCGACACGTCGGCGCCGGCCACCCGCTCGATCATCCGCGCCACCTTGGTCATCGCCGGCGCCGCGGTGATCATGCCGCCGAGCACGCCGTCCGACGGACGCTCGGCCAGCCGCTCGTTCTCGCGCTCGAGGTCGTAGAGGTGGAAGGCGCGGCGAACGATCATGCCGAGTTCGTCGATGTCGACGGGCTTCTGGTAGAAGTCGTAGGCCCCCGAGGCGACCGCGCGCAGCGCGCTCTCGCGCGCGCCATGGCCCGAGGCGACGATGATCTTGGTATCGGGTTTGAGCCGCTGGATCTCCTCGAGCGTCGCGAAGCCCTCGCTCGTGCCGTCGGGATCGGGCGGCAGGCCGAGGTCGAGCGTGACCACGGCAGGCTCGTGCGCGCGCAGCGCATCGATCGCCGCGGCGCGATCGCCGGCGATGATGACCTCATAATCTTCATAGGACCATTTGAGCTGCCGCTGCAGCCCTTCATCGTCCTCGACCACCAGCAGCTTGCGCGCCTTGTCGGTCATCAGGCCCGCTTCCTCCCATCGACATCCGCCGCCAACGGCAGCAGCACACTGAAAAACGTACCTTCGCCTTCGCGACTTACCACGTCGAGCCGTCCGCCCAATCCCCGTACGATCTCGCGCGCCTCATAGGCGCCGATGCCAAATCCGCCGGCCTTCGTCGAGCGGAAGGGCTTGAACAGCTCGTTGCGAACGAAGGCGGGCGACATGCCGCTGCCCCGGTCCGAGATGTCCACACGCGCCATCGCCCCGTCCTCGCGCAACGTCACGGCGACGGGAGCGTGGGGCTCGCTGGCATCTATGGCATTCTGGATCAGGTGCGTGAACACCTGTTCGAGCCGCCCGGGATCGCCCGCCACGCGGAGCGTGGGGGGCGATTCCATCAGCGACAGCGGCTCGTGCGCGCGCATCTTGACCGCGACGACCGCGCTGACGATCGCCGTGAGATCGACGACCGCCGCTTCGTCGGGCTTGCTGCTGTTGTGCTGCGCCAGCCGGGCGAGCAGGTCGTTCATCTTGCCGACCGAGCCCTGCAGCGTCGCGATCATGTCGGTGCGGAACTCGGGATTGTCGGCGTGGCGTTCGGCGTTGCGCGCGACGAGGCTCAGCTGGCTCACCAGATTCTTGATGTCGTGCATGATGAACGCGAAGCGCCGGTTGAACTCGTCGAACTTCTGCGCTTCGGAGAGCGCGGCCTGGCTGGCCGCCTCGGCGATGTAGCTCGCCGCCTGCCGCCCCACGGTGCGCAGCAGGTCGAAATCCTCCCAGTTGAGCTCGCGATGCGCGCGCGAGCGCTCGAGGACGATGAAGCCGGCCAGCCGCTCGAGATGGATCAGCGGAATGATCAGCCACGCCTTCTTGTCGGCGAGCAGGAACGGCGGTGCCGCCATCGCGCCATAGTCGCCGTCGCCGCGCCGCAGCTCGTCGACGTCGACGATGCGGCCGCGGTCGCCCAGATAGCTCAGGATGCCGCTGTCGGCCTCGACCCGACCCGCGACAAGGTTGCGGTAGTTCCAGCGCGACCCCAGCTCGTAGCTGCCGTCCTCGCCGGGCACGTAGAGCGCGCCACCCGGCGAGTCGACGATGTCGCAGATGCCCTGGATCGCCCGTTCGGCCAGCCCGCCGTAGCCGGGGCCGCTGCGCGACACGGTCGCGATCAGCCGCAGCCATTCCTGCCGATAATCATATTTGTAGGCGAAGAAATGCTTGTTGATCCACACCCGCGCCGAGGCGCGAAAGCGGCCGGAGAACATCACCACGGCCGCGAGGATCATCGTCGCGACGAGGAAGCTGATCTGCAGCAGGCTGCCCCAGTCGCCGCCGAGCGCCCGCAGCGCCCAGGCCGCCACCGCCATCAGGATCAGATAGCCGCCGATCGCCATCAGCGACAGCGTGTGGAATACCACCTGGCGCGAGACCTGCAGCTCCCACAGCCGGTTGCGCCAGGCCGACAGCGCGATCAGCGGCACCACGAGCGCGTTGGCGACGCCGCGTACCGCGAACAGATCCCAGCTCAGCGCGCCCGACAGGAAGCGCAGCGTGTACATGTTGAGATCATAGCCGAAGAGGAAGGCGAGCCCGGTGCACAGCAGCCGGATGCTCCAGCGATTCGATTCGGCGGTGTTGATGTAGAGATTGTGGACGAGGACCAGCCCGCCGATCGCCACCGTCAGCCGCGCCAGCAGGAACAGATAGGCGACGCTGCCCGAGGCCGCCACGCCGATCAGCTCGTCGGCGAAGTCGATCGCCAGCTGCGCGGCGACGGTGGCGCCCATCGTGACGGCGATCACGAAGGAGGAACTGAGACGCTCGTCGAGGCGCCACGAGCGGGCGAGCAGCGAGACGAGGAACGCCATCCAGGCCGCCGACCGCAGCGTCTCGGCGGGCGACACCAGCATCAGATAGTCGCTGCCGAAGCGGATCGCCAGCGCGACGACGCCTGCCCAGGCCGCGGTGATCGTCGCCGCCGCGATCAGCCACAGGCTGGCGGCGGTCTGCTGGCGCCGGACGAGCAGCGCGGCGCCGAGCCCGCCGAAACCGACGCAGGCGATCAGATGGCTGACGAGTCCGACCTCGTCCATCAGCGGGGGGCTTTGCCGGTCAGCGGACGCCGTCCCGCCACAGCACGACGCGAACCGTCTGAATCAGGATCAGCAGATCGAGGAACATGCTGTAGTTCTTCACATAGTAGAGATCATATTCGAGCTTGTGCCGCGCATCCTCGACGCTGGCGCCATAGGGGTAGTTGAGCTGCGCCCAGCCGGTGATCCCCGGCTTGGCGACGTGCCGCTCGTTGTAGAAGGGAATCTGCGCCGCCAGTTCGTTGACGAAGAACGGCCGTTCGGGCCGCGGCCCGACGAAACTCATGTCGCCGCGCAGGACGTTGAAGATCTGCGGAATTTCGTCGATCCGCGTCGCGCGGATGATCCGGCCGATGGCAGTGACGCGCGGATCGCGCTGCTGCGCCCACTGCGGCGTTCCGTCCTTCTCCGCATCGGTGCGCATCGACCGGAACTTGATGACGTTGAAGGTGCGGCCGAGTTGGCCGACGCGCTCCTGATGATAGAACACCGGGCCGCGGCTCGTCAGCTTGATCAGCAGCGCGGCGATCAGCAACACCGGCGACGACACCGCCAGCAAGGTCAGGCTCGCCGCGACGTCGAACGCGCGCTTGCCGATCACCGCCATATATTTGGCGCCGAGGAAGCCGTCGGAAAAGATCAGCCAGGACGGCGACACCGAGCTCAGGTCGACGCGACCGGTCTCGCGCTCGAGGAAGCTCGACATCTCGCTTATCCTGACGCCGGCCAGCTTGGCCTTGAGCAGGTCGGCGACGGGCAGCGCGCCGCGGCGCTCCTCGAGCGCCAGCACGATCTCGTCGACGCCGAGCTCGTCGGCAAGCGCATGGACGCCGGCGACGTCGTCGCGCAGCAGCGCGCCCTCGACGCGCGGCTCGCGCTCGGTCATCCGGATGTAGCGGACGATCTGAAAGCCGACGTTGCGCCCCTTGGCGACCTCGCCCAGCTTCGCGGCACGATCGCCGGCGCCCAGCACGATCACCTGGCGACGAAAGCGGTCCCAGTTGACCAGGCGGGCGAAGATGCCGCGCGCCGACATGATCAGGACGAAGGAGAACAGCGTCGCGTAGAGAAAGATCGATCGCCACAGCGCCACGTCGGGAAGCAGGAAGAAGACGACTGCCAGCACCACGAGGCTCAAGCCGAAGGCGACGAGCAGCCGCGTCGCGGTCAGCCGGAACGAGCGGTAGCCGTGCGTCTCGTAAAGGCCGGTCGCCAGCATGACGAGCGCGACGACGCCGGCATAGGTGACGATCTCGCTCAGCCGGGCGGTCGTCGGGAACATGTCCATGCCGATCTGCGCGGCGCGGACCTGCCAGGCCGCCTCCGCCGCCAGCATCAGCAGCGCGAACTCCACCGCGCCAAGCAGCAGCAGCGGCGTCGGAATATAGTGTTTGAACAGGCGGATCACGCCAACTCCCGCGCCCTCTCGCCATGATGGCGACCCCGCGCGATCCTATGGCGGACCGCCCGCGGCCTGCATAGCGTATAAACGCCGAAACGAATATCGCCGGTTCCCGCTTGGCCCGCCCGCTGCGTCCCATTATGCGGGGCTAATGATCTGGCCGGTAATCCTTTCCGGCGGCTCGGGCACCCGCCTCTGGCCGCTCTCGCGCATCGAAACACCCAAGCAGCTGCTGCCGCTGGCAGGCGAGCTCACGATGATCCAGGCGACGGCGGCGCGCACCGCCGATGCGGCGCGCTTCCGCGCGCCGATCGTCGTCGCCAACGAAACGCACCGGCGCATCATCGACGAGCAGATGGCCGCCGAGGGGCTCGCCGCCGGCGAGCTGCTGCTCGAGCCGGCGGGCCGCAACACCGCGCCCGCGATCGCCATGGCCGCGCATCGAGTCGCGGCGCACGACCCAGCCGGGATCATGCTGGTCATGCCGTCCGACCATGTCATCGTAGACACCGCGGCGTTCCTCGCGGCGGTCGAGCGGCTGGTGCCGCGGGTCCGCGACGGCTGGCTCGCCACCTTCGGCATCCGCGCCGCCGGCCCCGAGACGGGCTATGGCTACATCCGGCTCGGCGACGCGCTCGACCCCGGCGTGCACGCGGTGCGCAGCTTCGTCGAGAAGCCCGACCGCGCCACGGCCGAGGCCTATCTCGTCGCGGGCGACTATGCTTGGAACGGCGGCATCTTCCTGATGCGCGCCGACCGCTATCTCGCGGCGCTCGCTGCGCATGCGCCGGCGATCGCCGCGGCGATCGACAGCGCGATGGCCGGCGCGACGATCGACGGCCATATCGTGCGGCCCGACGCCGCCGCCTTCGCCGCCTGCCCCGCCGATTCGGTCGACTATGCCGTCATGGAGCGCGACGACCGCGTCGCCGTCGCGCCGGTCGACATGGGCTGGTCGGACATCGGCTCGTGGGATGCGCTGTGGGAAATCGCCGAGCGCGACGCTGCCGGCAACGCGATCCGCGGCGACGTCATGCTCATCGACACGACCGACAGCCTCGTCCGCTCGGACGGCCCGCTGGTGAGCGTGATCGGCCTCGCCGGCGTCACCGTCGTGGCGTCGCGCGACAGCGTGATGATCGCGGCGCGCGGGCGCGGCCAGGACGTGAAGAAGATCGTCGACTCGCTCGCCGCCGACGGCCGGCGCGAACATGTCGACGCGGCGCACCGCGATCACGGCTGGGGGCGCGAGGAGGTGCTGACGCGCGCCGCGGCCACGACGGTCCGGCTGCTGACGGTCGAGCCGGGGCGGACGATGGTCGCGTCGACGAGCCGCCTGACGCTGATCGCCGGCGCCGCGCGGCTCGACGGGCAGGCGCTGGCCGCGGGCGTGCAGGTCGCCGCCGACGCCGGCGCGCGGCTCGTCGCGCTCGGCGATCAGCCGGCCCGGCTGATCGCGATCGACGTCCAACCCTGACGCGAAATGGCGGTGTCGGAGGGATTCGAACCCTCGATACGTCTTTACAACGTATAACGGTTTAGCAAACCGCCGCCTTCAGCCGCTCGGCCACGACACCGCGAAGCGGCGCATATAGACGAGGCATCCGGACCGATACAAGCGGTTAGCGCCCCTTGAATTCGGGTCGCCGCTTCTCGATCAGCGCCGACACGCCTTCGATATGGTCTTCGGTCAGGTGCATGATCGCCTGCGCCGCCGCGCTCATCTCCATGATCGTGTCGTAGCTGGCGCCCTGCCCCTGCCGCAGCAGGCTCTTGGCGACGCGCAGCGCCTGCGGCGGCTGCGCGGCGATGCGCTCGGCCAGCGCCGTGGCCTCGGCCATCAGCGCGTCGGCGGGCACGACCTGGCTGACCAGTCCCCATTCCTTCGCCGTCGCCGCGTCGATGACGTCGCCGGTGAACAGCAGTTCGCAGGCGCGGCTCATGCCGATGGTCCGCGGCAGCAGCCAGGCGCCGCCGTCGCCGGGAATGATCCCGAGCTTGAGGAAGGTGACGCCGAACTTCGCGCCCTCGGCGGCGATGCGGATGTCGGCGAGGCAGGCGATGTCGCAGCCGAGGCCGATCGCCGCGCCGTTGACCGCGGCGACCACCGGCATCTCGAGCCCGTAGATCGCCCGCGCCAGCCGGTGGATGTTGGTGCGATAGCCCTCGCGGATCTCCGCCGCGCTGCCGGCGAAGGCGCCGGCGCGGTCGCGCATCGCCTTGACGTCGCCGCCGGCGGAGAAGGCCCGCCCGGCGCCGGTGAGGATCGCGCAGCGGATCGAACGATCGGCGTTCACCTCGGCGCAGACCGCCGCGACGGCGTCGCCGTCGCCGGGCGCGCCGAGCGCGTTCATCGCGTCGGGACGGTTGAGCGTGAGCAGCGCGATGGCGCCGCGGCGTTCGAAGGTCAGGAGGCTCATGGCTACATCGATGCCGGGCGCGACAGCCGCTGTCCACCGCGCTATGCGGCGGCGATGCTGTCGCCCTGCACCAAGGTCTGCACGATCGACGCGGCCAGCGGCTGGTGCCGCGGCTGCGGCCGCACGCTCGCCGAGATCGCCGCCTGGGGCAGCCTCGGCGACGCCGAGCAGCGGCGCATCGCCGAGCGGCTGCCGCCGCGCCTCGCCCGACTCCGCCCACCCGATTGAACTGGCCCGCGCCGCCGCTAAGGGTGGGCGCCACCCGCCCGAAAGGACCGCCCCATGCCGCTCGCCCTCGACGACGCCTCGCTGCCGCCGCTTCGCCGCATCTTCTGCGCCGCGGTCAATTATGTCGACCACCGCGAGGAGATGGGACGCGCCGCCACCGAGAAGCCGATGCTGTTCATGCGCACGCCGCAGAGCCTGGTGCGCCACGGCGAGCCGCTGCAGCTGCCGCCCGAATCGGCCGATTTCGATTTCGAGGGCGAGCTGGCGCTGATCATCGGCACGCCGGGCCGCCGCATCGCGCGCGATCGCGCGCTCGACCATGTCCTCGGCTGGACCTGCTTCATGGACGGTACGCTGCGCGACTGGCAGCGGCACACGCAGCAGTTCACCCCGGGCAAGAATTTCGACGCGTCGGGCAGCTACGGCCCGCATGTCGTCACCGCCGCCGAGTTCGGCGACTACAAGGCGCAGACGCTGACCACGCGGCTCAACGGCCAGGAGGTGCAGCGCACCCCGATCGAGCTGATGCTGTTCGATGCCGAGACGCTGATCACCTATATCAGCGCCTTCACCGAGCTGCGGCCGGGCGACATGATCGCCACCGGCACCTGCGGCGGCGTCGGCGCCAAGCGTACCCCGCCGCTGTTCATGAAGGCCGGCGACCGCATCGAGGTCGAGGTCAGCGGCCTCGGCGTGCTCGCCAATTCGGTCGCCGGCGAACGGTCTGGCGCATAAGCGACTCGGTTCAGCGTAGCGAAAGCCGCCCGCGTTGATTTGAGGATTCGCGCGCGCTTATGGTGCGATCCGATTTCTCGGGGGAGAACCCACATGAAGCTCAATCCTGCCTGGCTGGCGCTGGCGCTGCTCGCGGCGCCCGCGTTCGCGCAGAGCGCCGACGACGATCTGGCGCCGCTACCGAGCGAGGACGGCATCACGCAGACCCCCGTCGCGTCCCCCGCCCCCGCCGACGCGGCGGCGACGCAGATGCCGCCGCCGGCCGCCGACGGCTATGCGCAGGAAGACGTGATGGCCGCCGCCGAGAATGTCTTCGGCAAGGGCGCCGAGGGCGCGGCGAAGCTGATCGAGAAGGCGTTCAAGGATCTCGGCCGTCCCAACGCCTATATCGAGGGCCGCGAGGTCAGCGGCGCGCTGGTGGTCGGCCTGCGCTACGGCAGCGGCACGATGCACCACCAGGTCGAAGGCGACATGCCCGTCCACTGGAGCGGCCCGTCGGTCGGCTTCGACGTCGGCGGCGACGGCTCGAAGACCTTTACGTTGGTCTACAATCTCCACGATACGCAGGAGCTGTTCCGCAACTTCCCTTCGGTCGAGGGCAAGCTCTACGCCGTGGGCGGCTTCACCGCCAATTATCTCCAGCGCGGCGACATCGTCCTCGTGCCGATCAAGCTCGGCGTCGGCTGGCGCGCCGGGGTCAACGCCGGCTCGCAATGCTTCAGCAAGAAGCGGCGCTGGATTCCGGTGTGCGCGGGCAGCCGGGACAACGCCCCCGCCGCGACGACCGCGGCGCAACCGGTGCCCGAGCCGGGCGCCTAGCCCCGAATCGTCTCATCGAAGCGGATCGGCTCGCCGATCGGCGCGCCGATCAGCTCGGCCTCCCACATCACCCGCCGGCCGCGGACGATCGTGCCGACCGGCCGGCCCTTGAGCCTGTAGCCCTCGAACGGCGACCAGCCGCAGCGGCTCGCCAGCCAGTCGTCGGTCACCGTCCACTCGCCGGCGAGGTCGACGATCGAGAAGTCGGCGTCGAAGCCGGCGGCGATGCGGCCCTTGGCCGTCAGCCCGAACAGCCGCGCCGCCCCCGCCGAGGTCAGGTCGACCAGCCGCTGCAGGGTGAGCCGCCCGGCGTTCATATGGTCGAGCATCAGCGGCAGCAGCGTCTGCACGCCGGGCATCCCCGACGGCGAATCGGGATAGGGCTTCGCCTTCTCTTCGAGCGTGTGCGGCGCGTGGTCCGAACCGATGACGTCGGGAACGCCCTGTTCGAGCCAGTGCCACAGCCCGTCGCGGTGCGCGCCCGAGCGGATCGGCGGGTTCATCTGCGCGTGCGTGCCGAGCCGCGGATAGGCCTCCTCGGCGGCGAGCGTCAGATGCTGCGGCGTCACCTCGCAGCTGGCGATATCCTTGCAGGTGGCGAGATATTCGAGCTCGGCCGGCGTGGTGACGTGGAGGACGTGGATGCGCCGGCGCGTCTCGCGCGCCAGCGCCACGATGCGCCGCGTCGCCTTCATCGCCGATTCGTCGTCGCGCCACACCGGATGGCTCGACGGGTCGCCGGCGACGCGCAGATGCGCGCGCTCCTGCATCCGCGCCTCGTCCTCGGCATGGATCGCGACGCGGCGGCGGCCGTGGCGCAGCACCTCGCGCAGCCGGTCGTCCTCCGACACCAGCAGGTCGCCGGTCGAGGCGCCCATGAAGATCTTGATCCCCGAGCAGCCGGGCAGCATCTCGAGCTCGCCGAGCGCCTCGGCATTCTGGTTGGTGGCGCCGACGTAGAAGGCGTGGTCGCACCACATCCGCCCCTTGGCGCGCGCCAGCTTGTCGGCGAGCGCCGCGGCGGTATCGGTGTTGGGCTTGGTGTTGGGCATCTCGAACAGCCCGGTGATGCCGCCGAGCACCGCGGCGCGGCTGCCGCTTTCGAGATCCTCCTTATGCTCGAGCCCCGGCTCGCGGAAATGCACCTGCGTGTCGATGGCGCCGGGCAGCACGGTGAGGCCGGCGCAGTCGACGCTCTCGCCGGCGCTGCCCTGCCCGCGCGGCAGCAGCGCGGCGATCTTGCCGGCGCGCACGCCGACGTCGCAGTCGGCGAGGCCGCCGGGGGTGAAGACGGCGCCGCCGCGCAGGATCATGTCGAAGCTCTGGGTCATGCCACCGCTATAGCCCCTTGTCCGCGCCGGTTCAGCCCCTAGCTTGAGGCGCATGACCCAGATCGCCGAGCTGACCGACCGCGCCGTCCTCCGCATCGCCGGCGCCGATGCCCGCGCCTTCCTGCAGGGCATGCTGACCAACGACGTCGACGCGCTGGCGCCCGACCGGCCGCTCTGGGCCGGGCTGCTGAGCCCGCAGGGCAAATATCTGTTCGACATGATCCTGTTCGACGCCGGTGCCGAGGGGGGCGACGCGATCCTCGCCGACGTCTGGGCGCCGCGCCGCGACGAGCTGCTGAAGCGGCTGGCGATGTACAAGCTGCGCAAGGCGGTTACCGTCGAGCCGAGCGACCTCAAGGTGTTCGCCGCCTGGGACGGCGAGAGCGCCGCGCCCTACGACCCGCGGCTGCCCGGGCTCGGCCGCCGCTGGATCGCCGACGCCGCCGAGATCACTGCCGGCCTCGACGCCTATGTCGCGCACCGGCTGGCGCTCGGCGTCCCCGACAGCGGCGACTATCCCGCCGACCGGCTGATGTGGCTCGAGTCGAACGCCGCCGAGCTGAACGGCGTGTCGTTCGCCAAGGGCTGCTACGTCGGCCAGGAGAATACCGCGCGGATGCACCACCGCGACAAGCTGCGCAAACGGCTGCTGCCGGTGTTGCTCACCGCCGATCCGGGCGACGAGCGCAGCCTGCGCGCCGGCGACCGCGAGGCCGGCGAGCTGGTCTCGCACCACGGCGAGCGCGGCATCGCGCTGATGCGAGTCGAGTTCGTCGAGGGCGGCGCGGCGCTGACGCTCGCCGGCGCGCCGGTCACCGTCGACTGGCCGAGCTGGATCGGCGCCCCGCCCGCCTGAGCTGCGTCAGCGGCGCCGCTGGCGGCGCCGGCGGCTGCCGGCGTATAAGCGGCCGCGATGATCGAGCTCGCCATCGCCATCCTCGCCATGATCGCCATCGTCGCGGTGCGCTATCTCATGGTCTCGGGCTTTTTCGCCTGGCTGTCCGAACGGGCGCGGCCGGGCCTCTACGCCGGGCGCCGGCCGCAGATGCGCCGCGAGATCGGCTGGTCGCTGCTCGCCGCCGCGATCTACGGCGCGCCCGCCGGCCTCGCGATGTACGCCTGGACCGAGCTCGGCTGGACGCGGATCTACACCGATGTCGGCGGCTACGGCCTGTTGTGGCTCCCGCTCAGCATCTTCGTCTATCTCTTTATTCACGATAGCTATTTCTACTGGACGCATCGCGCGATGCACCGCCCCTTCCTGTTCAAGCGCATGCATGCCGTCCACCACGAGAGCCGGCCGCCGACCGCCTGGGCGGCGATGTCCTTCCACCCCTGGGAATCCCTGTCGGGGGCGCTGCTCATCCCGGCGCTGGTGTTGCTGATCCCGATCCATGTCGCGGCGCTCGGCGTCGTGCTCGCGGTGATGACCTTCTTCGGCGTCACCAACCACATCGGCTGGGAGATTTTTCCGCGGCGCTGGCTCGAGGGCCGCTTCGGCGCGGCGATGATCTCGGCATCGCACCACCACCGCCATCACAGCGACTATCGCTGCAACTTCGGCCTGTATTTTCGCTTCTGGGACCGGATCTGTGCTACCGATCGCGGCCTGTCGGGGGACTTGTATGATGTATCGCCTGCTATCGGCCGCGAGCGCGGCGCTGCTGCTGAGCGCGGCGGCTGACGCCCCCGCCCCGCTGACGGTCGATCTGGTGCTGACCGGCCTGCGCTCGAGCGCCGGCGAGGTTCGCGTCTGCGTCTGGCACCACGGCGAGAGCTTCCCCAACTGCCGCCGCGGCCAGGACGTCCGCATGATGCATGCCCCCGCCGCCGCCGAGGTGCGGATGACCGTCGATGGCCTCCGCCCCGGCAGCTATGCGGTGTCGGTGATCCACGACGAGAACGGCAACCGCCAGCTCGACCGCAGCATCGTCGGCATCCCGACCGAAGGCGTCGGCTTCAGCCGCAACCCGCGCGTCACCTTCGGCCCGCCGTCGTTCGACAAGGCGCGCTTCGACGCCACCGCCGAGCCGGTGCAGACGATCCGGATGAAATATTTCCTGTAGGGGGCGCGGGAGCAGAGCCCGCATTTTTTTCGTCATTCCCGCGCAGGCGGGAACCCAGCACAGCAGATAGCGCCCGCGGAAGCGGGCAATCTGTTCGTAGCGGACTGGGTCCCCGCCTTCGCGGGGATGACGACTGGAGTTGAGGGTTGCCGTTGCCCCGCCCCCAACATTGACATCGCCCCCCGCCCCGGCGCATCGTCGCCCCGTTCCCAGGGGTGCCCGAGCAGCGGGCTGAGACAGCGTCAAAGGCGACGCCAAACCCTCCGAACCTGATCCGGTTCGCACCGGCGTAGGAAACGGAACCAGAGCGCCCCTCGCGCCACCGATCCCGCTATGCGACCAATGACTTGCGGGAGTTTACTCATGGCCGATATCAACGCACGCACCGAGATGAAGGTCACCACCGGGCCGCTGCCCGCCTCGCGCAAGGTCCACATCCCCGGCGAGCTCTTCCCCGACATTCGCGTCGCGATGCGCGAGATCGACCTCGAGCCGTCGTGCGGCGAGCCGCCGGTGCGCGTCTACGACGCCTCGGGCCCCTATTCCGACGCCGCGGCGCGCATCGACATCATGGCCGGGCTGCCCAAGCTGCGCACGCCGTGGATCGAGGCGCGCGGCGACGTCGAGCGCTATGACGGCCGCGAGATCCGCCCCGAGGACAACGGCCTGCGCGGCGCCCGCCCGGCCGACATCCAGGCCGAATTCCCCAACGTCGAGCGCCGCCCCTTGCGCGCGAAGCCCGGCGCCAACGTCACGCAGATGCACTATGCCCGCCGCGGCATCGTCACGCCCGAGATGGAATATGTGGCGATCCGCGAGAATATCGGCCGCGCCCGCAATGCCGAGATCGCCGCGCGCGACGGCCAGGATTTCGGCGCCGCGATCCCCGATTTCGTCACTCCCGAGTTCGTGCGCGACGAGGTGGCGCGCGGCCGCGCGATCATCCCGGCGAACATCAACCACCCCGAGGCCGAGCCGATGGCGATCGGCCGCAACTTCCTCGTCAAGATCAACGCCAACATCGGCAATTCGGCGGTCGCCTCCTCGGTCGCCGAGGAAGTCGAGAAGATGGTGTGGTCGACGCGCTGGGGCGCCGACACCGTCATGGACCTGTCGACCGGCCGCAACATCCACACCACGCGCGAATGGATCATCCGCAACTCGCCGGTGCCGATCGGCACCGTGCCGATCTACCAGGCGCTCGAGAAGGTCGGCGGCGTCGCCGAGGACCTGACCTGGGAAATCTTCCGCGACACGCTGATCGAGCAGGCCGAACAGGGCGTCGACTATTTCACCATCCACGCCGGCGTCCGCCTGCCCTACATCCCGCTGACCGCCAAGCGCGTCACCGGCATCGTCAGCCGCGGCGGCTCGATCATGGCGAAATGGTGCCTCGCGCATCACCGCGAGAGCTTCCTCTACGAGCGCTTCGCCGAGATCTGCGAGATCATGCGCGCCTATGACATCAGCTTCAGCCTCGGCGACGGCCTGCGCCCCGGTTCGATCGCCGACGCCAACGACGAGGCGCAGTTCGCCGAGCTGGCGACCTTGGGCGAGCTCACCAAGATCGCCTGGGAACAGGATTGCCAGGTGATGATCGAGGGCCCCGGCCATGTGCCGATGCACAAGATCAAGGTGAACATGGAAAAGCAGCTCGAGGCGTGCGGCGAGGCGCCCTTCTACACGCTGGGGCCGCTGACCACCGACATCGCGCCCGGCTATGACCATATCACCAGCGCGATCGGCGCGGCGATGATCGGCTGGTACGGCACCGCGATGCTTTGCTACGTGACGCCGAAGGAGCATCTGGGGCTCCCCGACCGCGACGACGTCAAGGTCGGCGTCGTCACCTACAAGCTCGCCGCGCACGCCGCCGACCTCGCCAAGGGCCACCCGGCGGCGCAGGCGCGCGACGACGCGCTGAGCCGCGCCCGCTTCGAATTCCGCTGGCGCGACCAGTTCAACCTGTCGCTCGACCCCGAGACCGCCGAGCAGTTCCACGACCAGACGCTCCCCGCCGAGGGCGCCAAGACCGCGCATTTCTGCTCGATGTGCGGCCCGAAGTTCTGCTCGATGAAGATCACGCAGGAGGTGCGCGATTTTGCGCGCAAGCAGAACAGCGACAGCTTTATCGCCGCCGACGCGCTGGCGCCGGGGGAGGCCGAGCGCGGGATGGATGCGATGAGCGAGAAGTTCAAGGAAAAGGGCGGGGAGATTTATCTGCCGGCGGAGTGAAGGGCTATCGTCCGGTTGCGCTTGATAGCCGTGGCAGCGGATAGCTGGTTCGCGCCTGGAAGCCTCACCGCAGCCATCCCAAGTGGCGCGCTGTCAAATGACCATCTGTCCGAAACGGAGCTAACTTCACGAGACCAGAGCTCGTCATTTGCTAAGCTGGCGGCGGGGCATCTCAGGGGGCGCAACTATGCACGTTGTTTCGGTAATCAATTATAAGGGCGGTGTTGGCAAGACTTCTCTGACATCGAACCTTGCAGGCGAACTTGCTTGGCGCGGCAAGCGGGTTTTGCTTGTTGATCTCGACGCGCAAGCGAGCCTGACGTTTTCTCTTATCACTCCAGACGAATGGGTGAAGAGTTTCGCTGATACAAGAACGATCAAACAGTGGTTTGACTCGCATGACACTGGCGCCCCAATTAGCTTGAGCAGTCTGATCCATTCCCCCGCTCGGATAACAAATGCTTTGAAGGGGAATGGAAAGCTCGATCTCATCTGCTCGCATCTAGGTCTAATTAACGTCGATCTAGAACTTGCGACAAAATTAGGTGGCGCGAGCCTGGAACAAGCAAAAAAGAACTTTATCGCTGTTCATAGAAGACTATCTGACGGCTTGAGCGATTTGGACGGGGAATATGATCTCGTCCTCATCGATTGCCCTCCGAATTTTAACATCGTTACCAAAACAGCTATTGTAGCCAGCGAATAGACGTGCCGGTGCGAAAGGATATGCGCGCTAATGAGCTCGAAGAGCTCATTATCAATGTTGTGGTCGGCGGGGCTAACATGTCTGTCGCGAGCACAGCTACGATCCTCCTTGCTGGCATCCACTTCGGCGAAGCCCCTCGCTGGCATGACGGCCGATTGTGGTTCAGCGACTTCCACGCGCACGCCGTGAGCTCGGTATCGCTCGCTGGCGACGTGCGCGTCGAGCTGGCGATCGACGACCAGCCGTCGGGGCTGGGGTGGCTGCCCGACGGGTCGCTGCTGGTGGTGGCGATGACCAAGCGGCAGCTGCTGCGGCGCGCGCCCGACGGGGCGGTGAGCGTCCATGCCGATCTGTCGGGCATCGCCACCTTCCACGCCAACGACATGGTCGTCGATGCCGCCGGGCGCGCCTATGTCGGCAATTTCGGCTTCGACCTCGCCGCCGAGATGGCGCGCGTCGGCATCGAAGGGGTGATGGCGAACCCCGGGCTCGCCGACCTGGCGCTGGTGCATCCCGACGGCCGCGTCGAGGTGGCGGCGCGCGGGCTCGCCTTTCCCAACGGGTCGGTAATCACCCCCGACGGCAAGACCTTGATCGTCGGCGAGACCTTCGGCGCGCGGCTGACCGCCTTCGACATCGCCGGCGACGGGACGCTGTCGAACCGGCGGCTGTGGGCGCCGCTGGCGCCGCGGATCCCCGACGGCATCGCGCTCGATGCCGAGGGTTGCGTCTGGGTGGCGAACCCGATGGCGCCCGAATGCGTGCGCGTCGCCGAAGGCGGCGCGGTGCTCGAGGTGATCGCCACCGACCAGCCCTGCTATGCCTGCATGCTCGGGGGCGACGACGGGCGGACGCTGTTCATGCTGACCGCGCCGCCGCTGACCGCGGCGCCGGCGCCCGAACCGGCGGGGCGGATCCTCGTCGCGACGGTCGCGGTCGGGCACGCCGGGCGGCCGTAGCGCGCGCGGGCGCCGCCGGCCGACCGTCGGCACGGCCGCGGTGGCATTATCGGCATCGCGCCTATACCCTGCGCGGCGTGAACGAGGCGAGCATCGATCCGGCGGCCGGCGCCGTCCCCCGCGGCGGCGAGCTCGTCCGCCGCCACGCGCTGGCGACGCGGATCGCGCACTGGATCACCGCGGTGGCGATCTTCTGCCTGCTGATGAGCGGGCTGATGATCTTCAACGCGCATCCGATGCTCTACTGGGGCCAATATGGCGCCAACTTCGATCGGCCGGTGCTCAAGATCGGGTCGGAGGCGAACCGCGGCTATCTGCGCGTCGGCTCGGTCGAGGTGACGACCACCGGCGTGCTCGGGCTGTGGCGCGACGGCGACGGCCAGCTGCGGCGCTACGCCTTCCCCGGCTGGGCGACGATCCCGAGCCGCTACAGCCTCGCCGACGCGCGGCTGTGGCATCTGTTCTTCGCCTGGGTGCTCGCCGCCGGCGCGGCGCTGTACGTCGCCGCCGGGCTCGCCAACGGCCATCTGCGCCGCGACCTGCTGCCGACGCGCGCCGAGCTGAAGCCACGCCACATCTTCCACGACATCAAGCAGCATGCGCGGCTGCGCTTCCCGACCGGCGCGGCGGCGGCGCGCTACACCATCCTGCAGAAGCTCGCCTATCTCGGGGTGATGTTCGGCGCGCTGCCGCTGGTGATCCTTACCGGGCTCACCATGTCGCCGGCGCTCAACGCCGCCTGGCCGTGGCTGCTCGACCTGTTCGGCGGCCGCCAGTCGGCGCGCACCTTGCACTTCGTCGCCGCGCTGCTGATCGCGCTGTTCATCCTCGTCCACCTCGTCATGGTGCTGCTCGCCGGGCCGTGGAACGAGATCCGGTCGATGATCACCGGCCGCTACCGCCTGCCCCGGGAGAAGCCGTGATGACGATCGACCGCACGCGCCGGAACCTCGTGCTCGGCGCCGGCGGGCTGCTGCTCGCCGGCTGCGACCGGCTCAACGAGGCGCCGGCGTTCCGCGAACTGCTGACCGGCACCGAACGGCTCAATCTCGCGGTGCACCGCGCGGTGTCCGACCGCAACGCGCTGGCGCGCGAGTTCAGCCCGGCCGAGCGATCGCCGGTGTTCCGCTCGAACGGCACGCGGCTGCCGATGACGCCGCAGTGGCAGCGCTGGGAGGAGACCGGCTTCGCCGACTGGCGGCTGCGCGTGTTCGGGCTCGTCGACCGGCCGCTGGCGCTGTCGCTCGCCGACCTGCGCCGGCTGCCGCAGCGCGAGCAGATCACCCGCCACGACTGCGTCGAGGGCTGGTCGGCGATCGGCAAATGGACGGGGGCGCGGCTCGGGCCGATCCTCCGGGCCGCGGGGCTGCGGCGCGACGCGCGCTATCTGGTCTTCCACTGCGCCGACGCGATCGGCGGCCGGTCCTATTATGAATCGATCGACCTGATCGACGCCTTCCATCCGCAGACGCTGCTCGCGCACGCGCTCAACGACGAACCGCTGCCGGTCGCCAACGGCGCGCCGCTGCGCCTGCGCGTCGAGCGCCAGCTCGGCTACAAGCACGCCAAATATCTGACCGGCGTCGAGGCGGTGGCGCGGCTCGACACCATCCGCGGCGGCAAAGGCGGCTTCTGGGAGGACCGGGCGGGCTACGAATGGTACGCCGGGATCTAGCGCCGCCGCCGCAGCGCGCCGCTATTCGGCGGCGTCGAGCAGCGGCCGGCCGGCCGGCACGCGCCGCGGCTGCTGCGCCCCCTGCGCGGCGGGCTTGAGCAGCCAGCTGACGAGACCGGCGCCGACCAGACCGGCGCCGGCGACCGCCGCCACGGTGGTCTTGGGCCGCGTCGACAGGGTCGTGAAGAAGCTCGTCTTGCGCATATAATCCTGCTGGTCGCCGTAGAGCATGCCCGAGCTGCCGGCGCGCTCGAAGCCGCCCTTGTCCTGGCGCGGCGGCCGGTTCTTATCGACCGCGGTCTTGAAGAAGGCGCGCGAATAGATCGCGTCGGTGAGCCGCGGGAACTGGTGCGCCGCCCAGGTCATGATCCGGCCGACGCCGCCGACGACGATCGACCGGATCGGATGCTCGGCGGCATGGCAGATCGCCTCGGCGACGAGCTCGGGGGCATAGACCGGCGGCGGCACCTTCGAGGCGTGGTCGAGATAATTTTTGGCATGCGTGCCGAACGGCGTGTGCATCCCGCTCGGCTGGATGAGCGTCACCGATACCGGCGCCTTGTCGTGGATCAGCTCGAGCCGCAGCGAGTCGGTGAAACCCTTCACCGCGAACTTGGTCGCGGTATAGGCGCTGAGCACCGGCGCCGGCATTTCCGACGAGATCGAGCCGGTGTTGATCAGCGCGCCGCCATGCGCCTTGAGGTGCGGCAGCGCCTCGGTCGAGCCGTAGACGACGCCCCAATAGTTGGTCCTGAACATCTGCTCATGATCTTCGTCGGAGAGGTCCTCGAGCCGCGCATAGGCGGCGACGCCGGCATTGTTGACCCAGGTGTCGAAGCCGCCGTGCCGGGCGATGACCTGTTCGACGACGTTGCGCACCTGGTCGCGCTCGCCGACGTCGGCGACGACATAGTCGATGCGGGCGCCGCCGCCCTTCATCTCGTCGCAGATGCGGCGCAGCCCCGCCTCGTCGCGCGACACGATGACGACGTTGGCGCCGCGCTCGGCCGCCATCTTCGCGGTCGCCAGCCCGAGTCCCGAGGAGCCGCCGGTGATGACGATCGTCTGCTCGTTGAGCGGCTTCAGCTTGGGGGTCATGGTGTCTCTCCGGGTTGCGACGATGGGGGATGATGGGGCGGTGCCGGCAGGCACCCGGCGCGGCGATCTCGCGCCGCAGCCCCGCGGCGCAGCCACCGCTGCGGCGCGCCCGTTCCATCCCACCAACCGACCGCGTCGGGCCATGTTCCGCGAAAACGCCCCCCTGCCGGGGCGGCGGCATGCCGCGTGACATTCTGTCCTGACTATTTTAGCAATGATGACGGCCCGCAATCCCCGCCCCGCGCGGTCTGCCGGCCGACAGGATCGAACGCCCATGACGCTCTCCGCCCCGCTCCTGCTGCTGCTCGTCGCCGCGCCGGCCGCCGCCGGTGCCGCCGAGGCGCCGCCCGCCGCCGCGGCCGCCTGCGACCCCGCCGACGGCCGCGCGCTCTGCGGCTATCGCCAGCCCGAGGATCTGGTGCGCGTGCCGGGCACGAACTGGGTGCTGGTGTCGCAGACCGCGACCCACGGCGGGCTCAGCGCCATTGACGTCCGCGACCGGTCGCGGCGGCAGCTGTTTCCCGCGCCCGACGCGAAGATCGCCTTCGACCGGCGACGCTACGCCGACTGCCCGGGGCCGCCCCCCGCCGGCGACGAGTTCACCGTCGCCGGGCTGGCGGTGCGCGCCGGACCGGTGGCGACCCTCTATGCGGTGGGGCTGCGCAAGCGCCGCGCGATCGAAGTGTTCGAGATGGACACGCGCGCCGCGACGCCGGCGGTGACCTGGGTGGGCTGCGCGCCGACCCCCGAGGGGCTCGGGCTCAATTCGGTGGCGCCGCTGCCGGGCGGCGGCTTCGTCACCTCGAAATTCCTGCGCTGGGGCGGCGACATGGCCGCCGAGGTGGCGCGGGCGCGCGCCGGCGAGATCAACGGCGAAGCCTGGTCGTGGGCGCCCGGCGCCGGCTGGGCGAAGGTGCCGGGCAGCGAGAGCGCCGGTGCCAACGGCGTCGTCACCTCGGCCGACGGCCGCTGGCTCTATCTCGTCGGCTGGGGCAGCCGCCGCTTCTCGAAAATCTCGCTCGGCCGCACGCCGCCCGAGCGCCGCGACGTCGAGCTCGGCTTCCGGCTCGACAACATCCACTGGGCCGAGGACGGATCGATCCTCGGCGCCGGCCAGGCGGGAACCGACGAGGCGCCGACCACCAAGGTGGTGCGGATCGATCCCGAGACGCTGGCGGTCACCGACGTCGTCGAGGCCGCCGACACGCCCGAATTCGGCATGGGCAGCGCGGCGGTCGAGGTCGGCGACGAGATCTGGGTCGGCTCGCCGCGCCGCGACCGCATCGGCATCTTCGCGCGGCCGCGGCGCAGCGGCAGCCCCGCGGCGCGGTGACCTCGCGACGGGCCAGGGTCTGAACTCAATGAGAATGTCGTCCGGGACGGCGTCAGGAAGGCCGTGGCAAGTAAGGTCGCGCTGACCAGCTAGCGGATGCTAGCTGGCAAGCGGCCGGCGCGTAGCCACGGCCTTCCTGACGCCGCGCGAAGCGTGGCAGCGGGAGGCTGACTGGCGTCGTCGAGCCCGCTTGCCGGGGGCCGATAGGCCCGCCTGCGCGATCTCTCCTCGCCAGTCAGCCTCTCGCTGCCATCACGGATGACATTCTCATTGAGTTCAGACCCTAGGCGTCGGCCATCGGCTCGAGCCCCGCGGCGAGGCCGAGCCGCAGCGCGGCGGACAGGCTCCTGACGCCGAGCTTTTCCATCAGATTGGCGCGGTACACCTCGACGGTGCGCGTGCTCAGCCCCAGCCGGTGGCTGATCAGCTTGTTGGGCAGCCCGGCGAGCATCCCCTGCAGCACCTCGCGCTCGCGCGGGCTGAGGCCGTCGACCGCGGTGAGCGCCCGCTCGCGCGCCGCGGCGGCATTGAGCCGCGCGTCGAGCCGCTCGAATCCCGCCTCGAGCGCGGCGAGCAGCGTCGTGTCCTCATAGGGCTTCTCGATGAACTCGACCGCGCCGTTCTTCATCGCGCGCACCGCCATGGCGATGTCGCCGGAGCCGGTCAGAATGATGACGGGCAGCGGCGAGCCGCGCTCGTTGAGGAATTGCTGGGCGTCGAGACCGCTGAGACCGGGCATATGGATGTCGAGAACCAAGCAGCCGAGGCCGAGCGTGGGCAATGCGTCGAGAAACTGCGAAGCAGAGCTGAAGTCCTCGGCGTCGAACCCTGCGATCCGCAGGAAGCGCGATAGCGAATCGCGAACCGCGTCGTCGTCGTCGACTACATAGACCGTTCGTCGTTCCACGCGGCCCTCCCCTGACCGAATGAAGTATCAGGCCTTTTGTTAAGCGATTGATAGCGCCGTGTCGCATCGTTTCGTCCGCCCCGGATGAGGCGCCGATGCCTGCCGTAGAATCCCTAAGTCGCGACCGGCGCCGCGCTTGCCCATGCTAGGCGGTGATGGAGGATCCGATGGGCTTGCAAGACACGACGCGCAGCGCGTTTCCGGCGGCGGCGCTGCCGGCGCCCCGCTCGTGGCCATCGCCGCCGGCGGCAGCGCCGGCCTTTCTGGCCGCGCTCGAGGCGCACCATGCCCGCGTCGGCACGATGGCGCGGCGGCTGGCGCGGCGCTGCGGGATCGATCCGCGCCGCGCGCGGCTCATCGGCGAGGCGGCCGCCAGGCACGACGTCGGAAAGCTGCTCCTCGACCGCCAAATCTTCGAGGTGCCGCGGCGCCTGACGACCGCGGAAGAGACGCATGTCCGGACGCACACCATCCTCGGCCATGCCGCGCTGGGTCACTCGGCCGATCCGGCAATGGAGCTGGCGGCGCGCGTCGCGCTCGAACATCACGAGCATTGGGACGGCGGCGGCTATCCCTTCGCCGCGCGCGGCGAGGCGATCTGCATCGAGGCGCGCATCGTCGCGGTTTGCGACGTCTATGACGCCCTGCGCGAGGAGCGCGGCTACAAGCGCGGCTATACGCACCGGGATGCCATGGCAATCCTGACGCAGGGTGACGACAGGACCCGACCGACGATGTTCGATCCGGGCATCATCGCGGTCGTCCTGCACGACGACGGCCGCTTCCTCGATGACGCGGTAGGCGAGGCAGCGGACCGATGCGCCTGACGTCTTGCCCCCTCGCACGGCGGCAAACGCGACGCGAGCTGCGCCGGCCATCGCGCTGACGCGCCGGAATCCGCCGATGACGTCATCTGCCAGGACATCGCCCGACCGCGCCGTCGCGCCGAGCCGAGGGGCGCGCTGGCGCGCCGTCCTGGCGAAATCGGGCACGCGCCACTGGCTGGCAATCCTGATGATCTGCCTCGTCATCGTCGCCGCGCTGTTCAGCGTCGTCGGCGCCGTGCGGAGCGTGTCGCGATCGGCCGAGGCCGTCACGCGGAGCTATCGCGCGATCAACGCCGCCGAATCGCTGCGGTCGCTGCTCCAGGACGTGGAGACCGGCCAGCGCGGCTATCTGCTAACCGGCGAGGCGAGCTACCTCGCCCCCTACCGCCAGGCGCTGGTGCAGGTGGCGCCGCAGCGGCGGGCGCTCGCCGCGCTCGTGACCGATCACCGCCAGCGCGCGCGGCTCGCCGCGCTCGACGGGCCGATCGCCGCCAAGCTCGCGATCAGCAGCCGGACGATCGAACTGGCGCGGGCGGGCGACGTCGCGCAGGCGCGGGCCATCGTCGCCTCCGGAGTCGGGCGTGTGCACATGGACCGCGTACGGCAGGTGTTCGACGCGTTCCTCGACGCCGAGCGCCGTACCCTCGAACAGCGGCGCGCCGAGGGCATCGTCACCGAGCGGCGCGCCATGGTGCAGGCGCTTGGCGCCATTACGCTGACGCTGGCCGCCGCGGCGCTCGCGGTGATCGCGACGCGCCGGACGGCGGCCGAGCTGTCCCGGCGCGTCGACGAGGCGGCGCGGGCGCGGCGGCGCTTCCGCGCGACGTTTGATCAGGCAGCGGTCGGCATCGCACATCTCGCGCCCGACGGCGTCGTGCTGCGCGCGAATGCGCAGCTGTGCGAGATCACCGGCTATCGGCGGGGCGATCTGGTCGGCAGCTGGTTCGAGACGATCACCCATCCCGACGACGTGGCACGCGAACTGGCGAGCCGGCGCGCGCTGCTGGCGGGCGACAGCGAGCGCTACAGCAGCGAGTATCGCTGCGTCCGCGCCGACGGCTCGCTGCTGTGGATTTCGGTGACGGTGGCGCTGGTGCGCGACAAGAAGGGCGAGCCGGACTTCTTCGTCTCGGTCGTCAAGGACATCGCCGACCGCAAGCGGGCCGAGGCGCAGTTGCTGTCGGGCGAGGCCCAATATCGCGCCATCCACGATTCGGCGGTCGAGGCGATCGCCGTCATCGACGCGCGCGGACAGATCAAGTCGGTCAATCCCGCGACGCTTCGCATCTTCGGCTACCGCGCCGACGAGATGATCGGGCAAAACGTGGCGATGCTGATGCCGGTGTCGACGGCGGGCGCGCACGACGACTATCTCGAGCGATACCGGCAGACGGGCCGGCGCGCGATCATCGGGATCGGGCGCGAGGTGGAGGGGCTTCGCAAGGACGGATCGATCTTTCCGCTCGACCTGTCGGTCGCCGAATGGCGCAGCGACGGCGAGACCTTCTTCACCGGCATCATGCGCGACATCACCGCGCGCAAGAAGGCCGAAGCGGAACTGGCTGACGGCGAAGCGCGCTTCCGCCTGACGCAGGAGGCGGTCCGCGCCGGCAATTGGGAAACCGACCTCGAGACCTACGAGTCGACGCTGTCGCGCGAGAGCATGCGGCTCTTCGGCTTTTCGGGGCAGGAAGAGGGCCGGTTCGACCGCGGCGAACTCAGCGCGCTGGCCGACCCCGCCGACGGTGCGCGTACGCGCGCGCAGTTCGAGCGCGCCGTCGCCGACGGCAAGCGGCTCGATGCCGTCATGCGGATCCCGTTGCCAGACGGCAGCTCGCGCTGGATCCAGATCATCGGCCAGACGCAATATGACGCCGGCGGCAAGCCGGTCCGGATGACCGGGCTCAACATCGACGTCACCGACCGGCGCGAAACCGAGCTGGCGCTCCGCGCGAGCGAGGAGCGGCTGCGCTCGCTGCAGAATGAATTCGCGCATCTGGCACGCGTCAACGAACTCGGCGAACTCGCCGCCGCGATCGCGCACGAAATCAACCAGCCGCTGACCGCCATCACCAACTATATGAACGTCGGCCGCTTCGCGCTGAACGCGCTCGAGCATGGCCGGGGCGATGCCGAGGCTGCGCGCGCCGAAGCGCTGGAGGTGACCGAGCTGGCCGCCGAGCAGGCGCTGCGGGCCGGCGAGATCGTCCGCCGGCTGCGCGCCTTCGTCGCCAAGGGACTCGGGGGGCGGCGTGCCGAGCGTCTCGACGAGATCGTCGATACGGCAATGGCCCTGTCGCTGGTCGATGCGCAGGTCGCCGGGATCATCGTCGACCGGCATCGCGGCGCGGCGACCGCGACGGTGGAAGTCGATTCCATCCAGATCCAGCAGGTTCTCGTCAATCTGCTCCGCAATGCCATCGACGCGCTGGTACAGACCCCCGACAGCGACATCCGCCAGCTGACCATCGCGACGAAGCTGATCGAGGCGGGCGAGCGCGTCGAGGTGATCGTGCGCGACACCGGCCCCGGAATCCCGCCCGACGTGCTGGCGCGGCTTTTCGAGCCCTTCGTGACGTCGAAGGCGAACGGCATGGGCATGGGGCTGTCGCTCTCGCGGCGATTGATCGAGGCGCACGGCGGTAGCATCGACGTCGCCAGTGCCTATGGCGAGGGCGCGACCGTCCGCTTCACGCTTCCGATGCTGCCGATGGCGACGACCGGTGGCTGAAGGGGCCGGTGCGCGCATCGCGGTGGTCGACGACGACGACGCCGTCCGCGCCTCGACGCGGCGGCTGCTGCTTCGCGCCGGCTATGGTGTCGATGTGTATGACGGTGGCGCGACCTTCCTGGACGAGGCGCTACAGCGCCGCCACGACTGCGTGCTGCTCGACCTGCGGATGCCCGGCGTGGATGGCCTGTCGGTGCTTCGGGCGCTGAGCGGCGCGATCGCGCCGGTGATCGTGCTCACCGGCCACGGCGACGCGCCGCTCGCGCTCGAAGCCATGCGGCTGGGCGCCGAGACGATGCTCGAAAAGCCCTACCGTCTCGAAGACATGCTGTCGGCGATCTGCCAGGCGATCGAGGCGCCGCGGCGGCGCCCCGCCTAGGGTCCGGCGATCCCCATCGCGGTCCGACCGCCGCCCCGGCCGGCCTCGCCGACCCGACGGCAGCGCGAAGTTGCCGTCGGGCGGCGGGGGAGCGCCGGGCGTCGCCTCAGTTGCGATCGGCGTTCATCACCTTGGTCCAGGCGGCGGCGAAGTCCTTGACGAACATGTCGCCGGCGTCGGCCGACGCATAGACTTCGGACACCGCCCGCAGCTCCGAATTGGAGCCGAAGACCAGATCGACCGGGGTGGCGGTCCATTTGGCGGCTCCCGTCGCGCGATCCTTGCCTTCGTAGAGCCCGGGAGCGGTCGCCGATCGCGCCCAGCTCGTCGACATGTCGAGCAGGTTGACGAAGAAGTCGTTGCTGAGCGTGCCCAGCCTGCTGGTGAACAGCCCGCTGGTCGAGCCCGCCGCATTGGCGCCCAGCGCGCGCATGCCGCCCACCAGCACCGTCATCTCGGGGACCGTCAGCCCGAGCAGGTCGGCGCGGTCGATCAGCGCCTGCGTCGGGCTGTAGTAGTTGTCCGGCGCGTAATAGTTGCGGAAGCCGTCGGCCTTGGGCTCGAGGAAGGCGAAGGACGCGACGTCGGTCTGCGCCTGCGTGGCGTCGACGCGGCCGGGCGTGAACGGCAGCGTCAGGCTGTGGCCGGCTTTGGCGGCCGCCTGTTCGACCGCGGCGTTGCCGCCGAGGACGATGAGGTCGGCCAGCGAGACGCGCTTGCCGCCGCTCGCCGAACGGTTGAAGTCGGCCTGCACCTTCTCGAGACGGGGCAGCACCTTCGCCAGTTCCGCCTTGTCGTTGATCGCCCAGCTGCGCTGCGGCTCGAGCCGCAGGCGGGCGCCGTCCGCGCCGCCGCGCATGTCGGTCCCGCGGTAGGTCGACGCCGAGGCCCAGGCGGTGCGCACCAGTTCGGGAACGCTGAGCCCCGTGGCGAGGATGCTGCGCTTCAGCTGCGCCACGTCGGCGTCGCCGATCATCGCGTAGGTCGCCTTGGGCAGCGGGTCCTGCCAGTCGAAGCCCTGCGTCGGCACATCCTTGCCGAGATAGCGCGCCGGCGGGCCGAGATCGCGATGGGTGAGCTTGAACCAGGCGCGCGCGAAGGCCGCAGCGAACTCATCGGGGTTCTTCTGCCAGCGCAGGCCGATCTTGCGGAAGCCCGGGTCCTCCTTGATCGCGATGTCGGTGGTGAACATGATCGGCGCGTGCGTCTTGCCCTCGATATGCGCGTCGGGGACGAGCGTGGCGGCAGCGGGATCGGTCGGGATCCACTGCGTTGCGCCGGCCGGGCTCTTGGTCTTGACCCACTCGAAACCGAACAGATTGTCGAGATACTGCGAGGTGAACTGGATCGGGTTCGACGTCCAGGCGCCCTCGAGGCCACTGGTGATCGTGTCCTCGGCGTTGCCCTTGCCGCACTTGTTGACCCAGCCCATGCCCTGCTGCTCGAGACCGGCCGCCGACGGCTCGGCGCCCATGCAGGCCTCGGGCTTGTGCGCGCCATGCGCCTTGCCGAAGGTGTGGCCGCCCGCGATGAGCGCCAGCGTCTCCTCGTCGTTCATCGCCATGTTGCCGAACGCGCGGCGGATGTCGGCCGCCGCCGAGATCGGATCATGGTTGCCGTTGGGGCCTTCGGGATTGACGTAGATGAGGCCCATCTGCGTGGCGGCGAGCGGCCCCTTGAGGTTGCCCTTCGCGTCGCGGCGCTTGTCCTCCATCATCTTGCGCTCGGGGCCCCAGAACACGAGGTCCGGCTGCCAGCTGTCGACACGCCCACCGGCGAACCCGATCGTCTTGAAGCCCATGTCCTCGAGCGCGACGTTGCCGGCGAGCACCATCAGGTCGCCCCACGACAGCTTGCGGCCATATTTCTGCTTGATCGGCCAGACGAGCCGACGCGCCTTGTCGAGGCTGACGTTGTCGGGCCAGGAGTTGAGCGGCTCGAAACGCTGCTCGCCGCCGTCCGAGCCGCCGCGGCCGTCGCCGACGCGGTAGGTGCCGGCGCTGTGCCACGCCATGCGGATGAAGAAGGGGCCGTAATGGCCATAGTCGGCGGGCCACCAGGGCTGCGAGGTGGTCAGCACCTTGCGCAGGTCGGCCTTGACCGCGTCGAGGTCGAGCTTCGCGAACTCGCTGGCATAGTCATAGTCGGCGCCATAGGGGTTCGACTGCGCCTCGTGCTGGCGCAGCGCCGCGAGATCGAGGCTTTGCGGCCACCAGTCGCGGTTGGCCATTCCCCCGGGCGTGTCGCTGGTCACGACGGGCGGCTCCGCCGCCGTCGCGGCCGCCGGCAGCGCCAGCGCGGATCCCATCAGCAGGCAGGCGATCAATCGGGCGTTGGTTCTCGACATCGTTCATCCCCTCCGGACAGTGCGAGCTCTTCGGCGAGCACGTCGCCAGCTAGAACCCGATCGGAACGGGAAACAAACGAACTTCCTTGGTCACTGTGATCGGTGAATTCGATCAAGCGAGCCAAGTTGTGGAGACAAAGCGATTTTTCGCGGCCCTCAGCCGCTGCCGCGTACGGCGGGCGACGTGCGCTGCGCACGTTGGAGGCCTGTCCGGACGTCGGCACCGCGATACGGCGCGGATCGCCGGCGCGAGTCCGCGATCGCCGCCGGTCGCCGCGCCTAGGCGGGCGGCATGACCGCGCCGCGCTCGAAATCGCCGTCGGCGAGCGCGCCCACCGAAGCTCCGGAGAGCCTGGCCGCCAGGGCGGTGCAATCGACGAACGGCGCGCGCTCGCCGCCCGCCGTCGCCGACAGGCGGGCGACGTCGGCGGCCGACCACAGCGAGCCGTCGCTGTCGTCATTCTGCAGGCGCTCGGCCTCGGCGCGGAGCAGGCGCTGCTCGATCAGCCCGCTTGGATAGATGGCGCAGCTGAACCCGATTTCGGGGGGGAAGACGGGCACTTCGGCATAGGCGCGCGTCAGGAGACGCGTCGCCACGACGATGGTGGTTGGCGCGGCGATGGCATCGAGGCTGAGGCAATCGAAGCCGCCGGCGATCGGCCAGCAGCGGTCGGCTTCGGTGCGGTCGGCGATCACCCCGGCCGTGGTTCGCACGAAGCTGCCGTCGGCCAGCGGCTTCCAGTCGGCGGTCGACGTGGCGAGCGGCGCCGGCGGCGCGACGGGGTCTTCGGCCTTGGCGGCGGGCTCGGCGTCCTCGCCGCAGGCGGCCAACGCCACGAAGGCGGCCAGGGCGAGCCAGCCATGCGGTCGCCGCTGGCCGGAGCGCCCCGGATGCCGCGGGGACGCGGGTGGTTCGTCGGCGACGCGATGCGGCCAGATGCTTTGGTACATGTCATGCTATCGCTTGTCGGCGCCGGTTGTTCCCGCCGGCGACCCGATTAGCGCGTGCCGAAGGTCCGGTCGCCCGCGTCGCCGAGCCCCGGCACGATATAGCCGTGCTCGTTGAGCACCTCGTCCATCGCTGCCGCCCAGATCGGCACGTCGGGATGCGCGGCGCGCAGCGCTTCGGCGCCCTGACGCGCGGCGAGCAGGCAGACGAAGCGCAGGTTGGTGACCCCCGCCCCCTTCAGCCGGGCGATCGCGGCGATGGCGCTGTGCCCGGTCGCCAGCATCGGATCGACGACGATCACCAGCCGCTCGGCGATGTCGTCGGGGGCCTTGAAATAATATTCGATCGCCTCGAGCGTCTCGTGATCGCGGTAGAGGCCGAGATGGGCGACGCGCGCCGACGGCAGCAGGTCGAGCATGCCGTCGGCGAGCGCCAGCCCGGCGCGCAGGATCGGCACGATGACGAGCTTCTTGCCGGCGATCTCGATCGCGTCGGTGACGGCGAGCGGGGTTTCGACGCGGATCGTCGTCGTCGGCAGGTCGCGCGTCACCTCGTAGCAGAGCAGCATCGCGATCTCGCGGACCAGCGTCCGGAACAGCGACACCGAGCTGTTGCGGTCGCGCAGCAGCGTCAGCTTGTGCTGCACCATCGGGTGCCCCACGATCGTCACGCCGTCCATGTCGCCGCTCCCTCCTGCTCCCCTGCGCAGCCTTAACCGCGGCGGCCGGCGCGGGCCACCCCCGCGTGACGCGTCGCGCCGCCATGCTTGCCGGCATCCACCCGCCGCCGTGCCGCGACGGATGCCGTTCAGCCTGCGCCCTCAACTGCCGCTTCGCAGGATGGCAGCGCCCAGTCGACCGGCGCGCGGCCATGCGCTTCAAGAAAGGCGTTTGCTTTCGAGAAGTGACGGCAACCGAAGAATCCGGCGTAGGCCGACAGCGGCGACGGGTGCGGCGCCTTCAGCACCAGGTGCCGCCCGCCCTTGTCGACACTGTCGACGAACGCCGCCTTCTTCTGCGCGTAGCTTCCCCACAGCATGAAGACGGTCGGCTCGGCGCGGGCGTTGACGAGGCGGATCACCGCGTCGGTGAAGCGCTCCCAGCCGCGCCCCTGGTGCGACGCCGCCTGCGCCATCTGCACCGTCAGCACCGAATTGAGCAGCAGCACGCCCTGCCGGGCCCAATGTTCGAGGAAGCCGTGGCCGGGCGGCGCGATGCCGAGGTCGGTCTGCAGCTCCTTGTAGATGTTGATCAGGCTTGGCGGGATGCGCACGCCGAGCCGTACCGAGAAGCACAGCCCGTGCGCCTGCCCCTCGCCGTGATAGGGATCCTGGCCGAGGATGACGACGCGCACGCCATCGAGCGGCGTCAGGTCGAGCGCGCGGAACCACTCGCTGCCCTTCGGGAAGATGCGCCGGCCAGCGGCCTTCTCGGCCACCAGGAACTCCCTGAGCGCGCGCATATAATCACTCTCGAATTCGCCGCGCAGCGGTTCGAGCCAGGCCGGGTCGAGCTTTACGTCGCCCGCCACGGTCAGCACCCCTGCCCCGGCGCCCAGCCGGGCGCGGCGAGCGTGAACCCGGCAAAGTCGAACCCCGGCGACACGACGCACGAGACCAGTGCCCAGCCGCGATCGGCGCTCGCCGCCTGCCAATGATGCGGCGCGATGAGATGCTGCGGAACCTCGCCGCCGAGCACGTCGGGGCCGAGACGAACGCTAGTCACCGTGCCGTCGGCGCCGGCGGCGGTGTCGAGGCGAAGCGGCGATCCCGCGTGCCAGAACCAGAGCTCGGCAGCATCGACGCTGTGCCAGTGCGACCGCTCGCCGGCATCGAGCAGGAAGAGAATGGCGGAGGCCCCGGCGCGCTCGCCCGGCGCTGCGTCGGCGCGCCAGGTCTCGCGGTACCAGCCGCCTTCGGGATGCGGCTTGAGGTCGAGTCTTTCGATCAGGCGGCGGGCATCGTCCATCTGCCGACCATTGCGCCGGGCCTCCGGCGGTTCAAGCCCCCGATGATCGCCATCCCGACCTTTGCCGGGAGACGATCGCCGGCTTGCGAGCGTTGCGCGCTACGGGCGGATTTCGCCCTCGTCGCCCTTGTCCCACCAGTGGATGCGATCCGCCCTCACATGGATGAGCACCAGCCCCGGCGTGTCGATGCCGTCCCTGAACCAGAGTTCGAGGTCCTTGACCCAATGCCCCTCGAACTGCGCCTTGTCGCGGATGATGTCGGCGCGCCCCTCGACCGCGACGTAGAACCAATGCTTGCCCTGGAAACCGAGGCCAACCTGCGCGTCGCGCTGGATCTCCTTGACGGTATTGGTGCTGTCCAGCGCGAAATAATAGGAATCGCCGTCATATTCGACGTCGCCGTTGTTGCTCATCGGGCGGCCGGCGATCGCGCCATTCTCGGCCCGGGTCGACAGGATCGCGATGTCGATGTCGCTCATCCGTTCTGCCAGGTCGTGAAGCGTCTCGATCTTCTTCTTGCCGAACATTCGGTCCTCCGGATTTGATGTCTGGGGCCCAACGCGGGGTGGCGCCTTTGGCTCCGCCGCGTCGTTCGTCGTTCGGTGCGCACCGGCCGGCGCAGCAAGCCGGAACTCGCCAGACCGCGCCGCCGTTGCTGCGCCGTCCCCACCGACATGGAGAGACCTGTATGTTGCGTAAACTGACCCCCTGGGCGGTCGCGGCCACGCTGGCCGTTACTTCCTCCGCCGCCTTCGCCGACCTCGGCGACAACGAGGCGCGCACCGCGCTCGCCGAGGCGCGCGCCAAGATCGAGACGGCCTCGCAGGCCGGCGCCGCCGAGCGTGCCAACGAAATTCTGCAGCGCGCCCGCGCCTCGTTCGCGATCGCCGAGCGCGAATGGGACAAGGACAACGAGAAGCGAACCTACCACGCCTCGAAGGAGGCCGCGGCCTACGCCGATCTCGCGCTCGCGACCGCCGAATATGAGCAGGTCGAGGCGCAGCTCAACGCCGTGCGCTGAGCGATGACGGGAGATAGATCATGACGACCAAATTCTGGCTCGCCGCGACCGCGGCGACGATGGCGATCGCCACCCCGGCGTTCGCCGACAAGACCGACCGCCTGCTGCTCGAACAGGCGCAGGCCAAGGTCCTCGCCGCCAAGGGCGATGCGCAGCTCAGCCGTTACGGCGGCACGCAGCTCGACGAAGCCGAGCGCGCGATTGCCGACCTGCGCACCAACCTCGACAACGACGATGCGGCGGACTCGCGCAACATCATGAACCGGATCGATGCGCTGGTCGAAACCGCCAAGGTGCGCGCGAAGACCGCGGCGCTGAAGGACCAGGTCGCGTCGGCGCAAAGCGTGCGCACCGAGCAGGTCGCCGCCGCCGAAGCCCGCGCCAGCGCTGCCGAGCGCGAGGCGGCCGCCGCCCGGACGCAGGCCGCCGCCGCGCAACAGACCGCCAACAGCCTGCGCAGCCAGCTGCGCGATTATCAGCTGCGCCAGACCGCGGCGGGCGCCCAGCTCGTCCTGCAGGACGTGATCTTCGAAACCGGCAAGGCGACGCTCCGCCCCGGCGCCGCAGCGCGCCTGCAGCCGCTGGTGAGCTATCTCAATGCGTCGCCCGAGGTCAAAGTGCGCATCGACGGCCATACCGACTCGGTGGGCACCGCGGCGATGAACCTGCGCCTGTCGCAGGCGCGCGCTGCCGCGGTGCGGAGCGCGCTGGTGTCGGCGGGCGTCGATGCGTCGCGCGTGCAGGCGGTCGGTCACGGCGAGAGCCAGCCGGTCGGCACCAACGCCAATGCGGCGGGCCGCCAGGCCAACCGCCGCGTCGAGCTGACGATGCTCGGCCAGCGTCTCGACCCGCAGGTCGCGGCGATGCAGTGACGCCGCGCGGCGCCCGCTAGGCCGCGGGCGCCGCCCCTTCCAACCCGAGTTCGGCGAGCACCGCATCGGTGTCCTCGCCGCGATGGCCGGCCCGCCTCGGGCCGGCCGTCGGCGTCTCGGAGAAGCGCGCCGGGTTCCTGACGGTGCGCACACGCCCGATACGGCCATGATCGACCTCCACGATCGTCCCGTTGTGGACGACCTGCGGGTGCGTCAGCACCTCGTCGAGCGTGGCGACCACCGCCCCGCCGGCCCCGTGGGCGATACAGCCCGCCATGAATTCATCGGCGGTAACCGCCGCGACCGCGGCGCCCAGCGTCGGCCCCCATTCCGCGATGTTCCGGGTGCGCGCCCGGCCGCTGTTGAAGCGTTCGTCATGCTTGAGCTCGGGCCGGCCCAGCGCATCGCAGAGCGCGGCGAACTCATGATCCTGGAAGCTGCCGAGCACGACCTTGCGGCCGTCCTTCGTCGTCCACAGGCGGCTGAACTTGCCGTAGGGCGGCGACGCCTTCGGCGGCTCGTCGACGAAGCCATGGTTGAACATGCCCTCGGGCCAGTTGAAGGCGAGCGCGGCGTCGAGCATCGACAGCTCGACATGCTGCCCTTCGCCGCTGCGCTCGCGCGCGAACAGCGCCGCGGTGATCGCCTGCGCGGCGGTCAGTGCGGTGACCTTGTCGATGATCAGCGTCTGAATGAGCTGCGGCTCGCCGGCCGGCGACAATTGCGTCGCCGCCAGCCCCGAACTGGCCTGTACCATCGGATCATAGGCGCGCAGCGGGGCATAGGGGCCGTCGCGGCCATAGCCGGTGATCGAGCAGTAGATCAGCCGCGGGTTGATGGCGCGCGCCGCTGCCCAGCCGAAGCCCAGCCGGTCCATGATGCCGGGGCGAAAATTCTCGACGAGCACGTCGGCCCGCTCGATCAGCCGGCGCACCGCCGCCTGTCCGGCCGGTGCTTTCAGATCGAGCACCACCTGCCGCTTGCCGCGGTTGATCTGGATATAGGCCGAGGAAAGATCGCCTTTGGCGGGCCCGAGCCCGCGAATCGGGTCGCCATGCGGCGGCTCGACCTTGATGACCTCGGCGCCCTGGTCGGCGAGCCAGCCCGCCGCCATCGGCCCCGACACGACCTGGCTGAGGTCGAGGATGCGGACTCCGGCCAGCGGTCCCGGCATGCGGCTACTCCCTGATGTCGCGGTGCCGCGTCTCGGGAAGCCAGATCAGCGTCACCACGAACGCCATCGCGACGACTCCCACCGTGTACCAGAGCCCCGAGAAGGCATCGCCGGTACGCATCACGATGTACTGCTGGATAAAGGGCAGGAAGCCGCCGAAATAGCCAGTGCCGATATGGTAGGGGATCGACATCGAGGTGTAGCGCACGCGCGCCGGGAACAGCTCGACGAGGATGGCGGCGACCTGCCCATAGGTCATCGCCGACAGCGCGACCATCGCCGCGACGCCGACGATGATCTTCCACGGCTGCTTTTCGGCGGGATCGGCCTGATCGGGATAGCCGGCCGCGGTGAGCGCGGCGAGATAGGCCGCCTCGTCGAAGCCAGTGACTCGCGCGTCGCCGACCTTCAGCGCGACCGTCGGCGCGTCGCGCTTCGAATAGCTGATGCCGCGCTTGCTGAGCAGGCTGAGCGCCTTGGCGCAGTCGGTCGCGTGGGTGCGCGCAAACACGTTGAAGTCGCAGGCGGGAAGCTCGAGCGTGACCGGCGCCTGCGCGGTCGCGCGCGACAGCGCCGGGTTGGCGCCGTCGGCCATCAGCCAGAACAGCGGGAACAGCAGCAGCATCGACAGCGCATAGCCTGCCAGCAGAAGCCGCTTGCGGCCGGTGCGGTCCGACAGCCAGCCGAAGAAGACGTACAGCGGCGCCGCGATCACCGCGCCGATCGCCAGATAGGCCAGCGCCTCCGATTCGGGCACGCGTGCCGTACCGGTCAGGAAGTAGAGCGTGCCGAACTGCGAGGTGTAGTAGATCACCGTGAGGCCGGCTGCGACGCCGAACAGCGCCACGAAGATGTTCTTGATGTTGCCGCGGTGGCGGAAGCTGTCGACGATCGGGTTCTTCGAGGTCGTGCCCGCCGCCTTCATCGCGGCGAAGACCGGGCTCTCCGACAGCTTCATGCGGATGTAGATCGAGATCGCCAGCATGACGAGCGAGGCGAGGAAGGGCAGCCGCCAGCCCCAGGCCTCGAACTGCGCCGTGGTCATCGACGCGCGGCAGAGCAGCACCACGACGAGGCAGAGCAGGAAGCCGCCGACCACCGAGATCTGGATCCAGCTGGTGTATTGCCCGCGCTTGGTCGGCGGTGCGTGCTCGGCGACGTAGATCGCCGCACCGCCATATTCGCCGCCGAGCGCCAGCCCCTGGAGCAGCCGGAGCAGCAGCAGCAGCGCCGGCGCCCACAGCCCCGCCTCGGCGTAGGTCGGCAGCATGCCGATGGCGGCGGTGGCGCCGCCCATCAGCGTGATCGTCACGAGGAAGGTGTATTTGCGGCCGACCCGGTCGCCGAAATAGCCGAACAGGATCGCGCCCAGCGGCCGCACCCCGAAGCCCGCACCGAAGGTCGCCAGCGACGCGAGCAGCGCCGCCGTCGGGTTGTCGATCGGGAAGAACAGCTTGCCGATCAGCGCCGCGAGGATGCCATAGAGGAAGAAGTCATACCATTCGAAGACCGTGCCCAGCGACGACGCGGTGATCACCAGTCGGTCGCGCTTCGGATCGATCACCGCGGGCGCCGCCGCCGGTTGAATGCTCGCCATGGACTCGCTGTCCCTCCCCTTCGTTGCAGCCACGATAGCGAAATTCGCTCTTTCGCCTAGCGTTTAGCGGCGCGATGCGGCGCAGCGCCGTCCGCGGCGGCCGCCCCATACGAAAAGGGCGGGTCTTTCGACCCGCCCCATCGCTGCGTAGCGCGACAATCCGCCTACTGAGCGTAGGCCTCGTTGCCGACGAAACCCATCTTGGTGATGCCGGCCTTCTGAGCCTCCGCCATCACGCTGTTGACGATCTCGTACCGCGCCAGCGCGTCCGGCTTCAGGTGAAGCTCGGGCTGCGGGTCCATATCCGCCGAGGCCTGAAGATAGCCGCGGAGCTGCGGCATCGTCACCTTGGTCTTGTTCCAGTAGATATCGTTCAGAAAGTCGATCTCGAGCCGGTTGATCACCGGATCGACCGCATCCGGTGGCGGCGTCTGGCTATTGTTCGACGGGAGGTCGAGCTTCACCGCATGCGTCTGGATCGGGATGGTGATGATGAACATGATGAGGAGAACGAGCATCACGTCGATCAGCGGGGTGGTGTTGATATCCACCATCTCGCCGCCGCCGCCTTCGTCCGCTCCTCCGACCTGCATTGACATCTTATATGCTCCTTGTCGCCGATCGCCGGCGCCGCCCCGAGAGCCGGCGCCGGAAGATCAGCCTAGCGCGACACGAACCCGGGAGGCGGCTCAGAGATGAAGCCGACCTTCTGGTAGCCCGAACGCTGCATCGTGAAGATCACGCCACCGATGCACCGATATTCGGCATCCGCGTCGCCGCGAATGTGAACCTCGGGCAGCTCGATCGGCGCGCCGGCGGCCTTCAGGCGATCGACTTCGGCGACGAGATAGTTCGTCGCCTTGTCGAGCAGCTCCTGATTGCTGCCGAAACGCTGCATGCCCCAGTAGACGTCGCAGTTGGCATCCACCGACAGCGCGACGTTTTCGGGCTTCGTCGTCGTAGCCAGGTTGCTCACCTTCGGCAGCCGCAGCGGCACGGTCTGGATCACCACGGGAACCGTGATGAGAAAGATGATGAGCAACACCAGCATGACGTCGACGAGCGGCGTCGTGTTGATGTCCGACATCGGTGCGCCACCGGCGGCATCGCTGTCTTCGGCTGGGCCGACACTCATGGACATGGGCTATCCTTATCCTAAGCCGTTGAAGGCGTGGCTTTAGGCGCGGGTGCCCTGGCTCACGGTCGCGGTCGGCGCCGGCGGGGTCGTCGGCGTCGACGGCGCGACGCGGCTGCCCGAGATGAGCGAACCATGGACGTCGGCGGCGAAGGCGTTGAGACGGTCCTGAAGCGCCTTGTTGCGACGGATCAGCCAGTTGTAGCCGAGCACCGCCGGAACCGCGACCGCGAGGCCGAGCGCGGTCATGATCAGCGCCTCACCGACCGGACCCGCGACCTTGTCGATCGAGGCCTGACCGGCGACGCCGATGTTGATCAGCGCGCGATAGATGCCGACGACGGTACCGAACAGACCGACGAACGGCGCGGTCGAGCCGACCGAGGCGAGGAAGGCGAGACCCGACTGGAGCTTCGAGTTGATCGAGTTGGTCGAGCGCTGCAGCGACATCGTCACCCACTCGTGGCGGTCGATCTTGTCGGTCAGGCGGCCCTCATGATGGTCCGACGCGCGGAGGCCATCGTCGACGAGCTGACGGAACGCCGAGTTCTTGGGGAGCTTGGCGGCGCCTTCCTTGAGGCTCGCGGCCTTCCAGAAGGTTTTGTCGAGCTCGTCGGATTCCTTCATCACCTTCCGCTGATCCCACACCTTCGTGAAGATGATGTACCAGCTGACCAGCGACATGATTACCAGGATGGCGAACGTCGCCTGGGCGATAATGCCGCCCTGCTCGAGCGCGGCTGCCAGGCCATAAGGATTCTCGGTTGCAACGGTTTCCATCGCTATTCCCCTAAATGACTTTGTTCTTTGAAGTTGAAACGACGGCCCGGGCGGGGACGCCCGGGCCGATGAGATTTATCAGTCTTCCGGAATCTGCCAGCGCACCGACTGTGCACGGGTTTCCTTGACCGGGTTGCCGCCCTGCAGCGCCGGGTTGAACCGGAAGCGCCGCTCGACGAGCTCGCAGGTACGACGATCGAGACGGTCGTGGCCGCTCGAACGGGTGATCGCGCAGCTGCCGGGCGTGACACGCCCCTGCTCGTTCACTTCGTAGCGCACCGCGGTGACTCCCTGCTCCTCGGCACGCAGCGAGGCGTCGGGATAGTCGTCGGTGCTGATGGTCGCGCCGAGACGACCACGCGGAGTCGCCTTCTGCGTCGGACCGGCCGGCGGCGGAGGAGGTGCCGGCGGCGTGATCACGACCCTGGGCGGTTCCGGAGTCGGTACGGTGGTCTGGATGGTGATCGCCGGCGGCGGCGGAGCCGTCGTCTCGACCACCACTTCCGGCGGCGGAACATAAGGAGGAATCTCCTCCATTTCCGGCGGCGGGGGCGGCGGTTCCTCTTCGATTTTGGGCTCTTCGACCTCGAAGGTCTCGAGCGGGCCGGTGACTACCTTGACAGCTTTCAGCGCCAGACCGGTGACGAAAGCGTAGCCGAGGAAAACGTGAAGCAGCGCGACGATGCCTAAGGACACCATCCGCTTGCTGCTCATTCCTTCATCCGCAAAAGCCATAGTGCCGCGCGAAACTCCCTCCTAAACCCCTCGTGCGAACGCAGCCTCAATGCTGCATCCGTTCTGGCCCGGAAAGCGTTGCGTCGTGATGACGCGGGTCCCCGAACCTAGATTACGCAACAGGAGCTGCGTCGGATACGGCAGGCTACAAAACGGCCAGAGCAGGCCTTCTTGTTGCTTTGCCTGCCCCGTTGAATCGCCCCATAACCCGCAGCTACCCTCCTCGCAACCGCTTTCCTCCCTGAAACATGCCGCATCGATTAACCCACGGAAAGACCCATAGTTGCGAACAGGTGATGAAATGGCGGACTTTCTTAAGCCTGCAGTCAGCCCCGGCGCGCTATTGTTACATGATGCCCATATTGGGTATCCCGCTCAGAGAGGTATGAGATGAGCCTTCGCCACCCGCTTCTGGCCGCCGTCGCGCTGGCCCTGCTCCCGCTCGGCGCGGCCGGGGCGCAGCCGGCGACCGTCGAGGGTTTCGCCGACGTCGCCGATCTCGCGATCGGCACGCCGGTTGTGCTTCGGGCGACGATCCGCAAGGCCGATCGGCTCAACAAGCGCGAGGCCCCCGATGTGGCGCCGGGCCGCGTGCGCATGCTTGTCGAGGCGCAGGTCGAGGGCGTCCTGACGTCGCGCGAACCGGTGCCCGCCCGCATCCAATATCTGTGGGAAGGCGCGGCGGACGCGCGCGGCAGGCCGCCGAAGCTCAAGGGACTGCCGGTGCTGCTCTTCCTCCAGCGCGCGCCGGGACGGGAGGGCCAGTATCAGCTTACCTCGCGCAACGGCCAGATCGCCTGGACGGCCCGCTCGGAAGCAGCGGCACGCCGCGTGCTCACCGACCTGCGCTCGCCCGAGGTGCGCGACCTGCGGATCACCGGCATCGGCAGCGCCTTCCACGTCCGCGGCAGCATCCCCGGCGAGGCCGAGAGCCAGATCTTCCTCAACACCGCCAGCGGCCGGCCGGTGTCGCTCGTCGTGCTATCGCGCCCGGGCCAGGCCAAGAGCTTCAGCGTCGCGCTGAGCGACATCATCGACGACGCCGCCGGATCGGTGCCGCGCGATACGCTGATGTGGTACCGCCTCGCCTGCTCGCTGCCCGCGGCGATTCCGGCGGCGGCGATCGACGAGCTGGGCCCGGAGGATCGGCAGGCGGTCGCCGCCGACTATGGCTTCGTGCGCAACGCGCTCGGCGCCTGCGGCCGGACGCTGCGCTAGAAGGAGGCGAGCTCGACGCCGACCGCGGCGCAGTCGGGATAGATGTCGGGCTTGCGCGTCGAGACGCGCAGCGCCGTGACCCCCTGGCGCGCCGCCACCAGGTCGTAGATGGCGCGACAGATGGTTTCCTGCAGGTTGTAGCGACGCGCGGCGACGAGCTCGAGGACGGTCGAGCGCAGGAAGTCGTAGTTCCAGGCCGATGCCACGACGTCGTCGGTCGGGAACGACCGCGCGTCGAGCCAGACCTCGATGTTGACGCGCAGCCGCTGCGGCGCCCCGACCTCGAAGTCGTGGAAGCCGATGTCGACGTCGAGGTCGAAATCCTGGAGGAAGATCTTGCGCGCCTTCGGCGCGAGGTCGGCGGGCACGAGACCCTGCAGGTCGTCGATCTTCATTCGTCCCCCACCATGAACGCCACGTCGCGCGGCATGCCCATCAGCCGCTGCCCGGCGTCGAGCGTGATCGTCTGTCCGTGCAGCGTCGGCGTCGCCACGATGAAGCGCAGCGCCGACACGATCTCGGCGACCTGCACGCCGCGTCCGAGCGGATTATGAATATGTGCCTTGTCGAAATTCTCGCGCGACTGCGGCCCGCTGACCATCGTCACCGCCGGCGCGATGGCGTTGACGCGAATCCGCGGCGCCAGCGCGCGTGCCGACAGCTCGGTCAGCCCGAGCAGGCCGTATTTGCTGATCGTGTAGGTGAAGAAGTCGGGATTGAGCGCGAACAGCTTCACGTCGAGCATGTTGACGACGAGGCCGGTCAGCTCCGCGGGCAGCGCCCTGGCGAAGGCCTGCGTCAGCAGCGCCGGGGCGCGCAGGTTGACGTCGAGGTGTCGCGTCCAGCCGTCGAGGTCGAAGTCGAGGTGCGTATCATAGTCGAACCGCGACGCGTTGTTGACCAGCAGCCCGATCGGCGCCCCCGCGCCCGCCGCCGCGGCGATGAGCTGCGCCGCCGCGCTGGCGTCGGCGAGGTCGGCGCGGACGATGCGGGCGCGGCCGCCGGCCGCCTCGATTTCCGCCTTCACACGCTCGGCATCGTCGCCCGAGCGATGGCAGTGAACCACCACCTCCCAGCCGTCGGCGGCGAGCGCGCGCGCCATCGCAGCGCCGATGCGCCTGGCGGCGCCGGTCACGATCGCCGTACGGGGGGTTCCGAACTCGGGGGTCATCGACCGCGCCGATACAGGCTGCCCTGATTTTGGGCAAGGCGAGGCGACTCGCGGGATTGCCGCACCCTGGCGGCGGAACCCCGCGCTTGGTCACAGGCTTTTCCACAGCCTTGGTGGATAAGTCGAACGCTCGCTTGTGGCCCGCCGAAGCGAGTCCTACCTGTAAGCCGAATGAGCGAAACCCCGATCAGCGACCGGTTTTCCGAAGAGCAGGCGACCTACGCCGTGCGCGGCCGAGACAAGCCCGATCTCGACCAGGGCGTCGCCGCGATCCGCAACGTGCTGAAGACGCTGCCGCCACGCCCCGGCGTCTACCGGATGATCGATGCGGCGGGCGAGCCGATCTACGTCGGCAAGGCGCGCAGCCTGAAGAATCGCGTCGCCAACTATACGCAGGTCAGCCGGCTGCCGCGCCGGCTGCAGCGCATGGTGGCGCTCACCCGCTCGATGACGATCGTCACCACCGCGACCGAGGCCGAGGCGCTGCTGCTCGAGGCGCAGCTGATCAAGCGCTTCCGCCCCGCCTACAATGTGCTGCTGCGCGACGACAAGAGCTTCCCCTTCATCTTCCTGCGCGAGGATCACGCCTTCCCGCGCATCTCGAAGCATCGCGGCGCGCGGCAGGGCAAGGGGGTGTTCTACGGCCCGTTCGCCAGCGCCGGCGCGGTCAACCGCACGCTGAACGCGATGCAGAAGGTGTTCCTGCTGCGCTCGTGCAGCGACAGCTTCTTCGCCAACCGGTCGCGCCCCTGCCTGCTCCACCAGATCCGGCGCTGCTCGGCACCATGCGTCGGCCGCGTCGACGCGGCCGAATATGGCGAGCTGGTGAGCGACGCGAAGGGCTTCCTCGGCGGCAAGAGCCAGGAGGTGCAGCGCAAGCTGGGCAGCGCGATGGAGGCCGCCGCCGCGGGGCTCGATTTCGAACTGGCCGCCGTCTACCGCGACCGGCTGCGCGCGCTGACCTTCATCCAGAACAGCCAGGCGATCAGCGCCGGCGACACCGCCGATGCCGACATCGTCGCGCTCGCCGCGCTCGAAGGCCAGATGTGCGTGCAGATGTTCTTCATCCGCGGCGGGCAGAACTGGGGCCACCGTGCCTTCTTTCCCGGCCATGTCGCCGACATGGAGGAGGACGAGGTGCTGTTCTCGTTCCTGTCGCAATTCTACGACGACATGCCGGTGCCCCGCGAGATCCTCGTCGACCGGACGCTCGCCGAGCATGAGCTGCTCGCCGAGGCGCTCTCCGAGCGCGCCGGCCGCCGCATCGCGATCAAGGCGCCGCAGCGCGGCAATCCCCGCCGCCTCGTCGACCAGGCCAAGCGCAATGCCGTCGAGGCGCTCGAGCGCCGGCTCGCCGAATCGACGACGCAGGGCAGGCTGCTGCGCGAGCTCGCCGAGCTGTTCGACCTCGAAGCCTCGCCGCAGCGCATCGAGGTCTATGACAATTCGCACATCATGGGGACGAACGCGCTCGGCGCGATGATCGTCGCCGGGCCCGAGGGCTTCCGCAAGAGCGCCTATCGCAAGTTCAACATCAAGGACCCGACCATCACCCCGGGCGACGATTTCGCGATGATGCGCGAAGTGCTGACGCGCCGCTTCGCGCGGCTCGAGGCCGAGGACCCCGACCGCAAGACCGGCGAATGGCCCGACCTCGTCCTGATCGACGGCGGCAAGGGGCAGCTGAGCGCCGTGCTCGACGTCATGGGCGAGCTGGGGGTCCACCAGGTGCCGGTGGTCGGCGTCGCCAAGGGCCCCGACCGCAACGCCGGCCGCGAGATCTTCCACCTGCCCAGCGGCCGCGAACTGATGCTGCCGCCCAATTCGCCGGTGCTGTTCTTCCTGCAGCGGCTGCGCGACGAGGCGCACCGCTTCGCGATCGGTGCGCACCGGCAGAAGCGCGCCAAGGCGTTCGTGTCGAGCCCGCTCGACGACGTGCCGGGCATCGGCCCGTCGCGAAAGCGCGCGCTGCTGATGCACTTCGGGACGGCGAAGGCGGTGCGTGGTGCGACGCTGCAGGATCTCGAGAAGGCGCCCGGCATCTCGAAGGGCATGGCACGCGCCGTCTATGAGCACTTCCATCCGCCCAGCTAGCCTTCCCCTCGCCCCGCTGCGGGAGGGCGCCGATCGGCGAGCGGGGCGCCTAGTTACTTTCCCCGGCATCGGCGTTACGCTGCGCGCCATGCTTACGCTTTACACGGCGGCGACGCCCAACGGCTACAAGGTCTCGGTCGCGCTCGAGGAGGTGGGGTTGGCGTACGAGGTGCGCAAGCTCGACCTCTACAAGGGCGAGCAGAAGCAGCCTTGGTTCCTCGCGATCAACCCCAACGGCCGGGTCCCGGCGCTGGTCGACGACGGGTTCGCGGTGTTCGAATCGGGGGCCTGCCTGCTCTACCTCGCGCGCAGGACCGGGCTGCTGATGCCCGCCGATCCGCAGGGCGCGAGCAAAGTCGAGCAATGGCTCATGTTCCAGATGGGCGGCATCGGCCCGATGATGGGGCAGGCCAATGTCTTCTTCCGCTACTTCCCCGAGAAGATCCAGCCGGCGATCGACCGCTGCCAGGCCGAGTGCCGCCGGCTGTTCACGGTGCTCGACAAGCACTTGGCGGACAATGAATTTCTCGCAGGCGACTATTCGATCGCCGACATCGCCAACTGGTGCTGGGTGCGCACGCACGGCTGGTCGGGCGTCAGCATCGACGGGCTCGACCACCTCGCACGCTGGATCGACACCATCGCCGCCCGGCCGGCGGTGCAGCGCGGCGTCGCGGTGCCCGAGGATGTCAGCGCCAGGCTGAAGGGCGACAATATCGACGCGGCCAAGTTCAGCCAGGCGGCGCGAACGCTCGTCGAAATGGGGAAATCATCGGCCTGAAGGCCGCAACTGGGGGGAAGTCGATGCATCACTATCCGTACACCGTCGGGGCGCTGCTGCTGGCGTTGCTCGTCTATGTCTGGGCGACGTGGAAGGTCGGCGCGGCGCGCAGCAAGTTCGGCGTCGCCGCCCCCGCGATCCACGGCGACGAGAATTTCGAGCGGGTGTTCCGCGCTCACCAGAACACCGTCGAGCAGATGGTGATGTTCCTGCCGCTGCTGGCGCTCGCCGCCTGGCTGTGGGGAGATCTCTATTCGGCGATCTACGGCCTGGTGTGGAGCCTCGGTCGCATCCTCTACGTCGAGGGCTATGCCCGCGCCGCCGGCAAGCGCGAGATCGGCTTCCTGCTCTCAGGCGCGCTGTCGCTGCTGGTGCTTCTCGCCTTGCTGGTCACGCTGGCGCTCCGGCACTTCTGAATGCATCAACTCCGTCATTCCGGCGAATGCCGGAACGACGGAGTTGAGCGATGCTCCTAAATCCCTCGGAATTGCGCGAAGTCGTTCAGCGGCGCGCGCTGCGCCTCCAGCCGGTTCGCCGGTTCGTCGGGATCCTTGCGGCCGATCGCCATGCCGGTGAACAACATCAGCTCGGGCGGCGCCCCGAGGAACTCCCCGATCGTCTGCGGATAGATCGCCCAGCATTCCTGCGGGCAGCTGTCGAGCCCCTCCTCGCGCAGCAGCAGCATGACGTTCTCGAGATACATGCCGAGGTCGGACCATTGCGGCGGCCCCATCACCCGGTTGACGTAGCAGAACAGCGCCAGCGGCGCGTTGAAGAACATGAAGTTGCGCGCGAACCACTGCATCCGCGCCGCCCGGTTCTCGCGCGGGATGCCGAGGTGGCCGTAGAGGTCCTCACCGACCTGGAAGCGGCGGTCGGTGTAGGGCGCGACCAGCTCCTTGGGATAGATGTCATATTCGGTCGGCTCGCCCTTGGGCGCCTCGAACACCCGTTTCGCCATGATCTCCTTGAGCCGCGTCAGCTCGTCGCCGCCGACGACGTAGAGATGCCAGGGCTGGAGGTTGCCGCCCGACGGCGCGCGCGCCGCCTGCGTGAGAATGCGGCGGATGACGGCGCCGTCGACCGGCTCGTCGAGGAAGCCGCGCACCGACCGTCGCGTCGCGATCGCTTCCGAAACCTTCATCGTCTGCGTCCCTTCGGTTGAGCCGGGGCGGACGATAGCCTAGGCTGCGCCCATGCTGTCCAGCCTCCCTAATGTGCTGACCCTCAGCCGCATCCTCGCGGTGCCGCTGCTCCTGCTGCTGATGTGGGAGGCGGGGTGGCTCGGCTATTCGATCGCCTTCGTGCTGTTCTGCGTCGCGGGCATCACCGATTATTTCGATGGCTACCTCGCGCGCTCGGCGGGCACCGTCTCGAAGCTCGGCCAGTTTCTCGATCCGATCGCCGACAAGATCATGGTCGCCGCGGTGATCGTCATGCTGATCCACAACGATATCGTCCACGGCTTCGCGGTGATCGCGGCGATCGTGATCCTGCTGCGCGAGATCGCCGTGTCGGGCCTCCGCGAATATCTCGCCGGGCTGCAGGTGTCGGTGCCGGTGTCGAAGCTCGCCAAATGGAAGACCACGTTCCAGATGGTGGCGCTCGGCGCGCTGATTCTCGCCGGCGTCGGCGACCGGCTGCCGTGGTTCCTGCCGGCGCAGCTGGTCGGCGACATCTGCCTCTGGGCGGCGGCGGCGCTGACGCTGGTGACCGGCTATGAGTATATGCGCGTCGGCCTCAAGCATATGGTATGATCGAGCTGCTCTATTTCGCCTGGGTCCGCGAGCGGATCGGCATCGGCGGCGAGCGCCTAGAACTTCCCGCCGGCGTCGGTACCGCGGCGCAGCTGCTCGACTGGCTGGAGGCGCGCGGCGACGCCTACGCCGCCGCCCTTGCCGAGCGCGCGCGGCTGCGCATCGCCGTCAACCAGGCCTTCGCCCCGCTCGATGCCCCGGTGAAGGCCGGCGACGAGGTGGCGATCTTCCCGCCGGTCACCGGCGGATGATCGAGGTTCGGGTCCAACGCGCGGATTTCGATCCGGGCGTCGAGGTCGAGCGGCTGCACGCCGGGCGCGCCGACGTCGGCGCGGTCGCCAGCTTCGTCGGGCTGGTGCGCGGCGGGGCCGTCGCGGCGATGACGCTCGAACATTATCCCGGCATGACCGAACGCCAGCTGCGCGCCGTCGCCGACGACGCCGTCGCGCGCTGGCCGCTGCAAGGGGTGATCGTGGTGCATCGCTTCGGGCGGCTGGTCGCCGGCGAGCGCATCGTGCTCGTCGCCGTCGCCTCGTCGCATCGCGCCGCGGCGTTCGAGGCCTGCGCCTTCCTGATGGACTGGCTCAAGACCCGCGCGCCGTTCTGGAAGCACGAGGAAACCGCCGCCGGCAGCCGCTGGGTCGAGGCCAGGGCGGAAGACGATGCCGCCGCGGCACGCTGGCTAGAGAAATAGCTCCGCCGCCGCTTCGACGATCGCATCGGCATCGAGCCGATAGGCGCGATACAGATCGGTGAGGTCGCCGGTCTGGCCGAAACGGTCGGTGCCGAGCGGGCTGACACGTTGCCCGCGCACACCGCCAAGCCACGACAAGGCTGCCGGCGATCCGTCGATGACCGTCACGAGGCCGGCGGTGGGGCTGAGCG
>JAESFZ010000222.1_pt1 | contig 60794 bp, 52 predicted proteins | sample 9269561 | NCBI WGS metagenome assembly JAESFZ01 (sample SAMN14515552, study PRJNA621657) | algae metagenome | isolation source: Tildeniella nuda ZEHNDER 1965/U140 and co-occurring heterotrophs from wet... | place: Switzerland: Stansstaad, Zurih | collected 1965-01-01
TGTGGGCTGGCATGGCGGTGGCGCAGCATAACCACGCCGCTACCAAGGGACCGAACGGCGGGCCCGTCCACGATGTGGCCGGGGTGCATGCCGAGCTTGTGATGGTCGGCAACGCCGTGACCATCAACCTGCTCGACGAAAGCAACAAGCCGACGTCCGCTAAAGGCTTTAGCGGCTCTGTGCTGATCGTTGCCGGATCTTCTCGCGAAACCGTGCAACTCGCCGTCTCCGGCGATAGTTCGCTGAAGGGTGAGGCGAAGGCGACCATTCCGTCGGGCGCACAGGTAACCCTAGTGCTGAAGAACGCCGCCGGAAAGTCTGGTCAGGCCAAGTTCTAAGGGAGTCAAGGCGCGGCAGTCCCGCGGGGCTGCCGCGTCCCCACCTATCGTTCCGAATGGAACAGCTGCCCCATCTCCAGGGCGGCCGACAGGAAATGTACTCGCAAAGAATGCTTAGTGTCGTGGCAGAGAAATTGTCGCTGAACGCCGGTGAGCGCCGCTGGCATCGCGAGCGCAGATCGGCTTGGCTGCGCCTCGTGGCCCTCGCGATACTGGTTGTGAATCTCGGGCTCGCTGGCAAGCAGGACAGCGGAATCGTCCATGCGAACGTCGTCGTTGTCTACGGCGTCCTGACGATCATAGCCTTGATTCTCGCAGAACTCCGAAGAGGGACGACGTGGCTCTCTTGGTTCTATGTGGTTTTGGATGCAATGCTCGTTGTCATTCTCTTTCACGAGCATCTCTTTGCGCCCGGCAAGGATCTCGATCACACGCTCACGGCACCGTCGCTCGCAATCGGCTTCGTTCTGCTGACCCATGTTGCCCTCCGTCTACGGCCGGTGCTTGTATTCCTGTTCTCAGGTTTGGTAATTTTGGGTTGGCTGGCACTGCTGACTGTCGCGGTGGAAGCCCACTTGGGAAAGGGCGCGGCCCACGCGCTCGATTGGTCAGCGTTTCTCACGGAAGCGGCACTCGCCGCAGCGTTCGGCTTTGCCGCGCTGGTCTGCGGTTTGCTCACCCACGATCACAATGTCCTCCTGAGCACTGCGGTCCTGGCGGAACGACGGCGCGCCAATCTCAGTCGCTTCTTCTCGCCGACTGTCTTGATGGAGCTGCAAGCGACAGGAACCTCACTTGACCTCGGTCGACGCGAAGTGGCTGTGATGTTCGTCGACCTGCGCGGGTTCACGAGTCTGAGCGAGACGATCCCCTTGGAAATGCTGGCTAGGCTCCTAGCTGAATTCCGGGAACTGGTAACGCGCGAAGTATTCGCGCACGGAGGCATGATCGATAAGTTCATAGGCGATGGAGTGATGGCGGCCTTTGGCCAGCCGAAATCAACGGCGGACGATGCTGCACGCGCCTTGGAATGCGCCGTCCACCTGAGTCGTATGCTGCATGACTGGTCCGAGATGCGGCGGCGCCGGGGCGACGTGAATCCTCGCGCTGGTATCGGTCTGCATTTTGGTACTGCGATAGGCGGCGTCCTCCGCAGTGGCTCGCATGACGAGTTCACCCTCGTGGGCGACGCGGTCAACGTCGCGCAGCGCCTGGAAAGATTGTGCAAACCCCTGGACGCGTCGATCGTTGCGTCATGGGAGGTCGTCGAAGCAGGCGATGGAAGAGAGCTAACCGACTGGAAGTACGAGAACGGAGTTGAAATCGAAGGGCGCAGTAGGCGAATGCGCATCGCTTACGTTCCGAACGAACTGGGGAGAGTGACGGGGGAATTGATTCAGCAAGGAGTCTGCCGATGAAAGCGTTTGCATTGATTGCCGCGTTGTTCCTGTTTTCGAACTTGTCGCAGGCCCAGGACGGCAGAGACATTGTCACCGGCCCTCATGACGGAAAAATGCAGGAAATTGCCGATGTGGAGGTAGAACTGCTGGTAGGCGAACGTGAAGTAACGCTTTGCCTGTACCGTCAGAACGCATCGATCGATTCGAGTAACTACAAGGCCATCGTGATTGTCGTTTCGGGGGCGAACCGCGAGCAGATCGTGCTTCGGCCCACCACCGCGGGCAGGTTGGGAGGGAGCAGCACATCAGCGCTGCGGCCATATTCCGCCTTGTCACTAGAACTGACCTCACCGAACGGCACGACAGCCACTATTAAGTTCTAGGAAGACATCTCATGCCGACCCAATCCCCAACGAACGAAACGCAGAAACCACATTCGCACTCTCATGCGAAGGGAGAGCCACACGGGGAGAAGGGAAGTAGGCATACACATTCACATGCGGGCTTCCTTGGTCGGTATGCCGAGTTGATCCTATCGCTCGGGAGCGGACTGCTGGTGGGCTTAGGCTTCGCGATCGAACAAGGGGAATGGGCACCCGGTTGGGTATCGCTGGCACTCTATTGCGGGGCTTATCTGGCGGGCGGCTCCTACACTGTACGCGAAGCCTTTGACAACATACGCCGCGGCAGGTTCGAGATCGACACGCTTATGCTGGTGGCGGCGGCAGGCGCGGCGGCCATCGGCGCCTGGGCGGAAGGTGCATTGCTTCTGTTCTTATTCAGCCTTGGACATGCGCTTGAGCACTTTGCCATGGGCCGGGCTACGCAGGCCATAGAAGCCCTTGCCGAGCTTGCGCCCCAGACTGCGACCGTGAAGCGTGACGGACAGATGCATGAGATTCCGGTTGATCAATTGGCCGTTGGCGACGTCGTCGTCGTGCGGCCGAACGAACGACTACCTGCGGATGGCTTCGTGATCCAGGGACAGTCGAGCGTAAACCAGGCGCCTGTAACGGGCGAAAGCATTCCGGTCGACAAACAGCCCGTTCCAGACCTCGACATCGCACGGACTAGACCGGAGATCATTGCCTCTTCGTCGCGTGTCTTCGCAGGGACCATTAATGGCTCGGGGGCGCTCGAAGTCCAGGTGACTCGCAAGGCGAGCGAGACCGTTCTGGCGAAGGTCGTCAAGATGGTCAGCGAGGCGGAGTCTCGCAAGTCGCCTACGCAACGCTTCACCGACAAGTTTCAGCGGTTCTTCGTTCCAGCCGTCTTGATCTTGGCCGTCTTGCTGTTAGGGGCGGGGCTGGTCGTCGACGAACCGTTTGCCGCAAGTTTCTACAGGTCAATGGCGGTGCTTGTTGCCGCCAGTCCTTGTGCGCTGGCTATCGCAACGCCAAGTGCTGTGCTCTCCGGCGTTGCACGAGCGGCTCGGGGCGGCGTTCTCATCAAGGGCGGCGCGCCGCTCGAAGCATTGGGTGCGGTCCGCGCCATTGCATTCGACAAGACGGGTACCCTGACCGAGGGAACCCCTCGCATCACCGACGTGGAGCCACTGGAAGGGGTTACGGCTGAGGAGTTGCTGACAGTCGCGGTGGCCGTGGAATCCGTCAGCGACCATCCTTTGGCGCTTGCGATCGTGCGGGACGGACGTCAGCGCCTGAGAGATCGAAAGGTGGAGCCCGCGAGCGACGTGCAGAGCCTCACCGGCCGTGGCGTTCAGGCCAAGATCGGTAGCGATGTCGTGTGGATCGGAAAAGCGGAGATGTTCGGCGCGGATGGTGTACCTGCTATCAGTCCTGCCGCCAGGTCCGCGATCGAAGCACTCCGCAATTCTGGGCGGACAACGATCGTGATCAAGAAGGGGGTGAGGGATCTCGGCGTCATCGGGTTGATGGACTCGCCGCGACCGGCCGCACGTCAGGTGATCGCTCGTCTGCGTGAACTTGGCGTTCGCCGCATGGTGATGCTTTCGGGTGATCATCAGAAAGTGGCAGATGCGATCGCTAGCGAAGTTGGTCTCGATGACGCACGCGGTGATCTTATGCCCGAGGACAAGGTCAAGATCATTGGTGTTCTTAAGGAGGAGTCGCGGCTGATCGCGATGGTCGGCGACGGTGTCAATGATGCTCCCGCCATGGCGGCCTCTACCGTTGGCATCGCCATGGGCGCTGCAGGTTCCGATGTGGCGCTGGAAACCGCGGATGTTGCCTTGATGGCGGACAGGCTTGAGCATCTTCCCTTTGTCGTTGGTCTCAGCCGATATACGCGCTCCATCATCCTGCAAAACCTGTTCGTTAGTCTCGGCGTGGTGGCACTGCTGGTGCCGGCGACGATCTTCGGCCTGGGAATAGGGCCGGCTGTCGCGGTCCACGAAGGATCCACGCTGCTTGTCGTCATAAACGCACTGAGAATACTGGCATATCGGAGTGACGCCCCGTGACCAAAGAGCGATCGGCTCTCCCCAAGCAGACGGAGGAGGCTGCATGCAGTCCCAAGTCAAAGATCCTTTGGATGTACATGTGGGGAAGCAACTCCGCCGACGGCGCCGCGCCCTTGGAATCCGATTGATGAAGTTCAGCAAGGATGGGGGTGTAAGCGTACGACAGCTTCAAAGATTCGAGAGCGGAAGCTACAGGGGCATAGTCCGGCGACTAACCCAATACCTAACGTTCAGGAGTATCCTATGAGACGACTGGTCTACGCATTCGCGCTACTTGCGCTGACGGGATGCTCTGGCACAGTGCCCGCGTCTGGCGAAACCTCTGACGGCGAGACGTTCACCGGCACCTTTAGCCGGCGATCCGATGGCATTGGAGGCGTGGTGCTATTGAGCAGCGACAAGGGTGCGAGCTGCAAAGGTCGATGGAATCTCGACGAGGATCAGACCGGCTCGGCGGTCGTGGTCTGCAGTGACGGCCGATCCGGAACCGCGGAGCTGTCGGCCCAAGAAGCCAACGGCACGATGAAGGGTATGCTTGGAGGAAAGCCCTTCAAGGGGACTTTTCAGGATCCAATCCGCGTCCACGCGGAATAACTTGTTCGGCGATGACGCGGCCGTCAGTCGATCTGGTCCATACGTCAGATAGACTCGTCACCATCTGCGGACAATCTTCCAGGGGAACTGGGCGAGGCGACCCACTTGCACTACGTCGAAGCGATTCAGTAGCCATCGGGTGCCGTGCGCCTCGGATCTGCGTTCACCCAATTTCTCGCCGCAGCCGGCCGCGACCTGTTTTGTGGGAAGCCTGACCTCGATCAGTGCCTCCGGATCACCTACTCACCGTGCGCTTTTTCTCGGTACCTTTTGCCGGTGAGCGCGATGTCACGAGCTTCGGAAGGCGGTGCATGGGCTAGGTGACATCAGACTTCTCGGCACTCTTTTGACGAGCCTTGAGGCTAATAGAAGATGGACCTTCAGGATATCCCCCGGACACTGTAGGCAACGGCATCGCTCCCGCCGGCCGCACTAAGCTGCTTTCCGTCGCAACGGCCGCTTTGTTACTGCCGTGGCGATCAGCAACGACTTCGTCGGTCGGCCAGTGCATTTCGCGAACAGGGCGATGGCCCTGTCACACACCGCGCAATGTCCTTCGCAGCAGTCGTGCATCAGAAACGCGACGAGGTCGGACAGCGCAGAGAAGATCGCGCTGTATATGATCGATCGCCCCTCGCGCCGGCTTTCGATCAAGCCGGCCTTTGCGAGCTGATTGAGGTGGAAGGAGGTGCGCGAAGCCGAGGCGCCGTCCAAGACTTCTGCAATCGCCCCTGCAGAACGACCGTCCGCGCCGGCTACCACGAGCATCCGAACGATTCTTAGACGGGTCTGGTTTGAAATGGCCGCGAACGCGTCCAGAGCTTGATTTTCTTCCATTTGTCGCTCAATAGTTCAACATAATTTGAAATGTATCTGTTCTCTACGAGGCGGCGCAAACAGGGCGAATGGATGAACCATGACCGGATCGCCACGCGCGGGCCCGCAATCGGCTCCGCTTCGTGGTTGCACAAGCTGACTTGTGTTGAGGCGCCAATACGCCGCAATCGCGAAGCTCCGGCGGGGAAGCACTCGGCATGACACGCGGCGAACTGCGCGACCTTCTCGAAACACGCCAGGTCGCAATCTATTTTGCAGCCGTGTTGCTCGGCGCGCTAGCGGGCGTCCTGATCTCCGGCACTGAGCGACTTGAAGGGGCGATTAATCCAGCGCTTGCGCTGATGCTCTTCGTCACCTTCCTGCAAGTGCCGATCGCGTCGCTAAGAAGCGCTTTTCGCAATGGGCGCTTCTTTGCTGCCTTGCTGGCCGTGAACTTTATCGCGGTGCCGCTGTTGGCTGCTGTACTGATTGAGTTCGCCCCGGCCGATCCCCTCATTCGGCTGGGCGTGCTGTTCGTGCTGCTGTGCCCCTGCATCGACTACGTCGTCACCTTTTCCCATCTCGGCCGCGCCGACGCTCGCTTGCTGCTGGCATCAACGCCGGTACTCCTGATCATGCAGATGGCGCTGCTGCCGATGTGGATCGCGTTGCTACTGGACGCCGACACGGCCCGATTTGTTCAAGTCGGACCTTTCCTGCATGCATTCATCTGGCTGATCGCGGCTCCCTTGGGGTTGGCGGTGGTGTGCCAGTTCTGGGCCGCCTGCAGTTCCATTGGCGCCCGCGCGAACGAGGCGCTCGGCCTGCTGCCGGTGCCGGCGACGGCCGCCGTGCTGTTCATCGTGATTGCTGACGTCGTGCCGCAACTCGGTCAGGCTCTGACAGCGGTTATCAGTGTCGCCCCCCTGTACGCAGTGTTTGCGATTATCGCGCCGCTGCTCGGTTGGATAGCCGCGGCCCTTGCCCGGCTGGATGGGCCCGCCAGGCGCGCCGTGGCGTTCAGTGCAGCCACCCGCAACTCGCTGGTGGTTTTGCCGCTGGCTCTGGCGGTGCCTGGGGCAATCCCTCTCGTGCCAGCGGTGATCGTAGCTCAAACGCTCATCGAGCTGGTCGCCTCGCTCGTTTACATCCGGGTGATGCCGCGTTTTGGATCGACGGATGGAGAATGACTATCTGATAGGGGTTGAATAGGCAGGGCTGCGGGACCGCAGCCGCAACTGCCGTTTCGCGCCTGCCGACGGCGCCGCCGCAACCAGATGAAACCGACCGCCGCCACCGCAAGCATGAGCGCGAGGCCGAGCGGGCCGGCCACGGCGAAGCCGGCGCCGCCGGCGGCGAATAGCGCGGCGAGCGGCGCCACGATGAGAGGTGCACAGCAGGCCGCGCAGGCCGCGAGCGCAATGCCCGCCCGTCGCGGTGGCGCCCTTGAACAGTCTGGACCGGATCATGCCGCCACCTTCGCATTGATGAAGTGATTGAACAGGTCGCCGGCCGCCGCTTGCGCCGAGACCGACGGCAACACGCTGAGGGTCAAGGCAACGGTACCGTTCTCCAAGTGAAGGTCGAAGGCGACGAAGGAACAGCACTGCGTTTCCCGCGCCACCAACTCCTCGATCTCGGCAAAGGCGGCCAGCTTGTAGTTTAGGTGCAGGCGCAAGCCGTCACGATGGCTACGCACCAGCGCCCGTCGCGCGAGGTCGCGAATGGCAGCGACCCGCCGATCGAACGAACTGGCGTCGAGGGTGCAGGCGTTAGCGAGGGCAGCCCGGTCCATACGCGGGACCTCAGGGCCGCAACCCGAGCAACAGGCGCCGGCCGGCGGTTTCAGTGGGTTGGCGTACATTCTGAACCTCTCCTTCGATCACGGTGGCCGGACCTTAATCCTTCAAGTAACTTGAAGGGCAAGAGGAGACTTCCCCCATGTTGACCATCGGTGGCCTGGCCAAGGCGGCCGGCGTGACGGCGCCCACGATCCGCTACTACGAGGAGATCGGCTTGCTCCCGCAGGCCGGCCGGACGAGGAGCGGCCAGCGCGCCTACGACCGCGACGACGTTGCGCGCATCACCTTCATCAAGCGCTGCCGCGATTTCGGATTCTCGATCGACCAGGTGCGCGTGCTCGCTGGTTTGTCGATCAGCCGCGACAAGGACTGCACCGAGGTGCGCGACATTGCGCGCGTTCACCTGGACGAAGTGCGGACCCGTCTCGCGGCCTTGAAGGCACTTGAGCGCAGTCTGGACCGGTTCGTTGCGGCGTGCAGCGAGGCGTGCGCCGGCGGAGCGGGCGTCGACTGCGTCATCTTCAAGGACCTCGCCGAACCGTCGAGGGGCTGTTGCGGCGCGACGCGGTCCGACAGCGACGAGGCCCGGCTTGCGGGGCAACGCAGCGCGCCGCGGATCGCCAACAGATAGCGGGGCATCTAAGCCTCTCAAGGCCGGCGCGCGCACCCGGTCGTGACCCGATACCGAGGATTTTCAGAGGGACGCCCACCGCAATCTGGCTTGACCCTGTAGGGGCTACAGGACGCATCATGTCCGGAGTGCCCGGAACGGATCATGCGACACCTGCTTGATATCGCCAATAAAATCGATGCGCTGAACAGGACTTTCGCCAGGGTCGTGCGATGGGGACTGCTTGCCAATGCAGTCCTCATCACCCTGAATGCATTGAGCCGGAAACTTCTTTCTATCGCTTATTCCTCGGCGTTCGACCTGCAGTGGCAGTTCTTTGCCGCCACCGTCCTCCTGATGGCGGCCTATACCTTCCAACGCGACGAGCACGTCCGTATCGACATCGTCACGGAAAAGCTTGGCGAGCGCGGACTTGCGTGGATCGATCTTGCCGGCATTTGCCTGGTCCTTCTTCCCGTCTGCGTGGTGCTCGTATGGGTGAGCACTCCGCAGTTTCTGACCTCATTCCTCTCGGGCGAGAGCCGGGCAACCCGCGAAAGCACGAGCGAAATTCCCGGCTGGATCATAAAGGGCTTCATTCCCGCCGGTTTCCTCCTGCTCGGCCTGCAAGGCGTGGCCGAGGCGATTCGCTGCGTCGCGTGCATCAGAGGCGTTCTGCCGCGACCCGTGCGTCGCAATATGTTGATCGAGAAGAGCTGACATGGGCGAGATCCTCGCGCCTGCGATGTTCCTCTGCCTCGTGCTGGCCTTGTTCCTTGGATTTCCGGTCGCCTTCACCCTGGCAGCGGTCGGTGGAGCTTTCGGAATCATCGGCGTCACGACAGGCTACTTCCACCCCGCCTTCCTCATCAACATGGTCTTCAGGATCCAGGGCGTATTCAACAACGATAACCTGCTGGCGCTACCGCTGCTGATCTTCATGGGAATGCTGCTCGAACGTACAGGCATCGCTCAGGATATGTTCGTGGCACTCAATCGCCTGTTCGGAAGACTTGCCGGAGGACTCGCTTATACGACGATCATCGTCGGTGCGGCCTTATCAGCGATCACGGGATTTGTATCCGCGTCCGTCGTCGCCATCGGACTCATGGCTTTACCGGTGATGCTCCGCTCGAAGTACGATCCGCGACTTGCCACGGGCGTGGTCGCCGCAGCCGGTACTCTCGCTCAGGTCATTCCGCCCAGCCTGGTTCTAATCATTCTCGCCGAACAGCTCGACGTGTCGCTTCTCGAGATCTACCGCGGCGCGCTGTTGCCGGCCGCGCTGTTGATCGCGCTATATCTTCTCTACATCTTCCTTGCCACGCGCTGCTTTCCGGAATGGGCACCGCCCGCTCCGGAGGATGAGGCCGCGACGCGATGGCAAATACTCGTCGAAGTGCTGCGGGCGGCCGGTGCACCTCTGGTCATCGTCTCGGCGGTGTTGGCCGCAATCTACTTCGGCGTCACGACACCGACCGAAGGCGGTGCCATCGGTGTTTGCTCCATCCTGCTCGTGGGTCTGGCGAGCCAAAAGCTGACCGGCCGCAACCTCCGGCAGGCTCTAGATGTCACCGGGATACTCTGCTCCGGCATCATCTTCCTGTTGTTGGGGGCTTCGTTCTTCATACTGGTCTTTCGCGGCGTCGGCGGCGACCTCTGGATCGAATCGCTCTTCGCCCATCTGCCGGCCGGTCAGCTTGGTTTCATCGTATTCGTCAATGCTGCGATTTTCGTCCTCGCATTCTTCATGGATTTTTTCGAGATCGCCTTCATCGTGCTGCCGCTGATCGCTCCCTTGGCACGCCAACATGGCATCGACATGGTTTGGTTCACGGTACTGCTGGCCGTCAACCTGCAGACCTCGTTCATGCATCCACCCTTCGGCATCGCGCTCTACAATCTACGCAGCGTAACACCCGCTACAATTCGGACGTCGCAAATCTATTGGGGAGCGGGGCCGTTTCTCGCGCTGCAAATCCTGATGGTGGGATTGCTCATCGCCTTTCCCCAGATCGTGAAGCGCCCGCCGGCTGCGCCGCCAACCGGGCCCATAACCATCGAGTTGCCGGCCCCACCTGCCGACAATTGAAACGGACCGGCTGAAGAATCAAACCATCGTCGAGAGCGCATCGATCACGCGACAATCCATGACGCGGCCGTTCTTGCAGCCACGCACCATTCGCTTCAATTCGTCGCGCAGTACGTTCAGGCGGCTCAATCGGCTCTCAACCGCCAACAGTTGAGCGGACGCCAGATCCGACGCGGACTTGCAGGACAATTCAGGCGTCTCCTGCAGGGCGAGCAGCGCGCGCACGGAGGCCAGTTCGAAGCCAAGGTCGCGCGCGTGGCGGATGAACGCCAACCTTCTCACATCCTGCTGGCCATAGGTCCGGCGACCATTGGCGGTACGCAGGGCCTTCGGCAATACGCCGACACGCTCATAGTAGCGGATCGTCTCGATATGAACGCCGCTTTGCTTGGCCAATGTACCGATAGGCATCATCGCAGATGACCCCTTGTTCCTGTAGTTACTACAGGATGTATGATCGCGCGACGCAGGACAAAGGACAAGCGCCATGGAAGTAACAACCCTCGAACGCCCCGTGCGATACCGCGTAACCGGCATGGATTGCTCCTCGTGCGCGGCGAAGATCGAAGGCGCAGCGCGCAAGTTGCCCGGGATCGACGATGTCAGGGTTTCGATTGCCTCACAGGAGATGACGCTCAAGCTGGGAGATAAGGGAGCATCGCTGCCGGAGCTTGAACGGACGATCACCGGTCTCGGCTACCAGCTCACGAAGCTTGGCGCAGATGACGACGACGACAGGGTTCCGGACCTTTCCCATGTGACGCCGGCATACAAGCGTGCCCTCTGGATCGTCATCCTTCTCAATGTCGGTTACGGTGCAATCGAGATTGTCGGCGGCTTCCTCGCCGGCTCGCAATCGCTCAAGGCCGACGCTCTCGATTTCCTGGGCGACGGCCTGATTTCGTTTCTTGGTCTGATCGCCATTGGATGGGGACTGAGGGCCAGGGCGAGTGCGGCGCTGTTGCAGGGCATCTTTCTTGCTGCGTTGGGCGTCGGCGTGATCGCGTTCACGGCGTACCGCGTACTGGTCCTCAGCCAACCCCATGCCGAACTGATGGGCATTTTTGGAGCTGTTGCGCTTGCGGTCAATGTCGCCGCGGCTCTCGTCCTCATTCCCCATCGCACAGGAGATGCGAACGTGCAGGCGGTCTGGCTGTTCTCGCGCAACGACGCCATTGGCAACGCGGCCGTCGTCGTTGCAGCGGCACTCGTCTGGTGGACAGGGACGCCGTGGCCCGACCTCGCGGTGGCTGCCGTCATCGCTGCGCTCTTCCTGCACTCGGCCTGGTCCATCATCGACCACGCACGCGCCGACCTGCAGCAGGCCGGTCGCACGGCCTAATGCGGCCGGTGCAGGGTGTCGGCATCGGTTACGCGCTTGCCGCATTCATCGTTGATCAGGCAAGCAAGGCCATCGCCATTTCAATGGGGCCACGGCTGGAAGCAGGAATCGAGGTGTTGCCGGTCTTCAATCTCGTCCTGGTGCGCAATCGCGGCGTGAGCTTCGGATTGTTGGCCAACCTTCCCTGGTGGGCGCTGGCGATTACTGGCCTGTTGGCCGTCACGGGCCTTTCCGTCTGGCTGTGGCGCACCGACCGGAAGTTGGACGCCGCCGCTATCGGTCTGACCATTGGCGGTGCACTCGGCAACATTACGGACCGTATGCGATTCGGCGCGGTGACCGATTTTCTCGACTTCCATGTTGGCATGTACCATTGGCCGGCGTTTAATTTCGCCGACATCTCGATCGTGAGCGGTCTTGCGTTGTTGCTCTGGAGAACGCGGGAAGAGCATCGGCGTGAACCTGCGAACTGAACAACGAAGAATACGGGTGCGTTTATACGATACAGCGCTCGCGGGGCTGACGGGTGAATCGCGATGCCAGAGGAATAATCGTTATAGCCTGGCCGAAGCGCGGCGCTGGTTTTGCCAGAAACCGGTTGCCAGTAAGGCCGCCATCACGACTTGAGCGGAGACTCCCTGAATGGTCGGATAAAGTCCGAGAAAATCCACGCGAATAACTCCCGCCAGTTGATCAATGGGAATCCAGCCCGCCTCCTGCAGGGCCGCGATGCCCTTTCCGACGAGCACCACGCAAAGGACGGCAAGCAGCATCGAGCTGAAAGCGAAGAACTTGGCAATCGGCAACGAACGGCTGTAGCGCATCAACGCCCAGGCTATGATTGCAAGCACGGCCACCGCCGATGCCGCGCCGGCAAGGACGGCGCCGGCATTGTTCTCATCCCATATGGCGGCGAAGAACAGAATGGTCTCGAAGACCTCGCGATAGACGACGACGAAGGTCAGGCCGAACAGACCCCACATCGACTCGCGCGACAGTGCGCGACTGAGCTTGTCACGGATGTAGCGCTGCCATTCGCCGGCTTGGCTCTTGCCGTGCATCCAGATCCCGACCCACAGCAAAATCAGGGCAGCGAAGAGAGATCCGAAGCCCTCGGTCAACTCGCGATCCGCGCCACTGATCGAAATTACATATGTGGCGAGGCCCCATGTGAGGAAGCCGACGGCCAAGGCCGCGATCCAGCCGCCATGAACATATCGAGCGGCTTGCGGTCGGTCGGCCTTCCGCAACATCGTCAGCATGACGACCACGATCAGGAGCGCCTCCAGGGCTTCGCGCAGAAGCACAGTGAAGGCGCCGAAAAAGCTCGATGCGCTGATCGCGTGGCGCGGATCGAGCGCCTCTTCGGCCTGGTCGACCAGGCCGTCGATTGCTTTTGCCTGCGTGCGAACGGCCTCCACAGCTGCTCCGCGTCCGATTGCGGCGCGCAGTTCGCCCATGGCGCCTTCAATGCTGATCATGAGGTCTTTGTTACGCGCCGAGAGCAAAGGCTCGACAGGTTCGAAGCCGTCGAGATAGGCGGACAAGGCAAGGTCGGTCGCGGCGCGACGATCGCCTTTTTCGTAGGCAAGGAGCGCAGAGGTCAGCCGCGTGCGGACGAGTGCAAGCGAGGCGTTAGTTGAGGGCACGACGGCCGTCGGGTTGCGCCGAAGATAGGCCAGAACGGCGTTTGCCTTATTGTCCCCAATACGACTGGCCAGCACTGCCGGTCGCTCGCCGATCAGGTTGGTCAGGTTCATCTGTTGGCGCAATTCCACATCACCCTGCCAGAGCTGCTGCCCTTTGGCGGCGTCCGCCGCGGGAAAGGCCAGCGAGCCGACATAAAGGGCAAGTGCCCAACGGTCTTGCGACGGCAACTGTGCAAAACTCGCCATGCTGGTGCCGTCGAGGCCCTGCTCAATCACTTGGTAAAGTGCGAAGAGACTGCGTTCGATGGCGCGCTCTTTATCGGTGAAGTCGATGGGAGGCGGCTTAAGGTCGGCTGCTGCTGGTCCCTTGCCGTTGCCGTTGGCGCCGTGGCAGCTTGCGCAATACTCGGCATACAAGACGCGCCCGGTCGAATAATCCGGTGCGACGGCAGGTGCCAGCGGCACGGGATAGGCTTTGATCAGGTCCGCGGCCAGAGTTCGAGCCAGAGCGGCGACCAACTCGGCCTTTTCCTTGTTTTCAATGGCCCCCTGAAGCTCGACGGCGCGTTTGCGAAGATCGCTCTTGGCGTCGGACGCCGGCAACTCTTCCAACCTCTCCGTCACCGATCCAACGAACTCGACCATCTCCTTGTATTCTTCGCTGCTGACGACAACGCCGTCTCGGACCGCACCGGCATAGTCTATTGCCATGTAGTCGAGCAGACGCCAGATCGTCAGTGCTGGTGCAGTGTCGGCGCGGGCTCCAGGCAGGATGAATTGGCTGGCAAGCAGCAGTAAAATTGCTGCTGTTCTAAGACTCAACATAGTCGCCTGCTTCCGTACGGGGCTTGGTCAAGGGCAAATATCAAGATCGGAACAAACGGTCGAGCGCGTGACCGAAGGACCAGCTTCGCGTTGCAAGAGTAAGTGCGATGTCGGGCTTGTCTACGACGATTTGCGACATCTTGATTGCATGTCATGTGCCGCGTGTCGTTGAGCCCAAAGACCCTGACGCTGTGGCGGGCATTCGACGCCAATTTCAGTCAGAGCGTCGATTACCGTAGCGTAATAGCCGCAGGGCGTTGGCGGTGACGAGCACCGTTGCGCCGGTGTCGGCGAGGATCGCCATCCAGAGCGGCGTGCTGCCGACGAGCGTCGTCACCAGGAAAATGGCTTTCAGGCCGAGCGCGAGAGCGATGTTCTGCCAGATGTTGCTCATGGTCGCCCGCGACAGCGAGATCAGCTCGGCGACGCCTTCGATTCGCTCCTTCATCAGAGCGACGTCGGCGGTCTCCAGCGCAACGTCGGTGCCGCCGCCCATTGCGATGCCCACCGATGCGGCAGCGAGTGCCGGGGCGTCGTTGATGCCGTCGCCGACCATCGCAATCGGTCCCTTGGCGCGGTAGGCCGCAATCGCGGCGAGCTTGGCGTCGGGCAGAAGCTCGGCCCGCACGTCTAGGCCGAGCAGGCTGCCGATCGACGTGGCCGTGCGTGCATTGTCGCCGGTCAGCATGACGCTGCGCACGCCGAGAGACCGCAGCTTCTCCAGGCCGGCGCGCGCATCCGGACGCGGCTCGTCGCGCAGTGCGATCAGTCCCAGCACTTCGCTGCCCATCAGCACGACGACGACTGTTTTGCCGGCTTGCTCCAGCGCCGAGACCTGGACCGCTTGATCCGGCGTAAGCGCCGACTTTTCCGCTGCATGGCGTGGCGATCCGACCGACACGAAGCCCGCCTTGAGGCGCGCCGTCACCGCCTTGCCGGGGGTCACGCTGCTGCCGCCGAAGGCGCGGGGAATGTCGAGCCCGCGCCGCTCCGCTTCGGCGACGAGGGCGAGACCCAGCGGATGACTGGAGCCGCGCTCGACGGCGGCGGCCTTGGCCAGCATCTCGTTCTCGTCGCCTGCAAGACACACGATGTCGGTGATCTTCGGCTTGCCGCGCGTCAGCGTGCCGGTCTTGTCGAACGCGACGGTCTTCACCTTGCTCAACGTCTCCAGCGCGGCGCCGCCCTTCATGAGGAGGCCGCGCCGGGCGCCGTTGGCCAGGCCGGACGCGACCGCGGCCGGCGTCGAGATCACCAGCGCGCAGGGACAGGCAATGAGGAGAACGGCCAGGCCGCGATAGGTCCAGGTGAACCAGTCGGCGCCGAACAACAGCGGCGGCGCCACGACCACCAGCAACGAGACGGCCATGGCCGCCGGCGTGTACCACTGGCTGAACGTCTCGATGAAGCGGGCCACCGGCGCCTTGGTCGCCTGTGCTTCCTCGACCGCATGGATGATCCGCGCAATCGTGTTGTCGGCGGTCGTACGGCTGATCCTGACCTGCAGTTCGCCATCGATGCCGATGCTGCCGGCATAGACGGTGGAGCCGGGTTCCTTCAGCACGGCCACCGATTCGCCGGTCACGGGCGCCTCATCGACGCCGGACGTGCCGTCGATCACGTCGCCGTCCGACGGCACCCGGTCGCCCGGCCGGACCAGCACGACATCGCCGATCTGCAGCGCCTCGACGGGCACGGTCTCGACCTCGGACCCGCGCAGTCGGCGTGCCGTGCGAGGCACCAGGTCCATCAAGGCCCTGATGCCGGCCCGGGCGCGGCCCGATGCGACGCCCTCGAGCAGCTCGCCAACCGAGAACAGGAAGATGACGAGGGCGGCTTCCGGCGCTTCGCCGATCGCGACCGCGCCGAGGGCGGCGACTGACATCAGCATCTCAATGCTGAAGGGCGTCCCGGACAGAGCGGCGACGGTCGCACGCCGCCCAATGGGGACCAGTCCGATGGCCGTGGCGGCAACATAGGCCCACGTCGCCCATGACGGTTCGATGTGGGAGACGATGTAGGCGACGGCGAGCAGCGCCGCGGTGCCGATGACCAGCCTGCCTCGCGGCGACCTCCACCACGGGGCGGTCGCAGCCTGCGCGTCGTTGGCCGGGGTCCGTGCCACATCGGAGCCGGCCGGCGTGTAGCCCAGCGCTCGGATCTTGCCTTCGATGACTGCTCGAGAGGTTCGATCCTCGTCGAGCGTCACTGAAAGCAGTTCCTGCCCATAGCTCACCGAAATGTCGGTGACGCCGGGGAGCCGCTTCATGGCGTTCTCGATCTTGGTCGCGCAGGCGGCGCAATCCATGCCGCCGACGTGCAACTTCAGGGGAATGGTCATGATGCTTTCGACTATAGCACCAAAGCTCTTCCGGCAGGATGTGCGACCTGATTAGCGTCCGTGCTCACCCGCCAGATTGGCGGGCCGCATCGCCAGGAACGCCCCCAAGGCCAGGAGCATCAGCACGCCGACCACGAGGAACGCCAGGCCCCAGGCCATTGGCGACATGCCGCCGGCGAGGTCGAGCGTCCAGCCGACGACCAGCGGGCCGACGAAACCGCCAGCATATCCAAGCGTCGAGTGCACCGCGAGCGTCGCGCCGCGGCGCGCGGGCTCGGCGTTGCCCGCCGCCCCCGCCGTGACAGACGACGAATCGAGCCACACGACGACACCGTAGGCGATCACCAGGAACACCGCGAGCCAATAGCTGGTCGACCCGGCAAAGCCTACGATCGCGGCAAAGCCGATCGACAGGATCATCGCCGTGGCGACGAGGCGCCGACGGCCGAACCGGATCGCGGCCTCATTGCCCAGCACACTGGCAAGCGTGCCGAGAAGCGCCATCACCGTGACCACCAGCGCCGGAGACAGCGTGCCTTCGGTTACGCCCGTGCTGCCGGCGACGAAGGCGAGGAACGCCACTCCCCAGCCGCGCAGCGCGCTCATCTCCAAAGTGTGCACGCAGTAGACGACCGAATAGGCGAAGGAGGACGTGTTGCGAAGGACCGGCCGGAAATCGAACAGAGCGCCATGCTTGGCAGGCCGCGAAGCCGGCGTCTTCGACGGCACCGACAGTGCCACCATCGTCCATGCAATCGTGGCAGTGATGGCAGCGAAGGCGAACGTCCAGCGCCAGCCGAATTGGTCGGCCAGCACGTCGCCCAGCAGGAAGGAGACGGCACCGGATATGCCAATGCTGGCCGCATGGCCGGTCACAGCGCGCGACATCAGCTTGGCGTCGACCTGGTCGGCCAGCAGCTTGAGGCCAGTCATGTAGGTGCCGGCCCATCCCACGCCCGCCAGCGCGCGCGTCGCGAACGCCGACCAGAAGCCGTCGGCGAACAGGCCGAACATCAGGTGACCGGCCACCGTGCAGGCCACGCCGAACAGATAGACCTTCTTGCCGTCGATCCGGTCGGTGAGTGTGACTAGCACCGGCACTGCGACCATGTAGGCGCCGAAAAAGATTGCCGTGATCCAGCCCGCCTCGCTGTTCGACAGGCTCCAGCGCTGCATCATCTGCGGCAGCAGCGCGGGCCAGAAGCCAGCGCCGATCTGCACGAAGATCTGCGCCGCGCAGACAACCGCAACCAGCCGCGCGCCCGAATGAATTTTGTCGGTCTGCATCACGTCTCTTTGTCTCCGAACCGCATGCCGACGAAGCCAAGTATGGCAGCAACGACGGCAATCCCCAGAAAAATCGAGTAGGCCGTCGCCGGAGACCACAGGAACGCCAGTGGTCCCGCTGCCGCGCCGGACACGCCGATCACGAAGAGAGTGCCTCGGATGCTGCCGAGGTGTTTGAGGCCGAAGGACTCGGCGAGCCCGGCCGAATAGACGATCTGCAATGTGCCGATCATGGCGCCCAGCGTCACCGCGTAGGCAATCCCGCCGCCGAGCGCGGGGCTGGCCCACAGGCAGGTAACGGAAAAGGCAAGGAAACAGAGGCCAAGAAGCCCGACCGGCCGCGCCCCGAGGCGGTCCACGAGCGCGCCGCTGCATAGCGTGGCGATCGCCTGTGCCGATGTCATCGCACCCAGCAGATGGATGGCGCTGTCACGCGCGAGGCCAGCCTCGCCCATGGCGCGAACATGGTCGAGCATGAGGGCTGTGCCGACCCCGTTGGAGAGCACAGTGATGAAACTGAAGTACCAGAACGCGACCGTCCGCACGCTCTCAGCCAGCGTGAAGCCGATTGCCGGCATGGCGCCGCCGGCAAGCACACGACCGAAATCACGGGCGTTACCGTCGTCCTCCGGTCTGTTGCGATAGAATGCCAATCCGACGGGCAGCATGATCACGAGTACGCCGACTGCCAGTGCCAGATAAGCCGTCCGCCAGCCGTCACATTGGATGATGGGCTCGACCAGTGGTGGAATAACAAGACCACCGAGTGCCAGCCCCATCATCGCCAGTGCCGTGACGCGGCCGCGAAAGCGGTCGAACCAGAGATTGACCATCTGCATGGTGACAAGGCTCAACCCACCAATGGCCGCAGCACGCAGGACGAGGAAGCCAAGGCCCAGCGACCAGGTATCGCGGGCGAGGCTCATGACGCTGCAAGCGGCCGCGACCGCGACCACCACCGGCACGATCAGGCGCCGCGGACCGAACCGATCAACGAGGCGGCCGATGAAGGGCGCTGTAAGAATGCCGAGGAAGGTGCCCAGGCTGTAGAGCACGAGGACGTGTGCGCGATCTAGTCCGAGGTCCGATGCGATCGGATCGATGAAAGCTGAGACACCGACGGTCTGGCCGGGCGTGGTGGCAAACACGCCGATCAGGGAAGCGAATGCGACTAACATGCCGCGTCGCGCCGAAGGTACCTGGTCAGTCGGCATGACTCGCTGTCGCCTGCGGCAGCGGAATCATCCAGAGCGCCCCGAACGCGGCGAGGCAGAGAGCGGAGGAAATGATCAACACTCCGGCCCCCAGCTGGTCGATCAGAAGCGCGAACCCGAAGGGTGCCCCGGCCGACAGGAAGCGCGAGGGCGCGCCGAGAAGCCCGAGCCGATAGCCGTAGCTCTTCGGGCCATAGAGTGCGAGCGGTACCGTGCCGCGCGCAATAGTGAGGATACCGTTACCCATGCCGTGCAGCACCGCAAACACGCTGGCCGCGACGCCCCCACCCACGCTGAGCAGAATGGCGCTGCCCACGGGATGCGTCGTAGTCGCGAGCCGGCCGGACATCAGTGGATGCAGGCGCCGCAGCGGGCCGGCTTCAAGCATGCGCGCCGCGACTTGTGCCGGGCCGATCAGGGCGCCCGCCGCGATGGCTTGCGTGGGAGTGGCACCCGCCGCTTCCATGATGCGGGGGAAGTGTGCCGCCATGCCGGCGGTGACGATCCACGCCGCCGAGAAGGCGATCGCCAGCAGCACCATGGTGCGGTCGAACGGCACCGGCTCGTCGACCGCCTTTATCGTGGCGGCCAGATCGGTCGGACGCGGCAGCAGCAGGAAATTGCAGGGAAGGCCGATCACGATATGTGCGGTGGCCCATAGCAGGCAGGTCTCGCGCCAGCCGATCTCGGCGGCGCCCCAGGCGGTGAGGGGCCAGGCGACGGTGCTGGCGAAGCCCGCCAGCAGGGTGATGCCGGTGATGGCGCCGCGCGCTTCTTTTCCGTAGAGGCGCCCCAGCGCGCCGAACGCCGCATCGTAGAGACCGAGGCCCATGCCCGTTCCCAACAGCATCCACGCGACGGCAAAGGGCAGGAACGAATGCGATTGCGACAACAGCACCAGCGCCACGGCGAAGAGCAGGCTCGACGCCGACAGGACGCCGTTACCCCCCGCACGGTCGATCATCCGCCCGACCTTCGGGCCGATTACCGCCGAGATGATCAGCGATGCCGAGAAGGTGCCGAAGAACAGGTTCGTCGAGATGCCGATGTCGTGCGCCATCTGATCCGCCAGCACGGCTGGCAGGTAATAGGTCGAGCCCCAGGCCAGGGTCTGCGCCGTCCCCAGCACGAGGATTGTCGAGAGACGGCGCCGGTCCATCAGGAAGCCTTTGGCCCTGCGCAGCAAGCGGTGGCGGCCGGCGCCGCTGCTGCGGGCGCACAGCATCCCGTCGCTGTCGCGCTTGAGGCAGCCGGAGCGGCAGGGCCGTTGCAGACGCCGGTCTCCGGCAGCACCAACTCGACCTTGCGGGCGGCGTCATGATCGCCCGCCAGTTCGGCGGCGATCGAGCGGACCTGTTCGTAGCCGGTCATCATCAGGAAGGTCGGCGCGCGGCCGTAGGACTTCATGCCGGCGAAGTAGAAGCCTGCCTCGGGCTGCGCCAGCTCGCGCGCGCCATGCGGGCGCACGGAGCCGCAGCTATGTTCGTTGGGATCGATCAGGGGGGCGAGGATCGGCGGGCATTCGAGCGCCGGATCCAGCGACAGCCGCAACTCGCGCAGGAAATCGAGTTCCGGCCGGAAGCCGGTCGCGACGACCAACTCGTTGACGGTGACGCTGCGCGCGCAGCAGGTGGAACCGGTTGCGATGCGGATCGAATCGCCGTCGCGACCGATATGGCCGACGCGGAATCCGGTTTCGGTGCGAACCTTGCCGCTCGCGATCAATGCAGCGAAGGCCGAGCCCAGTGCGCCGCGCACCTTGAGTTGGTCGGCCGACCCGCCGCCGAACGACTTGGACGGATCGTCGCCGCGCAGCAGCCAGACGATCTCCGTCGCCGGCACCTGGTCCTTGAGGCGGCCCAGCTCGAGCAGGGTGCCGATGGCGGAATGACCGCCGCCGAGCACCGCCACGCTACGGCCGGCAAAGCGCACGCGCTCGCGGCCCAGCACGTCCGGCATGCCGTAGGCGATGCGGGTGTGCGACTCGTCTTCTCCGATCGCCTTGAGACCGTTGGCGCCGGCCGGGTTGGGCGCGAACCATGTGCCGGTGGCGTCTATTACCGCATCGGCAGTCACGATTTCGGGTACTGTGCCGTTCTCAATGCGAATCTCGAACGGCGCGGTATCGCGGCCCTTAGTCTTCACCTTGTCGAAGCCCTTGCGGCCCACCGCCGTAACCCGACTGCTGGTGCGGATTCGATCCTTGAGCGCAGTCCGCGTCGCCAGCGGCTCAAGATATAGCTCCGCTAGGTCGAGGCCGGTCGGATAGTGGTCGGGCTGCGGCCGGTTCCAGCCGGTCGCCACCAACAGGCGTTCGGCTGCCTTGTCGATATTGAACTCCCACGGCGAGAATGTTTGCACGTGCCCCCACTGGCGCACGGCATGGCCGACCGTCGGGCCAGCTTCCAGGACGACAGGCTCTAGGCCGCGTTCCAGCAGGTGAGCCGCCGCAGCGAGACCGACGGGGCCAGCGCCGAGAACGGCGACGGACTTTGGCTTGGTGATCGAGTCAGGCATTCGAGTGCTCCTATTCTCCTAGAACCATCGAAATATCAGGACAAAAAAACTCAGGCGACTTTGGGTGCGGTACGGGGCGGCTTCGTGCCTTCGACACAGCATTGCTCTGCCATGAAGCCCAGGAGTTCGTGCATCAGGTCGTAATTGGCGTGACAGACGAGTGTTGCGCCCTCGCGAGTCTGTGTGACGAGGCCGACGATCACCAGCGACTTGATGTGATGAGAGAGAGTCGACGCGGCGGCATCGAGCTTGGCCTGCAGTTTTCCCACCGGCATACCCTCGGCGCCAGCACGCACCAGCATGCGATAGACCTTGAGTCGGGTCGGGTTGCCCAAAGCTTCGAGCCGGGCGGCGGCATCGTCGATGTTCATCCTGCTCAATGTAAGAGTGCCGGGTAACGAGTCAACTATATTTCTAGAATTCTAGAAATTACAATGTGAGCGCCGGCGCTGGTGCATCAAGCCGTCCGCGCCGAGGGCGAAAGAGGCAGGGCGAGGGTGATACCCCAGCAGGCCAGCAGCATCGCAGTCGAGCCCGCGAGGCAGCCGGAGATGCCGCCCCACTGATACAGGACGCCAGACAGCAGCGTGCCTGCCAGCCGACCGGCAGCATTGGCCGCATAGTAGAAGCCGACATCTTCTGCCGCCTTCTCGGAGCCTGCATAGGCCAGGATCAGGTAGGAGTGCAGCGAGGAGTTGACGGCGAAAGGCAGCGCGAAAAGTGCAAGCCCGGCGGTCAAGAGCAGGTCTGGCCGTAGGCCCGAACCGAGGTGCAGCGCCAGCGCCAGGGCTAGCGGCACAGCGAGCAGCAGTCCTGCCCACAAGCGCGCACTCGGCACCTCGCGGCTGAGCCCATCCGTACTGCGCGAAACCAGGGCCGGCGCGATCGCCTGGATGCCGCCATAGGCAATCGTCCAGATCGCGAGGAAGGCGCCGACCTCGGCAAAGCGCCATCCTGCGGCGTAGAGAAATACCGGCAGGCCGACGACGAACCACACATCGCGCGCACCGGACATGAAGATGCGCGCCGCCGCCAACAGGTTGACGGGGGCCGACTTCGCGAACAGCTCGCGCATCGTCTTCGAAGGCTTGGCCTTGCCAAGTTTTCGCGGCAGCAGAGCGAGCCCGGCGAGAAGGACAACGCCCAGCAGGGCCGCCATCGACCAAAGGGCCGCTCGGAAGCCGACGAGGTCGAGCAACAGGCCACCCGCGAAGAAGCCGATACCCTTCATGGCATTCTTGGAGCCGGTGAACCACGCGACCCACTTGAACAGGCGACCGGCATTCGCGCTCTCGCCCGCTGTCGCCTTGATGGCCGACTTCGAGGCGGTCTTCGTGAAGTCCTTGGCGAGGCCCGCGACGCCTTGCGCCGCGACTACCCAGGCAACGGAGGCCGCGGCCGTCCACGATGGATCGAGTGCCGACAGCATCACAAGTCCGGCGATCTGCAACGCCTGTCCTGCTCTCAACATGCGTGGGATGCCGAAGCGCACGGCCAGCCAGCCGCCCGCCAGATTAGCTACGATTCCCGCAGACTCGTAGAGCAGGAACAGAAAGGCGAGCACGAACGGAGAATAGCCCAGCCTGAAGAAGTGCAGCAGCACGAGCATGCGCAACGCGCCGTCGACCAAAGTGAAGGCCCAGTACGATGCTGTGACGACCAGATAGTCGCGCGTCGAGGCTCCCATCACACCCCCGCTTCGATCACCTGATTGGCGAGATCGACCATGCGGCAAACATAACCCACCTCATTGTCGTACCAAGCGTAGACCTTGAGCATCGTGCCGTCCGTCACCATCGTGCTCTGCGCATCGACGATCGAGCTGCGTGTGTCATTGCAGTAGTCGGCAGACACAAGTGGTCGCGCCTCGTAGCCGAGGATACCCGCCAACGATCCCCTGGCGGCGACAGCGAACAGCTCGTTGACTTCCGCCTCCGTCACCGGCCGCGACACCTCGAACACGCAGTCGGTCAGGCTGGCGTTGAGCACGGGCGCGCGCACGGCATGGCCGTTGAGCTTGCCCTTCAGCTCCGGATAAATGACCGTGATTGCCGTCGCGCTGCCCGTCGTCGTGGGCTGCAGCGACAGCATTGCCGAGCGGGCACGCCGCAAGTCTTTGTGCGGTGCGTCGACCACGACATTCGTGTTGGTCGGTGCATGTATGGTGGTGATCTGGCCGTGCCGTATACCGATCTGCTCGTGCACGACCTTGACGATGGGTGCGAGGCAGTTGGTCGTGCAGGAGGCTGCGGTCAGCAAGTCATGCCGCTGCGGGTCGTAAAGATGATCGTTGACGCCGACAACGACGTTCAACGCGCGCTCATCCTTTACCGGTGCTGCGACGATCACCTTTTTCACGCCGCGCTTGAAATAAGCCTGTAACTGCTCGGGCTTCAGAAATTTGCCGGTGCACTCCAGGACCATGTCGCAGCCCAGGCCCGCCCAGTCGACCTCACCCGGAGAGGCGGCCGCGGTGAAGCCGACATACTTTCCGCCGACCGTGAAGCCGCGTTCGTCGTCGACCTCGATCGGCGTGTGCCAGCGACCGTGCATGCTGTCGAACTCGACGAGGTGCGCCGTCACCGCGACGCCACCTTTGATCTCGTTCACGTGCACGACCTCGAGCCGGTTGTTACGGCGTGGATCGTCGCCGGGTCGATGCATGCCGCCAAACGCAGCCCGGAGCGCCAGCCGCCCCATTCGGCCCATGCCGTTGATGCCGACTTTCATGGTGCTCTCCGTCAGGCCGGTTGCCGGGCAGAGTCACCGATTTCGTCGAGGCGTTTCTTCAGCGCCATGCGATCGAGCGAGGCGTAGGGCAGGTTCACGAAGATATCGAGACGGCGCCGGATCATGCCATAGAGTTCATTGATCATGATGGCGTGCTCGACCGCCGAGCCGGCGAACTTGGCGGGGTCGGGCAGGGGCCATGCGCCCGTCACCGGCTTGTCGCCGAAGTCCGGACATTGCTGGCCCTGCAGGACGTCGCAAAGCGTGATGACGAAGTCCATCCGGGGGGCGTCGGGGCCGGTGAATTCGTCCCAGGACTTGCACCGCAGACGCTCCACGTCGTGGCCGAGAATGCGAAGCTTCGCCAGCACCTCGGGCATCGGTTCGCGCGCCGGATCGGAACCCGCCGAGTAGGCGTTGAATTTTCCTTTGCCGACGTGCTCGAGGATCGCCTCGGCCATCAGGGAACGGGCGGAATTGTGCGTGCACAGGAAGAGGACATTGAAGGCGGCAGTCATGTGGACCTCGGGTTCGGCTTCGGGAAGAAGACGCGCCAGGTCGCCACAGAGGTCGGGTCGTCCACCACAACACGTCTCGGTCAGGAAGCTGAAGAGGGCGCGCAAGCCGGCGAAACGGACAGCATAGATGATGTGTCGGCCTTGCCGGGTGGACTGGACGAGACCGGCCTGCTCAAGGGCGGCCAGATGGAACGAGAGCGTGGGGGGCTTTTGACCCAGCGCCGTCGCCAATTCCCCGGCCGGCATACCGGATGCACCCCTTGTCGCCAGGAGGCGCATCAGATTGAGGCGAGTTTCTTGGGAAAGGGCCGCAAATCGCGCCGCGGCGTCCGACGATTCCATAGTTATCGAATAATAGAAATATATGACATGGGTGTTACATAATCGGCATTTAGTGTCGATGACAGACGAAAATTGACCGAGTAGGAGCGGGAATGTCGCTATTTGAACGCTATCTGACAATTTGGGTCGCTCTGTGCATCGTGGCGGGCGTTGCCCTCGGTCATCTCTTTCCCGGCGCCTTCCATGCCATCGGCGGAATCGAACTCGCCCACGTGAACCTGCCTGTGGCGATCCTGATCTGGCTGATGATTATTCCCATGCTGATAAAGGTCGACTTCGGCACGATGGAACGTGTGCGCCAGCACTGGCGCGGAATCGGCGTGACGCTCTTCATCAACTGGGCCGTCAAGCCGTTCTCGATGGCCGCCCTGGGCTGGTTCTTCATCGGCTATCTGTTCAAGCCATGGCTGCCGACCGACCAGATCGACAGTTATATCGCGGGCCTCATCCTGCTCGCGGCGGCACCCTGCACGGCGATGGTGTTCGTCTGGAGCAATCTGTCGGACGGCGAGCCGGACTTCACGCTGACACAGGTAGCGCTCAACGATACGATCATGGTTTTTGCTTTCGCCCCAATCGTCGGCTTGCTGCTCGGCGTCTCGGCCATCGCGGTGCCGTGGCGAACGCTCCTGCTTTCCGTCGGCCTCTATATCGTCTTGCCCGTCCTGCTGGCGCAACTGATTCGCCGGCGGACGCTGGCGACGGGAAGCCAAGAGGCGCTCGACCGTCTGCTTGCGCACCTGCAACCGGCCTCTCTGGTAGCGCTCCTCGCCACGCTCGTTCTCCTGTTCGGCTTTCAAGGCGAGCAGATCATTGCTCAGCCGATGATCATCGCGCTGCTCGCCGTGCCGATCTTGATCCAAGTCTACTTCAACTCAGGCCTAGCTTACCTACTGAACCGCGCGACGGGCGAGGCGCATTGTGTGGCGGCACCTTCGGCACTGATCGGCGCCAGCAACTTCTTCGAACTCGCGGTCGCGGCCGCCATCAGCATCTTCGGCTTCTCGTCGGGTGCTGCCTTGGCCACCGTCGTGGGCGTGCTCATAGAAGTGCCGGTCATGCTTTCGGTGGTGAGAATCGTGAACGCCAGCAAGGGATGGTACGAGAAAGGCGCCGCCGTCTCGCGACGCCAATGAGATCGCGGCGCTTGCCTGAGCGAGGGCTTAACCTCGTCAACTTCGGTGTGCTCCCGATTCTGCCTAGCGTACCCGGTAGGTGGCGCCGCTGCCTGCCGACGTCGCGACTATGCCGGGGTGCCTACTGGTTCACAGCCCTCAACATCCGGACGAGATAGCGCGCGTACGCTCTTCGCAGCGACCCTGCTCAACCACGCGTCGCCGCGACGTTCGGCTATCTGGTGGCGCAATGGCTGCCCGGCGCCACGTTCCAGAGCGAACTGGGTGTGGCGTTCATTGCCATGGCGGGCTGGGCGCTCGTCCCGACAAGCAGGAGAGAACGCCGCAAAGGTCTCGGCGCACGGCATCTTCCTGACCACACTCGTTGCCCTTTTCGTCGTGGAGATCGGCGACGAGACACAGATTGCGATCTGGCTGCTGTCCGCGCGATTCCACAATGTCGAGCTCGTCACCATCGGCACGACGATCGGCATGATGTTGACGAATGTCCGGCGGTCGTTCTGGGTGAGGCGGCGAAAACCGCGCCCTTGAAATATGTGCGGGTGGCTGCCGGCGCGATCTTTACCGTCATCGGCATCTGGGTCGTGCTCGCCGCTCTAAGCATCGTCTAGGATCTCAAGGGACGCGACGACACGACCGAATGCTTGATGAATGGCCCGTCAGCGCATCGACGGCAAAGATGACGCCGGCTCGACGCTGTTCGGCGCTTCTCCGCCGATGGTGAGCGCTGCTTGTAGGTCAGCCACGGCGAGCAGGAAGTCGCGCCTGGCGTCGAGCGAGGCCGCGTTCGCTGCGATGCGTACGCGGGTATCGGTGAGATACTTGAACAGATCGACCCGCATACCTTCGCCCACGAGAACGCCGCTGCTGTAGCGCAGCATGATCTCCTTGGAGACGACCTCGCGCAGCGGCAGCACACGGTCACGCCAGGATCGCGCGATGTCATAGGTGGCGCGATAGCCTTCATAGGCGATGCGCGCCTCGGAACGGGCATCCACCGCTTTGGCGGCAAGAAGATTTAGCGCGCGCATGTAGGTCTCGCGCGCGCCCCGTGTCCGCGCCTCCCCGGTGTCGAAGATCGGAATCTGCAGGTCAATCTGCAAACCGCCGCGGTTGATCGCAGTGTCGAAGTTGGTCAGTGGATTGGCTGTTTCGTTGTTGAAGATGCCGGCGAGCTGCAGCATCGAGACGTAACGCGTGGCCTCGGCGAGGGAGAGCGACTTGGCCAGAGCCGCGACTTCGCGCTGCGCTATCTCGAGGTCGACGCGGCGCTTGATTGCCTCGACCTCGACGTCCGCGAGGGACTCAGGCACCGGTGGCAGTGGTGGCAGTTCAGCGGGCAGAGTAAAGGCAAGGTCTGCGCCCGAAAGGCCGAGCAGCCGGACGAGTCTCTCGCGGTCGCGGCGGGCTGCCAGCTCCGCCTGGTCGACCCGGGTGCTCAGTTCGGCCCGAAAAGCGGCGAGTTCTGCCAAATCGAGTTGATCGCCGCCGCCTGCTTGGCCCAAGCCCACGATCAAGCGCGCCGCCGTGTCCACGGCCGCGCGGGTCTGCTGCAGGAAGCCAACCTGCTGACGCGAGGCGATGGCCCGAACGAACGCCCGGCGTGTGTCCGCCGCCAGCCGCAGCGTGGTCGAGATCGCCTGAAGCCGGGCGTGATGGAATTTCTCGGCGGCAATCGCCGTGCGCTGCGGCAAGGTGAACAGGCCGATGATTTCCTCGATCAGCCGGAGTTCGAAATTGGCCACCCCGGTGCCGGCGACCCGCAGGATCGACAGCGTCGGATTGGGCGGCAGGCTGGCCTGGACATAGGCCGCCTCGGAGATCCCGAGATCGTTGTAGGCTGCCTGCAGGGTGCGGTTGTTTAGAAGCGCGATCTGCACCGCGGCATCGGCCGAGAGCGGTCCGTTCAGCAGGCTGGCGACCTGTTGGCGCGCACGCGCTGCCTGTTCGGCCGTCGTGATTTTTACGACGTCCTTGCCGATTTCCTTGCCGACGCCGTGTGCGACATGATCCATGCCGCCGTCGGGCGAGAATGGGGCGCAGCCTGCGAGCAGGGCGGGAAGCGCTAGGAAAACCAGACGTCTCATGTGTGGACCTCCCGAATGGGCTTGGGTGCCGGGTCCAGGCGCCAACCCTTTACCAATGCATAGAGGGCTGGGATCACCAGCAGGGTGAGCAGGGTCGAGCTCAGCATGCCGCCGATCATCGGCACCGCGATGCGTTGCATCACTTCGGAGCCCGTGCCGGTGCTCCACAGGATCGGCAGCAATCCCGCCATGATGGCCGTCACCGTCATCATCTTGGGTCGCACACGCTCGACGGCGCCTTCGACGATGGCGGCCCTTAAGTCCGACCGGTCGAGTGGCCTGCCCTCGGCCTTGCACTGGCGTTGGCGTTCCTTCAGAGCGTGGTCGAGGTAGATCAGCATCACAACGCCGGTCTCGGCGGCGACGCCCGCCAGGGCGATGAAGCCCACGGCCACGGCCACGCTCATGTTGAAGCCCAGCCACCACACGAACCAGAAGCCGCCCACCAACGAGAACGGCAGTGACAGCATGACGATCAGCGTTTCCGTGATGCGCCGGAAGTTGAGAAAGAGGAGAACGAAGATCAGCAGCAAGGTAGCCGGCACGACGATCTGCAGTCGAGCCTCGGCCCGTTCGAGGAACTCGAACTGGCCGCTCCAGATGGCGTAGGAGCCGGGCGGGAACTTCACCTTCTCTTGCACGGCGCGGCGCGCATCGGCGACATAACCGCCGAGGTCGCGATCGCGGAAGTCGACGAAGACGTAGACCGCGAGTTGGGCATTCTCGGTGCGGATGGTGGTCGGTCCCTGGTTCACCTTCACATCGGCGACCTGACCCAGCGGGACCATGCCGCCGCGCATGGTGGAGATCAGCACGTCGGACGCGATGGCACGTGGATCGGAGCGGAAATCTCGCGGATAGCGCACGTTGACCGTATAGCGCTCGCGGCCCTCGACCGTGGTGGTGACCGCCTCGCCGCCCAGGGCGCTCGACACCGCGAGCTGCAAATCCTCGAGAGTGACGCCGTATTGGGCGAGCCGCGCCCGGTCGGGCACGATGTCGAGGAACGAGCCGCCGGTGACCCTCTCGGCGAAGGCGCTGGTGGTGCCAGGCACAGTTCGCACCGCCGCCTCGACCTGACGCGCGAGGCCTTCCAGTTCACCGAGGTCGCGGCCCAGCAGTTTAATGCCCACAGGCGTGCGGATGCCGGTGGCCAGCATGTCGGTGCGGGCCTTGATCGGCATGGTCCAAGCGTTGCTGACACCAGGGAACTGCAGCGCCCGGTCGAGTTCGGCAATCAGCAGGTCGACATTCATGCCCGGCCGCCACTGGTCCTTGGGCTTGAGGTTGATCACCGTCTCGAACATCTCGAGCGGCGCGGGATCGGTGGCGGTGCCGGCGCGTCCGCCCTTCCCGTAGACCGAGGCGACTTCAGGGAATGACCGAATGATCTTGTCCTGGGTCTGCAGCAACTCTGCCGACTTGGTGACGGAAAGTCCGGGCAACGTGGTCGGCATGTAGAACAGCGTGCCCTCGTCGAGGGAGGGCATGAACTCGGTGCCGAGCCTGGACGCCGGCCATGCCGTGGCCAAAAGAACAGCCAGTGCCAGGGCGATCGTGAGCACACGAGCCCGCAACACGAGCTGGATGGCCGGCCGATAAAGCCAGATCAGCACGCGATTCACCGGATTGCGGCGTTCCGGCAGGATATGGCCGCGCACGAACAGAAGCATCAACGCCGGCACTAGCGTGACCGACAACAACGCCGCCGCTGCCATCGACAGGCTCTTGGTCCATGCCAGAGGCTTGAACATCCGGCCCTCTTGCGCCTCCAGGGTGAATATCGGCAGGAACGACACGGTGATGACCAGCAGGCTGAAGAACAGGGCGGGACCGACCTCGACCGCGGCCTCGACGATCGCCTCAGCGCGCGACTGGCCCGGCTTCAGCCGCTCCAAGTGCTTGTGGGCATTCTCGATCATGACAATGGCGGCATCGATCATTGCGCCGATGGCGATGGCGATGCCGCCGAGGCTCATGATGTTGGAGCCGATGCCCATGAGATGCATGGCGAGGAACGCCATCAGCACACCGACCGGCAGGGTCACGATCGCCACAAGCGCCGAGCGTACATGCAGCAGGAACACGAAGCAGACCACGGCCACTACGACGCTTTCCTCGATCAGCGTGCGGATGAGCGTGTCGATGGCGCGGTGGATCAGGTCGGAGCGGTCGTAAACTGGCTCGATGCGCACGCCCTCCGGCAGGCCGCCGGCGATTTCCTTTATCTTGGCTTTCACGTTGGCGATGACGTCGAGCGCGTTCTGGCCGAAGCGCTGCAGGACGATGCCGCTCACCACATCACCCTCGCCGTTGAGCTCGGCGACACCACGCCGCTCATCGGGCCCAAATTCGACCCGTGCCACGTCGCGAAGCAGGACTGGCGCCGGCCCGTCGGCTTTGAGCACGATCTGCTCGAGGTCGGCCGTGTTCTTGAGGTAGCCGCGGCCGCGCACCATGAACTCGGTCTCGGCCATCTCGACGACCCGGCCGCCGACCTCACGGTTGGCGGCGCGGATCGACGCAATCACCCGCGCCAGCGGCACGTCGAAACTGCGCAGCTTGGCCGGATCGACCACAACGTTATACTGCCGCACAAAGCCGCCGACGCTCGCCACCTCGGCCACGCCCTCGGCCTTGGCCAGAGCGAAACGGATGTACCAATCCTGCAGCGAACGCAGCTCGGCCAGTGAGCGGTTGGCGCCCACCACGACGTATTGATAGACCCAGCCGACGCCGGTCGCGTCAGGCCCCAGGGTCGGCTTGACGTCGGCCGGCATCTTCTGGGCGCCCGAGTTGAGATATTCCAGCACGCGGCTGCGCGCCCAATAGATGTCGGTACCGTCCTCGAAGATGATGTAGACGAACGACACGCCGAAGAAAGAGAAGCCACGCACCGCGCGGCTGCGCGGCACCGCCAGCATGGCAGTGGTGAGCGGATAGGTGACCTGGTCCTCGACCACCTGCGGGGCCTGGCCTGGCATCTCGGTGTAGACGATCACCTGGGTGTCGGAGAGGTCGGGGAGGGCGTCGAGCGAGATGCGGCCGACCGCGTAAAGACCGCCGCCGGTAAGCCCGAGAGTTGCGATGAACACCAGCAGAAGGTTGCGCGCGGACCAGCGGATGAGTCCGGCGATCATTTGCCGTCTCCTGCTGTGAAAGCGGCAAGCGCTGCCCGGAGATTGCTCTCGGCGTCGATCAGGAAGGTGGCCGAGGTAACGACTTGCTCGCCGGGCTTCAGCCCCTCCAGCACCTGCACGTAGCCCGCCACACGAGCGCCGAGCTTCACCGGCCGCGGCTCATAGCGGCCCTCGCCACGGTCGACCAGCACGACCTGGCGTTTGCCGCTGTCGATGACTGCCGAGTCGGGCACCGCGACCCATCGGCCCGGGATCGGTGCCTCGATCTCGACCGTGGCGGCCATGTCGGCACGCAGCAGGCCGGCGGGATTGGCGACCTCGATCCTGAGGCGCGCCGTGCGGCTTTCCTTGCCGACGCCAGGATAGATGAAGGTCACGCGGCTGAGGAAGGATCGGTCGGGCCAGGCATTGATCGTGACCTTGGCCATGTCGCCGACCTTCACGAAGGCGAGGTCCTGCTCGTAGACCTCGGCCAGTACCCACATCACCGAGGTGTCGATGATGCGAAACAGCGTCTCCCCGGGCTGATAGCGCATGCCCTCGACCGCCATCTTCTCGATCACCGTGCCAGCGACCGGCGAGGGTACGGCGATGGTGCGTGGCGGGCGCTCGCCGCGGCGCAGCTTTTCCAGGTCGCCCTCGGGATAATCAAGGTTGCGCAGACGGTTGTCGGCGGCGCTTTGCGTGCCCCGCGACAGCATGAATTCCTGCTGCAGCACGTTCAGTTCGGGACTGTAGACCTCGAACAGTTTCTGGCCCACCGGTACAACGTCGCCGGTGGCGTTGACGTAGAGCTTCTCGATCCAGCCGCCAAACCGGGGTGCGATCACCGTCTGGCGGCGTTCGTCAAACTGCACCGACGCGAAGGCGCGCACGGTTCGGGCAAGCGCGCGCTCCTCGACGGCTTCGCCGCGCACACCCAGCCGCTGCACGCGGTCGAGGCTCACCTTGACGACGTTGCCGTCCTCCGATGCGCCTTCGTCTTCGCAGACCGGAATGTAATCCATCTGCATCGAGTCCTTCTTCGGCACCGGCGAGGTGTCTGGCGCCCCCATCGGATTGCGGTAGTATTTGACCTTGCCGCCGCAGGCGCCGGTCGCCGTGGCGACCGCGGGCGAGGGTGAGGTCATGGACGCGGCGAGCGGCAGGTCGCCGCGCAGCCACAGCGTGGTGCCCACGCCGGCCACCACCCCAAGCAAGGCGGCGATCAAAGCGATCGCAAATCCGCGACCGGCCTTGCGGCCATCGATGTTCGACATGCGACTTTCCTTCCAACGGCCGCGCCCGCCCAGGACGAGGGCATGCACGCGCGGCGAGACGCGATATTCAATCGACGTTCAGAAGGTCAGGTTCTCGGCGGGAAGGGATCTGGCGGCGGCGACTGCCCGTGCAGTATGGCCGACCGCGCCGGCCAGACCGACTTGCTGGCATGCGGCGAAGGCAGGACAAAGGTTTCGATGCCAAGGTTCGGCGGAGTGGCCACGCACGCCTGCACGCAGCTCACGGCCGCCTGCTCGCAGGGACCAGCGTCGCACTCGGGGCAGTGCTTGCACGGCTCGGAGGCTGCCGTCTGCACCCGCGCAGACGCGATAGAAATGGCGGGCAACGACGCCGCCAGAACGGCGAGGCATCCCAGCAGGCGGGCGAGGGCGCGAAAGCGCTTCATGGTGTGAATACCTATAGCACGGATACGTGGCCGCCAATCACAAGCCCGTCACATACTGTTCGGTCACATAGGGGAAAACGTGAACCAAGGGCTGTTTGCGCCGCGCGGCTACAACACCAAAGCTTGACCGTGGTGGAACTGGTCACCAAGCCGCGACCAGTCGAATCACCATTGTTACATCCGGTAGGCGCGGCTTCTGGTAGCAAAGCGTCGTGACGGTATAGTTCGGAGTCCGACGATGATCCTCGGCGTACCCTGGTGGGCAAAAGGCAGGATTGGCTTGAACGGAGTTTGGGGCCGCCGTTTGGACAAGCCTGGCGATAGACGGCGGAAGGTGCTTTCGGGAAGCCTGCTTGCCCGAGCAGGAGTGTGTCGTGACTTTGCGCATATAGGCATCGCCTTCTGCCGAGCATTGAGCATTCCAGCGAGATTTGTCAGCTGCTGCTTACTGCCTGGAGCCTTTGGGACCTCCATGCGATCTTCGAAGCGTATCTGGAGGGCCCATGGTGGCTCTTTGATGCCACGCGCCAGGCCAATCTCCACGGATTGGTTCCGAATCGGAGTCCGCCGAGATGCGGCCGAAACGTCCTTCGCCTCTCCGTTCGGAGAATGGAAACCGGTCCGCTGAACATCACCATTGAGCATGCCGAAGGATCGACGGGAGCGCCGGGCTTAACAACGGATGCGATTTCGACGGAAGAGTCAGCACCCAATGCTGGAGCATTTTAAGGTGGCTGGCGCGCTGCCGCATTTTCCGAAGTAGCCGCTCGGTCGTGTCACGGCCTAGAGGGATCGGCGATAAGGTTGCCCACGACTACGATGACGCTGGTCGGCCGGCTTTGGGGGGGGCTGATTTGCGCTGTCAGTGCTGGCAGTCGAGCCAAGCACAGTGGGTGATGCGAATAATGCCGTTTCGGCGAACCGGGCCTGTCGGTACTAATGTCGTATGGGCGATACATATCTGGACAAGCTGAACTCGGAACAAAGACACGCCGTTGAATTTGGCACTCAGTCCGAAGTCGGCACAGTGGCTGGTCCGCTTCTCGTGATCGCCGGGGCGGGTTCTGGCAAGACCAACACGCTCGCCCATCGCGTCGCGCACCTGATCGTCAGGGGCGCTGATCCACGCCGCATCTTGCTGATGACCTTTTCTCGCCGTGCGGCGGCTGAGATGTCACGCCGGGTTGCGAGAATATGCTCCCAAGTACTTGAGAAGAACGCCAGTGCCATGATCGATGCGCTCACATGGGCCGGGACTTTCCATGGCATCGGCGCGCGTATCCTGCGCGAATATGCCTTTCAGGTAGGGCTCACACCCGATTTCTCGATCCACGATCGCGAGGATGCGGCTGATCTCATGAACCTGGTGCGACACCAGCTCGGCTTCTCGAAGACGGAGAGCCGGTTTCCCACCAAGACGACATGCCTTTCGATCTATTCTCGGGCCGTCAATGCCGAGCTGCCAGTCGCTCAGGTTCTCAAGGACCACTTTCCTTGGTGCGCCCGCTGGGAGGCCGAGCTGCGCGCCCTGTTCGCTTCCTATGTGGATGCTAAGCAGGCGCAGAACGTGCTCGATTATGACGACCTGCTGCTCTACTGGGCCCAGACCGTCGGTGATCCGCTACTGGCCGAGGAGATCGGCGGGCGTTTCGATCACGTGCTGGTCGACGAATACCAGGATACGAACCGACTGCAGTCCTCCATTTTGCTCGCGCTGAAGCCGGACGGCCGCGGCCTCACCGTGGTTGGTGATGACGCTCAGTCGATCTATTCGTTTCGAGCGGCCACCGTGCGCAATATCCTCGACTTCCCCAAGGCGTTCACGCCGGCCGCCACTGTCGTCACGCTCGACCGCAATTATCGGTCGACCCAGCCGATTCTCGCCGCCGCCAACGCGGTGATCGATCTCGCTGCCGAGCGCTTTACGAAGAATCTCTGGACGGATCGTCCGTCGGAGCAGCTGCCCCGGCTGGTCAGCGTCCGCGACGAGGTCGAGCAGGCCCGCTACGTGGTCGAGTGTATCCTCGAGAGCAGGGAAGGCGGCACCGTCCTGAAGCAGCAGGCGGTCCTCTTCCGAACCTCCAGTCACAGCGGTCATCTTGAGATCGAGCTGACCCGTCGCAACATTCCATTCGTGAAGTTCGGCGGTCTGAAGTTCCTGGACAGCGCCCACGTCAAGGACATGCTGGCGATGCTGCGATTTGCCCAAAACCCGCGCGACCGGGTGGCGGGCTTTCGCGTCATGCAGCTTTTGCCGGGGGTCGGTCCCTTATCGGCCGAGCGGGTGCTCAACCGCATGGCCGACGCGGCCGATCCGCTCGGTGCCTTGTCCTATATTGCGGTCCCGCCGCGAGCCGTGGGCGACTGGGCCGGTTTTGTTGCGACCTTGCAGCAGCTGAGGCCTGAAACTAGTCCCGGCTGGCCGGCCGAGTTCGAGTGCGCCCGTCTCTGGTACCAACCGCATCTGGAGCGCATGCACGAGGATGCTTCCGTCCGCGTGGCCGACCTGGTTCAGCTCGAGCAGATCGCCTCAGGCTACCCATCACGCGAACGGTTTCTGACCGAGCTGACGCTCGATCCGCCGGACGCCACCGGTGACCAAGCGGGCGTTCCGCTACTCGACGAGGATTACCTGATCCTCTCCACGATCCACTCCGCCAAGGGCCAGGAATGGAAATCGGTGTTCCTCCTCAATGTCGTGGACGGCTGCCTACCCTCCGATCTCGGAACCGGATCTGGCCCTGAACTCGAAGAGGAGCGGCGGCTGCTCTACGTCGCGATGACGCGAGCGAAAGACGATCTGCATCTCATCGTGCCGCATCGCTTCTTTACGCATGGACAGAACGCCTACGGTGATCGGCACGTCTACGCCTCCCGGACGCGCTTCATTCCGCCGGCACTCCTATCCCGGTTCGAAGGCGCGGCGTGGCCGCCAGCCGGTACGGCTGGCCATCGACGCGAGACACCGCAGGTGCGGATCGATGTTGGCGCACGCATGCGCGCGATGTGGCGCTGAGAACGAGATCGGTTCCTGCCGATCTGGGAATCGTCGCCGCGTGTAGGCATGGCTGCCGCTTCTACGCCGCCTCTAGGAGTGACGCCTTCCCATGGCGTGTGGATGCAGGGCCGACCCGTAGATCACGTTCATTCGAGTTCAATCTTGAGCCCGATAGTTCGTAATTCGAGCCAAGGCCAGCGTGAAAAGCGCAGTGGGTGTATCTGTTAACATCTGACTCAACGGGTCGGTTGGGAACATTTGCTCTTTAGGTGTGCGGCCTGTGGTCGGGCGCTGGTCGCAAATTACGTGATGCGGCGATCTAGAAGGGCAATTGTTTCCTAAGAGGAGTGAAGTTCGCCACCTGCAACCCCGGCTTGCAGTGCGTGTGGCCGTGCGTCAAGCTGCGTGGTAAGGGTGATTTCTTGGGAATCCGTCTGGTGTCGCAAATTCCCAATAAGGGGCAACAAGCAAAGATGGCAGATGCGATTAGTGATGCGGCGCTCAGCTTGCCGTCGCATGACCCTTATCGGAGGGTGACAGATATACTGCAGCGCCTTTCGCCTGGAAGGATGCGGATAGCATTCCTGCTGGGAGCGGGGTGCCCGCTGTCCATTCGCGAGAACGGCGCTGCCCTAATCCCGGACATCGCAGGCCTTACTCAGTTAGTGAAGGCGTCTTTGCTGGCCGATGGAAATACCGAGGCCGTGACGACTGGCCTATGGGAGCGCGTTGAAGGCCGAGAGATTCAGACTCCGACGATCGAGGACCTGCTCAGTCATGCGCGGACTCTATTGTCGCTCTGCGGCAAGCCCGGCATTGACGGATTTAGCAAGGCCCAGCTGAAGGCGTTCGACGAAGGAGCCTGTGCGACAGTACGCTCGGCTGTCTCCAAGCCACTTCCGCTCGAGGGCACACCCTATCACACGCTCGCCAGCTGGATTCAATCAATCTACCGGGAGCATCCGGTCGAGATCTTCACCACCAACTACGACGAACTGATGGAGCAGGCGCTGGAGAACCGCGGCGTTCCGTATTTCGATGGCTTCGTCGGAGCGGCTAGTGCCTTCCTGGATCTCGACTCCATGGTGGAGGATGATCTTCCTGCCCGGTGGGCACGACTGTGGAAAATGCACGGCTCGATCAACTGGTGGCTCACTAAGACCGATCAGGTCAGGCGCAGTCGGGACAAGATCGATGGCGAGCAGCTGCTGATTTATCCGTCCCACCTAAAGTACGACCAGAGCCGCCAGATGCCATATCTCGCGATGCTGGACCGACTACGGGTTTTCTTGCGCGCCCATCAAAGCGTGGTCGTCACCTGCGGCTACTCCTTTGTCGACGAACACATCAACGCCTATCTGGCTCAAGGTCTCGCCGGTAATCCGAATGCCTCGTGTCTGGCGTTGATTTACGGCGATCTCGCGTCGGTACCTGATGCGGTCAAGCTCGCACGGCGACACGCCAATCTGACGGTTATGGCTGCCGACGGAGGCGTCATAGGCACCGTGGAGCGGGCGTGGTGTTGCGACCACAAGGACAACAATCCAGCCTATGAGATCGCCGTGACCCGGAATGCGCTTCCGGGACGCTCCGCGGCTCCAGACGGACAGTGCAAATTGCTGCTGGGCGATTTCGCAGCCTTTGGAGCGCTGCTCGCCGCGCAGCTCTCCAACCGGGAAGCGGAGCCGGGGCCGTCTGAATGAAGGCCAGTTCAACCCTCATCGGATCGGTCCAGGACGTCTCCGGGACTTCGATCAGCGTCGCCCTAATCACAGACACAATGACGGGTCTCAGTTTTCATAACGGCGAGGCCTACCGCATTGGTCAGGTCGGTAGTTTCGTGCGGATTCCCTTGGGATACACGAGTCTCTTCGGTTTGGTGTCGCAGGTCGGCGCTGGCGCGGCCCCAGTAAGGGAGGGCGCGCCCGGACCCGAGAGCAATCAGTGGCTGAGAGTTCAACTGGTCGGCGAGCGGGGGCGGGAAGGACGTTTCGAACGCGGCGTCTCCCAGCACCCGACGATCAACGATGCGGTGCACATCGTCACAGAGGCTGATCTCAGGGACATATACGGCCCAGGAGATCCGATCGATTTTGTCCGAATCGGACACTTGGCCAGCGCGGATTCCATCCCGGCACTGGTGAACATCAACAAGCTTGTGACTCGGCACTCCGCGGTAGTCGGAACGACGGGGGCTGGCAAGTCCACAACGGTGGCCGCGATCCTGACGGCGCTCTCGAACGTAAGCGCCTATCCTTCCTCACGTATCCTGCTGTTCGACGTCCATGGCGAGTACGGCCAGGCACTTCAGTCCGTCGCGACTGTGCTGAGGATCGAGCCCTATCTCGACCGCGGCGAGCTTCCTCTGAGGGTCCCTTATTGGGCTCTGAGTTTCGACGAGCTAATCAGATTGACGTTCGGATTACTCAGCGACAATCACAAGGCCGTCGTCGGCGACATGATTGCGGACCGTAAACGTGCCGCGTTCGACGCGAACCCAGTCCCGGGCCTAACAAGAGAGCGTATCAGCGCCGATACCCCGATTCCCTTCTCGATCCACAAGCTTTGGTTCGACCTGCACTGCCGGGAGTATCAGACCGTCGTCCCTGACCCGGGGAGCGCGGCCGACGTTGTTCATCCGGCCTATGTGCTGGATTCGGCGGGTGCTCCTGTGCAACCCGGTAACGCCGCACTAGTCATTCCGCCCCTCTACAGAATGGTGAAAACGACCGGTCCCGCCGCTGAGCGGGTTCAGTGGGGACCGGATCCGATCAACATCCGGCGGGAGGTGGGCATTCTGGGATCCCGCCTTCGCGACCCCCAGCTACAGTTTCTCTTCAACCCCGATGAGTGGCGGCCAAACTTGGCTGGTAAGGTCCAGGCAGATCTCGACAGCCTGCTGGATCGCTGGCTTGGCAACTCCAAGCCGCTCACGATCCTAGACCTTTCGGGCGTCCCGTCCTCCATTCTGAATGACCTCGTGGGGGCGGTGCTGAGGATCATCTATGATGCTCTTTTCTGGGCCAACAGCCTGCCTGAGGGCGGTAAGGAACGGCCGCTGCTCTGCGTATTGGAGGAAGCGCACACATATCTGAGCAAAGGGCGCGAAGGGCTGGCGTCAGAAGCGGTAAAACGCATCGCAAAGGAGGGGCGCAAATACGGCGTTGGCATGATGCTGGTCAGTCAGAGACCTTCGGAGATCGACAGCACCATTCTCTCCCAGTGCGGGACCATATTCGCCATGCGTCTGGCGAACGATGTCGACCGCAGCCAGGTATCCAGCGCGGCGACGGACAATCTCAAAGGACTCTTCGACATGTTGCCCGTCCTGCGTACCGGCGAGGCGATCGTCGTTGGAGAAGCCGTCAGCCTGCCCATCCGAGCTATGATCGACTCGTTGTCGCGTGAGCGCCGGCCGAATAGCGCCGATCCCACAGTGGTCGTTCGCGGCGACGCACAAGGGGATGGGTACGAACAGGAGGGCGGTTGGACCATTCCGCCTATCACTGAGAAGTACGCCATTGTCTTGCGGCAATGGCGATCCCAAACAAGCCGATACGTCTTCGTAGAGGGCGATGGGCCGACCCAGGAAGGATGACGCCATTGAATTGGATAGCCGTCGACAGCAGCACGATTTCGAGAATGGCCTACGACGAGGCTCGCAAGGCGCTTTCGGTCGAGTTCAAGAATGGCTCGCGATACGAATACTATGATCTGCCAGTAAATGTTTTTCAGCAGATGACTGCGGCCGCGTCGAAGGGACAGTTTCTCTCAGCCAACATTAAAGGCCGCTATCGTTATGCGCGCGTTTAATACCTGCGGCGACCAGTGGGCAGACAGCGCATTTTAAGAGATAGGCCGTCCGATCTCTCCAGGCGCGAGCGAGCGTCGGTGATCGCCGATCGCAGCAAACCTCCATTCCCGTCTCCGGTAGAGCTAGCGAGGTATGAACGATTATAGATCGTACCGCAGCGCGAAGATGACAGGGCAGGTGGTCGATGTTGAGTCGTCTTCCTGTACCGTGTTCGGCGATAGATGGCGGAAGGTGCATCTAACGAAAGTAGCCGAAAAATCCAATGTTTTCAGCAGCGAGCATTTTTGACGGATTGGTTGACGGTATGACGAGCCTCTGAATTTTTTTTTAGCAACGATTTCAATCTGTTATGGGAGCAGGATATAATCGAATGGGAGTGACGGCCCGTGGCCGTCATCCCGAGCCTTTGCGAGGGATCTGCACCCACGTGATGTGAGTTCCGTAAGGGGGAGCGCCGACAGATGGAGAACCGGCTGATCCCTCTGTCCGCCCGCATCTGCTCGCTTGGCTCTACCGTGTGCCCTGCGTCGAACACCACGAGCGGGCAGGGCGTCTACATCGGATTATTCGGTGGCGCCGGCTCGGCGTCGTCGATGAGCGCGCGGCAGGAAGGGGGCTTCTACCTTCCCGGCCCCTTGAACACGCGTGTCGGCGTCGATGCGCAGGGGAAGAGCGGCGGCGAACCCGTCGGCGTGCTGGGCCTCCAGGCGGGCTACGAGTGGAAGCGCCAGACCTTCGGACCATCGGAATGGGCCCTGAAGCCCGCCGCCGAGCTGGAGGGGGTCTACATCGGGCAGCAATCGCCGGTCGGCGACATGCCCATCAACCCCGGCGTCCTGGGAACGCAGTACGTCACCCTCCCCATGACCGTCGGCGTGGTGCTCGCGAACGCGGTCTTCACCGTCCAGACGCCCTGGTCCAGCAAGATCTTTCCCTATCTCGGCGTGGGCGCGGGCGTGGCGCGCCTGTCCATCCAGGGGGCCAATTCCGCCAATCCCAGCGAGCCCGGCATCAATCACTTCGACTCGTGGCCCGATGCGTCGGCGACGGCCTTCGCGATGCAATTCAAGGCCGGCGTGAAAGGGGAGGTGGCCAAGAACCTGCTCCTGTTCGCCGAATACAGGCACCTCACCATCAATCCCACGAGCTACACCTTCGGCGCAACGCTTCCCCCGCATCTGCCGACGGATTCCTGGACGGTGAGCTTGGGGCGCCAGTCCTACAATTTGTTCGTTGCCGGCCTGCAGGTTAAGTTCTGAACGGTATGACTGCGGACGCCTACCCTTCGAGCACACCTTCCTGCGCTGAGGGGGCGCCAACCGTATCGTCAACGAGGCGCAGCGTTTGAACCAGTATGTCCGATATTGTGAGCAAGCTGCCGGACCTGATTGAATGCGAATAGTTAGTTTGTGCATGGCGAGGAGACATCGCAGGAGGAGAAAGCGTTGAGTTGTGCGCGCGGGAAAGCAGATCCAGATCAAGCGACACGCATTCGCCTCTTCGCGGATTCGGCAGGGTATTGTCAGAACCCTAGTTGTGCGCGTCATCTCTTTGTAGAGTCTTCAAATGGGGAGGCGGTGCATTTCGCTGAAATGGCACACATCTTTGCCGCGAGCGCCCGTGGCCCTCGGCCAAACTCTGCTCTGAGCGACGAAGAACGCGCAAGTTACGACAATCTTATCCTGCTTTGTGCGATCTGCCATACCATCATAGACAAAGCGCCCGGCTCCTATCCCGACACAATGATTACCAAGTGGAAGCGCGATAGAGCAGATCATCTGGCTGCGTTGTTTGGCGCCGTACATCTGGCTTCTCGGGTAGAAGTTCGTCACATCATCGAGCCGCTACTTATAGCCAACAAATCTACTCTGGACACGTATGGCCCAGGCAGTGATGCCCAATTCGATCCAGAGAGCGATGCTCCTGCTATTTGGCAGCGAAAGATGCTCAGCGTAATCATCCCCAATAATAAGAGGATCATTGCAGTCCTCGATAAGAACCGAGACCACATGTGTGGAAGGGAACCGGTTGTATTCGAGGAGTTTCGTCAACACACTGATGACTTGGTTGCGCGCCACTTGGAAGGCGTCGTCGGAGGTCGCATGTTTCCATCCTCTATGAACAAGATGATGCAGTCGGATGGCTAAAGATCAGTCACGCTGGTTGGTGGGAGTTTTGCCAAAACACGACCACGTTGCGGGTGTCGAGCGGATTGGCCGTGGTTTAGTGAAGGTAGAGCGCAAAGCGATGTCGACTGCAATAGTCGGTATTCTATCGGCCGGTAAAGTCACGTTGGCGGACATCGAGCCATTTCTGGTTGGCGAACAGCGACCTGCGATGATCGTAAACATCCCTACGAACTCATCTTGGATGGTAGAGGCCATGGAACGGTTAGAGGAAGAGGGTATTGCCTTCGGGAAAATGTATGACCTCTATCGTGGGTTGTCGCGAGATGACGATCTATCGACTTATCAGAACCCGGAGTTCTATTTTGTGGAGCGCATCTTTGAGCAGCATGGAAATGTTTCTATGTGGAAGCGAGTTTCGGACCGAGCCTATCGCGTTATCCGTTACGCAGGTCCGGACTTTGTGATTGCGTTGTCGAACGCGTATGAGGTTACCGCAGATGTGGTTAGGACCGCTTATGCAGATCACCATCCCTTCGATATTCTGTTTAAGACAAACCCATACGGTCGTATCTCTAGTGAAGGCCGAGAGGTCGCCGATAGATTGGGCGTTCGCGTACTAGACGCAAACACGCTCCACAGTGCGCTTGCCAAGTGACGGTGGAGTCGATCCTAGCTGAGATTGTTGGCGCCTTGCGCGGCACCGTCTCGCAAGGACAATTGCAGGCCTATCTATTCGGCTCAGGGCGCCACTTGGAGGGAATCTGGGCTGACGTCGATATTCTCATTGTCTGTAGCGTTGCTGAGGACGGAAACGTGGTGCGTGGGACGTTGTCAGATCTTTGTATGCAATACCCGATCGATTTAGTGATCATGACGGCCCAAGAAGAGATGGAGTTCGATTTCATTCGCTCACAAGACTGTCGCTTGATCTCGTCTTCACCATTTAAGCATCGGAGCTTCAATTCGATATAGCCAGACCGGTTGAGGTGAAAACTGATTCATGACGGCCGGAGGGCCGCAGTGCATGTTCAGGGGGCATAACATGGATGACGCTTCTAGAGCGTACGCATTTTTGTTCGATGGTGGCGCGGAAGGCGTTTCCGAGCCGCCTCTCTCCTTCTTCGCTGCCGCGGTGCTCCGCTCCCTGTCCTCTGCAGATCCGACCGGGAGGACGATTTCGCAGTTGCGGATAGGTCTTCCAATGCTGCCTGAGTTTGCTAACCGGATAACAGGTGTTCATCGGAGCAAGCGAGGTGGGGGAAGAACAATCTCTCATGACATCGATACATACAAATATGTGCTTTGGGATTGGCTTGATTCCCTTTCGAGCGTTTGGAGTTCCGTTTCCACTGAGAAAGGGCAGAGAATATTTCTGCGTCACACAGGCGAATGCGTAACCTTAACGTCGCTCGTTGCGGGTGTCCGCGACGAGATGGATCGGCAACTGCGTGACACATCAGGGTATGTTGGCGGTTTCGCGATAGATCCGGGTAATCACGTTCATAGAGCCGGTTTCCTAGAGCGCCTAACTTACATCGCTGCCGTTCGTGACGGTGCAATCCATCAAGAGCGCAGCATTGAGGGAGATGAAGATTGGGCACTCCAGGGCGCAAGGACTTTCCAACCAGCTGGTCTGGCATGGAAACCTTATGGATGGTTGGTCAGCGAAGGCCCCAAGGGCTTGCCCGAGCTCACATTATCCGAGCGCGGCGCAAAGACATTTGCGGGAGTAGCGCGCAAGCACAAGCCGACAGTGGAAGGGCGGGTGATTGCTGCAATTGACCGGGCCTTCTACCTCAATGCGCCGAGCAGGTCTTTTGACTTCAAAGTCAAGGGCGGCGCTGTCGACATCCTGCAAGCAATCATGCCTGAGGGGAAGTTTACGCACTATCTCTTCAATCGGGGTCATAAAGATGGCGGACCGAAGTCTTCATTCTTTATTGACGAGTTGGGAATAAAGCCCGAGGACTGGAGGTACCTTGCCGCACAGTTCTACTTGGGATTGCTGAACGCCGAGCCTGAAAAGTTGGAGTTGCGTGAATGGGATAGCGGGTATGGAATGCGTTTTAATGTCCATATGCAGATTCGCAGCAGATCTGGGAAAATGGCAATTGTGTTGACTGGCTGGATCATGGAGCCAGGTAAGCTCCCCTCGCTTGCGAGTGCGATGCCTGGAAACCGCAACGCAGCATTCGTTGATCCCGGTGAGCCGCCTGTACTTTCTCGTGTGACTGATGGTGATGAGGATTGGGCTACATTGTGGAATTGGGCGAACAACGCAGGTATACATGCTTCCGAGATATTGGTTCCAACTCCTGTCTTTTTAGTCGGACATGAGCCCATTGCGGATGGCGAGACAGGGACGGCTACTGTGCGTATACGCGATGCGCGACAGGATTTCACGCAATGGTTGATCGGTAGCGGGCTTGCAGAAACGGATCCGCATGGAGCGGTGGTTGTATTGAGTCCGATCTTAAGCCAATCGCTTGAGCGAAATGCAGCTTGGGCTCGCGCGGCAGTTCAAGTGTTTATGTTGAATGGCATAGAAGCCGAGATCGAAACTTATGCAAGCTAGATTTGTTTTCGCGGCTAGCGAGCGGATCATCGAGATCGTCCGGCGTGAGAAAGCGCGTTAACAACTGCGTACAATCCGAACACAGTTATCTGACATGCGGAAAAGGGGCACACCCAATAATCTCATGTTCGGGCACGTAGCTCAGGTCGATGGCGGGCATGGCGGCAGCGCCATTCCCGGACAACCGAAACCGTCCATTCCGGTCACAGGCGCGGGCCCAGCCGCTTGATCAGCATCGGCCCGTCGCCGCGGCGGATGAAGGCGACATCACCCGTCCGCGACCAGCGGAAGCGGCCTTAGCGTTTCAGGAGGACGTGGTCGCCGTCGTTCAGCGTCGGCACCATGCTGCGGCCGCGCACGCGGATGATGCGCCAGCCGAACCAGGCCCGGTAGTTCTGGTCACTCCAGTCGAGCTGACGACTTTCGAAGGATTGTTTATTCGGCAATCGCTTGCCGCCGTCAGGCCCGGCCTCTCGACAGGATCCGGCGGCCCAGCGGTTTGACCCGGCGCCAGAGTGGCAACAGCACGCGGCTGCTCAAGGGGATCGCCAGCAGCCCGATGACGAGTCCGGCCACGCCGAAGCCGGCGGCTTCCACCGCCCAGGCGACGACCGGCTTGGCCACGGGAACGGCGCGCGCGACGGCGGCGCCGGCGTCGTGCAGCATATGCGTCGGTCCGCCCAGGCCATAGGCGTCGAGGCCGTGCAGGATGATGCCGCCGCCGACCCAGATCATCGCAGCCGTGCCGATCGCCGCGAGCGCCTTCAGGAGATGCGGCATGGCTCGCACGATCGCGCGGCCCGTGACGCGCAACGGCGCGGCAAGCGCCGATGCCGGCGACAGCCGGGCCAGCGCCAGGCCGAAATCGTCCGCTTTGACGATCAGGGCCACGGCGCCGTAGACCGAAGCGGTGATGCCGACGGCCACGACGGCGAGGATGATCGCCTGTTTCAGCCAGCCGTCCGCGGGCAGGGCGGCCAGCGTGATCGCCATGATCTCGGCCGAGAGGATGAAGTCGGTCTTGATGGCGCTCGCGATCTTCTGATCCTCGACGGTCCGCGCATCGAGGGCGACCGGCTCGATCGTCGCCTCGTGAGCCTGCGCCTCGTGCGGGAAAACGACTTCGTAGAGCTTCTCCGCGCCTTCGTAGCAGAGGTACGCCCCGCCGATCATCAGAAGCGGCGTGATCGCCCCGGGCAGCAGGAGGCTCAGGGCCAGGGCCGCGGGGAGGAGGATCAGGAGCTTGTTGCGCAGCGAGCCGAGCGCGATCCGGCCGATGATCGGCAGCTCGCGCGCCGGGCTGAACTCGGTGACGTAGCGCGGGGTGACGGCCGTGTCGTCGATGACCACGCCGGCCGCCTTGACGCCGGCCTTTGCCGACTGACCGGCGATGTCGTCGATCGAGGCGGCGGCCATCTTCGCCAGGGACGCGATGTCGTCGAGCAGCGCCACGAGACCGCCGCTCATGGCCGCACTGCACGCCGGATCAACTGGGGAGAACAGCCCAGGGGGCCCGTCACTGCCATATTCGAGATTTCCTCTTTGCCAATGCGCCGGCGGGCCGTCCGGGTGACCTTTTAGTTGGGCGATGTCGAAGGCCTGTTCAAGGCAGGGCTGACGACGCTTTGAGGCCTGACGACCCATCAGTGAACCGGGCAGGGCCAACGGCCGTATCTGCCTAAAGTTCCTCAATGGCCCCCATCCGCAACCTGATCCTCGTCCTCGGCGACCAGCTCACGCCGACCCTCACCAGCCTCGCTGGGGCCGATCCGGCGCGCGATCGCGTGCTCATGGCGGAGCTGGCGGACGAGGCGGGCTACGTGCGGCATCACAGGAAGAAGATCGCCTTCCTGTTCTCGGCCATGCGCCATTTCGCGGCGGAGCTGCGCGGGCTCGGCTGGACGGTCGACTATGTGACCCTGGACGATCCGGACAATCGCGAGTCGTTCACCGAACAGCTCGGCGCGGCGATCGCTCGGCACCGGCCGGAGCGGGTGGTGGTCACGGAAGCCGGCGAGTGGCGCGTGCGGCGGATGCAGGAGTCCTGGGCGGCGCGCTTTTCGCTGCCGGTGGACATCCTGCCGGACGAGCGCTTCCTGTGTTCGCCCGCCGCGTTCGCCGCCTGGGCCACGGGCCGCAAGCAGCTGCGCATGGAGTATTTCTATCGCGACATGCGCCGGCGCACCGGGCTGCTGATGGAGGGCGACGAGCCGGCGGGCGGGCGCTGGAACTTCGATGCCGAGAACCGCAAGCCGGCGAAGGCCGACCTGTTCATGCCGCGGCCGCGCGGGGTGGCGCCCGATGCGATCACGCGCGAGGTGCTGGCGCTGGTCGGGGCGCGCTTCGGCGACCATTTCGGCGATCTGGAGCCGTTCTGGTTTGCCGTGACGCGGGCCGACGCCGAGGCGGCGTTCGCGGCCTTCGTGGAGACGGCGCTGCCGAAGTTCGGCGACTACCAGGACGCCATGCTGGCGGGCGAGCCGTTCCTCTATCACGCCGTCATCGCGCCCTACCTGAACTGCGGCCTGCTCGATCCGCTGGCTGTCTGCCGGCAGGTCGAGGCGGCGTGGCGCGCGGGGCGGGTGCCGCTGAACGCGGCGGAAGGGTTCATCCGCCAGATCATCGGCTGGCGCGAATATGTCCGCGGGATCTACTGGCTGAAGATGCCGGGCTACGAGCGCAGCAACTTCCTCGGCCATACACGGAAGCTGCCGGGCTTCTACTGGACGGGCGAGACGGAGATGGCGTGCGTGCGGGCGGCGGTGACGCAGACGCGCGAGCAGGCCTACGCCCATCACATCCAGCGGCTGATGATCACCGGCAACTTCGCGCTGCTGGCGGGGATCGATCCGCACGAGCTGCACGAATGGTATCTGATGGTCTATGCCGACGCCTACGAATGGGTCGAGCTGCCCAACACGGTGGGCATGAGCCAGTTCGCGGACGGCGGCCTGCTCGCCTCCAAGCCCTATGCCGCGAGCGGCGCCTATATCGACCGCATGTCGGACTATTGCGAGGGCTGCACCTACGACGTGAAGCAGCGGACGGGGCCGCGCGCCTGTCCCTTCAACGCGCTCTACTGGGATTTCATCGCGCGTCACCGCGAGCGGATCGGGCGCAATCCCCGCATGGCGCAGATGGTGCGGACCTACGACAAATTCACCGACGCGGAGCGGGCGCGGATCGCGGACAGCGCGGCTTCGTTCCTGACTGGTCTCTGATGGCGAAGGGCTACACCAAGTCGACCCTGCCGGAGAAGATCTGCGCCGCCTGCGGCCGCCCCTTCGCCTGGCGCAAGAAGTGGGCGCGCGACTGGGACAAGGTCAAGACCTGCTCGGAACGCTGCAAGGGCGATCTGCGGCGCAAGGGTCGGACCCAAACCACCCGGGAATGAATTACAACGATTCAAGCATTTACCTCATCCTGAGGAGCGCCGCGGAGCGGCGCGTCTCGAAGGATGGGCAACAGGCAAGGTGCGCGCCCCGTTACTTGCCACCTCGTTTTGCATGTGCCCGAAGGGCCCCGAAGTCGTCTCTGATCAGGGCTTCCTTCTTGGCGCGCGACCAGCCCTTGATTTGTCTTTCGACCGCGATTGCATCCGTGATGTTCAGAAAATGCTCCGACCAAACGATGACCACGGGAAGGCGTTTGGCGGTATAGCCTTCGTAAGTGCCGTTGTTGTGCTCCGAAAGACGCCGCTCCAGGCCACGACGCGCCGAGCCGGCATAGTAGCTGCCGTCTGAACAGCGAAGTATGTAGACGTGCGCTCCGTCTTCGTTGTCCATGGTTTCAGCCAGCTCGACCTTTGCCCATCCTTCGAGACGCGCCGCTCCGCGGCGCTCCTCAGGATGAGGTAAGTATTTGAATCAATTCAATTGATTTCCGGTCGGCCTCCTCGTCATGAGGTCATTGTTGTTTCTCGCTGCTCGGCCACGAAAAAGCCGCCCCGGTTGCCCGGGGCGGCTTCTTTGTCGTCAGCTCTGGCGCGCCTAGAGCGAGGCCAGCGCGTCGTTCAGGGTCTTGCTCGGGCGCATGCCGGCCGAGGTCTTCTTCTGGTCGGGCAGGTAGTAGCCGCCGGTGTCGACCGGCTTGCCCTGCGCCGCGATCAGCTCGGCGTCGATCTTGGCCTCGTTCTCCTCCAGCACCTTCGCCAGCGGCTTGAAGCGGGCGGAGAGGGCCGTGCTGTTGTCGCGGCGGGCCAGCGCCTCGGCCCAGTACTTGGCCAGGTAGAAATGGCTGCCGCGATTGTCCAGCTCACCGACCCGGCGGGCCGGCGAGCGGTTGTCCTCGAGGATCTTGGCGTTGGCTTCGTCGAGCGTCTCGGCCAGGACCTTCACGTCCTCGTTGCCGGTGGTCTGCGCCAGATGCTCGAGCGATGCGCCCAGCGCCAGGAACTCGCCCAGCGAGTCCCAGCGCAGGTAGCCTTCCTGCTGGAACTGCTCGACATGCTTGGGTGCCGAGCCGCCGGCGCCGGTCTCGAACAGGCCGCCGCCCTGCAGCAGCGGGACGATCGACAGCATCTTGGCCGAGGTGCCCAGCTCCATGATCGGGAACAGGTCGGTCAGGTAGTCGCGCAGCACGTTGCCGGTGACCGAGATCGTGTCCTGGCCCTTGCGGATGCGCTCGAGCGAGAACTTGATGGCCTCGACCGGTGCCATGATGCGGATGTCGAGGCCCTTGGTGTCCTCGTTCTTCAGGTACTTCTCGACCTTGGCGATCAGCTGCGCGTCGTGGGCGCGCTTGGCGTCGAGCCAGAACACCGCCGGGGTGTTGGTGAGCCGCGCGCGGCGCACGCCGAGCTTGACCCAGTCCTGGATCGGCTCGTCCTTGACCTGGCACATGCGGAAGACGTCGCCGGCCTCGACCTTCTGCTCCATCAGGACCTTGCCGTCCTCGGCCACGACGCGGACGGTGCCGGCGGCGGCGAGTTCGAAGGTCTTGTCGTGGCTGCCGTATTCCTCGGCCTGCTGGGCCATCAGGCCGACGTTCGGCACCGAGCCCATGGTCTTCGGATCGAAGGCGCCGTGCGCCTTGCAGTCCTCGATCGTGGCCTGGAACAGGGTCGAGTAGCAGCGGTCGGGGATGGCGGCGATGCAGTCGTGCAGCTTGCCGTCGGCGCCCCACATCTTGCCCGATTCGCGGATCATCGCCGGCATCGAGGCGTCGATGATCACGTCGCTGGGCACGTGGAGATTGGTGATGCCCTTGTCTGAATTCACCATCGCGAGGCCGGGGCGCTTCGCGTACTCGGCCTGGATGTCGGCCTTGATCGCGGCCTTCTCGGCCTCCGGCAGGCTCTCGATGCGGACGAGCAGGTCGCCCAGGCCGTTGTCGGGATCGATGCCGAGCTTCTTGAAGGTCGCGCCGTGCTTGGCGAACACGTCGCTGAAGAACACCGACACGCAGTGGCCGAACAGGATGGGATCGGAGATCTTCATCATGGTCGTCTTGAGGTGCAGCGAGAACAGGACGCCGTCCTTCTTCGCCATCTCGATCGCCGACGCGTAGAAGGCGTTCAGCGCCTTGGCGCTCATCACCGAGCAGTCGATGATCTCGCCGGCCTTGAGCGGAATCTTGGGCTTCAGCACCGTGACCGCGCCGTCGGCGGCGGCCAGCTCGATGCGGGCATTGGTCGGCGCCGCGACGGTGGTCGCGACCTCCGAGCCGTAGAAGTCGCCGCCCGACATGGTCGCCACGCGGGTCTTCGAATCCTTGCTCCAGGCGCCCATCTTGTGCGGATGCTTGCGCGCGTACTGCTTCACGGCGCCGGCGGCGCGGCGGTCGGAATTGCCCTCGCGCAGGACCGGGTTCACGGCGCTGCCCAGCACCTTGCCGTAGCGGGCGCGGATTTCCTTGTCGGCGGGCGTGGCGTCGCTGTCGGGATAGTTCGGGATGTCGTAGCCCTTGGACTGCAGTTCCTTGATCGCGGCCTTGAGCTGCGGGATCGAGGCGGAGATGTTCGGCAGCTTGATGATGTTGGCTTCCGGCTTCATCGCCAGCTTGCCGAGTTCGGCCAGCTCGTCGCCGATCTTCTGCTCGGGCTTCAGCTTGTCGGGGAAGTTGGCGATGATGCGGCCGGTCAGCGAAATGTCCTTCAGCTTCATCTTCACGCCGGCGGTGGCGACGAACGCCTCGACGATCGGAAGCAGGGAATAGGTCGCGAGACCGGGGGCCTCATCGACCTTCGTCCAGACGATTTCGAGATCCGACATAGTTGCACCTCCGTGCGCCGCTTTAGGGTTCGGCTGGGTTGATCTGATGCTGAAATTGGCCCGTCTTGTTGCACCACCGGAGCGGTAAAGGCAATGATCGGCGTGGGGGCATCGAAACAGCGCCCGGTTGGGCGTTTTCCGGCCTTTTCCAGGCCTCCGGAGGACAATCGGCCGCAAGAGCGCGATCGGCCTGCGGCTTGCATTGCGGCTGCTTTCCCGCCAGCACGTGCCCCATGATTCGTCTCGACAACATCAGCAAGCAGAACGGCCACCAGATCCTGTTCATCGACGCCTCGATGGGCCTCCAGAAGGGGGAGAAGGCAGGGCTGGTCGGACCCAACGGCGCCGGCAAGACCACGCTGTTCCGCATGATCTCCGGCCAGGAACAGCCCGATGACGGCCAGGTGACGATCGATGCCGGCATGACCATCGGCTATTTCAGTCAGGATGTCGGCGAGATGTCGGGCATGAGCGCCGTCGCGGCGGTCATGGACGGCGTCGGGCCGGTGAGCGCGCTGGCGGTCGAGATCGCCCAGCTCGAGGCGGCGATGGCCGATCCCGAGCAGGCCGACAACATGGACGCGCTGGTCGAGCGCTATGGCGAGGTGCAGGGCCGCTTCGAGGAGCTGGACGGGTACGCGCTCGACGCCCGCGCGCGCGAGGTACTGGCGGGGCTTTCGTTCAGCCAGGAGCGCATGGACGGCGATGTCGGTCTGCTGTCCGGCGGCTGGAAGATGAGGGTGGCGCTGGCCCGCATCCTGCTGATGCGACCCGACGGCATGTTGCTCGACGAGCCCTCCAACCATCTCGATCTCGAAAGCCTGATCTGGCTGGAGGACTTCCTCAAGAAATACGATGGCGCGCTGCTGATGACGAGCCACGACCGCGAGTTCATGAACCGCATCGTCGGCAAGATCATCGAGATCGACGGCGGCACGCTCATCACCTATTCGGGCAACTTCGACTTCTACGAGGTTCAGCGCGCACTGGGCGAGAAGCAGCGGCAGGCGCAGTTCGAGCGCCAGCAGGCGATGCTGGCCAAGGAGATGAAGTTCATCGAGCGCTTCAAGGCGCGCGCGTCGCACGCCGCCCAGGTGCAGAGCCGGGTGAAGAAGCTCGACAAGATCGAGAAGGTCGAGCCGCCGCGGCGCCGCCAGTCGGTGAGGTTCGAGTTCCGCGCGCCACCGCGCTCGGGCGAGGACGTGGTGAGCTTCCGCGGCGTCCACAAGGGCTACGGCACTCAGCCGATCTACCAGGGGCTCGACCTCAGGCTGCGCCGCCAGGAGCGCTGGTGCGTGCTGGGCGCCAATGGTGCCGGCAAGTCGACATTGCTGAAACTGGTGGCCGGCGCGACCGAGCCGGACGACGGCAGCGTGACCGTCGGCGCCAGCGTGAAGATGGGCTACTTCGCCCAGCACTCGATGGACCTGCTGGACGGCGACGACACGGTCTTCGAATCGCTGGACCATTCGTTCCCGCAGGCGGGCACCGGCGCGCTGAAGTCGCTGGCCGGCTGCTTCGGCTTCTCCGGCGACGATGTCGAGAAGCCCTGCCGCGTCCTGTCCGGCGGCGAGAAGGCGCGGCTGGTCATGGCCAAGATGCTGTTCGATCCGCCCAACTTCCTGGTGCTCGACGAGCCGACCAACCATCTCGACATGGCGACCAAGGAGATGCTGGTCGCGGCGCTCGCGCAGTTCGAGGGCACGATGCTGTTCGTCTCCCACGACCGCCACTTCCTCGCCGCGCTCTCTAACCGCGTCCTCGAACTGACGCCGGAAGGCGTGCATCAGTATGGCGGCGGCTACACGGAGTACGTCGCCAGCACCGGCCAGGAAGCGCCGGGCCTGCATCCGGGCTGACAGGAGTCTCCCAGGCCGTCTGTCGCGCCGCGCCTAGAGCCGCGAATTGAACCAGTCCAAGACGGTGGACTGGCCGTTCAGGTTGGCGCCGTCGCCGTAGAGGCTCGCCAGGAAGGTGGCGCGGTGGCTCGCGCCCTTGACCGGCACGCCGGCCATGTCGCGTCCGCCCGACGCCAGCGCCATGCTGACGAGGCGCGGGTTAAGCGCCTCGTCGGCCAGCCCGTAATAGAAGCGGATCGGCGAATCGTAGTCCCAGAAGGTCGTGCTGTTGGCGGCGAGGCGGCGCAGCAGCTTGCCGTTCGTGTCGTGGGTGAAGCGCTCGAACAGGCCGTCGATCAGGAAGTCGGCAGCCGACGGGATCGTCTTGGCGGTCTGCGGATCGAGGCTGTAGTCGGACCAGTATTTCTCGGCGAAGGCGCGGTATGGCGGCTTGATAGCGGTCTCGAACAGATCGGCCAGCCCGTAGTAGCGGCGGTAGCTGCCGAGCAGGACGATCAGGCAGGGCACGATCCAGGCCGGCGGCGGCGGATAGGAGGCCGCCGTGGACGGCGCGAAGGATTGCGGGCTCGACCAGTAGTGGAACGTGTCCGGCAGGTCGTTGAACGGGCTCTGGGCTGCCGTCGCGGCCACCGCGATACCGCGCCCCTGCAGTTCCTGCTTGAGCCACTGCGTATTCAGGGCGCCCTGCGACCAGCCGTTCAGGAACAGGTTGGACGGGCGCCGGCCCGATTGCTCCAGTTCGCGCATGCCGGCCTGCAGGATATCGAGGCAGACCTGAACGCTGATGTCCTTGACCGCATAGGCTTCGTCGCGGCCGTTGCGGTAGGGGCCCTTGCCGAGATAGTCCGCGGCGATGACGGCGTAGCCGTTTCCCGCGAAGCGCTGGATGTTGAACAGCGTCTCCAGCGAATCGACCGAATCGCGCAGTTCGTAGCTCTCAGCTTCGAGCTTCGTCAGGTTGGACGGAACCTGGTCGTAGGACAGGATCGTGCCATGTTGCCAGGAGACGACAGGCACGGGACCCTCGCGGCCGGCGGGCACCGCGAGAAGCCCGCTGACCTCGACCGGCTCGCCCGTCTGCGGCAGCCGCGAGCGCGTGGTGAAGGCCCGCAACTCGACATCGTAGCGCGCGCCATGCCGCTCGGCCGAGAAGGCGCCCAGCACGTTGCCCTCGTTGAACACCGGATAGAACTTCGCCACGAGCGCATCGAGCCGCTCCTTCCCGATGCGGACGGGTTGCGGCGTGCCGGCGGGTGACGCCGAGGCAGGTTGCGTGGCCATCGCGAAGGCGAGCGAGCCCGCGGAGGCGCCCGCCGCGCCCAGAACCACACGCCGCCCGATGCGGGCATTCTCGGGGCGGGAGTCCGGATCGGGGAACTCTTCGGTGTCTGAACTCATGCCATTCGATCATCGCTCAGGGGCGCGGCGGGTGCCAGACCGACCTTGAGGTTGCGCCGGTTGGCCACTTTTTTGTTGGCGGGAGTGTCGGTATCGGGCCGCCTCGTTCGTCGTTCCGGACGTAAGCCGATTGAACCCGCATGAGGAGACAGGCAATGCGCGTGATGGTGATCGTGAAGGCGACCGCAGACAGCGAGAAGGGGTTCGTGCATTCCCCCGAAACCATGGCGCTGATGGAGGCCATGGGGAAGTTCAACGAGGAGCTTCAGAAGGCCGGCATCCTGCGCGACGGCGATGGGCTGAAGCCTACGTCCGAGGGCCGGCGGGTGGCCTTCGAGGGCGCCGGCCGCACGGTGAGGCAGGGGCCGTTCGCGCCGGCCGGGGAGCAGATCGCGGGCTTCTGGCTGTGGGACGTCAAGGACATGGAAGAGGCGGTGGCCTGGGTGAAGCGCTGCCCCAACCCGATGCCCGGACCCAGCGAGATCGAGATCCGGCCGCTCTATGAGCTGGCGGACCTCATGGGCGAGTCCGACTGAGGAAGTCGGGTTGCGGGCGGGTCGCACGAGAATTCGTGCGGCGGTCGATGAGGAATCCGTCGCCGATTCCTCCAGCCGGGGCGAGCGGGAACCGCGCGGGCCGGATAGTATGCCTCATCGATGAAGCCCCATCAGAGGATAGAAAAAGCATGAGCAACGCATCCGACTACACGCCGCCCAAGGTCTGGACCTGGAACAAGGCGAGCGGCGGCCGGTTCGCCAACATCAACCGGCCGATCGCCGGGCCGACCAGCGAGAAGGAGCTTCCCGTCGGCAAGCATCCGCTGCAGCTCTATTCGCTGGGCACGCCGAACGGCCAGAAGGTCACCATCATGCTCGAGGAGCTGCTGGCGCTCGGCCACAAGGGCGCCGAGTACGACGCCTGGCTGATCAAGATCGGCGAGGGCGACCAGTTCGGCAGCGGCTTCGTCGCCGCCAACCCGAACTCGAAGATTCCCGCCCTGGTCGATCGCAGCGGCCCCAAGCCGGTGCGGGTGTTCGAGTCGGGTGCGATCCTGCTCTATCTCGCCGAGAAGTTCGGCGCCCTGGTGCCGACCGACAGCGCCAAGCGGGCGGAGTGCCTGTCGTGGCTGTTCTGGCAGATGGGCAGCGCGCCCTATCTGGGCGGCGGCTTCGGTCACTTCTATGCCTATGCGCCGACCAAGATCGAATATGCGATCGACCGCTTCGCCATGGAAACCAAGCGGCAGCTCGACGTGCTCGACCGGCGGCTGGCCGAGAGCAAGTACCTGGCCGGCGACGACTACACGATCGCCGACATCGCGGTGTGGCCGTGGTACGGCGGGCTGGCCAAGGGCCTGCTCTACGGCGCGGGCGAGTTCCTGTCGGTGCACGAATATAAGAACGTCCAGCGCTGGGCCGACGAAATCGGCGCGCGTCCGGCGGTTCGCCGCGGCCGCATCGTCAATCGCCTGCAGGGCGATCCCGCGGCCCAGCTCCATGAGCGCCACGACGCGAGCGACTTCGACCTGAAGACCCAGGACAAGGTCGCGGCCAAGGGCTAGGCGCTTCGCCTCGTTCGCTGCGCGCGATGTCGCCGCCCGGCGACATCGCGGCGGCATCGATCTTGCGTCCTCCGCCGGGTCCACGAACAGCGCAGGAGCATCGCGTGAGCAGCAGCAACCGGCCCAAGGTGGCCTTCATCGGCACGGGCGGCACCATCTCCTCGCTGGGCGTCCATCCGCTCGAGCTGCAGGACTACGGCATCCACGACAAGCGGATGCACGCCAGCCAGATCGTCGAGCGCTTTCCGGTGGTGAACGAGATCGCCGAGGTGATTCCGGTCGATTTTCGCAACGTGCCGAGCCCCGAGATTTACTTCGCCGAATGGAAGGAACTCGCGGCGCTGTGCCATCGCGTGGTCGCAGAACATCCCGATCTCGCCGGCATCGTCATCGGGCACGGCACGGCGACGCTCGAGGAGACGGCCTGGGTCCTGAACCTGGTGCTCAAGATCGACGTGCCGGTGGTGCTGATCGGTTCGCAGCGGCCGGCCTCGGGCCTGTCGACCGATGCCGCGATCAATCTCGTGAACGGCGTGCGCACGGCGGCCAGTCCCGACAGCCGGGGCAGGGGCGTACTGGTGCTGCTGAACGACGAGATCCAGGCGGCGCGCGAGGTCACCAAGACCTCGAACTGGCGCATGCAGACCTTCCGCACGCCCGACTTCGGCATCCTGGGCCACGCCGACGGCGACAGGATCGCCTACTACCGCAAGCCCGAGCGGCGGCACCTCCCGGACACCGAATTCGACATTGCGAGCCTCGATGCCTTGCCGCGCGTCGACATCGCCTATGCCTATGCGGGCTCCGACGGCAGCGCGATGCGCGCCTTCATCGCCGCCGGCGCGAAGGGGCTTGTCTCCGCGGGCTTCGCGCCGGGCATGCCGCCGGCCGCCGATCTCGCGGCCATGGAGGAGGCGGTGAAGCAGGGCATCGTCGTCGTGCAGTCCTCGCGCGCCGGATCGGGCCGCATCTACCGCAGCCAGAAGCTCGCCAGGGCAGGCGTCCTGGCTGCCGACAATCTCAACCCGCAGAAGGCGCGCCTGCTGCTGGCGCTGGCGCTCACCCGTACCTCCGACCCGGCCGAGATCGAGCGCATCTTCGCGACCTACTGATTGCCGGATCGTCGCGGCCTGATACGCTCCCACGATGGAGCTGAAGCAACTCGCGCATCTCGTTGCCGTCTGCACCGCGGGAAGCTTCAGCGGTGCGGCGAAGCAATTGAGGATCTCCCAGCCCACGCTGAGCAAGAGCATCGCGCGACTCGAAAAGGATCTGCGTCTAAAGCTGTTCGACCGTAGCGGCGGCAGTGCGCGCCCCACCATCTATGGTCACGCGGCGGCGGAGCATGCCGCCGTCCTGCTGGCCGGTGTGGCGAGGATGAGCCAACAGCTCGAGCAGCTTGCCCGGGGCGAGTCCGGCAGTCTGCGGATGGGCGTAGGCCCGGCAACGCGCATAAAGCTGTTGCCCGAGGTGGTGCATCGCGTCGGCCGCGCCTTTCCGGAACTGCAGCTCGAAGCGCGTTCCGACGATGTCCACGCGCTGTTGCGCTCGCTCCGGATGGGGGGCCTCGACCTCGTTTTCTGTTACTTCGAAGCCCCTGACAAGCAGTCGGATTTCATCCGCGTGAAGATCTGCGACGACCTGCGCATCGCAGTCGTGCGGCCCCGTCATCCGGCGCTGAAGCAGGCGCCGCTCACGCCCGGGGCGCTGCTCAAGTATCCCATCGCCAGCGTTGCCGTCGTGCCGAGCTTCCGGAAATGGCTGGGCGCCCTGAGCAACAAGGCCGCGCGCAACCTCAACGCCTTCGTCTCGGACGATTATGCGCTCGTGAAGAGCCGGCCCCTCGACTCGGAGTTCGTGGCCTGCGGTCCCCGGTTCGTGTTCGAGGACGAGCTGCGCGAGGGCACACTGGTCGAGCTGCCGCTGCGCGTCGAGATCGGCTACGAGTGCTGGATGCTCACGACAGAAGCGAAGTGGCGCTCCCCGGTGGTGAAGAAGGTCGCAGACTTTGCGCGTGCCGCCATGCGACGCGCGCCCCTTCGGAAGGCTGCGACCCGGTCACCTAACCGGCAATGAATGGCAGAGCGCGGCCCATGCCTGCAGGCTATGGCTCATTCTGATTTGGCGGTTGCCAGCCCGCCTGAACAGGCGCCTCTATCCAGATAAGAAGAATCAAGACGCTGCCTGTGGAGGATCAATGGCTCGGGCCAGGATTCGCGACACTATGAGAAAGGGACATGGCCCGGCGGGCCTGTGCCGGGCGATGCTTCTCGCCGCTGCTTCCGTGCTGTTCCTGGCAGGCCAGGCGGCGGCGCAGTATCCGGACAAGCCGGTTCGCCTCGTCGTGCCGTTCACCGCGGGCGGCTCGCCCGACACGACGGCGCGGCGCGTCGCGCAGCGCCTGACGCAGGAACTGAAGCAGCAGTTCGTCGTCGAGAACCGGCCCGGTGCCGCCGGCAACATCGGCGCGGAGACGGTCGCCCGTTCGGCGCCCGACGGCTACACGCTGATGATCATGGCCAACAGCCACGTCATCAATCCGGCGCTCTACGCCAGGATCAACTACGACGTGGTGAAGGATTTCACGCCGATCTGCTTGCTGATGCGCGGCACCTCGATGATGGTGGTGCCGGCCAACAGCCCAGCAAAGACGGTGAAGGAATTCGTCGACATGGCGAAGGCCAATCCCGGAAAGCTCAACTTCGGCTCGGGCGGTGCGGGCAGCCCCGCGCATCTCGCTGCGCAGGCATTCCGTCAGGCTACCGGCATCGACTATGTCCATGTGCCCTACAAGGGCGCGCCCGAGATCGTGCGCGCGCTCCTCTCCGACCAGGTGCAGGTCGGCTTCCCGACCTTCGAGACGGCGCTGGGTCAGGTACAGCAGAACACGCTGCGCGCGCTCGCCACGACCGGCTCCAAGCGCTCGCGCCAGCTTCCCGATACGCCGACCTTGCTCGAAGCGCTGCCCGACGGCTTCAGCCTCGAAAGCTGGCTGGGCATCGTCGCACCGGCGGGCACGCCGCCTGAGGTCACCCAAGCCATTGTGGGCGCCATGACCAATGCGTTGAAGGACCCGGCCTTCCGCGAGCAACTCGAAAGTGGCGGCTCCAACGTCGATTTCCGCGCAGGCCCCGACTTTGGGGCGATCCTGCCGGGCGAGCTCGTGAAGTGGCGGAAGCTCGTCGAAGGCATCGGCGCGAAGGTCGAATAGGGGAGAAGCGCATATGGTCGTCGCCCTCAAGCCGCGTACCCACGAAGTTCCCGACGATCTCCTGGCGGCCATCGATTGGTGCTACGAGCAGGGCTGGACGGATGGCCTGCCCGTCGTGCCGCCGGTGGTCGCCCGCGTCGATGCGATGCTGGCGGCCGATGCCCGCCCCCGCGAGACGGTGATTGCCCATCATCCCGCGACCGGACTGGACCTGTCGCTGCATGCCGCCGCCGTGAACGCCGTGATGGCGGGCTGTCGGCCAGAATACTTTCCGGTGCTGGTGGCTGCCTTCGAGGCGATGGAGCGGCCGGACTTCAACTTCCACGGTTCGACCGCCAGTACCGGCGGCTCGGCGCCGCTGCTCGTCGTGAGCGGTCCTTATGCCGAGGAGATCGGCATGAATGCCGACGTCAACCTCTTCGGACCGGGCAATCGCGCCAACGGTACAATTGGCCGCGCGACCCGCCTGATCCTGCGCAACGTCTTCCAGATGCTGCCCGGCATTTCCGACAAATCGACCCAGGGAAATCCGGGCAAGCAAAGCTTCTGCATCGCCGAACGTTCGCGCGGCAATCCGTGGCCGCTGCTCTGTGAGGTGCAGGGCTATGCCAAGGGTGTATCGAGCGTCACCTGCTATGCCGGGGGCGGCTTTTTCAACGTCGAGAACCATGGCGGCAACACGCCGGAACAGGTGCTGGGCTCGGTGGCGGACTCGATGGCCAACTATGGCTGCATCAGTCTCGGCCAGAGCGTGGTGATCCTGGCGCCAGAGCACATGAAGATCGTGGCCGATGCCGGCTGGTCGCGCGAGAAGGTGCAGGAATTCCTGTTCAGCAACGCCCGGCGCTCGGTTGACGGCATGAAGAGCGTGGGCAAGTTCCGCGACCGCGAGTACGAGGCCCAGCACGGAAAGGGTTCGCACGCGCTCGCGATGGAAGGCTTCATGCATCGCGGCCTGCGGCCCGACGATATTCTCGTGACCATGGGCGGCGGCGATGCCGGTGGCCATTCCTGCTTCATCCCGTCTTGGAGTCGCGGCCGGGGGTCGATCATGCAGCACCACGCCATCACGCCGCCGCCGGCGCGTGCAGCCCAGTAGAAGGAAGGAGTTCTCCGATGCAGCTCTATTCACCCATGTCGACGACGCCCAAGCGCATGGCGTTCCGCGCGCCGCCGCTCGCAAGCCTCGAGGGGCTCAGGATCGGGCTGCTGGAGAACGGCAAGCTCAACGCCGACGAGATGCTGCGCGAGGTCGCGGCGCTCTTTGTCGAGCGGCACGGCTGCACCATTCGCACCGTCGCCTCGAAGAGGAATGCGAGTGCGCCAGCGCCCGCGACGACTCTGGTTCAGGTGGCGCAGGAGGTGGATTTTCTTATCACCGGCCTGGGTGATTGAGGATCCTGCTCAACGTGCAGTCTGCACGACAGCATTACCTTCGAACAGCACGGCAAGCGCGCCGTGGTGATCTGTACGACACCCTTCGAGGTGACCGTGAAGAACATCGCGCGGGTGCTCGGCATCCCCGACTATCCGTTCGTAAAGGTCCAGCACCCGATCGGCAGTTGCACGGTGCCGGAACTCAAGCTCCGCGCAGAAGTAGCCTACAGCCAGGCGGTTGCGATCCTTCAAGCCTGAGGCCCATACCCCGGAGCAAAGACTGTTCAGTACAGACTAATGCATTAGCGTTCGCTAATGCATTAGTCATGTCCCAGCCCGCTCCCATCGATGCCGTCATGCGCACCCTCGCCGATCCCACGCGACGCGCTGTGTTCGAACGTGTGGTCGGCGCCTCGGAAATTACTCTGGGCGAACTGACGCGCGGGAGCGGAGTGACGCAGGGCGCCATCTCGCAGCACCTCGAGTCGCCGAAGCAGGCGGGCCTCGTCGTCGTACTGCCGCGCAACGAGACGGCCTTCACCGGAATGGGCAACGGCTGGAAGCAGGTCGTGAGGACCATCGATGTCCTTTCTGGCGAAGGCGCCTCGCCTCCAAAGCACAACTGAACCCGCGAAGCGAGGATGCCTTGGCATGAAGTGTGTATGATCCTCAGGCCATGACAGACCTTTCCCGACGCGTTCTCCTAGCTGGGGGCGCCGCAGCCGGCCTGACGACAACATCCGTCCGCGCGCAGGCGACCTACCCGTCGCA